>Ga0334883_1001268_pt1 | contig 38701 bp, 23 predicted proteins | sample GraSluR1_MG_6_FD_207230 | JGI IMG/M metagenome (GOLD analysis project Ga0334883, IMG submission 207230) | Sludge microbial communities from methane-producing bioreactor in Wageningen University, Netherlands - Granular Sludge_09_05-R1 | ecosystem: Engineered > Bioreactor > Anaerobic >...
ACGGCGCTAGTTTTTGCGGCGGGAAAGTCCTACCGAACCGTGGCTTACGAAAAGCCTCCACGCCATGCGAATGTTTCGCAGCACATTCTGGGGGGAACGACGTCACCCTGTTAGCGAAACGGCTCAGAGTCCCATACCTTGCGGGGGTCGATCTCGTGCTCGAGCAGCAGGTGAATCAGCTCGAATTCGTTATCGACGCGAAGCTTCTCGAGCCCCCTCGAACGGTGCTTCGCCACGGTCTGGGCGCCGATGCCCAAGTCGGCGGCGATGCGCTTGGGCGAGGCGCCGTGGAGCAGCTTGCGCATGACCTCGCGCTCCCGCGCCGTGAGCGAATCGAGGCGCCGTTGCACCCCGCGCCGCCGCCGGTCGAGCAGGCAACGCCGCCGGTCGCTTTCGATCGCTTCGTCGACCAATTCGGCGAGCAGCGGGATCTCGAACGGCTTCTTGACGCAAGCCGCCATCCCGCGATTCATCGCCCAACAGCACGCCCAGGCGTCGTCGGCGGGGCACACGAGAATGACGGGAACCGGCAACGCCTCCCGCGCCAATTCCCGATGAAAAACGGTACCCTCTTTGCCCAGATCGACGATCACACAAGACGGCTCCGACGGGTCGTAAAGCCCACGAAAGTCCTTTGTGTGCGAAGGAATCTCGACGATTCGTGGGTCCGAGTTCAGGTGCGGCTCGATCTCCGCGAGCCAGCTTCTGTCGGAACCCGCAAAAAAAACCGTTGCTCCCATGGAATTCATGCGGACTACCTCCTGCTCCTACCTCGTCCACAGGAACGGGAAGTCGTCTAAGCCGTAACGAGCCCTCCGAACCGGCGCCCCGCCGCCGGGCGTTTCTCGCGACCAGTCGACCAGCATCATTGACTCAAACCATTTTACAAATGAGCCCCATGATAACAATCGCAGTCCACGGTCCGTTGCGGACACGACCGGGAGAATTCGACGGCTCGCGGCGAGCAGGTCACAGGCTCACATGGCACGATGGACCGATCGAACGGGTTATTGCGCAGAATTCGCTCGACTTTGCCACCGCACGACTCCGGCGGCTTACTTCAGGGTCTCGATCATCTCCAGCAGCGCGGTAACGATTTTCGACTCGGCCTCGACTTCCACCCGGCTGGTTCCCAGCCAGGTTTCGTAGCCTCCCAGCTCGTGGTGCGCGGCGGTGGGGAGGTATCCGTAGGTGCCGTTGGCAAGCGACATGGTGAAGGTGCGGGCAAAGGGGCTCCACGTTAAGATCTTGCCGGCCGACGCGCCATGCGTCAAGCTGACGGGGTGACCCAAGTGCAAACCGCGAGTCGAGGGAGGACGTCGATGAGAACTCTGGCAACGGCGGCAACGCTGGCCCTTGCGTGCAACCCCGCGGTGGCGGGCGGGCCGAGCGACTGGTGGAACGGCGACTGGCGCATGCGCACGACCGTGGTCCGCACGACGCCGTGGCGCGACGAGGCGCCCCGGCCGGTCGAGGCGGCCGTCGATTTTCCGCGGCTGTTGCGCGAGGCGGGCGTGCCGGGAGAGTTCGATCCGAAGTCGCTCCGCGTCGTCGAGTGCCACAGCGACGGCCGGCGGACCGAAATCCCCTACGCCTGGCGCAGCGAGTGGGACGCGCGCCGGCGGTGCGAGCAAACGTATCTTGCCTGGACGGCCGCGCCCGAGGTGGGCCGGCAAGGCCGGGTGGAACTCTACTTCGACACGGCCGACCAGCGGACCGCGCCGCCCGACCACCCCGTCGAACAGCTTCCGCCCGAAAACCTGTTGACCAATCCGGGCTTCGAGCAGACGACCGAAGACCGCCCCGACGGCTGGACCACGTCGCCCGCCGAGTTGGTGCGGGTCGGTCGTTTCGCCCACACGACGGGCGAGCGATCGCTGGCGATCGTCGTCGACGAGAACACGCCCGCCGACGCATCGCGCGAAGCGGCCGTGCGCCAGACGATCGACGTGCGCCCCTTCGCCGGGCAAGCGATGCTTTTCGAGTGCGACCTGCTGGCCGAGCGCGCGGAGTACGGGGCCCCGGTCTCGATCGAGCTGCGCCAGTTCCGCGACGATGGATCGCCGATCCTCGAGTTCGCGGTGCAGCCCCGCTGGCTCAGCATCGAGCTGGCCGAGGGACAGCTCGTCCAGTTCAGCGAGCGCGGGCGGTTCAGCCCCGAGGCGGCCACGGTCGAGGTGTGTATCCGGCTGCGGTGCTCGGTGCGCGACGCCGACACGGGCAGGCCGGTGACCGGGCCCGAGTCGCATTGCACGGTCTGGCTCGACCGGATCGCGGTCCGCCCCGGCGAGCGGTGGCCTTGGCCGGCCGAGACCGGCGCGGGCTTCGTCGAAGGGGCCCTCGACCGGGCGCCGTTGAACCGTGGCTTCGAGTTCACCGGGCTCAGGCGGATCGTCTTCAACGGGGCGTCGGAAGGTACGCTCAACGCGGGCCGCTACAATCCCGACCCGCACTCGGTGCACTGGGGATTGGAGGCCGGCACCCTCGAATTCTGGTGCCGCCCTCGATGGGACGCCGACGACGGCATCGAGCACGTCTTCTTCGACACGGTGGCCTACGGGCATCGTCTTCAGTCGCGGCTGCGCAAGCTCGACGGCTCGGGCGGAAACCGGCTCGAGTTCACCATCGCCGACGCCGACGGCAAGCTGCGCACCGTGCGAGGGCCCGCTCCGCTGAAGGCCGGGCACTGGCACCATGTCGCGGCCACGTGGGACTTTCCAAAGGCTCAACTTCAGCTCTTCGTCGACGGCAAGCGCGTGGCTACGGAGGGACCGGGCGACCGGCCGTGGCCGAGCAGCCTCGTGGCCGAGGGCGGGCCGAAGAAGACCCGGGGCATCGGCATCATGGAAAACGATACGCGCAGCCTGCCCATGCAGGCGTTCATCGGCGGCGACAGCCAGTGCCGCGAGCACCGCGGGGCCGAGGCCGTGATGGATGAGTTCCGCGTCTCCGACGTCGCCCGGTACCACAGCGATTTTGCCCCCCCGCGCGACGAGTTCTCGTTGGACGACCACACGCGCGTGCTCTTCCACTTCGAGAACGAGCGCGACGGCGTCCACCAGGGCGACGACCGGTTCGTGTGCGGACACCTGGCATGCGAGCTTCCTCGACACGAGGAGAAGACACCGCTGGAGACGCTTCGCGCCGACGGCACGGTCGAACGGCGCATGGTCGTGGTCCGACCGCACGCGCCCGACGCGCTGTTCGAGGCGAATCGGGCGGAGAGCCGCCTGACGGTCACCCGGCCGTTTCGCGAGTTGCCCGATCCTCGCTTCGTCGAGTGCCGCCCGCGCCGGGTCGAGCGGGTCGTGAACGGCGCCGGCGACGAGTTCACGATCGAGGTGGGCGGCGACTTCGAGCCCTGGATGCAGTCGATCACCTTCGAGCACGCCGAAGGCTCGGAGGCGACCACGCTGCTGCCGCGCTGGCGCGCGAACGACGCCGTGGTGCCGTTCAGCGTCGAGAGCCTGAGGGCGACGCTCGCCCCGAACGCGGCCGACGACGCCGAGAAGGCGTTCGAGGCGTTCAAGTACGCCCTGGCCGTGACGAACTACTACGACGCCCACTACTGCGAGACCCTTGCCGCCCGGCACCGGCCCCGCGTGTCGTACACGCTCGCCAAGGCGCTGAACGTGTATCCCTTCGACCAGTGCGGGCCGCTCAACCACACGCTGCGCAAGCTGTTTCTGGCGGCGGGCATCTCGTCGAGCAACGCCTCGGGCACGCACCATCAGTTCCAGCAGGCTTTCTACGAGGGCGACTGGCGCCTGTTCGACCTTTCGCCGAGAGTGTATTGGCTCAATCGCGACAACCGCACCGTGGCGAGCCGCCGGGCCTTCGAGGACGACCTCTATCTGAAGCTCCGCCAGGGAAGCGGCATCAACTCGGGAATCCGCGGCCGCAGAGGCCGCGCCACCTTCGGCACCGCCGAGCGCCCCCACGCGATGGACTTCGCCCTGCGCCACGGCGAGCGCGTGAGCGTCTGCTGGCACAACGAAGGCCGGTGGTTCGAATTGACCGGCGACCGCGAGCCGATTCCGTTGGCCAAGATCCCGCCCTATTTCGGCAACGGGGCCATCGTGTTCCAGCCGACCGGCAAGGGCGAGGCGGCCGCGCTGGAGAACCTCGCGGTCGAACGCGCGGACGGCGGCGGGCGCCTGCTGCGCGGCGCCGATCGCGCCAGGCCCGGCTCGCTCGTCTACCGGGTGCACTGCCCGTACATCCTTTCCGATTGCCGGATCACCGGCCGATACGAGGGCCGGCAGGAAGGGGCGGTTCGCGCGTCGATCTCGTTCGACGACGGCAAGAGCTGGACGGAACTGTGGCAGAGTGCCGAGCCCATTGGCGCCGTCGACCTCAACCTGCTCGACCAGGTCACGGCCCGGTACGCCTACGCCCTGAAGATCGACCTGGCGCCGGGCGCAACGGTCGCCGATCTCAGCGTGCGCACCACGTTCGTCGTGTCGCCGCTCTCGCTCCCCGGGAAGCTGTCGCGAGGCGACAACCGAATCCGTTTCGTGGGCGGACCGCCTTCGGCCCCGGTCAAGACGTCGTGCCGATGGATCGAGCGCCACCGCAGCGACTTGGGCGTTTCGGTCGGTTCGATCGGATACTACCTGAACGGCGATGAAGCGCGGCGCGACGTGTTGACCGCGCCGGCGGGCGCGGCGACGCCGCTGTCCGTCGTGCTCGAAGGCGCGCCCGCGCGGGCCGAGGTCTCGATCGACGATCTGCCCCCGGGATGGCAATGCACGCCCTCGCGGCGGGCCCTCGCGATTGCCGAGCCGGGCGAGGCGGCGACCGGCGAATTCCTGTTGACCCCGGCCCCGGCCGACGCGGGCGCAATCCGCGGGTTCGAGATCGTGGTGCGCCACGCCGGGCGCGACGAGCCACGACGCCTGTCGGTGCAGGTTTTCGCCGCCGAAGCCCCGCGGGTCGGCGAGGCCGAGCAGGCCGCCGAGTGCGACGGCCGGGTGGCCCGCTGCGATTCGCCCGCACTCAGCGGCGGGGCCGCGATGCGTTTCGCGGGTAGCGGGCACGTGGCCTTCGACTTCGACGCCCCGCGAGCCGGCACGTATGCCCTGTGGCTTCGCGCCCGATGGGAACCTGAGGCGAGCACCGCGATGACGCTGGCCGTCGACCAGGCGCCGCCGCGCAGCCTGCGCGCCACGTCCATGATCGGCTTCACCGACTGGACCAACCCGCGCGAAGCCCACACCAAGATGTTCGCCCATTTCGGCGAACAGTACGGCCACTGGTCGTGGTACCGCGTGCCCGAGGTCGAGTTGACCGCGGGCCGCCACCGCCTCACGCTCGGCGCCGAGGCCGGGGCCTCGATCGACGCGATGCTGCTGCTTTCTCAAGACCCCGCAACCGACCGGGCCGCGATGAATCTGTTCCAGAACTGGAACTACGCCCCGTGGCAGAACCCGTTCTGAGGGGGTCCGAGCCTCGCTTGCTCATCTGCCGGCGCTCACGCCCCGCGAAATCGCTCGATCAACTGCTCGATCGCCCGGTGGTCATAGCCCCATCGGCTCTCGCTCTGGAGGGCCCGCTCGATTTCGGGCAGCGCGGCCCGGGCCCGGTCGCCCAGGACGTCGAACACGTTGAGCGCCCGGAGGCGGATCCACTCGCTTTCGTGGCGCAGCCCCGCGACCAGGACGGGCATGACGTCGAGTCGGCTGCCGACGGCGACCAGCGCGTCGGCCGCCGCGATGCGCACGTTGGGCGCGCGATCGTCGAGGCGTCGGGCCAGCGCCGATTCGGCCGAAGCCGCCTCGGCCCCCAGGGCCTTGATGCCCACGGCCGCCCAGTAGCGCACGGCCGGGTCGTCGTCGCTCAGAAGCTCGACGAGTCGCGGCAGCTTGCCGGCCCCGCGTCCGGTGAGATCGGCCGCCGCGAGGATTCGTTCGAAGGGGTATTCTTGCGGATCGCGGGCCATCTCGTAGGGCGTCGTCGCCGCGCTTCGCTCGCCCTGATCGTACTCGGGCAGCAGCCCCAGGTCGCGGACCTCGACCATCCAGCGACGGTGCTCGGCCCGCATCCGCTCGAGCACGGCCCGATGGGCCGGATCGCCGGCCAGGTCGTTGATCTGGTAGGGGTCTTCCCAGGTGTCGTAGAGTTCTTCGAGCGGTTTGGTCGGGCGGAACCAGAGGGCCGGCGGCCCTTCGAGCCTGCCTTCCCGAGCCAGCCGATCCCAGACCTGCATCGTGGGCATCTCGTAGGTGTATGAGATGTGCTGGGAGTACGTCAGGTGGGGCATGTAGTTTCGCAGGTACAGGTAACGGCGGTCGCGCACGCCGCGCACCATGTCGTACCGCTCGGCCATGCGGTTTCGCATGAGGTGCACGTACTCGCGGGCCGGGGCAGACCGCCCGCCGAGAAAGGCCCCGCCCTCGATCACGTCGGGAATCGGCACGCCCGCCAGGCTGAGCACCGTGGGCGCGAAATCGACGAAGCTTACGAGCCGGTCGGTCGCGCTGCCCGGTTCGCCCGGCGCCCACTGCGCGTACTTCTCCGGGAAGCGGACGATGAGCGGCACCCGGGTGCCGCAGTCGTAGATCCACTTTTTGCACCGGGGCATCCCCACGCCGTGGTCGGAGTAGAAGAACACGATCGTCTCGCCGGTCAGCCCGTCGTCGTCGAGCTGTTCGAGAATCGCGCCCGCCTGTCGGTCCATCGCGCTGATCAGATCGTAGTAGCGGGCCCAGTCGCGGCGGACCTCGGGCGCGTCGGGGTGATAGGGAGGAACGGCTACTTGGGCCGGATCGTGTCGCCACGAGCGCGGAATGCCCTCCATGTGCCGCTCGTACTGCTTCTCGTTGCAGCGGATTTGGCTTTCGTGGGTCGTCGTGAAGTTGAACACCGCGAAGAACGGCTGCCCGGGCTTCCGGCTGCGCCAGTGGGCCTCGCGGCTGCAATGGTCCCAGGCGTCTTTCGGCACGTCGAAGTTGTAGTCGGTTTTCACGTTGTTCGTGCAGTAATAGCCCGCCTCGCGCAACAGCTCGCTGAAGCACTTGACCCCGTCGGGCAGGACCGTGCGGCACCGCATGTGGTGCGAGCCGAGCGACACGGGATAAAGCCCCGTGATGAGGCTCGAGCGTCCCACGGCGCACACGCCGCACACCGAGAACGCCCGCGTGTAGCGAACGCCCTGGCTCGCCAGGCGGTCGAGATGGGGCGTGACGGCGAACGAGTCGCCGTAGCAGCCCAGGTTGGGGCTCATGTCTTCGCAGGTGATCCACAGCACGTTGGGCCGCGCGGGGCCGGCGGCATGAGCGTGGGCCGCGGCGATCAGCATTCCCGCCAGGGCCAGGCAGATTCGCGTGTTCATCGATTCGATCCCTTTCCTGCACCAGGGCGATTGGCGGCCTTTCCAGCCGACTATTGTAAACCCCGGCCGACTTCCTACAATGCGCCGAGACGTCCACCCCGCCCACCCGCCGCCCCGACCCTCGCCGCACAAGGATTCCCCATGTTCAGCCCTTGCCTTGTTCTGGGGCTTGCCCTGGCCGCCGCCCTGCCCGAAGACTCCCACGAAAACGGGACTCGCTCCGCAGCGCAGCGGAGGTGCCTGTCCCGCTCTGGCGAGCATGAGATGTCGCTCAGCGGCGCCTGGGAACACCGTCGGGTCGACGACCTCTCGCTCCCCGTGCCCGACGATGGATGGTCGGCCGTCCAGGTGCCCGGCTACCGGAATGGCTACGATTACCAGCGGGCCTGGTTCCGCCGGTCGTTCGACGCGCCGGCCGCAATGCGGGGCAAGCGAATCAAGATCCGCTTCGGCGGCGTGAAGTACAACAGCCGCGTCTACGTCAACGGCAAGGAAGTCGGTGGATGCTTCGGCGGCTATCGGCCCTTCGAGGTCGACGTGACCGACGCCGTGCGCTTCGACGAGCCCAATGAGCTGCTCGTCGGCTGCCACGACTGGACCGGCATCTTCACGCCCGGCAAGGTCGATTTCACGCGCGACGGCGAGTGGAATCGCATTCGCAACGTCCCCCGCGACAAGATTCTCGCTCCCATCGGCGGCTTGTACGGCCTCTACGGGATTTGGGACGACGTGACGCTCTGCGCCCATCCGGCCGTGTACGTGAAAGACCTTTTCATCCAGCCGTCGGTCCGCCGCAACGAGCTGGTCGTCGCGTACACGCTGGCCAATGAGTCGCCGGCCGACGCCGAGGTCGATCTGCGAGCGGCCGTCGAAGATCGAGGCAACGACGTGCTGGCAATCCCCGCCGTTCGCGTGGGCGTGGCCGCCGGGGAGACGGCCGCCGTCACGCTGCGCCGGCCGTGGCCCGATCCGCACCTGTGGTCGCACGTCGACCCCTATCTCTACCACCTTCGCAGCGAGCTTTCGTCGGGCGACGTCGTGCGCACCCGGTTCGGCTTTCGCGAGTTCTGGGTCGACGGGCATCACTACTATCTCAACGGCGTCAGGATCAACCTGCTGGCCACCTCGTGGTGGCCGCCGCACGCGCCGATGACGCGGGAAGAAGTGCGGCAGCGCTGGGAAGCCGTCAAGCAATGCGGGTGCGTCGCCTTCCGCACGCACACGCAGCCCTGGCGGCCCGTCCACTACGACGTGGCCGACGAGATCGGGCTGCTCATGATCATCGAAGGGGCCGTCTGGAACGACGACTACGCCTACCGCATCGACGATCCGGTCTTCTGGGACAACTACGCCGCCCATCTTCAGGCCATGGTCGACCGCGACAAGAACCGGCCCTCGGTCGTTATGTGGAGCCTCGAAAACGAGTTCTACGGCGGGCGCTTGAACGACGACTCGCCGGCCAAGAAGGACCTCGTGCGCATGGGCCGGCTCATGAAACAGTGGGACCCCACGCGGCCGGTCTTCTACGAGTCGGACGGCGACCCCGGCGGCGTGGCCGACTCGATCGGCATCCACTACCCGCACGAATATCCCGAGCACACTTGCTGGCCCAACGAAGCCTACTGGCTCACCCGGCCCCAGAAGATCGGGCACATGTTTCACGAGGGCCGCGAAGAGTTCTTCTGGGACAAGACGAAGCCGCTCTACGTCGGCGAGTTCCTCTGGCTCCCGTCGAGCAATCCGTCGTGGCATACCGTCTTCTTCGGCGACGACGCCTATCGCGACTATCGCCGCTACCGCAACATGGGCAAGGGCGAAAGCTGGCGCATGCAGATCCTCGGCTACCGGCACCTCGAAGTGGCCGGCATCTCGCCCTGGACCGTCATCGAGGGCGGGCCCCTCGACGAGACCAACTTCCTCTACCAGGCCCACCAGTACGCCTACCAGCACGTGGCCGCCTACTGCCACGACTACGATCGCCGCTTCTATTCGGGCGAGCGGGTCACGCGCCGCGTCGAGGTGTTCAACGACGTGCTCGAACCATCCGACCTTGTGCTCCAGTGGCAATTGCGCCGCGACGAGCAGGTCGTCGGCCGCGGCACGGAGGAGCTGTCCCTCGGCCCCGCCGACCACCGGATGCTCGACGTCGAGCTCGCGATGCCGCAAGTCGACCGCCGCACGCCCCTCCGCTGGGACCTCGAGCTGGTTCGCGAAGGGAAGACGGCGTTCACCGACGAGCATGCCTACGATGTATTCCCACGGGTCGCGCCGCCGCGGACGAGCGCGGCCGTCGGCCTCTACGATCCGAAGAACACGACGAGCCCGCTTCTCGAGACGTTGCAGGTGCCGACCAGGCCCGTGAAGTCGCTAACCGACCTCCCTGACGGTTGCGACGTACTGGTCGTCGGGGCCGGCGCGCTGGAGGCCGAGGCCGGCGCGAGCCCGGTGATCGGGCACGTGCGCCCGGAACGAAAATCTCTGGCCGACTTCGCCGCCCGGGGCGGCCGCGTTCTCGTGCTCGAACAGCAAGCCTATCCCGAGGGGACGTTTGACGTGGGCTTGACGAGCCACGATTCGACGATGACCTTCCCGGCCCGGCCGACCCATCCCGCGCTGCGGGGCGTCGAGCGCGACGACTTGATGTTCTGGCGGGGCGATCACCTGGTATCCGCCGCCGAACTGCCCCGGCCCAGCACGGGCGGATTCGTGCCTATCGTGGTCTCGGGCTCGGCCGCCGGGCTCGATCACGCGCCCCTGTTGGAGGTCGCGGCCGGTCGGGGCGCCGTCGTTCACTCGCAACTCAAGCTGGTCGCAAAGGCCGCCTCGGAACCGGCGGCCGCCCGCATTCTCGTCAACCTCCTCGAGTACCTCGCCTCGTACCGCTCCCGGGCGCCCAAGAACGCCGTCGTCGGCGCGTCGGATGCCTACGCGAGTTATCTGCGGTCGATCGGGCTGCGCTTCGACCGTCTGCCCGAGGGCCTCGGCGACGTCGACCTGGCGCAATACTCCCTGCTGCTCTGCCGTGGCGCGGTCCCCGAGCCGGCGAGGCTTCGCGGTTACGTCGAGGCGGGCGGGAATCTCGTCCTCCACCGCGTCCCCGATCGGGCCGTCCGCGAGATTGCCCGGGCCTTCGGCCTCCACCTGGCCCTTCAACCCTACGCGGGCCATGTCACCCGGGCCGAGGACGACGAACCCCTGCTCGAAGCGATAACTCGCGAAGACCTCTACTGGCTCGGCAAGCACGTGGGCATCGGCTGGGCCGAAACGCCCCGGGCGCCCGACATGGCCGACGCCGTCTTCACGAAGCCGCTCGACGACCGCCAGGTGCGAACCTTCGAGATCGAACAATGGAAGCTCGAAGGCGGAATCGTCGAAGCCCGCGAACCCGGCGTGACCTTTGCCACGGTCGGCTCGGCCACGGCCGAGGTCGACTTCCCCGAGACCGCCTCGTACGTGATCGGTCTCGTGGCCCGGGGCACTCCGTGCGACGGGGTCTATCCGGTCGCCCGCGTGTCGATCGACGGCCGGCCCTTGGGCGACGTCTCGGTCGCCGGCGACGATTGGCATCGCGTCACCACGTTCGGGCGGATCGAGAAGGGGCGCCGCCGCGTCTCGGTCGCCTTCATCAACGACCGGAGCAATCCGCCCCACGAAGACCGTAACCTTTACGTCGACAAGGTGCTCATCGCCGAAGATCGCGAGGCCGGCGACGTGTCATTCCTCACCATGCCGCCGGCCGCTGCCGCCGTGCGCCGGGGCGAGGGCACGCTGGTGATCGACCAACTCCGCTGGGACGTCGAGCCCCAGAACGCCCGCAAGGCCGCGCGCTACGCCGCGTCGCTGCTGACGGCCCTGGGTGGCGACTTCACCCCGCGCCTGGGCACCACCCTCGAATGCGAGCAGATGACGCCCCAGCCCGGCATGCCCCACTTCAACGTCCGCGGAAACCACGCCTCGCTGGCCTGCACGGGCTACATCAGCACGCCCATCGACGTGGCCGCGTCGGGCCGCTACAGCGTCGAGATCGTCGCCTCGGGCACCCCGGCCGCCGGAGTGTACCCGATCGTGGCCCTTCGCATCGACGGCAAGGAGGTCGGCCAGGTGGAGCTGACCGGCGGGGCCTGGCGCCCCTATCTCCTCGACGTCGAGCTGACCGAAGGCCGGCACGACCTCGCCCTGGCGTTCACGAACGACTACAACCGCGACGGCGAAGACCGGAATCTGATGCTCGACCAGATGACGTTCTACGCGGAGTGATGAGGCGGAAGGCTGGAGGGTTCCGTACGTCACAGGTCTTGATCACCTATCTGCGACGGCCAATTCGAGTTTGGTTGCCGTACCGTGCCTGCTGCTCAGTAATCAGCTTTTGCCGCGAAAGGGAAATGCGATGGCCGCCACCTGGCTTGCCGCTTTGTGTCTGACGGTCTCGGCCGAAGAGGCCGTCGTCGTCGATGCGACGAAGCAACTCTTCCTCGACGACTACCTGATCGCCGCAAAGGAGAACGTCACCCGGACGATCCATCCGGTCGAGAAGTATCGGGGCAACCCGGTGCTGCGGCCCACGGAGCCTTGGGAAGGCGGCGTGGCGATTCTCTACGGCTCGGTGCTCCGCGACGAGGGCAAGTATCGGGCCTGGTACTACGCGGCGGGGAGCGTCGGCTATGCCGAGAGCGACGACGGCGTCGCCTGGACCAAGCCCCGGCTGGGCATCGTCGAGATCGACGGGCAGAAGACGAACCTGCTGATCCGCCGCGGGGCTCCGGAAGAGCCCGGGGGCCTTCCCTACTTCTACGAGGTTTTCGGGGTCCATCGCGATGAGCGGGCCGATCCGAGCCGGCGCTACAAGATGGGCTTCTTGAGCATCGACCGCGAGTACCGAGGCGAGCACGAAGACCCGTTTCATCGAGGCCAGCGCCGCGGGCTCGGCGTGGCGGCCGGGCCCGACGGCATCCGTTGGAGCCTCGTCGAGAGCTTCGCCACCGATGCCATCTGCGACGGGGGGACCTACTGGATGTTCGATCCGCGGCGGGGCAAGTTCGCGCTTTATGGGCGGACCAAGCACGTCGACCCCGCGGTGCTCGAAGCTTGGGGCGAGAGCGACTGGGTCCGCCGCTACTACTGGGGCCGCTCGGTCGCCCGGGTCGAATCGACCGACTTCGTCGCCTGGGACGTCACGCGGCCCGCCAGGGCGCCCGTCGTGATGACCGCCGACGCCGGCGACGCGCCGGGCGACGAGATCTATTCGATGCAGGTGTTTCCGTACGAGTCGGTCTACATCGGCCTGGTGCAGGTGTTTCACAATCAGCCCGACGCCTGCCACCTCGACGTGCAACTGGCCGTCAGCCGCGACGGCGTGTCCTTTACCCGGGTGGGCGACCGGCGGCCGTTCCTCCCCGTCGGCCCCGTGGGGAGTTGGGACCGGTTCAACCTCTCCGTGGCGAACAACCCGCCGATCGCCGTGGGCGATGTGCTTCGCTTCTACTACGGCGGGCGCAATTACCGGCACGGCCCGTACGATGGCGACGATCGCGGAGAGAGCTTCGGGGCCATCGGGTTCGGCATGATCGATCGCGATCGCTTCGTTTCGCTGAGCGCCTCGTTCGACGGGGGCCGGATCGTCACCAGGCCGCTCGTGCTGCGCGGGCGCCGAGTGCATCTGAACGCCAAAGCCGACTTCGGCGAAATCGTGGTCGAAGCGCTCGACGCCGGCGGCAACCCGCTGGCCCGATCGACGCCGGTCGTTCAGGATGGGCTCGATGTCCCACTCGAATGGGAAACGGGGGGCCTGCTCGAAGCCTCGCGGCCCGTGACGCTGCGGATCACGCTCCGCAACGCGCTGCTGTTCGCCCTTTGGTGCTCGTGACACCCCGCTCAGTCGGCCCGTTGCGTAAGCCGGCTCTCGATCGGCACCGCGTCCACGGAAGCCCGTGGTGGCGGCTCGCCCTGGGATCGGGCCCGGCGGCTGAGGGGCCGCTCCCGTCTCGCATGCCACGCGACTTCGACCGCCACGGCCACCAGCGCGAACACGCCGAACGCGATTTCCAGCCACCACGACATGCCGGTTCCGAGCCACGCACCGAAAAGCGTCACTGCCGAGAGCGTGTGGGTCACCATATCGGGCCGTTGCATTTGTTGCAGAGTTTGGTCGGGCAAAACGCCATGGCCAGCCATATCGGCAGCCACAGCCCTAAGGTGAAGATCGTCAGCAGAAGCTGCTTCCCGTGGTTGATCGGGTCGTAGTGATAGCCGACATCCTTCTTGCATTGAGGACAATGCGCAAGTTGTGAGTTCGCAACGAGTTGTGCATTCGCCATGGAAAGGCTCCTTGCTGGCTTGAAGGGAAGATCGGGGAAAGGCCGGAGGCCGAAGAGTCGCAGAACCCGGGCGTTTCTTCCTTACCGACGAATTCGCCGCGCCTCCGCAGCGAAGGCTCCGGTCTCCGGCCCTGTTTGGGGTGGTTGTTCCGTCCACGTCGATGGACGGCACACGCTCTCCACTCGGTACGGCAGCGACGCCGTCGAAAACCTCAGATCGAAACGGCGCACACGCGCACGGATTCGTGGAGGGGAAGCAAGCACGCCCTCAGCGCAGCCGGGCGCATCAAACCAGCCAGGTGCAGAAGAGAACCCGAACGGGGCGGCGCGCAAAGACGGGCGCGGACGCGCCCGGGCGGAAGAGCCACCGCGGCCGGCGGCGAGCAAACGCGCCCGTCCGGGCCTCGCACCAGAGAAACGGCTTCGAGGCGCCCGACGGAACGTTGATCTCCGCCGAGTCGTTCTCGAGTAACGGATCGGGAACGCGCAGCGGTCGCGGCGGCGACCAGTCGATCGCCCCGCCGCTCACACCGCGGTCTCCCGATGCCTCCTGCTGCTCGCAGCCGAGAGATCTGCCCGATACCCTCTCTCCGCTACACGCGAACGCAAACGCCACGGCCGCGGCGACGGCGCACCCAAGAATGAGGGACCGGTAAAGGCGTGACCGATTGCCAAGCATTCGACGGCTCACAGGGGCGTTCCATCTTGAATGCTAGAATCGCGCGGCATCGGCGTCAATAGCAGAGCAACCGCACCCCGCGACGAGGGCCGCAATCCCAGACCGCGATGGATCTGGGCTGGGTCGGCGCCCGTTCCGAATCGTCCCTCAAGCGTCCCGCGAAGATTCTCTCGAATTCGCACAACCCGGGCAATCCTCTTCGAAATACTCCCACTTGCCGCATCGGGCGCAATGGATGAAGCGGCGACGAGCGAATGTTCCTACCCCGGCGCCGCGGCACGGTGCCAGTAATCTTTCAGCTTGACGAACTCGTCGAACATGACCTCGGTCATCGCGGGGTCGACGGCCAGGGCTTCGGGATCGCCGTAGTTGAACACGATCAGCCCCCCCCTCGGGGTGCTCCAGTGGCGGACGAGTTGCCGGGCTTCTTCCCGCACCTCGTCGGCTACGCCGCGGGGCAGGGTCGACTGGATGTCGACCGTCGTCAAAAAGCAGACCCTGCCGCGGCACGCCTCGCCGAACTCGACCAGCCCGTACGCCCGCGGCTGCTGCATGTTGAGCACGTCGACGCCCAGCTCGGCCAAGCGGAGGGCGAAATCGTTGATCCGCCCGCAACTGTGCAGGATCACGTGCCAGCCGTGCCCGTGAATCGCCTCGAACAACTCGGCGTAGCGGTAGGCGAAGAACTGCTCGAAGGTCTTCCGGCTGACGAAGGTGCCCTGCTGCGTTCCCCAGTCGTCGGTGAGGAACAACCCGTCGATCGCGTCGCCGAACCGACGGCGGAGCGCGTCGAACATGCCCAGCTTGAACTCGAGGATCATGTCGAGCACGCGCTCGACGCGCTTGGGCTCGCGGTAGAAGTCCTCCATGGTCGCGGCGAAGCCACGAAGCATGTGCAGGCGTTCGATGAGGTTGAAATGGCTGGTGACGGCCACGTAGCGGTCGCCCGCCTCGTCGAGCAGCGGGCCGAGCCGCTCGAAGTAGAAGGGGTTGTGGGGGTCGGGCGGGCGGTAGGCGTCCAGGGCCGACCAGTCGGCCAGCGGATGGCCCACGACCTGGCCCATGTTCTTCGTTTCGGTCCGCTCCCAGCGGCATTGCCAGTCGTCGGACGCGGCGTTGTCGAAGAACCAGCCCGCCTCGGCCCGATCCATCTCCCAGACGTCGCACACGTCGTCGGGGGCCCAGGGGATCTCGTGCTGCCAGAAGGGCAGGCGCGGGGGCGATTGAAACTCAATGGCCCGGCGCACGATCTCTCGCGGCTCCATCGCTCGATTCTCCGATCATCAACAGATTCGTCGGCGCCAGCACGTAACGGTGCCCTGCCAGCCAACGCAGCAGACCCAGCTTCGGCAACAACCCCAGTATCTTGGCCGACAGACCGCGGAACAAGTGCCCTTGCTCGCGGTGCGCCGTGAACCCGAACGACAACCGGCCGATCCGGCGGTCGACGGCCCGAAAGTCGCCCTTCCGCGGCGTGGCCCACGCGCACCGCTCGGGCTCGAAGGTCAAACGCGGAAACAACCGCTTGACCCCCTCGTGGGTAAACCGCCAGTAATCGCTGGGATACCCGTGAAACTGCCAGGCAAAGGGTACCGACACGCAGACCTTGCCCCCCGGGGCGAGCAGGCGGGTCAGGTTCTCGGCCATGCCGAAGGGCTGCTCGCAATGCTCGAGCACGCTCAGGCAGAAGATCGTCCCGAACCGGGCCCCTCCCAGGCACGCATCGACCTCGTCGAACGGGCCGGCCAGATCGAGCACGACGTCGACCCCGCGCCCGGCCTGCATGTCGACGCGGGTGTAGGCGCCCCCGTGGACCAGAACCGGCTGCAAATCCTGCGTGCTGCCGTAGTCGCGGGCACCCACCTCGAGATAGGGGCCGTACAGATGCTCGGCATGCTTCTTGACGAACAGCAGTTGGTTCACGTCGCCCATGATCGCGCCCGCCGCCGATGTGCGCCTCGTTTCAAACCGCGTTCTTGCTCCCAAGGGCGCTGCCTGGCGGCGCGGCGTGCCCTCGGTAGGAAGACGGCACCGAAGACGGCGGGGGCAGGTCCCGCGCCGAGCGCCGGGGTCGTCGTTCGTCCTTGCGGCCCCGAGGCGCGCGTCAAGTCTTCAGCCCGCGCAGATCGGCCTCGAGCTTGACGTCGGCCTCGACGATCTCGTTCCAGGTGACCGTATCGTGCCGGTAGGCGGCCTCGCGCCCGAGCACGGCGGTCAGGTTCGAGCGGACCGACGGGGCCACGGTGGGGTTGTCGCACTTTTCCTCGGTCACGGCCGCGTAGAACTCCTCGATGTTGGTCAGTGTCCCGTCGGTATAGAGATTGCCCAGCGTGCCGCCTTCGAAGGGTTTGTTGCCGCGAATCCAGACGTCGCCGAAATAGTCGGAATGGGCCATGCCTCCGCCGCCGAACACGCGGCAGCGGATTTCGTCGCGGCAGCCGGGGATGGCCTTGACCGAGGTGTGCGTCAGCACGACGTCGCCTGGGAACTTGTAGATGACCGAAAAATGGTCCCAGAAGTCGCCGAATTCGCGCAAAGGGCGTCCCCCCGTCCCGGTCGCCTGCACGGGGGCGGCGTCGAGGAACCAGGTGGCCACGTCCAGGGCGTGGATGTCCTGTTCGACGATCACGTCGCCGCACAGCTCGAGGGTCTGGTACCACTTGCGCAGGCCGTCCTCGGGATTCGCCGCCGGGCTTCCCTTGCCGCCGCCGGCCCAAGGGTAATGACACTCGGCGCAGGAGATCTTGCCCAGGTCGCCGGCGTGGATCCGTCGCGCCGCCTCGCGGTAAAGGGCGTGCGCCCGGGTCTGGAAGTCGACCAGAAAAACGAGCTTCTCGGCCGAGGCCCGCTTGCCCGACTCGCCCATGCTCATGCAGCCGGGCACGTCGACGGCGATCGGCTTGGCCACGAACACGTGCTTGCCGGCCGCCACGGCCGCGGCCGCCTGCTCGGGGTGGAAATAAGGCGGGGTCTCAATCACCACGGCGTCGAGCTTCTGGTCCAACAGCCGCTTGTAGCCCGACAGGGTGGTGTAGCGATGTGCCGGGTCGACCTCGAGCCGGTTGCCCACCGCGTCGACGCGATCCTGAAAATAGTCGGCCAGGGCCACGAACCGGTAGCGATCGGTCTTGGTGAACAGATTTGCGATCCAATTGCCGCGCCCGCCGCAGCCGATCAGCCCGAGGGTGACCCTCGAGTTGGCCGAGGTGCCACGGGCGAGCGAAGGCTTCACCACGCCGACGGTCGTGGCGGCGGCCCCGGCCAGAAACGTGCGCCGTCGGATGGTTGCGTTTCGAGACTCGGCGGTCATGGTCGATCTCCGTTGGAAGAGTTACTGGCATCGCGGCCGCTCGTTCGGAGTGCGGCTCACCCCAAATGGTAGGCTTCGCACGACGGACGCGTCAAACCGGTGCCCGGTGGAACCGGGGCACCTGGCCCCGGCCGCCGCCCCTCGAAGCCCCCCCGCCAACGCGGCTCTCAGAAGCCAGCGCGGCAACAACGTCGGGCTGATCGCGGGATCCATCGGCAGCGCCGACAGAAACGCCCAGGACGTGACGAACACCGTCATGCCCGTCACGGGGCCTTTTCCTTGCTGTCGCGGTTTTCGCGGCGAGTTCGCAACGGAGGCTGCCGTCGGCTTCGTCGCCGCGCGGCCCTCGTAAGCCGGCAATGCTCGATTTCGAACCTCGCGGCGGTGCTGGCAGGCTGGAGGGCAGCGGATTAGGATGGGAATCAAAGGCTCCGAGCCCCGACGCGAAGGTCTCCGACGTGAGCCTCCGAAGACGCTGCGGTCGCCGTGGGGCGCGCCGCGGCGACGGACCCTTGCCTCATCGCGCGTGCGCCGAGCCCGCGCGAAAAGCCGGGCGCTCTATCGGGGCTGAACGTCGGAGAGGACGGCACGGGGCTTTGGAGCACGCTTCCGGCCGGTTTTCCCGCATTGAAAGCGGCGGATCGAAACGGCGTCGGAAGCGGCGTTTGGCATACCCGCGCACCTTTTTTTTCGGAGGATCGATCGATGCGTCACCGCGTGTTCATCCTGATCGGGGCGACGGCGGCGCTGGCCTGCGCGGCCGAGAGCGCCGAAACGACGCGGCACACCGAAGTGTCGATTCGGGGCGAGATGTTCTACGTCAACGGCCAGCCCACCTACGAGGGACGCCGGTTCGAGGGCAGGAAGATCGAGGGCCTGCTGCTGAACAGCCGCATGGTCCAGGGTATCTTCGACGATCTGAATCCCGAAACGGCCGGCCGCTGGGCCTATCCCGACACGGGCAAGTGGGACCCCGAGCGCAACACCGACGAGTTCATCGCGGCCATGCCGGCGTGGCGGGAGCACGGGTTGCTCTCGTTCACGATCAACCTCCAGGGCGGCAGCCCCGAGGGATACTCGAAACAGCAGCCCTGGCACAACTCGGCGCTGCGGGCCGACGGATCGCTGCGGCCTGACTACATGGGCCGTCTGGAGCGCATTCTCGACAAGGCCGACGAGCTGGGCATGGTGCCCATCGTGGGCATCTTCTACTTCGGCCAGGACCATCGCCTGGCCGACGAGGCGGCGGTGATCCGCGGCGTCGACAACGCGGTCGAGTGGGTGCTCGGGCGCGGCTACCGCAACGTGATGATCGAGATCAACAACGAGTGCAACGTCCGCTACGACCACGCGATTCTGCAGCCCGGCCGCGTGCACGAGCTCATCCGGCGCGCCCGGGGGATCGTGCGCGGCGGGCGCCGCCTCTACGTCAGCACGAGCTACGGCGGAGGGACCATCCCGGGCGAAAACGTCGTGGGGGCCGCCGATTATCTCCTGCTGCACGGCAACGGCGTCGACGACCCGAAACGGATCGCCGCGATGGTCCGCCGGACGCGCGAGGTCGCCGGCTACCGCCCCATGCCGATCCTGTTCAACGAGGACGACCACTACGACTTCGACCGGCCCGCGAACAACTACCTGGCGGCACTGGGCGAGTACGCCTCGTGGGGATACTTCGACTTCCGCCGACGCGACGAGCCCTTCGAGGCCGGCTACCAGTCGGTGCCGGTCGATTGGCGGATCGGCCATCCGCGCAAGCGGGGTTTCTTCGAGCTGACCCGCCGCATCACCGGGGCGGGCCTGTAAACAAGAGGCTTCCGTCTCGCCGCATCACCCGGCGTTCCCAAATGGTCCCGGCTACGGCGCGACGTCTTCTTCCTCTTCCTCCTCCTCGATCATCGGCGCCGGGCGGGTCGGCGGATCGCCGCGGTGAGGCTTTTCGGCCGCGGAGGAGGGTTCGAGTCGGCGCTTCAGATAGGCGCTCACTTCGAGCTGGAATCGGGCCATTTCGTCGGCCAGGGCGATGTACTTCTCGCGGTCTTCGCGATCGGCCTCGCCTGTTCGCGGCAACAGCATGTCGACCAGGTCGGACAGCTCGCGCAGGTGCTCGTCGGTCGATTTCAGCAGGCGCCGGGCGGTCAGATGATCGTCGACCTCGACCAGCTTCTTGAAAGCCTCCTGGGCCTCGGGCAGGCGTTGTTCGAACTGGGTGATGCGGGCGTCGGCCCAGGTTTCGAAGACGAAGGCCCTCGCCACGCGGTGCCCTTCGTCCTTGATCTGCCAGGTCGATTCGAGCTCCTGGAGCCGCCGGGCGAAGCCCGACTCGGGGCTCAGGCGCACAGCCTCGCGGTAGTTGGCGATGGCCCCTTCGACGTCGCCCTGGCGCACGAGGTCTTCGGCCAATTGGGCCTGCACCGCGGCGAGGTTGTCCGACTCGACCTTGCGGATCGTCTCTTCGAGCTTCGCCTCCATGGCGCCCAGCTCCTCGACCCGCACGTCGACCTCCCCCACTCGCTCGGCGATCCAGGCCAGACGCTGGTCCGAATCGAGGTCGAGTGTGCCGGCCCGGGCCCGCAGATCGGCGGCGTCGCGGCGGATCGTCTCCCGGAGCGGATCGAGGGTCCGCACCGCGATTCGGACGTGCTCGAGGGCCTGCTCGTACTGTTTCCTCTCGTTGTGCAGGTTCAACTGGCGGACGTACTGATCGAGCATGCCCTGGAGGACCTGCACGTCCTGGACGAGCACGGCGGCGTCGCGCTGCCAATCGCCCTTGTCGGCGGCCTTCTCCTCCACGCGAAGCTTGCACACCTCCTCGCACCACGCGTCGGTGATCGGCAACAACAGACGGGAGACCGCGCCTCCGCTCTGCACGATCTCGACGTAGGCCAGGTCGGAAAACGGCTTTGGGGCGATCACCCAGCCATGCCGATCGGGTGGATCGAGCCGGTCGGCGTCGCCGAGGTGGTCGAACCCCCGGCTGTTGGCGTACACCTGGCAGTTCTGCACGGGCGCGCCGCTTTCGGCGTCGACCAGCCGAAGGCGGAACCGCCCCGAACGGGTGTTGAGCTTGATCGCCTGGAATCCGGCGACGCGGGCGGTCCGCTTCCAGGGATCGGGCAGGCTCGAGACCACGGCGGCCCGGGTTGCGTCGGCGCCCGGCTCGATGCGCAGCAGGGTGTAGGGGATCGGCGTTCGGCTGAGCGCTCCGCCCTGCCGCCGGATGACCCAATACGGCTGGAGCACGCAGCCTTCGGCCAGGAGCGAGGCCAGCCGCGTACCCCGGCCGGCGCCGCGAAACTCGAGCCGGGCCGCGTCGGTTCCCGCCGGCTCGACCACGGCGACCGGGGCGAAGTCGTCGCGGACCGCCAGGCACACCGCCTTGGCCAGCCATTGCCGGTCGGGCGTCGCGCGCCCGCGCAGGGGACCCACGCGCTGCATCTCGCCGTCGATCTGCCGCCACGCGAGGCGATATTGCCCCGCCTCAAAGTCGATTGTCCCCAGAAAGAGCTTTTCCGCGATGGGCACCCGGTCGAACTGCTCGGGCTCGACGGTCAGGCCGGCGAGGCCGGCTTCGCCGATGCTCTCGCCAAACGGATGCTCGGAGACGACCTCCAACTCGACGAGGCTCCCGAAGTAGTCGGCCAGTTGGTCGTGCACCTGGCGGCGGACCGAATGGGTGTAGAACCGGGTGAACACCGGATCGTCGGAGAACCGCAGGCAGACCGTCAACGTGTAGGGCTCGCCGACGTTCGCCGACAGCCCGTCGGCCCAGACCGCCGCGCCGAGGGCAAGCCAGCCGACGAGCCCCAAGATGAACGACTTTTTCGAGGACGGCGATTCATGGCGGGGCCTCATGGTTTCGCCTCCAGTTCCCAGTGCTCGACGTTGGCGAACAAGTCGAAGGGATCCAGCGCGGCGGCCCGGCCGGCGCGGTCCTTGGGATGCAGGCCCGGGGCCACGGCCACGTAGGTGCCCAACTGCCACAAGGGGACCACGACGGCCTCGCGAGCGATCCGTTCGTGGATGGTATGGGTCGTCGCTTGAATCGTGGGGAAGTGTTTGTGTCGGTTGATTCGCGCGAACGCCTCGGCCAAGTCGGCATCGGGGGTGTAGCCCATGAAGTTCGGGCCGCCGGGGCGGCGAGCTTCGGCGTCGTGGTCGAGCAGGGGCTCGAGCCAGTAGCTGGAGTCTTCGAAATCGTGCCGCCAATAGGCCAGATCGAAATCGTGCCGGTCGACGATCCGCTCGTAGAAGGCCGCCGGCGACACGCCGACCAGTTCGAGCGTCACCCCGACCTCGCCCACGTGGGTGCGGATCTGCTCACACGCCTGTTGGATCTCTTCGCTCCCCGACGGGTAGACGAGCGTCAGACGCAGCGCATCGTGCCCCAGCTCTCGCCGGGCCAGGCCGGCCAGGGCCTTGGCCGTCCCCAGCTCGACCTCTCTCTGCCGTTCGTCCTGGGCCCGGTAGATCGAGAGCTTGCGATGGCAGGCCCACGATTCGGCGGGATAGGGGCCGTTCAAGGCCACGTGGTCTTTCGACCCTCGGGCGACGCGGAAGTACTGATCGAGGATCTCCTCGCGACGCACGGCGTGCGCGACCGCCAGGCGCACGTTGCGGCTGGCCGGCAGGCGCCGGCGGTAGTTCGGCGCAAGGAACCAGACCGAGGGCGTCTTCAGGCAAACGACCTGCCGTCCCTGGTCGCGGAGTTGAACCACGTGCTTGGGCTGCACCCCGTAGATCAGGTGGATTCGGCCTTGGAGGAACTGATCGACCGCCCGGGTCGGCTCGAGCCGATGGAATACGACCTCGCGAATCTTCGGCCGGTCGGCAACGCGGTACCACGGATTGGCCGCGAGTCGAAACACGTCGGGATCGTCGTCCGGCACGTAACGGAAGGGGCCCGTTCCCATCGGCTGGGTCCGCAGGCGATCGAGTTCGCCCTGGAGTTCCCGTTGCCGGGAGAGATCGGGGTGGGGGATCACGGGAAAGTCCATCAGCGACAGCGGCTGCCAGTGGTCGCGTTGGAGCGTGACCAGGGCCACGCGCGGATCGTTGTCGTCGGAGTTCCGGACGCCCCCGAGCAATCGCGCCCGGGCGGGCGAATAGCCGGGCCGCCCGTCGTGGTTGAGCAGCTTGACCGTCCACCGCACGTCTTCGACGGTGCAGGGCACGCGCCGCTCGTCGTCGGCCCAGAAGCATCGCGGCAAATGAAACGCCCGGCCCCGCTCGATGGGAATGGGCCGGCCCTGGGCGAGCCGGCATTCGTAATGGGAGCCCGACCGCGGATGGTCGACCCAGCTCACCAGGCTCTCGTAGACGAGTGACGCGGCGTGCCGCTCGACCGGCGTGCGGGCTTCGAGCGGCGACAGGCTTCGAGGCAGCTCGGAATAGGCGCAGTGCAGGATGGGATAATCACCCACCATGCGACGCCGCTCGTCGTCGAGGCCGGGCAGACCGGGCCAGATGCGCGCGGCCTCGTCGAGACGGTCGAGGGCCTCTTGCGGGCTCGATTCCTTGAGCGCCCGGGCTTCGTTGAACAGGCGGCTTGCCTCGTCGATGAGCCGCTGCCGAACGCGGAGGCCCGCCCCGTCGAGCTGGCCGTCCAACCGCATCACGGCCCGGTCGAGCAACTCCCGCACCGTGGCGTAGTCGTGCTGTTCGAGTGCCCGCCCGGCGCGGGCTTCGAGAATCTGGTCGTAGCGGCGGCGCAGCTCGGGCGACTGGGCCGGCCACTCGGGAAACTCGTCCGAGAGGCGATCGCACTCGCCCTCGGCCCGTTGGTGGAGCGATTGGGCGATAAGCTGATCGACCCGGCCCAGAGTCAGGTTGACCAGCGCCTGCACGAGGGGCTGGCGAATCTTCTCGTTCCATACGGTCCCCTTGCGCAGGCCCCGCTGGACGGCCGAGTCGTGCTCCTCGAGGGCCGTGCGCAGCAGTTCTTCGGCCGCGTCGTAGCTCTCGGGCCGTTTCGAGAGGTCGACCACCCGGCCCGGCTCGGCGAGCACCTCGAAGCTCGAAAGCCCCAGTTCCCGGGCGGCCTGCTTGCCGACCCGGCGCTCGTAGTACTCGATTCGCACGATCTGTCGCGCCGGGATGGAATGCTTGGCCGTGCCCGCGGTCGTCCATCGCTGGAACACGATCGTCTCGGAACGCCGCTCGGCGGGCAGCGGCACGGAGAGGTACTCGGGGTAAAGGACGATCGGCATGTCGCGGACCGGCTGCCGATCCGAAGGCTCCCAGTGGACCACGTCGTAGACTTCCTGCTTGCGCGTCGGCGGCCGCTGCTGCTCGGCTTCGTCATCCGTGGGCGCGTCGAGCGACGTTTCGCCTGCCGTCCGGGCCGCACGCGATCGACTGCCGCGCGGCTGGGGCTTTTCTTCCTCCTCCTCCTCCTCTTTCCTTTTCGTCTTCTTCTCGTCTACCTCTTCTTCCTCTCTTGCCGTGGGGAACGGTTGCCCGGCCTCCGCGGATTCGGCGGGCGGATCGGGAGCGTGTCGGGCGGCCGCCGCGGGCGGCTCGGATTTGGGCGAAGGCGTCGCCGGCTCCTCGATGCCCCGGTCGAGCACCGATCGCTGTCCGGCCGCGGACGCCCCAGCCGCCAGGGCCCACCAGCGCGTGCCGGCCGCCAGGCACGCCGGCCCGACCAAAGCCACGACCAGGATGGCCGATGCCGCGAGTCGCAGCGGCTCGGGTGATTTCACGTTCTTTCCGCGTTTGGTCGTCATGGCGATACCAGGTGTCGCATGCGTTCGTATTCGGCGGCTTCCTCGAATCCGGCCCGGCGGCATACGCGGCTCATGTTCGAGAAGATCTGCGCGGCCAGCTCGAATCGTTCGGGGCCGGCGACCTTGACCACCGCCAGGGCGCCGCGGAAGTGGTGCAGGGCCAGTTGGGGCCGGTCGGTGTCGGCAAAGTGCACCGCCAGGTTGTTGAGGATCTTGCCCCGCTCCTCATCCCGGATCGCATACTTGCTGACGCCTTCGAGCAGGGCCGTCAGGCGGTGATCGTCTTCCGAGATCGGCTCGGTGCTGACGTACGATTCGACGCGAACGTCGGCCGTAGTGGGCCGGCCGATCGGCTCGCCCAGCTTGCGGCGAAACCGGGTGATCGCCGCGGCCAGTCCGAAGACGTCGTGGACGTTGAATGCCTCGGCCAGCGCGCATTCCCGGGCGGCCTCGGCCATCTCGTTGCGGCGGAAGAGGCATTCGGCCAGGTTCAGGTGGGCGGGGCCGAACGTGGGGTTGACCACCAACGCGCGGCGAAACTTGCGCTCGGCCACGGCCCAACGTCCTTGGGTCGCGTCGGCCGCCCCCATGAAGTTCAGCAGGAACGGGGCGCCGTGCACGTCCATCGCCCGGGCCCCCCGGCTGGTCAGTTCATCGCCACGGATCGACCCGCCCACGCTGAAAAACGTACGCATGGTTCCGTACTGCGCGACGAAATCGTCGTCGATTGCGATTTCGAGGGGCAACTCGCTGGGCCGGAACCGCACGGCGTGCGTACCCCGCGGCAGCAACAGAATCGGGGCCGGCGCCGCGGCCAGCCCCGAAGGGTTCGCGATCGGCAGGCGCAGCCCGTTGACCTCGATGATCGTCGCCGCCCCGGGGATGCGAACGCCGTGACGGCCCTGGATCCGCTGGCAATCGAGATCGTCGTACTGCCGGGAGATGCCCACCAATCCTTCGTCGCCCTCCCTGACTGGCTCCGGTCGGGTAGCCGGGGTTGAAGACGGGGTCGATGCGGACAAGTACGGGGCGGCCGAGTCCGAAGGTGCGGTGGCTCGAGTCGAGCGCAGCGAGCCCTCAGCACCGTCGGTCGCGACCGCATCCGGCTCGCCGCTCGCCGAGGCGGCCGCGGCTGCCCGCGATGCGTCGACGCTCGGGGCCCCTCGATCGGCCCGCATCCGGCCGCCCAACACCGTCAGGCCGACCGTCGCGACGCACGCCAGTCCCCCCGCGACGACGAACAGCCAAAGCCTCGCGCCGCGAGCGCTCGCGAACGATCGGGGCTCGGGAAGTGGCGGAGGAGCGGCCCCCTGGGTGGCCGCGGGGAGCGGCGGGGGCGAACCGGCGCCCTCGCCGGGCGATGCCGTCGGCGACGCGGGGCCGGGAATCGACAACACGGCCCGGCAATTCGGGCATCGCCCCTGGCGGCCGGCCCAGCGGTCGTCGAGGTCAAGCCGAGTCTTGCACTTGGGGCATTGGACGTGCGGCATGGCGTCAATAGTGATTCAACATCAAAAGGAACAGGTCCCGCGGCAGGCCGTCGTGGGCCACAAAGGCCATTTCGGGCACGAGCGTGGCCGGGTTGATCGCCAGATCGTTGGGCGTCGTGCATCGCCGTGGATAGTCGACCACGAGCAACTCTCCGCTCGCGACGTCGGCCGCGACGAGCGGATGGTATGCTTGCTGCCGGTGCTCGTTCGAGAAGAACCACACCCGGCGGCCGCTCGGCTCCCAGGCGGGGCCCTCCGACTCGAAGTCGCGGTTCACCACGACGTCGCCGCCGACGGTCCGCGCCGTCCCCTCCTCGCCGGTCGGGCAGAGGCGAATTCGCCACGGGCGGTCGTCGCCCGGGGAACGCACGTAATAGGCCGCGTACCGCTCGTCGGGCGACCAGGTCGGGCTTCGCACGACGCCCTCCTCGCCCGCCGGCAGAAGGCGATTGACCTCGGTCCGCAGGTTCCGCAAGGCTACGTCGTACGCTACGAGCTTGCCCTGCCGATACCGCTCCAGGGCAAATAGCAGCCGGTAGCCGTCGCGCGACCAGCGGGCCGACGTGCCGCGCGCCAGCGCCGCCGGGCGGTCCACCGGGCCCTCGTCGTCCCATGCCTCGTGCATCAGACGCCCGTCGGCTTCGTACACCAGACGCCAGATCCCGTCGGTCCGCCGATAGAGGGCCGGAAAAACGTGCCGGCCTTCGTTCGCGGTGATCGCCCGCGGGGCCGACCCGTCGTCGGCAAGGTAGATCCGGGTGGTCTGGCGCGCCGGATCGATTCGGGCGAACGCCAGGGCCAAAGGCTGGTTCACCGCCCATCGCAGCATGTAGTCGTAGGCGCCGGGCTGGTCGGTCAACGGCGTGGGCTCTCGCCGGTCGAGCGACGAAAACACGAAGAGCTTGCTCGACGAAGCTCGACCGTCGCTCTGCTGGAACGCCAGGCGGAGGCCGTCTTCCGACCAGACGGGCAAATGGTGATTGTCGCCGCCGGCGAACAGCTTGAACATCAAGACCGTGGTGATCTCCGGCCTGGCCACCAGGCGCCGAAGCTCGCCGATCGTGGGAAACCGGGCCGGCTCGATCAAGGGCCGACCCAAGTCGACGTTGCCGAACTCGCCCTCGAGCAACTCGGCGCCGGGGACGGCGCCGGCCAGGAGTGCCGTCGCGGCAACAAGGCAGATTGCGGCCCGCCGCGCGGCCGGGGGCCGGAACCGGGTTCGTTGATCGTCCTGGATTCGTCGCATCGTTTGTGGTCGAGGCGTCTCGCGGACCGTTCAATAGGGGAACGTGACATCGGCCTGCGCCGTGGATTCGTAGATCACGACGTCGATGCCTTCCTTCTTTTCGCGCGGCCGAAACCGCAGCACGTAATCGACGGACTTGTCGCCCGTGGCCACGACGCGGATCCATCCGTTGCGGATCGGCGGATCCACGCGAAGGCCCGGAGCCTCGTCGGCCGCAAAGAACACCTGGGCGTTGTCGTAGCCTTCGAGGGCCCACCAGTCGACGCGGTCGTGCCGGGCCGGGTCGAGGCGACCCTCGACGCGGATCGAGGCGACGTCGCGGGCCTGGCAGGCGATCCGCTGGGCATGGAACCACTGGGAATTGGGATCCCGCTCGTCGGCCGGCGGATAGAAGCGGCACCGCAGCTCGACGCGCAGCGCGTCGCGCAACCGGCGCAGCTCGGCCGGGCCGAGCGACTGGGCCATCTTGCGCGTCTCGTCGGGATCGTCGCCTACCTTGCCGCTCATCGCCAGGTAGACGGCGTCGAAACGGCCGTCGATCTTCGCCTCGAAATCGGCGACGGTGCTCTCGAACACGAGACCGCAACGGCGAAGGTGCTCTTCCTTGACCTCGTATTCCACGAGACGGTGGAAATCGTCGATCAGCGCGTGGTCTTCGGCCTGGCGCCATCGCGCCAGGTCGCGCGATCCGATCCAGTTGGGCTTCCGCTCGGCGAACTGCTCCAGCGCGAGCCGGAAGTCGGGCAGCACCCTATTCAGGGTCCGGTGTTGGAGGTACAGTCGGCGAAGCTCGGCCTCGGCCTTTTCCGGATCGCGAATGTCGGGGATCTCGATTTCGTGCTCGGCCAGATAACGGCGCACGTCGCCCAGCGGGGCGGCGTCCGCCTCGGAGGCGAGTTGCCGCTCGGCCGGGTCCCAGATTTTGGCGATGGCTTGCCGGGCGCGGTCCGTGACGTCGCTGCGGCTCAGGGCGACGACGCGGGCTTCGACCTCCGCCGCGCCCCGAAGTCCCTCGACGCGCACGTTCTTCAACTTGGCCATCGCCGCGGGATTGACCGACTCGACGCGAAACTCTCCGGGCTCGCCCAACTCGGCCTCGATCGCGACCTGATCGCGCCCGATCAGCAGAAACTCGACGGCGATCTCGTAGGCGAAGCCGTCGTCGAGGAACACGGCTTCGCGCTTCGGGCCTGCCAGGCGAAAGTCGATCGCCACGGTCGCCGGCGCCGCGCTCCAGCCGGTCGGCGCCTGCCCCCAAGCCGCAGTGGCGCATGACCAGGCGACGACGGCGCCGATGAGTACCGGAAGCCGCTTCATGGCTCGACCTCCTCGGAGTCGGGCGAGGGGACGTGCATCACCAGCAGGGTGCCGTCGCTGAGCGGCACCAGCATCTTGTCGCGATGGCAGGGCACCGGCGTGGCCGAGGGACCGACCCGCGCGCGGAGCCGCACGCTCCACGCCGCCTTGCCGTCGGAAAGCCGAATTCCCGTGAGGCGCCGGCTGTTATCGGCCACCCACAACGTGTCGCCCGCCAGCACGGGCAGGCCCCGAATGCGGCCTTCCAAGGGGTCGGTGATCCAGCGGGGTTGCGCGGCGTCGGGCGGGGCATCGAGGTCGAGGCAGATGAGCCTGCGCTGGTCGGACACCGCGACAAGATGAGATCCTCGAAGCGCGGGGCCGCAAGTCACGCGCGCTTGCAGCGGCCATACGGCCAGGCGGCGGCCGGGGTCGCGGACATCGAGGCAGTACCACGTGCCCCGCGTGTCGGCGAGAAACAGCCGGTCGTCGACGGCGAGCACCTCGCCGCACAGGCGGGCGTCGCCGTCGGGCTCGAACTCGCGGCCGGCCGGTTCCCAGCGCGTCACCCCGTCTTCGGAGCGAATCTCGAGGCGCCGCAGGTGCCGGCCTCCGTCGACCATCACGATCGCGCCGTCGGCCAGCGCCGTCAGGTCGACGCGCCCGGTCGAGCCCGTGCCGAACGAGATCTCGCGTCCGTCGGTCCGTCCCTCGCCGCGCCAACGAATGCGGCGAATCTGCCCGTCGCTGCACGGCACCACGAGAAAATCGCCCGCAAGACAGGGGCGCCCGTTGATCCGGTCGCCGACGGCCAGGGCGACCTGGTTCCACGACGCCGACGTGGGGGCGGCGGCTCCTACCTCGCGAACGGCCAATCGCGTGCCCCCGTCGAGCGGAACCACGAGGTGCGTCGAGCCCGACGGCGAGTCGAGCCGCATCATCTCCCCGGCGTCGGCGCCGTCGGGAAGGGGCTCGGCTTCGGCCCGGGGCACGTCGGAGCGGATCGTCAGCACGCGGCCGCTGCGATCGACGAGCATCACGCCGTCGTCCGCAACGACGGGATCGCCCAGCAGGTTGAGGCCCAGTTGCCGCTGCCAGACCCGCCGGCCGCTCTCCGACTCGACCGCCGTGAAGTGGTAAGCGCGGCCGGTGGCCGAGGCCGTGGCAAGGAACAACCGCGCGGCGAATCGATCGGTTTGCGCCCGGTGGACGGGCAATCCCCCCAGTCCCGCGGCCGCCGTGCTTCGCTTCCAGAGCGAGTGCACCTGCTGGTGCAGCACGTCGACGGCGAGCTGTTCGAGGAGCCCGCCCGCCATGATCCAGAGCAGGTGCTCCTCGGCGTGCACCGCCAGGGCCCGGTAGGGGCCGGGGCGACCCGTGTCCCAGTCGGGAACGATGCGGTAAAGGGCCTCGTCGGGATTGTCGAGGTTCAGCCCGAACACCCCGAGACGCCCCCGGTCGGTGATCAGCGTGATGCGGTCGGGCGTGCAATGGGGCTCGAACCAGGTCCAGCCCTCGAGGGTCGCCTCGCCGCGGCTGGGGTCGGCCGGTTCGAACGCGATGGAATCGCGAATCTCGAAGGCCCGCAGGCGCGTGTGCTCCAATTCCGACGCCTCGGAGACGATCAGGTACCGGCCGACCACGGCCGGCTCGGAGCGGAGGGCCCCGCTGGCGTGGTTCGTGAACAGCACCGCCCGGCAGGCGGGGCGCTCGGGGTCGTCGACGGCGGCCGCGTCGATGGCGAAGATCCGCTTCGAGTCGGCGGGGAAGTAGACCAGGCCCGACCTCGCGTCGTACGCCCCGCCCACGGTCAGAGGATGGCCCACCTCGAAGCGGCCCAGCGGCTTGCCGAGCACCAGCTCGATTGCGTGGATCTCTCCGTCGGCGGTGGGCAACAGCCCGCAATGCCGGGCGCGGCCTTCCGCGTCGACGGACCGCTCGACGACCACCAGCGGCGCGGCGACGTCTTGACCGACCCGATATCGCCACCGCACGCGTCCGGTGGCCTCTTCCACGGCGATCAGGGCATTGTCCTCGGTCGATACGGCCACCGAGATCGGCACGGCCGTATCGAGACGTCGAGGGAGTCGCTCCGAGTCGATCCCCAAGCGCCGCGCCCAGAGCAGGTTTCCCTGTAAATCGAAGGCGTGCAGGATGCCTTGCGCCAAGGCAAAGACGACCTCGGTCGGCTCCGCCGCGGGCGCCCCGGCGAGAAGCTCCCGGCGATGGTTCCAGTCGTTCCAGAGACGCACGTCGCCCGGCTCGTCGCCCCACACGACCACCACGAGGCTGCCCTGAGGCGCGGGCTCCTCGGCGTCGGTGCCCGGGGGCGGGCCGTCGGGCGCCTGCGGCACGAACTCGACGCGGGCGGCCTCGGCGCCGTAGGCGGCGATTCGGCCGTCGTCGGTTTCCTTTTCGGCCCGTTCCAGGCGTCGCCGGGTCGCCTCGATCGAGCGCTCGATGCCCGTGCGGTTGTAGTAGACGTAGAGTTCGTCGAGGGCCGCCAGAGCCGGCTCGCCCGAATCGCGCAGACGCCGCGACACGTCGCGAAGCTCCTCGCGCACGTCGCCGTACTGCGCGATGAGCCGGTCGATCTCGGCGTAGATCGCGTCGGCGCTCACGTCGGCATGCGGGGCTTGGGCCCGTTCGATCTGGTCGGCGGCGGCCTGCCGGATCGCGGCCACGCGCAGCGCCGATTCGGCATACTCGATGGCCAGGGCCAGGGCTTCGGTCCGGCGGGGTATGCCGTCGTCGTCGATTGCCCGGCCGACGGTCGTGAGCAGCTCGTGGGCGCGGCGCGCCGACTCGACGCCGGCGGAGTTCGACGTCTCGATGGCCCGGCCCACGAAACGCACAACCAGGCGCGAGACCGCGTCGTACAGCCGGGGGCAATAGGCCGCATAGGCCGGGTTGTCGCGGTGATCGCGAAAGGTCCGCTCCAGCGCCGCCAGTCCGCTCGCCGCGTCGCCGCCGGGTGAGTAAACGTCGTGCCCTGCCCGGCACAGGTCGCGGAAGAATGGGAGCTCCCTCACGTGCGCGTTGTCGGGGAACTCCCGCTCGAACTCGTCCATCTCCCGCACGACCCGATCCCACTTCTTCTCGTCGAACCGTTGCATGGTCTCAGCCCAACGGGCCTCGGCGTCGGGCCGGAGCACGTCCCAGGGCACGTACGGGAGCAACAGCGCGGTCCCCACCACGAAGGCCGCAACCGTGCCGGCCGCAATCCGCGACACCTTGCGTCGCTTGCGGCTCTCGCGCCGCCTCGCGCGGATCGGCGCGGCAGCCGTCGCGCCGGGCCGGGCGGTATCGGGCTTCGCCGCGGCGGGCGCCCCGGCCAAGGTCAAGGCGACTGGCGATTCCGTCGCGGCGGGCTCGCGATCCGATGCAATCGCGCTGGCCGGGATCTCCTCGACGTCGGAAGGCGGCGACTCGGCAATCTCGGCTTCGAGATACGCGCGGGAGACCGGGACGGGTACGCTCTGTTCGAACGGCGCCCCGGGTGCTTCGCCCGAGCCGTGCTCGTCGCCTTCCCTGGCCGGGGCGGCGATCTCGGCGTCGATGGCCCCGTGCGAATCGGGCCTCGGGGCCCCGACCACGAACGTCGCTCCGCAGAGCTTATTGGGGCACTGCATCGCCCGGCCCACGGTGCCGGCCAGCAAATGGTACACCGTTCCGCACTCGGGGCACTCGACGTCGATCCGCGACCCGCCGGCCTCGTCCGTCTTGCCCTCGGCCGGAAACGCGGAGACCGGCTCTTCTTGCCGCGGCGGCCCTTCGGTGCTTTCCAACCAAACCGCGCCGTCTTCCCCTAAGCGTCCGGCGGCCAGCAGCGCCTCGAGCGCGTCGACCACGCGGCTTGGGCTGGGCCGTTCGCCCGGATCGACCGCCATCATCGCCCGGATCAATCGCTCCATCGCGTCGGGTGCGTCGGGGCGCCGCGTTCGGATGCTCGGCCGGGGAGCCTCGGCATGCAGCCGAAGCACCTCGTCGACCAGGTCCGATGGAAACGGCGGACGGCCGGTCAGGCAGAACACGGCCGTGCATCCCAGCGAGTAGACGTCGGCCGCGATCGTCACGCCGTGGGGATCGCGGGCCTGCTCGGGGGCCGCGTAGTTGGGCGTTCCCAGCAGGGAGCCGCACCGCGTGACCTGGTCGGTTCCGCCGCCGATCAGGGCCAGGCCGTAGTCGAGGATCTTGGGCGTGCCGCTCGGACGAGCCAAGAGCACGTTCTCGGGCTTGACGTCGCGGTTGACGATCCCCATCGCGCCGGCGTGGGCCAGCCCTCGGGCGATTCCCAGGAGGACGGCGGCCGTGCGGTGCACGGAGAGCGTCTTCTCTCGCGCGACCATGTCGCTGAGCTTGAGTCCGTCGACGAACTCCATCACGAGAAAAGGGCGTCCGCCTTCGATTCCCCGGTGGTAGGCCCGAACCACGTTCTCGTGCTCAAGCCGGGCCGACGCGGCGATCTCCCGCTCGAAGCGCCGTCCGGCCCGATCGGCGTCGTAGCCCGTCTTGGGGATTTTGATGGCCACGGTGCGGTCGCCCATCTCGGGCTCGCGGGCCTGATAGACGTCGCCCATCCCCCCGCCGCCGATCCATTCGAGATGGCAATAGGGCCCCAGCACGAGCTGCGCGCAACGGGGGCAACGGTACGGAACCGCGGCGTCCGAGCGGGCGGCGAATTCGTGCTGGCAAGCGGGACAATGCGGCATAGCGCAAGCGTCAACGATTCATCACGGGCTCGACCGGGGCGGATTCGCACTCGCCGCGTCTCCTCCCGACGGCGCCTCGCTTCGCACCCAGTGCACCTTCTCGATCTGCGCCCCGGCCGCGGCGTCGAGAACCTTGACCACCAGCTCGTGGGGCACGTCGTCGTGCGCGTGCATGGCCATCTCGACGATCGCGCGGCGGCGCGTGACTTCCCTCAAGACCCGGACCAGATCGGCCGCCCCGGCCGGCTCGCCGTCGACCGTAACCGTTCGGTTGCCTCGCACCTCGACGACGATGTATTGCTCCGCAACGTCGGTCCAGGTCGGATTCGAGCGCGAGGCTTCATCGGCGGCCTCGGCTTGGGGCATGTCGATCGTCTTCTGCACGACGAAGGTCGCCGTGATCATGAAGAAGATGATCAACTGGAAGGTGACGTCGATCATCGGGGTGATGTCCATGTCGGGATCGTCGCCCGTGCTGGGACGAAGCCGGCCGCCGGTCGGCAGGAACTCCTCCAACCGGGGGTGGTCGCCGATCAACGTCCACCGGCCCGTCCGGGGATCGCGAACCTGGTCGGCCGGGTCCCAGACGCCGTCGGCGATTTCCCGGCCGAGTTGGGCGAGGTCGATCGCGTGCCCGTCGCCGGTGGCGCCTTCGCCTCGCACGTGCCAGAGATCGGATGCCGTTGCCGCCATGGCCGCCTTTCGACTAATTGAGCTTTTCCTCGACGCCGATGCGGATCGGCCCCAGGTCGCCCACGGCCCCGAGGGCCTCGACGAGCTCGCGCACGTGGCGGTGCCTCGCGTCGCGGTGGGCGCTGACGATGACTTCGAGCGTCTGGCGGGCCGCTCGGGCGTTCTTTTCGACTTCCTCGACCAGGGCCGCGAGCGACTCAGGGGCGTTCTGGTCGCCGGCCGCGTCGCCCAGGTAGTAGTTGCCCTCGGCATCGACGAGGATGAGTTGCTGACCTTCGAGGGTGACGCCCCGCCCGTACTCGGCTTCGGGCACTTCCATGGCGGCCGGATTGGCCAGCGCGTTGGTGAGCATGAAAAAGATCAACAGTTGGAAAGTGACGTCGATCATCGGCGCCATATCCATGGCCGCCTCGTCGTGCGGGCGGCGCCGCGTGAGGCGCAGGGGCCGCCGGGCCTCGGCCGATTCCTCACTCCGAGCGGCGGGCGGCGTTCGCGTTTCTTCGTTCATGGCGACGGAAGCCTCTCGATCGTGGACTACACCAGCGACGGCGGCGACGTGCGCGGCGCCTTGGCGGTCATCGCCGGATACAATCGCAGCGCCGCCTGGGCCGCCCGCTGCAAATCGACCTCGAACCGGTTGACCCGCTCCCGGAACATCGTGTAGGCGAAGATCAAGGGGATGGCAATCAAGAGCCCCTCGGCCGTGGTGAACAGGGCCATGCCGATGTCGCCAGCCAGATCGCTGGGGTTCACCTTGATCGCCCCGGCGATCTTGCCGAAGGCGTTGATCATGCCCCACACCGTGCCCAGCAGGCCGACCATGGGGGCCAGCTTGGCCAGCACGAGGATCCACGGCAGGAGGAAGTTCAGGTCGGGAACGATCTCGAGCTCGATCTTGTCGGCCATGGCGTTGCGGGCCGCCACCTTGCCTTGCGGGCTGTTTTCGAGGGCCGCCCGAAAGACCTTGGCCACGGCTCCCGATTCCTCCTCGCACAATGCGAGGGCCTCGTCGGAGCTGCCCGACGCCAGCGTTTCCCGGAAGCGCTCGACGAACTCGGCCAGATCGATGCTGGCGCCCCGATTCAACAACCATCGCCAGAAGATCAGGGTGAAGCTCGTGAGAAACAGAAGAACGAACACCGTGAGGAAAAAAGGGCCGTTGGCCTCGATGATTCGCTGCCAGCTCACGTAGGGTATCTCCTTAAAGCCGTTGTCGGCAGTTTCCGCGCGCCCCGCGCGCATCTTGTGGGGCACGTTTCCAACGTGCCTTCGGGTTGTCGGCACGTTGGAAACGTGCCCCACGTCCGTCACTCATCGGGGTATCTGCCGAAGGACGCGCACGTCGTATCGGGCGCCCGTCTCGACGACCTCGAAATCGGTCCTTTGGATTTCGTCTTCGCGCAGGTTCCGGTAGGCCAGCTCCATCGCGAGCATGCGCTCTTCGAGGGTCACCGGCAGGAACACGATCATGAACGGCGACGCGGGGATGCCGAGCTCCTGCGCGACGCCGGCGATCGAATGGGGCTTTTCGTCGACCCAATACAGCCGGTTCTCGTCGCTCAGGTCGCGGATCTCCGAGCGGCGGCGGTCGCTGCTGATGTCGAAGTAATAGCGCCAGCGGTTGCCGGTCAGCGGAAAGGCGATCACCGCCCCCAATCCGTCGAGCTGGGCCATGTAGTGTTTCGCCGATCGCGTGTTGAAGTGCAGCACCCATCGCGCCACGCGCGCCCCGCGCCCGGCCGCGCCGGTGCCTCCCCCGCCGGTGCCGGTCCCCTGCGAGGCGCCCTGGTTGAGGTTCGCGTCGAGCTGCTGCCGCGCCGCGGCGAGCCGGTCGAGCGTCGATTGGGCCGTTTCCGCGGCCTCGTCCAACTCCTTGCCCGTCTCGGCCGGCTCGATCTTCGACCGGAGCTCCGGCTTGGTCACCTCGCTCAGGTCTTCGACGGGCAAGTCGGGCATCGCTTCGAGGGGCTCGTCGGGCAGGGTCCCCTCGAGGGCCGCCATCGCGGCCAAGTCGTCGACGTCGCCCGCCGGGGCGCTCTCGTCGGGGCCCACCACGAGGACATCGACGGCGGGCGGCGTCGGGTCGCCCCGCAAAAAAGGCGCCGCCACGACCAGCAGCAGAACGCTCAAGAATGCCAACAGCGTGCACGACATGGCCGACGACCAGGGAAACTCGCCGTGCGGCGAATACCGCGCCCAGAATCCCCGCCGCTCGATCAGGTCGCCATCGGGCCACGGAGGCGACGTGTCCGACATTTCGGTCCTCTCCTGCCTCGGAATGCAGCGCTCGCCGACGGAGTTCCGCCCGTCGCGTACTGCCTGCATCGATCCGGATGTTCCGAACGGCACCCACAACCACCCATTCTAGTGGTCTGGAACGAACCACGCAAGCAACGGCAATTCTCGCTTGATGCTCACCAGGGCTCCATCGTCACGTCGGCCGAATCCGACCGATGCGATCGGCTCGCCGCCAGACCCAGTGCCAGCGCCACGGCGCCGGCAAAAAGGACCAGCACCAACACTGCCCAAACCGAACGCCTCGATCGGTGAAGGGTCGCCTCCGGCGCGGGTTCGGTAGGGGCGCCGACCACGGGCGGCGGCAACACGGGAGGAAGCCGCGGTGGCCGTGGTCGCGGACGCGGCGGCGTTGGCCCGACGGGAAGGCCCGCCCCCTCGAGCCGCTCGCCCTCGAACGGGGCCGGCCCCGGCTGCCGAGGATCCTCGGCAGCGGCGTCCGGAAACCACTCGCCCAGAAGCCGATCGGCAGCATCGGCGCCCCACGCGCACATCCCCCGGGCAATCGCGCCGGAACGACCGGGATGCACCCTCTTTTCCCGCACGAGCCACGATGCCAGGTCGGCGGCGTCCCAAAGGGCCGGGTCGTTCCCGTGCCCCTGGGCGTACTCGTCGAACAGGCGGCCCAGGATGGGAACGTGGTACTGCCGATAGACGCCGGGAGCCCCGAGCGCTTGCTCGCCCGCCTCGAGCTCGATGAGCAGTTCCGAAGCGGACGGTTCGGCGGTTCCGTCCCGACCGAGGCGATCGGCGAGATATTGCCGAGCCGAGCGCGCGGCGCGGAGCAGATACTGTCGATCGGGCGTGAAACGGCAGGCGTCGACGATCTCGTAGAAGTCGGCCGGCCACCGGCCGGCTTCCAACCAGCGGTCCAAGGTGTGTTGCAGCCGCTTCTCGTCGTAGGCGTTTCGGCTGGCCGGGCGGCTCAGGCAGTCGAGCGCCTGGGAGATCTCGTTCAGAAGCGGCGTGACGTGCTCGCCCCAGTCGCCCAGTGCCCGGGCGCGCACCCGCGCCAGCCGCTCGGTGGCCGCCTCCTCGATCCGTCGCGGGTCGCTCTCGTCTTCGGCGACCCCCAACAGGTCGTAGTAACTCGGCGGCCGGCGATCCGGCGGGATCTGCAGCCACGCTCGGTAAGGGTCGAATTGGCTATTCATCCAAACGGTAGACCACGGCTGTGATCTTGCGGCAACTGCGTTTCAAGGCCGCGACGGCCTGCTGCTCTTGCCGGGCGCCCCGGTCGATCTCGGCTTCGAGCTGCGTCCTCTGACGTGCGACCCATGAGGCCAGGTCACCGGCAGCCTCCTCGACGCTCGGCCGGTCCCAAGCGTCGGCCGGTTCGTCAAGCATCTCGTCGACGAACGGGTCGCCGAAGGAGTCGCTTCTCGGGGGTTCGTACCCGTGCTCTTCGAGGATGGCGATCAACCCGTCGATCTCGCGGCCGTGAAGGCGGAAGCGGCGCAGCTTCTGTTGGAGGGAGTTGTCGAGTCTCTTCAGGGCCGCAGCCCTCTTTGCCATCTGCTCACGGACGATCGGCGGCGTGGTCTCGGGGTTCGCGTGGACCACGAGGAACAACCGGTCGCCGCGCGCCTCGAGGCTCACCCAGACCGACTCGAGCCCCAGCCGGCGGCCCAAGCCGGGCACCATCTGTTCGCGGCTGGGAAACGGATCGTCGAACCCCCGGCCGAACTCCCAGGTGCCCGAATCGAGGTGCAACCGTCCCGGCCCCAGGCGGAGCCGATCGGCCGGGGTCGGTTCGGAGACAACGCCGGCCGGGATCACCGCTTCTCCATCGGCAAGAGCCAACTCGTCGACGAGTCCTCCGCCGCGTCCGCGGGCGTATGCCTGGGCATCGCCTTTCCACGCTCGATACTCCACTTCGCGGTCGACGTTCGGCGCCGGGGGCTGCCGATCCGCCAGACGCGCCAGCACCTGCGCGGCGTCGCGCGCGGCCGCGTCGGCCTCCTGCCGTGCCGCTTCCAGGGTCTCGTCGACTGCCTTCGATCGGGCGGCAGACGCCGCCGGAGCCGGCTCGTCGAGCGGCGCCCGCGCCGCCCCGGACGCCTCGCCCGTCGGCCCATTCGAGACATCCGCCGAATCGGCGCGGGAGGGTTCGACCTCGGGAGCCGCCTCCTGGTCCGTTTCAAGGGTTAGATCGACGGAGGGATCCGCGAGGTCGACGGCCGAAGCGGCGGCGGTCGGAGTTCCCTGACCCGAACGAGCCACGTACACGACCGCGCCCGCCAGGGCCACGATCGCGGCGGCGGCGATCACCGCCACCCACGACGAGGGAGACGAACGCTCCGAGGCGAGCGTGCGCAGCGGCGGTTCGGGCCATCGGCCCGTCTCGAACAGAGCGGTTATCTTCTGCTGCAGGCCGGCGTCGCGCCAGTAAAGCGGCGGATGCCCGAGCAATGCGTGGCCGATTTGACGCAGACGCATCTGTTTCCTGCGACCCCAACGATCGTCGCTCAAGCGGCTCGGCGGCATGGCCCGGGCGGCGGCCTGCGCCAATCGCAGACAAGCCTCTTCGATGCGCTCGATGGGCGTCTGCCCCCACGGCGACTTCTCGTGCCGGAGCCGGTCGATCTCGAAGATCGCCACCCGG
>Ga0334883_1001270_pt1 | contig 38663 bp, 31 predicted proteins | sample GraSluR1_MG_6_FD_207230 | JGI IMG/M metagenome (GOLD analysis project Ga0334883, IMG submission 207230) | Sludge microbial communities from methane-producing bioreactor in Wageningen University, Netherlands - Granular Sludge_09_05-R1 | ecosystem: Engineered > Bioreactor > Anaerobic >...
AAAAATATCATTCATATTCTCATACTCAACAATTTTTGTTCTAATGCTCTTGCGATTTTTCGGCTTCTCTCTTATCTGTGAAACTTCAGTACTTTCGAACAAAGCGATAGCGAGTGTTCTAGGTATCGGAGTAGCGGTCATCATCAATACATCTGGATATAAACCCTTTTGTCTCATAGTTTTTCTTTGATTAACACCAAATCTTTGTTGCTCATCGATAACAACAAATCCCAAAGCCCCAAACTCTACATCTGGCTGCAACAAAGATTGAGTTCCTATAATAATATTTATCTTATTATCTTTGAGGTCTGTTAGAATCTGATTTCTCTTTAAGTTACTAACTTCCGAATTGAGCAACTCAATTCGAAAACCAAAATCTTTCAAATATTTCACAAATGTATTGTAATGTTGATTTGCTAAAACTAAAGTAGGAGCTAAAACTGCGACTTGATAATTAGCAGTAACAACAGCCAAAGCGCTGATAATACTGATAACAGTTTTCCCTGATCCAACATCTCCTTGTACTAGTCTGTTCATCTGGTTTTTTCTTTTAAAGTCCATGAAAACTTCATTTGTAACCCGTTTTTGATCGTCAGTGAGCTCAAAATCAAGCGAATTGATAAACACTTTAACTATTTCAATATCATATCTTTTCACAGGTGTTAAAATTCTTTCACTCATTCTTTTGATCGCTTCAATTCTTAAAGCTAGATTTAGAAATTCTTCATATATTAATCTCTTCTTGGCAATTTCAATATCATCAACACTATTTGGTAAGTGAATCTTTCTAAACACATCTTGAATTGGAATTACCCTATTCTCAGCCATAATAAAATCTGGAAGTCTCTCTTCTGGAATATAACCTTTACAAATTATCTCTTTAACAGCATTATGAATACGCTTTTCTTGAATACCTTCTAGATTATAGATTGGAACAATACCCTGTTTAAAATTAGAAAACAAAACAATATTTGTTGCAGAAAACCTGTGGTAACCATCGATAAATTTTCCAGTTATAACAACATCTATTCCGATTGATAAAGATTTTGACAAATATTCTCGGTTAAAAATACTTACATTGATCTTTAAATTTCTTATTGTAGCTACAAAGGTAAGTTTTGTTAATTTTTTTCTAATATAGTATACTTTAGGGTCTGAATCTATCCTAACTTTAATCGAAACCATTCGATTAATAGAAAGCATCTCAAAATCATCTAACTTATTGATTTCATATCTCTTTGGAAATGACATCAACAAAGAATGGATATCGTCTATCCCTAACTTCGATAAATTTTTGATCGTTACTTTTCCTATCCCTAGAACATCTAGCAAACCGTGCATACAAACCTCATAAAATTATTAAAAAAGGAGTATTATTAATACTCCCAGTTTACTACTCAACTGATATGATGTAAGAGTATATCTCCTGTCCACCATTAATAACTTCTACTTCAAGACCAAATTCTTTACTTACAAAAGACTCAACGTCTTCAACTTCACTTTCATCGACATCAATGCCATACATTAATGTGATAATTTCACTATTCTCATCAACCATTTTAGAGATTAACTCTATTACTGTTTTCATTCTTGACTTATCAGATTCAACAATCTTTCCGTCAAATATTCCCATATAATCATCTTTATTGATATCTATTCCGTTATTCTTAGAATCTCTAATTGCATATGTTACTTCACCAGTTTTGACTTTCTTCAAGTACTCAGTCATCTCTTCAAGATTCGAGTCAATATCTAAAGTAGCATCAAACATCGTTAAGGCTGAATAACCCTGGGAAATAGTCTTAGCTGAGAGAACATAAACATTTTTATCTTCAATCATTTTAGCAGCTGTTTCAGCTGATAATAGAACGTTTTTATTATTAGGAACAATTATAATGAAATCCGCATTGATTTGTTCAACAGCGTTGATGAAATCCTCAACTGAAGGATTCATAGTTTGTCCCCCATCGATAATGTAATCGCATCCCATCTCAATAAAAGTATTTTTTAATCCTTCACCATTGACAACAGCAACTATTGCATATTTCTTCTTTATCTTGGGAGCTCTTGAAAGCGTGTGATCATGACCGCAATCACATTCATCTTGGTGTTCTTGATCTTGATGCAACAATACTTCAGTATGTTGCAAGTTCATGTTCTCTATTTTTAAATTAACGAAAAAACCAAAATGCTGAGCTAAATTAAGTGCATCACCAGGAGTTTGAGTATGGATATGAACTTTCAAGATATTTTCATCTTGTACTACAACCAAAGAATCACCAAGCGGTGAAATCATTTCGATAAAATCTCTTTGTGAGAACTCACTCATCTTTTCAATCTGCATGATGAACTCAGTACAATAACCAAAATCAGTTCCCTCTTCATGCTTATAATTGGTTAAATCAACTTTATATTCATTGTTTGCTTCTCTTCTATCCTCATAAATGGTTCCTAAAAGATAATCTCTCATTCCTTCTACTATCTCAATAAAACCAGCTCCACCCGAATCTACTACGCCAACTTCTGCTAAAACTGGTAAAAGGCTCGGAGTTCTCTCCAAAGATTCATACATCTCTTTAAGATATAGTTCAAACAATCTCTCAAAATCTTCACAATCCTCGCAAACCGATACCGCACGATCCGCTCCTTCTCTTGAAACCGTAAGCATGGTACCTTCTACTGGGTGAATAACAGCTGCATATGCTTGTTCAACCCCTTGTCTTAAAGCAACTGAGAACTCTTCTCGATCAACTACTTCTTTATCTGTTAAACCTTTTGATATACCTGAGAATAATTGAGAAAGAATAACCCCACTGTTCCCCCTAGCACCCATCAACATACCTCTTGACAATGCTTTTGCAACTTTTCCAATTGACAACTCATCCAAATCTTTAATAGCATTTGCTCCAGCTGACATTGTTGCTGACATATTTGACCCTGTATCACCATCTGGTACTGGAAAAACGTTAAGGTCATTAATCCTATTCATATTATTTCTTAATTTTACGCTTCCATTTACAACCAAATCTTTAAATAATTTTCCATCTATCCGACTCGTCGACATCTTAAAACCCCTTTAATTATTTTTGATTTTTCGTGGTAGAAATTTATTTTGAATATCAAAATAAGCAATTGACATTATATCATACTAGTTTTAAAAATGCAATAAATATCTCCTTCTTGACCAACTGGAAGGATTATCTAAATGACCATCGTCCTCTAAACTAAAATTATGATTTTTTCTTCTTGCTTTTTTCAAGATATATGATAAAATAGAAATGCTGAAATCTTTAGAAGAAACGGAGTGATATCATGCCAAGAGTTTGCAGTGTAACAGGTAAAAAATTTATGACTGGTAATAACCGTTCCCATTCTTTGCACGCTACAAGAAAGCAATGGAAAGCAAATTTACAAAAAGTTAGAGTCATTGATGAAGATGGTCAAGTAAAACGAATTTACGTTTCTGCTAGAGCATTAAAAAGCGGAAAAATTCAGAGAGCATAGTTTTATATACCTAACGAAAGAAAAGCAGATAATCTGCTTTTTTCTTTTTTTATCTAAGTGTAACTGTTATCGAAATTGGTTCTGTTTCATATTCTAAAGAGAGGTGATTAAAATCATAGTAGGAAATTGTGATTTCATCTCCTGCCTCATAATTATTATATAGATAGACAAAAAAGTCTTTCTCATTATCTATTTGGAATTCATTAATTTGATAAATCAAATCGCCATTATCAATATCGGTTAAGCCCAAAGTAAGCGAACGATTAATCTCATAAAGAATAAATCCTTTTTCAACCCCAATTGGCAGCTCTATTCGGAAGTTAAACCTGTCCTCACCATTGATCTTAATCCTTGGAACTGTTACACTTCCATTATTGAAATACTTGCTGATATCGTAATACTTTGCTCCTAATCTTGGCATTATTGTATTATCTGTAAGTGTTCCTTCTTCAATTCTAGAAATAATCCTTTTTACAAGATTAATCGGAATAGCAAAACCCATACCTTCAATCTCAGTTGAAGCATATTTAGATACATTAATCCCAATTACTTCCCCATCTAAATTATAAATAGGCCCACCACTATTACCAGCATTAATCGCTGAATCATGTTGAATATAGTCAATATATTGATTTGTATCAACTTTTCTATTAAGTCCAGATATCAAGCCTAAAGTAACTGAACCAAAGAAATTGAAACCTTGTGGATTGCCTGCAGCAATTATCACAGTTCCTTTTTGAACAGAATCAGAATCTCCTAATTGTGATACTATTACTTGCTTATCTTGAGCTTGAAAAGACAATATAGCAATATCAACCTCAGTATCATATCCTAAAAGTATTGCTTCATAATCTAAGCCATCTTCAAAGACAACTCTAAAATTATTGCCATCTGCTATAACGTGCTCATTGGTAATTAGATAATATGTTTCACTAACATCATCATAATAATATACAACAGCTGATCCTACAGCTTTTAGTTCATCTCCTAGATAATTAGCAATTCCAATAACTGATCCATTTGCAATATCAACTACATCATAGATCATCTCTTGCAAATCATCCGCATATACTTGAAACTCTTCTTGTTCTAGTAAAGCATCTATTCTTGTTTGCACCTGTGTGTATATCTGGTTGTAAAAATCATCATCAATCCTATTGATGAGACTGCTATATAAATCTTCATATATATCATCATAAACATCTTGATATATTTGAGATATTAGTCCTTGATAATCGTAATAATAATATGTCTTCACTTGATTATCAGATGATGAGGTCTCAGAAATTGTTGTTGTAGTTGCAGTTACATCAGTAATTTCAGTTGTTGTTGAAGTCTCTGCATCTACAACAATTGCTCCAATAATTATTGCTAATGTGATGACTCCAAAAAGTAAAATTTTCTTCATCTTATTTCACCGCCGCTTTCAAGATTATATTCTCAATTAAAACAATATCTCCTTCACGGATAAGTTCAACATCAATTACATCACCTACTCGATATTTAGAAAACTCTTCTACGAATTGTGTAGTGCTTTCAATTAAAACATCTCCGATTCTAGTAACAATATCTCCTGGTAAAACATAGCCATCAAAACTGGCATTGGCATTGACTTCAATAATATAGAATCCTCTTGTAACACCCTCAGGCAGAGTAATTCCATTATCTCTAAAAAACTTTGCATTACCATTAATATCAATAAATCTTATTCCTAACACCGGTTTTTGAATTGAATATCCAAACTCCTCAATATCCGTTACTATTGCTTGCACTAGATTTGATGGTATTGCAAAACCCATACCTTCAATATCAGCCGCAACTAGTTTAATGACATTAACACCAATCAGTTCACCCTTGAGATTAAACAAAGCTCCTCCACTATTTCCGCTATTTATGGCCGCATCATGCTGAATATATCCAACGAACATATCCTTTACTCCATCATTATCAATATCGAAATATCGCTTTGTACCAGAGACTATACCCAAAGTCATGGTATTAAAATAGTTAAAACCTGAAGGGTGCCCAACAGCTAAAACCATTTCTCCTTTTCGCAAACTATCCGAATCACCAAAACTCGAAACCTCATGTTCTTCTTCAGAGATAAAATATAGAACTGCCACATCAACTAACTCATCAACACCTCTTAAAACAGCTCCTATTTCTTCACCATTCTCAAAAACAACACTAAAACTTACCCCTTCTTCAATCACATGGTTATTAGTTAAAACATAGTACTTATTTCCTACATTTTTGTAAATAACCCCTGATCCAACAGCGGTAATGACTCCGTTTTGATTATAATTTCTAATTCCGACAACGGAATTAGCTTGCTTCGCTTCTACATTAAATATCATTTGCATAGCTGAAGCAGCACTGACATTAATGTTTCCAGCTTCTATTTCGTTCAATAAAGATACAATAATAGAGTCATAGATTTCTTGAAATCTATCATTTGAAATGTCGTTTAAGACATCTTGCAAAACTGTCTCATACAAACTCTCATAAATCATTTCGTATAAATCCGAAATAATAAGTTCTTCGTTAATGGTATTGACAGTAGTGCTTAAGGGGTCTGTTCTAGTCTGGAAAGTTCTTGAAGTTGTTTCTACGGTATCAAAAATACCTCCACATCCAATCAAAGCACTAATTCCAAAAAAAATCATCATAAATAAAATTAGTTTTTTCATATTATGCACCTCCCGAAGGTGTTATATTTATATTTTATCATAAACTCACAATAACGTGTATCGATATACTTATCTATCATCACTCATAATCACTAATAGCTTTCCTTTTGTAAACTCAACTGTACCACTTCCTTCATTAGACACACATAAAGAGTCATTTGTACTTAGGTAATAACTATCAAGATTAAACTTAAATCCCTGGAGTTTTAATCCGTATACATCATCTAAAGCAAAAAAAGATACATATTGCTTATAATTATTTATTTTGTGTCTGCCCTTTTTTAAAATATAGATATAATGATAATCATCTCTCAAAGAGAAATCATATTTTTCAATCAGATTGAGATTAGCTAGAAAATGATCAATTCTCCCGCTAATACCCCCATAAACTTCGATTTCTGAGTAATCCATATTATTATAGATATAATCAAGAGCAAAAGCTAAATCTGTCATGTTCTTCTCTTTTTTCAAACTTATCATGTTCTTACATTTAGGTTTAATTTTTTCATAAACACTTGGATTTATTGAATCGAAATCACCAACAGCTAAATCGATCATTTTATCGATGTTTTGAAGGTATTCCAACCCCGAATCAATTCCAACTAAAAATTCATTTGCTTCCTCAAAATAGAGTTTAGAAAAATCATAATTGTTAGGTCCACAAAACACTTTAATTTTGTCAAACATTTTCTAACTCTCCAATCAATTGATTGCGATTTGCTTGATTAAATATAAACGAGCCTACGACTATGACATCATTACCCACTGCCTTGACCTGTCTAGCAGTTTCAAAATTTATCCCTCCATCAACCTCGATAAGATAGTTGTATTTGTTGTTTTGCCTTAACTTATCTAAATATGCTATTTTTTCCAAAGAATTCTCAATAAATTTCTGTCCACCTTTACCCGGTTCAACACTCATAATCAAAATCAGATCTAAATAGGGCAACAGACTCTCTAAAACAAGTACATCTGTATCCGGTTTTATTGAAATACCCGCTTTTACACCATTGGCCTTTATCTCGTTAATCAACCCTATAGCATCTTCAACCACTTCATAATGAAAGGTTACTAAGTCAGCTCCTGCCTCTACGTAATTCATGAAAGTTTCTTTTGGATCGACAGTCATCAGATGAACATCAAAAAAGTGCTTTGAGTACTTTTTTATTTCTTTAACAACCTCGTGATTATAAGTCTTATTCTCTACAAAAACCCCATCCATCACATCAAAATGCAACCACTTCGCCTCGTTGATTGATTCAATTTCTTGCTTTAGATTCTTAAAGTCTGCTGTTAAAAATGATGGTGAACATATCATTTTTCATCCCTCCTGTATCTTGGCTTAATTGCTTTTATCTCAAAAAAGATACTTCGATAATTCTCATACCTCTCTTTTAAAATATTGCCTTTGTTATACTCTTCAATAATCTTACAACCCGGTTCATGGATATGTGTACATTCATAAAACTTGCATTCTTTGCTCAATTGAAAAAAATCTGGATAATAGAATTTAAGTTGATCTGAAAAAAAATCAACGAACTCGAGTTTAGAGAATCCTGGTGTATCAGCAATATAACCATTACCAAATTCGATTAACTCAACATGTCTAGTAGTATGTTTCCCTCTTCCCAAGGCTTTCGAAATATCGTTTGTATCAAGGTTGATATTTGGATTTATCGTATTAAATAAACTTGATTTTCCAGCACCGGTTTGCCCGGCTAGTACACTCAACTTGCAACCAGTCACCTCGATAACTTCATCATGTCCAATAACTTTCTTTGAACTAAAGTAAATAACTTTATAAAAATTCTCATAATATGACATCTTTGTTTTCAATTCTTTTAGTTCAAAATCATTAAGCAAATCTACTTTAGTGACAATAATAATTGGTTCAATCTCATTTGCTTCAATCATAGCTAAGAATTTATCTAACAACAGAAAACTGAAATCTGGTTTTTTAGCAGAATTAACTAACAAAGCTTGATCAACATTAGCTATAAAAGGACGATATAAATCGTTCTTTCTTGGTTTTAAATCCACAATATTATCTTCAGTAAAACTGACTAAATCTCCAACTTTCGGTTGGATATTTTTGTGTCTGAATATCCCTAGAGGCTTTAGCACATGTCGATTTCTATCTTCATCAATTACAGTATAAAGACCCCCTATTAATTTTATTATTCTTCCTTCTTTTACCAATAACATCACCTTTTTTAAAAATTAATTTGTTGATATATTATACCATATTCTAAACAAAGAGTTATATTGAAAAAACTAAAAAACAGAGATTTCATTAAAAAATCATATTTGCTAGAAAAAAGAAGGCAATCTGCCTTCTTAAATAGTATCAAGATATCTTTTAAAATATGCTTGTGGGTAATCACATACAGGACAAGTTTTAGGAGCTCTGCTTCCAAAATGCAAATGACCGCAATTCACACAAATCCAAATTTCAGAATCATTATTAGAGACGAAGTTTTGATCATTCTTCAATCTATTTAACAATGCTTGATATCTTTCCTCATGACGTTTCTCGATTTCAGCAACTTTTTCAAATAGAAAAGCTATTTTATTAAATCCCTCTTCTTTTGCTGTCTTTGCAAAGCCCTTATACATGTCTGTCCATTCATAATGTTCACCATCTACACCATCTTGTAAATTGATATCTGTAGTTGGTATATCTCCTTCATGGAGAAGTTTAAACCAGATTTTTCCATGTTCTCTTTCATTTATAGCTGTTTCTTCAAAGAACTCAGCTATTTCTTCATAGCCTTCTTCTCTAGCTTTTGCAGCATAAAATGTATATTTGTTTCTAGCCATTGACTCTCCAGCAAAAGCTTCTAATAAATTCTTTTCTGTCATTGATCCTTTAAGTTCCATATCTTTTCTCCTAATCTCCAAATGTTATCCCTATATCTTTTGCTGCATTTACTAAATCTCCATGAGGATTAACGATTCTTGCTCCACCAGTACTGGTTTGACCAGTTCTACCAGAACCAACTACTTCTTCAATTCTAACCGAATTCATTCTGTGGTTTTGAATCGTGACCATCCTTCCAAACTCATTTCTAGCTGCCATATCAACTGCGTATGAACCATATTTGGTGCCAAGAACTCTGTCAAATGTATTGGTAACTCCACCTCTTTGGATATAACCTAAACTAGTGACTCTTATGTCTTGACCAGTGATTGGTTTGACGATTTTCTCAAGTTGTGCAGCTAAAATATCTCCAACTCCACCAAGCCTTACTGAATCTGGTTTGTCTTTATCAATGTTCTTAATTGTGACATCCCCATCCAAAGGTTTTGCACCTTCAGAGATACAAATTATTGTAAATTTTGATCCCCTATCATATCTATCAAAAATTGTTTTAGCAACTGACTTAACATCATATGGTATCTCTGGTATCAAAATAACATCAGCTGATCCTGCTATACCGCCTTCTAATGCTAACCAACCAGCGTTTCTACCCATTACTTCTAGAATCATAACTCTATCATGAGAATAAGCAGTTGTATGTAAAGCATCTAGACTCAACATGATGTGATCCAAAGCTGTACTATATCCAAATGTTATCTCCGTAGCTGGAACATCATTATCAATCGTTTTTGGAATTGCAACAACATTAACACCTTTTCTTGCAAAATCTCTAGCTGAAGTTAAAGTACCATCGCCACCGATTATAACTAAGACATCAACATTCAATTTCTTTAGATTCTCTATTGCCACATCTGATACATCTTTATAGACTGTTTTGCCTTTATCATCAACAGTCTTATAATTGAAAAGATTATCCTTATTACTCATCTTCAAGATAGTTCCACCTTGATGGAAGATTCCAGCTACTACTTTAAGGTCTAATACCATGTAATCATTCGTATATAATCCATGATATCCACCTCTAAAACCGATAACTTCCCACTTATACTTTAAAATTGCTGATTTTACGACCGCTCTGATTACTGCATTCAACCCCGAACAATCACCCCCACCAGTTAAAAGGGCTATTTTCTTAATTTCTAGTTGCTTCATTTTCTACCACCTATTTTCCTTTAATATCACTAATATTTTACCAAAGTATCATTCCCTAGTCAAATCTTTTCACAACTACTTTGAAGCCTTGATTCTTAACTGACCACATGCAGCATCTATATCAGAACCCATTTCTTTCCTTAAAGTTACATTAATACCTCTTTTAATCAATTGATTATAAAAGTTCCTTGCACGGTTAGAATCAGTTTTTTCGTAAGAAAATTCATCTACTGGGTTATAAGGAATTAAATTAACATAACAATTAATCCCTCTTATCAAATCACTCAACTCATTAGCATGGTAAAACTCATCATTTACATTTTTCAATAAAATATACTCAAATGTGACCCTTCTTTTTGTCATTTCAAAATAGACTTTAACAGCTTCAATCAAATCTTTAAGCGGATAAGCTTGGTTGATTTTCATCAACTTTAATCTCAATTCATCATTAGGAGCATGGAGACTAATTGCCAGATTTGAGCGAATCTCTTCTTTGGCAAAATCATATATTCTTGGCACTATCCCACATGTTGATACAGTAATATGTCTTGCACCAATTTGCAATCCATGCTTGTAATTGATAACTCTTAGAAAATCCATTACGTTATTATAATTATCAAATGGTTCTCCTGTCCCCATAACAACAACATGCGAAACTGTTACATCAAGCAATCTTGAAATCATGATAACTTGTAAAACCATCTCTCCAACAGTTAAATCCCTCTGTTTTTTTAATAATCCTGAAGCACAAAAACTGCATCCCATAGAACAACCTGCCTGAGAAGAAACACAGACACTCAAACCGTATTCATGTTCCATCAAAACACTTTCGACAACTATTCCATCTATTAATTCAAACAAAAACTTCGTTGTCAAGTTCTCAGACTTTTGCATCTTAACAAGTTTTAAATCCGGAAAAACAAAATTACTTATTAGAAATAGCTTAAGTTCCTTTGATAGATTTGACATTAAATTAGGGTCTGTGATTTTACTCTCATAGACCCATTTAAATATTTGATCAGCATTAAATTTTTTAAATTTATTTTTTAAAAGTACTTCCTGTAAGTTAAATATTGTGTAGTCATAAAAGTTTTTACTCACTATTTGCTCCTTTTCCTCGAAAAAACCCAAATAGCTAATCCATAGAATAACACTCCACTCAACAGCAAGTATCCCATATGGACAAAGTTACTTAAGAACTCTCCGTTTACTGAGAAATTCAATCCGACGAATTCCTTAAAATGATCTGGAACATATTCCAAATCTACAGCTTGAGACATCATGACTTGTCTAAGCAAAACCCCTGAATGAGACAAAGGGAAGATCTTTATCAAAGTTTGGACACCTGATGGCAAGTTGCCAATGGGAATATATATTCCTGTTAAAAACCCTATCAAAGATCCAACTATTGAACTTGCGGTGCTAAATGCATTGAGACTCTTAATGAATGCTACAACGAAGAAAACCAATGAAGATGATGCAAACACAGAAACCATAATTAAACCAAAGGTCTGCAAGAATCTTTGAAAACTTAGAAACTCTCCACCATTGAAATATATATAAAATTCACTAACTATTAAAGTAATAATGCTCATTACAACAGCTACAATCATCGCAGAAACAACATAAGAAAGTACTAATATCGATCTTCTAATCGGTGAAACTTTGAAATCTCTCATTCGGTTGCTAGCATTGTCTTCAACCATAATCCCAAAGGCTCCCATACAAGTTGTCAGGGTTGTTACAGATATAACACCAGCCATAATCCAACTTGTCATCAAAAAACTTGCATTTTCTCCTAATACATGTTCAGTATAATCTGTCATCATTTTTCCAAGAAAAATAACATATAACCCAATAATGATAAAAACACCTAGCAATGAGAAGAAAACAGCTACTCGATCTCTAAAGAATAGTTTTAAATTCCTTTTTACCAAACTAAGAATCATCCTCTTATCTCCTTCCCGGTTATGTTGATGAATGCATCATCCAAAGTACCATTAAAAACCTGAAATGATAAGATATTATCTTTAATATCATTGATGATTTGTATCGACTCCAATGTATCATTCAATTTTATATTATAAATGTCTATTTGTTTAAAGTAATCCAAATCCTGTTTCTTGAGGTAAGCCAGTAGCAAATTCTCATCCTTCGCTTTAACTCGCAAACTATCTCTAGAAAAAGTATCTTTTAAATAAGAAGGAGTACCTTTAGCAGCTATCTCACCATTATCAATAATAATCACATAATCAGCTCCATCAGCCTCTTCCATATAATGGGTCGTTAGAAAAATACTCATTTTCTCTTCTTTTTGCAGGTGAAGTATTGTCGACCAAACATTTTTTCTAGTCTGTGGATCTAACCCTGTTGTAGGTTCATCCAAAAATAAAATCTTAGGTGCATTTATCAAAGCTCTAGCTATGTCAGCTCGGCGCTTTTGACCTCCAGATAAAGAGCCATATCTTCTGCTAGAAAGGTTTTCAATCCCTGTAACTTTCAAAGCTTTTTCTATTCTTTCTTGCAAAAGTGTCTTTGATAAACCATAAAAACTACCTCTAGTTTCAAGGTTTTCCTTAATTGATAATAACGGATCCAAAACTCCCTCTTGGAAAACTATACCAATCGAATTCCTGATTAAGTCTTCGTTCTCTCCCATTTTGACATTGTTGATTACTACTTCTCCCTCATCCATGGTCAAAAGAGTCGAAAGAATATTAATCGTTGTTGTTTTACCAGCTCCATTTGGTCCCAAAAAAGCAAACAAGCTTCCCTCTTCAACATAAAAATCTATGCCTTTAACTGCTTTGACTGGCCCATAGCTTTTATGGAGATTCTTCACTTCAATTATATTACCCATATATCTCTCCTTTTGAAAAATATTATATCAAAGCAATCATATATATAAAACCTTCTTTTTGTAAAAAAAAATTTAGAATCATATATCTGTTATAAATATCATCTATCTGTTGTTACTTTTCCATATACCTTAATTCTCGGATCGATAATAGTTAACAATAAATCACATATCAAAGAAGCAAACATTATCGCTAAAAACAGCATTAAAGCTATCGCTACAACAACATTAACATCTATAATAACCATACTATATAATTCACCAACCACTACTATAGAATCAAGAAAAAGGTTTGAAATACCTTGGATATTATATACCGATTCAACCAAAAAACTCATGCCAATAACGATAACAAATGTCGGAATAATTTCTGGAATGACAGTTGTTAAACTTTCTCTAAAACCATGTCTAGTGATGATTTGTTTCCCAGTAAGCCCTTTCGCTCTTAAAAAAGCAAAGTGTTCTGAATTAACTCCTTCAACAAGTTCACCTCTAATCATCTGAAAAAATCTTCCTATTGGCCAAAGTGAAAGTGCTACAACCGGAATTATCATGCCTTCTAATTGCTTAAGAAAAGGCGCGCTATAATAAGGCTCTTGAGGAATTAATAACTTCCATTGGTACCCTACATAAATAACTAAAAAGAATGCAACTATGAATGGTGGAATCGATTGAAAAATCATCATTGTTGTTTGTAATCCAATATCTGTTCTTTTATTTTTTCTTATCGCAGATAAGACACCTAACCCAAAACCGACAATAACTGAAAAAACTAGTGCTGCAATATTATACTTAATTGAGATTAAAAATTTAGGTAAAACTAAAGAAAAAACATCAAGTCCTTGTGAAGATTGTTGAAAATCCAAATGGAATATAACGCCTTCAATGTAAGCTAAATATGATCTCATAACATTTTGTGCAATAGCAGAAAAAGGCAGTCTTGTCCATATCAAAGCCATAGCTATAGAAAGTACTATATAAAGAATAGAAATCAAAATAAATGTATTGATAACCATTAAAATAATTCTTTTTGTAATATACCTAATCATAGTCAGTTCTCCGTGTTCTTGATATATTATAATTGAATTTAGTCGTTTTTACAACTCTTATAAAGATTTACAATAACTTATTACCAAAAAAAGAGTAGCTTTAAAACAATAAATGGGCGACCACTCACCCAAATTATTGGTTTTTTGAAATTTTCCTATCAATCATTTTCTTAGTTCAACTTCTAAATCTTTCTTTAAACTAACTAATATTTGATCTATCATCAGATCGACTTCAACCGCTTCTAAAGTCCGGTCACTTTTAGAAAACTCCAGTGTAAATGCCAATGATTTGTAATCAACCATCTTTTCATCCTTGTAAAAATCAAATATCTCAATACCCCTCAAACTCTTCTTAGCAGCTTTCTTAATAGCTTCCACAACTTCTTGAGCACTAATTTCATCTTTGATTAACAAAGCTAAATCTCTCTTGATACTAGGATACTTTCCGATTGGCTCGAATACGATTTCTTGATTAAAACACTTAAACAATTCATCTAAATCCAACTCAGCAACAAACACATCTTCAACTCCAATATGTTTTTCTTCAACTGGGTGAAATCTACCAATAAACCCAATAATATTTCCTTTCAACTTAATATCAGCGCTTATCCCTGGATGAAGATTAACAATCTTTTCATGTGGAGATAATATTTGATAATCAGTTATACCTAATCTTTTAAACAAAGACTCCAAAAGCCCTTTGATAACATAGAAATCAATTTTACTTCCTTGAACTTGCCACTCTATCGTGTCTAAACTCCCATTGATTAGAATTCCAAGCAGTTCTTTCTCCTCATTTTGATAATACCCAAAGCCTAGTTCAAACACAAGCACATCATCAATTTTTCTCGCTTTGTTGTACTTTAACACATTGGTCAATGAAGGAATCGTTGAATGCCTTAAATACTCTCGTTCTTTATTTAATGGATTTAAAATCTTAACTGGTTCAATCAAAGTTTTATCATATTTAGTTGCTTGCTCATAACTGAGCAAATTATAGTTTCTACATTCGATTAAACCACGATCAACAAGAAAGCTTCTAATCATCCTTCTAAATTTTTGCTTATTATTTAGTCCACCTAAAGTAGGCGTCTTAGGAATTGTTGAAGGAATTTTATCAAAGCCATGGAGTCTCACGATCTCCTCTATCAAATCCTGATAGGTTTCGTGTCTTAATCTCTTTGGTACTCTTACATAAAAATCTTCATTTTTAGTTTTATATTTAAGCCTTAATCGATCGAAAATATTCTCTACATCTTCAGTCAAATAATCATAGCCAGTAACTGATTTTAGTTTAGATAACGATAAAACAACTGTTTTGTCTTCAAAACTCTCTGTATTATAGAAACTAGGTTTACCAACAACAACTGCACCTGCTAATCTAATTAATAGTTCACACGCTCGTTCCATTGCTTCTAGTGTTTTACTAGAATCAACACCCTTCTCAAATCTTGTGGAGGATTCACTTTTTAAGTTTAGTCTATTTGCTGTTTTCCTAACCATTGTAGGGTTAAAAACAGCTGACTCAAGCAATATTCTTTTTGTACCAGAATTAATTTCAGTCTCAAGTCCTCCCATTACACCAGCTAATGCAATAGGCTTTTCTCCATCAGTTATCACCAAGTCATCAGGTAAAAGTATTCTAGTTTCTCCGTCTAAAGTAATTAAAGTTTCACCTACATTTGCTTCCCTAACAATAATTCTATCTGACTTAATCAAATCATAATCAAAAGCATGAAGTGGTTGTCCATACTCCAACATCACATAATTCGTGATATCAACAACATTATTAATCGGCCTTAAGCCTGAGGCTATCAACCTAGATTTTATCCAATAAGGGCTTTCCTTGATTTCAACATTCTCAAGGACCTGCCCATAATAAGCAGTTGAATTCTTTGTTTTAGTAAATATACTTACTGGATTTTCAATTGCTTCTCTTATTAAACGAGGTTCTTTAAAATTAGGTTTTAAATTTAACATCGCACAGACATCATAAACAACTCCTCTCATCGATAATAAATCTTGTCGATTAGCCGTCAAATCAAGTTCAAGTACTAAGTCATCTAAACAAAGATATTCCAAAGGATTCTCGCCAACTATTGCGTCTTTACCTAAAACATAAATACCTTTTTCAGTACTTTCAAACTCTGAAATACCTAACTCATCCAATGAGCAAATCATTCCAAATGACTCTATGCCTCTTATTTTAGCCTTTTTGATTTTGAAATTACCGGGTAAAAGCGTATTGATTCTAGCAACAATAACCAGTTGGTCTTTATCTACGTTTGGAGCTCCACAAATAATCTGTAAAATCTCCGTTTTAACATCGACTAGACAAACACTCAATTTATCTGCTTCTGGATGTTTTTCAAGTGAGATTACCTTTCCAATAACCAATCCCTCAACATCAACTAATTTTGATAAACCTGATACCTCTTGGCTTTTTAGGTTGAAATTTGTTACTAATTGTTGTTCATCAAGTTTTTCTTCGATATATTCATTTAACCAATTTAATGATACTTTCATTGACTCACCTCCTAAAACTGCGAATTGAATCTCAGGTCATTTTGATAAAGTAACCTGATATCATCAATGCCGTATTTTAACATTGCAATTCTTTCAATACCCATTCCTAGTGCAAAACCTTGATACTTCTCAATATCATAACCAGCAGCATGTAAAACATTATTATTTACCATACCTGCACCTAAAATTTCTATCCAGCCAGTATGCTTACACATTGAACAACCAAGACCATTACATTTGAAACAACTTACATCTACCTCAACTGAAGGTTCTGTGAACGGAAAGTAAGAGGGTCTCAATCTTATTTGTCTGTTCTCACCAAACAAACTCTTTGCGAGAAGTTGTAAAGTTCCTTTTAAATCAGCAAGTGTCACTGACTCATCAACAACCAATGCTTCTATTTGCATAAACTGATGACTATGAGTTTGATCATCATCGTCTTTGCGATAAACTACACCAGGACAAATAATCTTAAGTGGTTTCTTATCAGCATTCTCCAAGAGACTCCTAACTTGAACAGGTGATGTATGCGTTCTAAGTAATAAATCCTCAGAGATATAGAATGAATCTTGCATATCCCTTGCAGGATGATTCTTAGGTAGATTAAGCATTTCAAAGTTATATAGATCGGTTTCCATCTGCGGTCCTTCTTTGATGCTATAACCCAAACCGATAAAAATATCTTCAATCTCTTCAATCGTTTTCATTAAAACATGCTTGTGCCCTAAAGAAAACTTCTTGCCTGGTAAAGTAACGTCAATACTTTGGCTTTTCAACTTCTCATTGATCAACTCATCTTCTATCATCTGCTTTTTGATATCGACTAAATTAGAAATCTTTTGTTTTGCTAAGTTAATTTTCTGACCAAAAACAGGTTTATCTTGACTGGGTAGATTCTTTAGCTCTTGCATTAAATTGTTAAATTCGCTTTTCTTACCCAAATAAAGAGCTTTAACATCAAGCAGCTCATTAATAGTTTTAACTTTGCTGATTTGCTCTTCAGCTAATACTGTAATTTTTCTTAGTAATTCATCCATAAACTTCTCCTTTAAAAAAATCGCCCTGAAAAAGGGCGATTATAATAACCGTGGTACCACCTTAGTTCTAGTAAACTAGCACTTCATAACCTTAACGCGGAAAACGGAGATGATTAATCTCACTCTAAAGCTGAATTCATCAGGTCTGAATTAAATGCTTTCAGCACAGGGCATTTTTCTCTAGAATTCAAATGGTCTGATTACTACTGCTCTTTCATTGTGTTACCATTATTATAACAAATCTAACAAATAAATCAATACTAGGATTAATCTCTTGATATAATTGCTAGAAGTCTTAACATTTCTATATAAATCCAAACAATTGTCACCATCAAACCTAATGAAAGAATCCAGCCAACTCTTTGATCCGCACCCGCTTCAACAAAATCTTTGATTCTTTGAAAATCCCATAGAAGAAAGAAAGCAGATAAAGCTGAAGAGACGATTACTATCAAGTAATAAAGCCCTCCGCCAAAAGGCAAAACAAAAGACAATAAACTCATAACAATCACCGAAATCAAACTAACAACTAAAAATGATGCAAACCGTTGGTTGACTTTGATGATATTTGTCGAAAACAACAATAACATTATAACAAAAACAATAAATGTTGTCATCAGAGCAGTTGGAATAATACCTTCATACAATGATGCATATAAAACAGAAACTATCCCCAAAACCAATCCTTCTGATATTGCATAAATTATAGAAAATACTGGAGCTAACCTAACTGACCTAGAACCGATTATTACCGAAATGAAACCTATAATCAAAGCAAATATCATCCAACCTGGAGAAATTTGACTTAAATTGGTAATTGTAAGTGTTGCTACAACAGCGGCTATTCCAATTAATACCATTGTTTTTACTGCAACATTAGTGTAAGTTAGTGGACTATCACTAACACTTGAATATGTGTCTGCTTGATTGAAGACTGGATTTGAACTGCGCATTCTCATAATGTACCTCCGCAAATATTTAAGAATATTATAATACAAATTTATGAAGTTTTAATGAAGTTTTTTTTAAAAATCAAAAATTGATATTTGATTCTGATCAATCATGTCTTCAAAGACTCCTAAACTATCAAGTTTTTCAAACAAAACTGTTGAAAGTTTAGTCCTATTTCTAACATCTTGTTTTGAAATGAAATTCTTCTCATTCCTTGCATCAATTATTGATTGAGCAGCTTTGTCACCCATTGAATCGATTACGATAAACGGTAGTATCAATGATTTCTTGTCAGGTGATATCACAAAATCTTTGACTTTAGATTTATATAGATCTATCGGTTTAAATGAAAAACCTCTCTTAACCATTTCTAAAGCTACTTCTAAAACCGTTAACAAATCTACTTCACGATTTGTCGCTTCTTTTCCTTTGCTTTTAATCTCATTTAACTTATCAATTATTCCTATTTCATTTCGATATAATACATCGACATCAAAAGTTGATGCTCTTTTCGAAAAATAGGCTGAATAAAAGTAAATAGGTTGATAGAATTTAAACCAAGCAATCCTCATAGCCATTAGAACATATGCTGTTGCATGAGCTTTAGGAAACATATATTTGATTTTTGAGCAAGACCAAATATACCACTCTGGAACATTGTATTTTCGCATGATATCGGCATATCCAGCCCATTTTGCATAGTTCGTTACTGCTTTTCCTTTACGGACAAACTCCATTATTTCAAAAGCTAGATTTGGTTCTAATCCATAGGCTATTAAGTCAACCATAATATCATCTCGACAACCAATGATATCTTTAAAATCTACTCTGCCAAACTCCTTATTTTTTCCTAAAACCAAAGATTGTGCATTGCCATACCAAACATCAGTTCCATGTGACAAACCAGAAATCTTTACAAGATCAGCAAAAGATTTCGGTTTAGATTCCGATAACATACCCCTGACAAAACTAGTCCCTAACTCCGGAACACCATATGATGCCACATCAGACATGATATCTTCACTGCTTAAGCCCAAAACTTCTGTTCCAGATAACATCTGATATACGTTATCATCATCAACAGGTATGTCTTGTGGATTATTAAAGGGGAAGTCTTGTGGGTTATCATGAACTAAGTCCATTAAATACCTAATCACAGTAGGATCATCATGACCTAAAACATCAAGTTTAAATAGATTATTTTCAAAGGAATGATATTCGTAATGGGTAGTTTTCCAATTAGTATCAGTAGAATCACCAGGGTATTGTATTGGTGTTACATCAAAAATACTATTTGTGTTAGGGACGACAACTATCCCTCCAGGATGTTGCCCTGAACTTCTCTTTACACCTTCAATTCCTTTTGATAAACGATCCATTTCAGCATGGCGAACAAAGATAGGTTCTAAACCATGGTTTTGCCTTTTTACATTAATTTTCTTATAGTATTCTCTAACCATCCCAAACGAAGTTTTAGCTGCGCAAGTCCCAATTGTTCCCGCTCTAAATGCATGGTTAACTCCAAAAAGTTTTCTGATATACTCATGAACTACACTTTGGTAATCTCCTGAGAAATTCAAGTCAATATCTGGTACTTTATTCCCTTCAAATCCCAAGAATGTTTCAAAAGGTATGTCATGGCCATCTCTTTTTAACCTAGTGTTACAGACAGGACAACTCTCTTTTGGTAAATCCCACCCACAATCAGTATTTGCTAAGATTTCAGAAAATTCTTTTTCAAAATCACTCTGACCATACAGGTTCTTCTCTTCATCAGTCTTTTTAAAAGCTGAGAAATGACATTTTGGACATACATAGTGGGGCGGCAAAGGATTTACTTCTGTAATTCCCATTAAGGTTGCTACTAAAGAAGAACCAACAGACCCTCTAGAACCTACTAAATATCCATCATCGAGTGATTTTTTAACCAAAAGATGAGAGATATAATAGACTGTTGAAAATTGATTATCTATAATAGATTTTAACTCCTTATCAAGACGCTTCTTAACAAGCATAGGAAGCTCATCTCCATAGACTTTACTAACTTCATCCTTTACCATGTTCATAACTTTGTTCTTTATTGAAGGAACTCCATTCTCGGCTAAAAATTCATCCGTTGGTGCATATAAACTCTTGGGAATAATCGTGATATCATCAACCATCTTTGCAATTAATTGTGAGTTTTTGACAACTATTTCATAAGCACTGTCAGTTCCTAAGAAACTAAACTCCTCCATCATCTCATCGGTAGTCATAAAGTATTGATTAGGACGATTTTCTTTTGAATACAACTCATGAAAACCTCCCCCCACCATAGGAGTGTTTATCAAAATTTCTCGAAACTTATAATCACTTGGATCTAGATGATGAACATCCCCTGTTGCTACTACTAAAATATCTAATTCTTTTGCAACTTCAACAATCTTCTTGATGACTCGTTGAACCACATTTTTCCAATTAGGATTTTCTGTTTCCATAAATCTAAAATAGCTAATTGGTTGAACTTCAATATAATCATAGTATTTTGCTGCCTCGACTAATTCTCTCCTTGATTTATTCATTGCTATTTCAAAGAAATGTGAATTATAACATCCGCTAGATATCAATAATCCCTCTCTATGTTGATCCAAATAAGACTTTAATACCTTAGCTTCTCTGTCATAATATGTAGTTAATCCTTCGGAAAGAATCATATAAAGGTTCTTTAAACCTACTTGTTGTTTTACCATTAGATTTATATGTTTTGGATATGGGAACTTGTAAACCTCTTTTGGATCTATGACCAAATTGAAATCTTGTACCCTTGTTATGCCATTTTTTCTTAGATGTTTAATAAGATGCAAAAATACTTCATAAAGTGCTTTTGTATCTGCTAATGCTCGGTGATGATCTGAAAGTTCTACTTTAAAGAAACGACAAAGATAGTCCAACCCAAATCTTGATTTATCTGGCAGTAAAGCCTTAGCTAAAATCAAAGTATCTACAGATGAATTAATCGTATTTGTTATTCCAAATTCTTTATAATTATGAATCAAAAAATCGATATCAAAATCTGCATTATGAGCTACTAAAACACAATCTTTTGAGAAATCGTAAAAATCTTTTAAAACCTCGTTAATTTTTCTTTTCCCTCTTAGCATTGAGTTTGTTATTTTAGTCAAACCTTCTGTGAACTTTGAAATCGTTATATCGGGATCAATAAGCTCAGAAAACTCCCCTAATATTGCGCCATTTTTAACCTTAACTCCTGCTATTTCTATTATTGTATCATAATTAATCGACAGTCCTGTTGTTTCAATATCAAAGATTACAAAAGTTGTCTCAGACACCAAACCTTTATAATCACCTTTTGTTATTGTAATCTCTTCATCATTGACATAAACCATCTCTAAACCATATAGAGGTTTAATCGGTTTGTTCTTTGTATATTTTTCAAGCGTTGGAAATGTTTGAACTGAACCATGATCACTAACGCCAATAGCTAAATGTTCATACTTCAAAGCTCTATCAACGTAATCTTCAATTTTGTTTACTCCATCAAGTGTTGACATTTTTGTATGCAGATGCAATTCTACCCTTTTTTGCTTAAATGTATCCTCACGAAGATTACTGTCAATAACTCTATCGCTATGTCCAAGATTAAGGATGTTTAATCCTACTTCTTCATAGAAGTTATCAAATTGCATATAACATTTTGCTTTAACTCCCATTCCTTCTTCAATGTTCTTGTAGAAATCAAGTTCTGTAGGATGGGTCTTACGCTTGTTTAGATAGACTGAATCTGCTCCGTCAGTTACAATTATCTTTACACTCGAATTATTGTTTGACTCATTTATCTCCACAGAGACAACTCTGCCTTGTATAAAAACTAAAGCTTTTCCTGAATTCTTTTCTTTGAACTCCTCTAAATCCACTTCAGTTCTTGGGATATTAGAGATTTGTGTGAACGACTCAAAATCATTATTGTCATTAAAGAAGGTATATCTAATACTTTCGTTATTGAGTAACTGTGAGTTCTCTTGAACAAAAGTCTCATTGTTCTTTTCAATTTCTGATTCAATTGACGCTTTATCATCATCTATCTCTATAACTACTTCTACTTCAAAACCTAACTTAAGCATTTGATGCTCAATTGCTTTTCGATAGATTTGTGGTGAAAGTGCATCTTTAGGAATAAAGATGATGATATTGAATTCATCGATATCTGTGTCATATTCTTTTAGAGCTAAAATCCTTTTATCATCTCTAGCGATAATATCAATAGCAAAATCATAATAATCTAATATATCACCGTGGCCGTCTTTAAAACTAACCTGATAATCAACGACCTTTACACTTTTAAAAACAGAAGTCAATGATTCTAACTTCTGGAGAAAATTCCTAAAATGCATAATCGGAATTACCTTATCAAATGATAAATAAAAAGTCCAAGTTTCACTTAATTCATCGACTTCGACTAAATCTATCTCGCAATATTCTTCGATTATTAAATCCTCTAAATCTATCTGTCTTAATAAATCTTTAATTGTACTCAAAATATCAACTCCATTAACACAAATAATTATATCACATTTTCCTTTTTTTTCTTTAGAAAAAAAAAGAAAAAACAGCTAGGCTGTTTTTAAAATTTTGCGCTTACTTTTCCGGCTTGAATTTCTTCTAAGGCTTGACCAACTGCCTTTACACAGAGATTGTCAACAGAAGAATAATTGTCACTCTTAATTATCTTAGCTCTTTTTGCTGCAATATAGGCCAACTTGTATCTTGAATCTACAATTTCCAATAAATCGTCAATTGATGGATATCTAAGGCCTTGAGTGTTGGTGATTTTTTTAACTTTATCACCTTTCTCATAATCCATATCGCCCGTCTCATAATCACCAAAACGATTCCCTTGACTTGGGTTGTATTTTAACTTTTCTTTTATTTCCTGTAACTTCTCATAGTATTGTTCTTTACTCATTACTTACCCTCCAATAGTTTATAGTACTTATGAATTGTTCTCTCAGTCTTAGCATGCTCTGCTCTAATAATCGCATAGATTCTGTCAGCTGCATTCTTAACTTCATCGTTTACTACAATATAATCATATTTATATGCAAGATGAAATTCTCGCTCTGCTTTTTCTATTCTCTTGTTTATTGTTTCTAATGTATCAGTTCCTCGGTTATGCAAACGGTCTATTAAAGCTTGTCTTGATGGAGGAACAATGAAAATAAATACTGCTTCTGGGGTGTTCTCGCGAACTTGCAATGCACCTTGAACTTCAATCTCAACTATGACTTCTTTTCCTCTTTCCATCATAATCTCAATATAGTCAAGAGGAGTCCCATAATACTCTCCTACAAATTCAGCATATTCTAAAAATCGATTTTCTTTGATTCTCTTTTCAAACTCATCACGAGTGACAAAAAAATAATCAACTCCATCAACTTCACCTTGTCGTGGTTTTCTGGTTGTCATTGATACTGAGTAACAAAAATTATTGTCAGGAATCTCAAAAAGAGCTTTTCGAATGGTACCCTTTCCAACTCCCGATGGTCCGCTGATAATTACCAGTAACCCCCGTTCATTAAGTTTCAGAATAACCCCTCCATTTGCCTATATTCTACACATTATTATTAGATATCATATCACAAAAGCTAAAAATAGTAAAATTATTTTTTCTTCTATTTTCCTGTGTTATAATATATTTGGTGATTTTATGAGTATTGACGGCAGATTTATCTATCATTTGAGCAAAGAGTTGAATCAAGATTTACAAGGACTTAGAATACAAAGAATCTCTCAACTTTCAAAAGCTGATTTTTTATTCTCTTTTAACAACAATAAAAACCTCTATATATCTCTTTCAACTGCTATGGCAAGAGTTCATTTGAGTAAAGAGAGTTATGTATCTTCAATCAAACCTGGTGGCTTTTGCATGTTTTTAAGAAAACATATCGAAAAGGGTGTAGTCAAAGAAATAATTACACTTAATGATGATCGCATCATTAGAATTATGATCAATAATCGCAATGAGATTGGCGACTTCACTGATTATTACTTGATTATTGAGATTTTTGGACGTTATGCCAATATGATTATACTCAATAATGACTCTTTGATTATTAATGCTTTCAAGCATATTCATCCCTTTGACAATCCAGACCGCATTATTGTCAATAATGTCGAATACACCTTACCTCCTGATCTAAAGATTTCTCCAACTAATTTAGTTGAAATCAACTCCTTACTAACAAACAATGAGATAACCTATAAGCTTCTAGTTGATAATATTCGTGGTTTATCACCATTAATCTCAAAATATCTTGTTAAAGAAGCAAATTATAATCCTTCTAAAACATTTGAGTTATATCAAGATTTCATCAATAGACCGATTAAACCAACAATGTCAGAAAACAAATTCTACTATCTTGATATTTTTGATGATGAAGATAAATTGCACTTTGACTCAATCTCAGAACTTTTGACACAAAAATTCTCTAAAGAAGCCAGTCTTGATAGAGTAAGACAAATTCATAAGTATTTAAGTGGAGTCATCAAGAACAATCTTGAGAAGTTTGTCAACAAACTTGAAAAACTATCTAAAGACCTTATCAACGCTAAAAATTACCAAATCTATCGCATAAAGGGTGATTTATTGCTATCAAACCAACATCAAATCACACCTTATCAAGCAAATATAACACTATACAGCTATGAAACCGGTCAAGATATAGAGATAGAATTAGACAGATTGCTAACCACCATTGAAAATGCCAATAACTATTACACAAAATACAAAAAACAGAAGAATGCTATAATCTATATAGAGGAACAGATTTCGATAACTCAAAGAAACATTAACTATTTTAGTGAACTATCACTTCAAATCGAAGATAATTTTATTCTTAAAGACCTTGAGGAAATTCAAGAGGAGTTGACAATCAATCATTTTATCCATCGTCAGTTGGTTAAAAATAAAAGAAAAGAACCAAATTATGATGTTTATCATGATCAAGAGGGTGTTAAAATTTTAGTTGGAAAAAATAATCTGCAAAACAATTATCTAACTCACAAAATTGCTAAAAAAAATTATACTTGGTTTCATGTCAAAGATCAAACCGGATCTCATGTCATTGTTTGCTCAGAAGAACAATTGACAGAGTTAACAATCAGAGCGGCTGCTAATCTAGCAGCTTTAAACTCAAAAAGCAAAAACTCTAGCTCAGTGCCAGTAGATTATACAAAAGTTAAATTCATCAAAAAGATTCCTGGTGAAATTGGTTCTTTTGTAAGTTATACAAATCAGAAAACCATTTATATCGACCCTAATAAAAACCTTATTAATAACTTAAGGAAAGGCTAGAATCGGCCTTTCCTTTTTTTATTTTTTCTCTTCAATCTCAGCATTAATCATTTTGATGAACTCATCGACAGGAACTTGCAATTGTTCTTTCTCACCATATCGTCTATAAGTTACTTGATTTGTCTCTATTTCTTTATCGCCAATAACTAATTGATAAGGAACTTTTTTTGTTTGCGCTTCCCTAATCTTATAACCTAGTTTCTCATCCCGCTCATCAAGTTCAACCCTGATTCTATTATTCTTTAATTTAAAAATTAGTTCTTTAGCAAAATCTAAATGATAATCATTATTAACTGGAATTACTACTACTTGTAAAGGCGCCATCCAAGTAGGGAAAGCTCCTCCGTAATGTTCAATCAATATTCCTATGAATCTTTCAATAGAACCATATAGAGCACGATGTAACATCACTGGTCTTTTCTTCTCACCGAACTGATCAATATAATATAAGTCAAATCTTTCTGGTAAGTTCATATCTAGTTGAATAGTACCACATTGCCATATCCTCTTCATTGAATCCTTTAGTTTAAAATCCAATTTAGGCCCATAGAAAGCTCCATCTCCTGGGTTAATCTTATATTCTTTGCCGATAGCTTCAAGAGCATCAGCCAAGGCTTTTTCAGCTCTATCCCAAGTTGCAATCTCTCCAATGTACTTTTCTTCTGGTCTAGTCGATAACTCAATGTGATACTCTAGTTTGAAAACTGAATACATATATTCAAATAATCTAACCAACTCTTTTACCTCTTGAACTATCATGTCTTCAGTCATAAAGATATGAGCATCGTCTTGAGTAAAGTTTCTGACTCTAAACAAACCATTTAGGGCTCCACTTGCTTCATGTCTATGAACTAAACCAAGCTCGCCAACTTTTAATGGAAAATCCTTATAAGAGTGAATATCTCGTTTATAAACTAACATCCCTCCCGGACAATTCATTGGTTTGATTGCGAATTCCTGTTCATCAATCGAAGAGATATACATATTTTCTTTATAATTGAACCAATGTCCTGATACCTCCCATAATTCTTTATTGAGCATTATCGGTGTCTGAATCAATTTGTATCCTTCTTTTAGGTGAACATCATACCAGAAATTTTCTAACTCTCTTCGCAATATCATTCCATTAGGTAACCAAAAAGGAAATCCTGGTCCATACTCACTTAGCATGAACAAATCTAATTGCTTCCCGAGTTTACGATGGTCTCTCTTTTTTCTTTCTTCTAAATTATTAAGATGCTCATCTAAATCTTCCTTGCTAAAAAATGCTGTTCCATAAACTCTAGTCAACTGTTTATTTTCAGATTTTCCACGCCAATAAGCTCCAGCTAAACTAAGTAGTTTAAAGTTTTTTATCCATTTAGTTCCAGGCAAATGAGGACCTCTACATAAATCAGTGAAATGACTTTGCTTATATATGCTGATTTCTTCATCCTTAGGTAACTCTTTAATTAACTCAATTTTATACTCATCATCTTTAAAATAATCTAAAGCTTGCTCATAACTTAAAACATCTCTGACAATTTTGCTGTTCTGAGAAGCGATTTTTTTCATTTCTTTCTCAATATTGGCCAAGTCATTTTCACTCAAAACATCATCGCCCAAATCCATATCATAATAAAAACCATCTTCAATAATTGGTCCAACACCAAATTTAGCGTGCGGATATAACTTTTTAACCGTTTCAGCCATAAGATGAGCTGTAGAATGACGTAATACTTGCAGCGATTCCTCATCTTCTTCAGTTAAGAAACTGACATTTGCATCATAATCGATCACTCGGTCTAAATCCAATATTTTCTCATTTACTTTTGCAGCAATACTTGCTTTTCTTAATGAAATAGAAATATCATCTGCAATCTGAGATAATGATTTTGCTTCTTCATAATTTTTGACTTGTCCATTTGGTAATATTATCTTCATTTTTCTTCCTCCTAAAAAATAAAAAAACGCCCTATAAAAGGGCGAATAATCGCGGTACCACCTTAATTTTTTACTCTATCCGTTAACGCCTGGTACGGGTTTGATTAGAAACCACTCCAAGGTGGTAATCATTAAGTTTTTATAAGTAGCTTCCACCAAACCTACTCTCGCTAAATAAAAAGAAATTAATGATATTGTCCTTGTCTTTGTTTTATATTTACATTATATATCTATTTGAGAAATTGTCAAGAAATATGTGGTTTTTCCAACAAAGAAAACATCTCTACCATTCGCTTAATTCTTTCAACAATCCGATAAGATGCAACAGTATCAAGATGATTATCTGTTTTTTTCATTGATTTAGCCAATTCAGAAATTCCTAGATTTGAGGTAAAGAAAGTGGGTAAATTATCCAATAAACGATGCTGCAAAATTGGTCCTAATACCTCATCTCGTACAAACTCAGAGAAATGTTCACCACCAATATCATCAAGCATTAGAATCTCTACTTTCTTGATTTTTTCAATCTTATCCTCTAAACTTCCATCGCCTATAGATGATTTAATCTCTCTAGCTAAATCTGGAAAATATGCAAAATAAACCTTGTGACCTAATTTTGCTAACTCATTTGCTAAAGCAGCTAGCACATAAGTTTTTCCAGTGCCATAAGAGCCTGAAATATACATTCCTTTAACAAAATTTTTCCTCGAATACTCCTTGAGAAATCTAAGAATATAATTATTTATTGTTTTTCTAGAAGGTCCTATTAAATCAAAATCTTCAAGATTTGCTTCAAAAACCTTTTTAGGAATATATACAGCTTGAAGATTATCGAAATCATCCTTAAAGGTATTATGCTTGCATTTGACATAGGTTAGTTCTACATATTTATTGTTAAATTCCAAAACCGGTGTAAACCCAACAACACTAAGTTTACAATTTCTTAAATCTTTGCAATGATTGCAAATGTCTTTCTCTTCTTTGTAAGTCATTAAAGCATTCAAAGATCTTACTAAATCTTCATGCTTTAAATCATGACTTAATACAAATTTTTCGATTAGTGCATCTTCCATTAATCTATCAATTATCTGGTCTAAATCAACTTTTAACTTATAGGTTTTTAACATATCATTCACATTTTTCATTATTGACCCTCCCCTTCAAAATTAGCTAAATATTCATCTAGCCAATCTGGTTTAGCATCAGGCTTAGAACTCTTCTTGTATTTTTGTCTTTCTCTTGCGCTTTCAAGATGCTTTATATAATCCAAAGCCATCTCAACAGTTTCAATATTATCTCTTTTCCATCCCATACCAACTTTTTCAATATAAGCATAGCCAGGTAGATTATTTCCTTTGGTTTTTACTAAATATCCCAATAGAACATTAACAACTCCAGAATTTAAACCAACCTCATCAATTAACCTTTCAACATGATGTAAGTCTGCAGATGATACCAATCCATCTCCTAGTTCTTCTAAAACATCTTTTGGGTTCATCGTCTTAAAGTAATCAACAATATTATCGGTAATTGGTGTTCTATTATCTATCTCTTCATTAGGTTTATCTTTCGGATCTTTTTTGTAATTAGCTCTACTATTTCTTGCCAAAGCTGCAATATTGACAAAATTGTTATTATCTAAAGATTTGATAAATATCTCTTTCATTTCCAACTCGCGAAGTGAATATACATAGCTCAATTGCTCTATTTTTGCTTTTATAGCTTCGGTGAGTTCTTCGACATCAAAGATATCCTTTGGAATACTATCATTGAAAATACGCCAATCAAAATTTGAATTTGTCAGTTTTGCAAAACTTCTCGTCTTTGTAGATAGAAGGTTTCCTTCATACTCATTCTCTGTTGAATCAAGATTAAGAAAAACTTCATTAAAGGATTTTGAAATATTAAATTTTTGCTTCTTATTTGAAGGTTTTACTTTAAAAATTTTAAGAAGTTTCTTAAATCTTGCTTTCGTTACAGCTGCTATTAGGTACTCTCCCAATATTCCATCATTTATAAAGTTTCTAGCACTTAATGGTAATCTCAGTTGATACATAAAACTGTCATTGCCAAAAAAAGTGATCAATAATCCGATCGCTTCTAGCTTAAATCTGTTTTTTTCGATATCATCGATTCTTTGTCCTAACATGCTTTCAAGGTCTGCATGAAAGAATTCTTCAGAAACTAGATCTTGACGATTCATAAGGTTCATCAAAGTGAGATAAAGCACAAAAGCCCCTTGACCGATAATTGGTTGATAGAGAATTGTCAAAACCTGATAATCTGTGCTAGAACAAAAACCATCTCCAGATACTGAAAACGTATCAGTTCTTCTAAGTGTTTCCATTTAACCTCCTATGGATGCAAAGACACACCTTTAAACCTGAGAATATTTTTGAGTTTTGCATAGAAAATTACAACTTTCTTCTTTGGCCGATGAAATCCGAATCCACTAAACCAATTTACCTTGAAATCTATTCCGATCTCAACCGGTGTTATTTCAGAAACAGTTACAATCGCATCAAAACCATCGCCTAAGATATATATTTCGCGATGAGTTTTATTTACATCTTTTACTTCCATATGTTCCTCAGAAGCAATCTGTTTTAAAGCATCAACTGCTTGATTAAAATTGTTACGATAATAATTTGTTCTCAGTTCTGGATCAACATGTAATTCTTTGGTTTCGCAAGTATTGCGGAAAAAACTTTTAAAAGACATTGTAAACCTCCCTAATTCTCTCAAAGATCTCTTGAAATTGTGTTACTGTATTTAGAATAGTTCCCGAATTATCGATAACATAATCGCTTTTTACACACTTATCGATAAGTGGCATCTGCGACTCTATTCTTTTAATTGCATCATATTCAGATAGACTATTTCTTGCAATTAATCGCTTTTTTTGGACACAAATATCAACATAGACACAAATAATTGTATCACAATAACTCTCCATTTTTGCTTCAAATAGCAGTGGAATATCCATGACTATAATTTTTTCTTTTTGTTTTAATTCGTCAAGTTGCTTTTCAATTTCTTTTAAAACATATGGATGAGTTATTTGGTTCAATTTTTTTAATTTACTAGTGTCATTGAATACGATATCGCCCAACTTCTTAAAATCTAAATCAAAAACTTTAAACTCGTCCTTAATTTCATTATACAATATCTTATTGTTTTTTAATAGATTTTTATAAATCTTGTCAGAATCTAGTACTTTAATTCCCTTCTCAAGAAATAACTCACATATTAATGATTTACCGGATGCAATTCCACCGGTCAAACCTATCTTTATCATATTATTTTCCTTTTTTGGCAGGTCGGACAAAAATATGTCCCTCTTCCACCAACTTTAGTTTTCTTAATGGTATCGTTACAAACCAAACAAGGCTCATTCTCTTTTGTATGAACTGCTAGTTCATTTTGAAACCTTCCATCTACACCTAAACTGGATTGATACGTTCTTATCGTTGTTCCTCCTAGTAAAATTGCTTTATCAATAACCGATTTAGCAGACTTGAGTATATTCTTAACTTCCTGAAAATTAAGTTTATTTGCAACTTCCTCTGGATTTATTCTTGCTCTAAAAAGCGTTTCATCTACATAGATATTTCCCAGCCCAGAGACTATCTTTTGATCTAACAATACAGTTTTAATCGCTCTGTTACTTTTGACTATCATCTTGTATATTTCTTGAGAATCAAGGTTTGGATCATTTACTTCTTTACCAATACTTTTTAAACTCTTTACTTGAAATTCTTGACCGATATTAACCAGTTCCATTGTACCAAATTTTCTTACATCATGATAACTTAGAAAGACATCATTATCCAACTTGAAAATAATGTGTTCATGTTTAGTAATTTCATCCATACTACTTCTGATAAAATACTTACCTTCCATTCTCAGATGGCTTATTAAAGAATAATCATCCAAGACAAAGATTAAATACTTACCAAATCTCAAGATATCATTAAACCTTTGACCTAATATACAGTTTCTAAATTGACTTAGTTTTGCTTTAATGATATCTGGGTATGGTGTAATCAAGTCATCTATTCTTCTTCCGATAATATAATTTTTTAAAGTATTTCTTACTGTCTCTACTTCTGGTAATTCAGGCATTTATTTCACCTCATAAAGATTCTTTCCACTAGCGTAATTAGCAACAATTAATGTCTCAAAGTCTACAGCATTTTCCATTACTTCCTTAGTTATACTGATAACTTTTTCTAACTCATGTTCAGGAACATCAATAACAATCTCATCATGTATTTGTAAGATAATCTTAGCCAATAGATCTTCTTCCTTAAAGCGTTTATCAATCAAGACCATTGCAATTTTCAAGATATCTGCTGCTGTCCCTTGAATGGGAGCATTCATCGCTATTCTTTGTCCAAACTGTCGGGTTTGATAATTCTTCGACATAATCTCAGGTATATATGTCTTGCGATTAAACTTTGTCAATACATATCCATTTTCTTTTGCAAAAGCGATTTGTTTATCCATATATGTCTTTATCTCAGGATAATTCTCAAAATATGAGTTAATAAACTTTTCAGCTTCATAAAGTGAAATATCAAGGTCCTCTGATAATCCCCAAGCTGTTTTTCCATAGATAATACTGAAATTAATTGCCTTTGCTACTGATCTCTCATAAATACCGATTTCATCCTTGCCAAAGATTTTCTTGGCTGTTTCTTTATGAATATCTAGATTTTCCAAAAAAGCTTTCTTGAGATTTTTAGCTCCTGCTAACTCACATACTACTCTTAATTCAATTTGTGAATAATCAAAAGATAGGAGAACATTGTTATCATTAGCAATAAATACTTTTCTCAATTCTCTTCCCTCATCAGTCTTAATTGGAATATTTTGCAAGTTTGGTTCTTTTGATGAGAGTCTACCCGTTTTAGTTAAAGCTTGTTGATATATTGTGTGGATTCTTGAATCATTCTTTAAATTCAATGAATGCTTTAGTCCTTCATAGTAAGTAGAGTATAATTTAGAATAAGTTCGATATTTGATAATCTCCTTGATAATTGGGTGTATTTTTACTAGTTTGTTCAATACAGAGATATCTGTAGAATAACCACTTTTAATCTTCTTTTGGGTTGGTAAATTCAACTCATCAAACAATACTTCACCCAGTTGCTTTGGACTATTGATATTGAACTCTTTATTTGCTAAATCATATATTCTTGTTTCAAGAGATAATTTTTGTGTTCTAAGATTTTCGCCAAACTCCTCTAAGACTTCTCTATCCACACAAATACCAATAAACTCCATTTCAGCTAAAACTTTAGCTAAAGGTATTTCTATTTTCTCTAATAATTCCAATTGATTATCACTGATGTTCTTCTCCAAAGCTATCTTCTTTAAAGATTTTATCGCTTTAACTTTATTCATAATATGTTTGATATATTCATTCTTTTCTGGTAAAACAAACTTAGCACCTTTGCCATAAACATGCTCATCAGCCAAAACTTGATCATAACCAAGACTTTGCACTACTAATGAAAAGTCATCTTGCCTAATGCTTGCATTTGTTAAATATGCTGAGAGCAAAAGATCAAAGCAGCAATTCTCAATTTTTATCCCATCCCATAAAAGAGCAACAGTTAACTGTTTTAGATCATAGACATACTTTTCTATCTCCTTATCAGTTAAAAAAGCCTTGAACCTATCAGATTTGATTGCTATATCATAAGGTAGATAATAACTATCATTACCCATAATTAAACCAAAACCAACTCTTTTGTCAGTATGGTAATTATCTCCAAAAATTTCTAGATGAAGATATGCATTTTGATAGTTAATTTTATTAACTTTCTCCAAAGAATCTAGCACAAGGTAACTAGTATTTATAATCTCTTTATCCTTGCTTAGCGACTTCATAAAAGAGTTAAAATTCATTTTTTGATAAAAAGATAGCAATTCTTCATTTTTATATCCTCGATACTCTGTTTTGTCAATCTCGATATCATTCTTAAAATCGGTGAGGATAGTCGCTAATTTTTTTGAGAATTTTGCGATATCGTGATGCTCAATCAATTTCTCTTTTAGTTTTCCTTTTATTTCATCAATATTTCTATATATTCCTTCTAAAGATTCAAACTCCTGTAACAGCTTAACAGCTGTTTTCTCGCCTACACCAGGTATTCCTGGAATATTATCTGAAGTGTCGCCGACTAAACCCTTGAAATCAATTACTTGATTAGCTCTAAATCCTAATTTCTCAACAACACTTTTGTTAGTGAAATAATCAATTTCTTTCAAACCTTTTCTTGATATTAACTGTCTTACATTATCTTCTAGCAATTGAATCAAATCATGGTCATTGCTATATATTGTTATTTCATCAAACTCATCTTTGTGATTTTTAACAACATAACCGATAATATCATCGGCTTCAATCCCTTCTTGTTCATAAGCATATACACCTAGAGCTTTCAAATACTCCTTCATATAAGGAAATTGTTCTTTTAACTCTACAGGAGTTTCTTTTCTTGTGCCTTTGTAATCATCATATATCTCATGTCGATGAGTCTTTCCTTCAGAGTCCATAGCCACTAAAATATGTGTATACCCTTCATTGATAAGCTTTGTCATGGCATGGGCAAAACCATATATTCCATTCGTATACATGCCTGAAGAGTTTTGCATCAGATTTCCTGTGTATGCAGTTGCATAATATGATCTAAACAACAAATTCGATGCATCAACCAATAACAGACTTTTCTTCATATAAACCACCTCAACCTTTCATAATTCTAGCACAAAATTAGAAAAAATGCACTAAAGCAGTGCATTAATTTTTTTATTCTTCTTCAAGATAACGAACAATCCTTTTAGTATCAAAAGTTCATCGATCGTTAATTCTTCCAAACAATGATTTGCGACAATCTTTGCATGTCCACCAGTGATAATAACCTTTAAAAAAGGCTTTAGCGTCTCTTCCTTTATTCTTCTTATCAATCCATCAATCATTGCTGAATGGCCATAAACCAAACCTGATTTAATGCAGTCAATTGAATTTGTACCCAATACTTTTTTTGGTGCGTTCAATTCAACTTGAGGTAAAAGTGAAGTCTTAGCTATTAAAGCATTCTTACTAGTAGTCAGACCAGTAGTGATAACTACTCCTTTGAGAACCTTTTTTTCTAAATATGTAAAGGTTGTTGCTGTTCCTGTGTCTATTATCAAACATGTATCTTCATAATAACTAGTAGCACCAACTGAGTTTGCAATCAAATCAGCGCCTACTTCTTTGGGATTATCCGAATTGATTTGAATTCCAGTTTTCACACCATGACCAATGAATAAAGGTTCAACATTAAACCTCGCTAAAAAGTAATCACGGAAAACTTCATTTAGTTCAGGCACGACAGAAGCAATAATCGCTTCTGAACATGAGTTTATAAATCCATTGAGAATAAGTGTATACTCATCTGAAGATCGATTCTTCTCAGTGTTGATTCGATATAGTTTATCGATCTTTTCTCCTGTATCAGATAAACCAATTGCGATAGTTGTATTACCTATATCAATTGCCAACTTCAACTTCGACACTCTCACTCTCACTTAGATACTCATCTCTTTTTAGGTATTGAGATAGTCTAACTACTAATATTGAACCGATAATTGCTGCTAACAACATTTCTACAAAAGCAGCAAAAGGTACATTTAAGGCAACTAAAATTGTGATATACGGCACAAATGCAGCTGAGATTGAATCATACTCAAAAACCATAGTATATGAAGTTAACATCATTGTAAGAACCATTACTGTGTGTAAAAAAGTCAAAATAAAGAAACTTATTCCAAGGCCCAAAAATTTATTCTTAAATAGTCTAACAAAAATATGTGTTAAATCATAAATAATCAAACCAAAGACAAACCTTGGCAATACTGCTACCCAAGGGTAAATAAATAGTGGGCTTGCATAGATAAAAGCTGCAATATTGGATACCACACCAAAAGCAAGACCTAGGTAAATACCAAATTTTCTACCCAATAAAGCAGCTCCAATCAAAACTGGTATGTGAATTATGGTTGCTTCAAGATTTGGTGCAATCTTTATAAAACCGATTGTCCCTCCAAACCCATTGGGAACTAATCCTAATACAGCTATGATTGCAATAAACATAGCTAAAATAGTCATTTCTCTAGTTTCTTCATGTTTAGTTAAAATACGTTTTTCTTTCATTTTCTTTTCCTTTCCAAGCCACATTTTTGTGGTCTCATAAGTAATTCTTTTCTAAACGTTTTGCTTTATTTCTTTAATCTTATCTAAATCAATCAATTTCAGCATTGCTAAAATTTGATTTCTAACAGCCTCATAATCATCTTTATGAATCATTGAAGTCGTCGAATGAATATATCTTGATGGCATTCCAATCGTACATACTAAAACACCTTCACGAGAAAGTTGTACAGCAGCTGCATCAGTTCCTCCCAAAGAATTGTAGTACTGAAACTTAATATTGTTAGCTTTAGCTGTTTCAATAATGAATCTTTTCATTCCTTGATGTAATAATGCTCGAGGGTCATAAAATCTAACCATGAAACCTCCGCCTAAACTTCCACCCACTTCACTTTCTTCAAACGAATCAGAACAGGGTGAACAATCTATTGCAATAAACAAATCTGGTTTCAACTTATAAGAGGATGTGATTGCACCTCTTAACCCTACTTCTTCTTGTACATTAGCTCCTGCAAATAAACGACATTTTAGTTCTTGCTTGTTTACTGATTCTAAAATATCCAAAGCCATAGCACTACCAAATCGGTTATCCCAAGCTTTTGAAAAAACCTTCTTTCCATCTTTACTTTCCACATAATTGTTAACAAAAACAACTTGCTGACCAATCTCTACACCTAAATCCTTCGCATGTTGATAATTGTTTGCTCCTATATCTAAAAGAAAATCATCAAAACTAGAAACTTGCGATGTCTTATTGTCTCTTAATAAATGTGGAGGTTTAGCGCCAATTACTCCAGGCACATAAGTTCCATCGTCAATCACGATATTCATATTTTGAGATATCGCTACCATAGGATTGATTGCACCAATGGGTATTAGTTTAATCATTCCATTTCTAGTAATCTCTTTGACCATAGCACCTACTTCATCCATATGCCCAGCAATCATTACTGTAGGTCCTTCGCTTTGAAGATTTATTCCACCAAAAATAGATCCTAAATTATCTTCCACTACAACTTCAGAAAACTTGTTCAAATAACCTCTCATGTATTCTCGGATATACTTTTCTTGACCAGATATTCCTGGTAAATTTACTAGATCTTTATAATAGTTTTTCATTTTTTTTCCTCTTCTAGACTGCTTGCAATATAGTAAATCGGTTTATTTTCGCTTATAAACTTAACTTCAAATTCTGTTTGAATATTATCATGAATTTCATCACTGTAAAGATCTAGTGATATCCTATGAATTTTAAATTTGCAATTATCATTTAATGTCATCATCGAGTACTCAAATAGCAAATAATTATCTGTCTTGAAAAACAGAAAACCATTAGGATTCATAATTTGGATATAGTGCTTCAAAAACAAAGGGCTAGTAAGTCTTCGTTTTGCTTGTCTTTTTTTAGGCCATGGATCACTGAAGTTCAAGTATATGTTCTTTATTTCGCTCTTAGAGAAAACTTTATCTAGAGTATGAGCATCATATCTAATAAGCCTAAGGTTATTTAGGGGGTTGATAATCGCCTTCTCTAAAGCTCTAACTACTACTGAATCAAATTTCTCAATACCTATAAAATTTCTTTGTGGATATTTCTTTGCCATTTCGTAAATGAATTTACCCTTACCACAACCAATCTCGACATCAATTGGGTTACTGTTATTAAATACTTCTTTCCAATACCCGATAACTTCTTCAGGGTTTTGAATAACAATTTCTGGGTAAGACTCCAATAATTCTTTTGCATATTTTACATTTCTTAAACGCATTTACTTCTCTCCTGCAAGTTTTACAATGCTTTCAGCATAAATGCTAGCGGCAATAATCATATCCTTTATCTCTAAATACTCATTTGGTTGATGAGCTAAGTCTTCTTTTCCTGGAAAATTAGGTCCAAATGCTACAGCTTTCTTCAATACTCTTGCATAAGTTCCGCCACCGATAGTAATAATTTGATTATCATGGTCTCCCGTATATTTTTTATATGCTTCGTGCAATGACTTAACCAAAGGGTCATCTGGTGATACATAATGTGGTAAAGAATTACTTTTTTGTTCGTAATCTAGTTTGAACTCTGAAGCTGCTTTAGCAATCTTCTTTTCACCTTTTTCATATTCATATGTTCTTGGATAGCGAATATTGATTCCTAACCTGCCAATTCCATCTGAATAATCAATAAAGCCTAGATTAATCGTTAACTCTTTCATCTCCTGATCAAATATTTCAATTCCGAGTTTCTTTCCATAGTGATCTTTGCTTAAATACTTATCGATGAACTGAACAAAACTATTATCAGTATATTTTTTTAGGAAATCAACCATCAAATATATCGCGTTATTACCTAAATGCGGCCAAGCGGCATGAGCATTTTTACCAAAAATAGTATATGTATCTTTATGTAATCTTCCATGAGTTTTTGTATCTTGTAAATACTGAATGAACTCTTTTTGAAGGTTTTTCTTTAGAACAACAACACATTCATCAGGAACAACATTATATCTTTCGCCTGCTTTGATAGACTTAATTAAATCATCTT
>Ga0334883_1001274_pt1 | contig 38611 bp, 34 predicted proteins | sample GraSluR1_MG_6_FD_207230 | JGI IMG/M metagenome (GOLD analysis project Ga0334883, IMG submission 207230) | Sludge microbial communities from methane-producing bioreactor in Wageningen University, Netherlands - Granular Sludge_09_05-R1 | ecosystem: Engineered > Bioreactor > Anaerobic >...
CTTTAATCAATAAATCTTTTTCTATAAATATCTGCAAACTAATACTTTGTTTGTCGCAATAATATTTGAATAAAGGAAGACTTTTGTTTAATATTTCACTAAAATTTGAAATCTTGTTGTGCCTGTAAACATCAATTCCTTTGGAGAATCTTTCAATGTCGAATAAGTTTATTACATCTTCTGCCAATTTATCGATTCCGCTTTTTATAATTTCAAGTTCCTCGGCTGAACCATATTTGTTTATGTATTCGTCAAGGTAATTCTTAATCAGGGTCAACGGAGTTTTTGTTTCATGAACAAGGTTAATAAAATTTCTGGTTTTTAGCTGGTTTGCTTCTTCCAGTTCTTTTGTGCGTTTCATCACCTCCTGCTGCAGATTTGTATTTAGGTCTCTCAATTTATTTTCAGAATCAATCAGCTTTTCGTGATCGATTCTGAATTGCATTATATTTCTTTTTACCTGTAAGCTGAATAGCAATAAAAATCCAAAATTGGTAATAGAAGTCTCTGTTGCTTGTCCAAGATTCAGAACATCGATTACCGGAAGACTGACCCATGGAGAAATACTTAAAAGTAAGACAATTAATTCTTGTTTTGATTCGGTGCTGTTTAAGTTGTTATTGTATTTATGCCGGATTGAACGAAACAACAGGTATATAATCCAAAAGCCATACAATAGAGGAATAATGAAAACATTTTGAGCGATTTTTAAATCTTTGGTCCAGGCAAAGACAGCTACAAAAATGATTAACGGAATTACCAGAAACAGATAAACTCCCACATAAGCCTGAAATTTCAACCTTTCAAGATTAAAGGCTTTGTAAACATAGTAAGGGAAATAACAGGGGGTAATAAAACCGGCTGCATAAGCTACCGCCAATTGTGAAAACTGTGAACCAGGTAATTTGGGGTCAGGTAAAAGTCCACTGCTTATATTATAGACCAGCAACAAAAATATGAGTACAATATTAAGAAGTACCGTTTTGTCTGCGGGTCTTGCCAAACGAATAATTAACAGGTAGAAAAGTATGACAATTTCTACGCTCACAAAAAGAAATGTGACAATGTGCATTTGTGTTCCAAATACCAACATTGTATCATTTTTTAAGGTTTCGTTTTAAAAAATATAATCGGTAACTTAGGTCATGCTCGCTGTAAACTTCAAAGCCAAACCGATGGTACCAGGGAAGATTTCTGACCGTCGATGTTTCCAGGTAAATTGGCCTGCTGTTTTGATTGCTATGATCTATTATAGATTGCAACATTTTACTGCCGAAGCCTTTATTTTGATCTTCCGGCTTTACACCGATGAACCATAAATAAGTCATTAGCTCTTTGGGCTGAATCTTTTTGATCAATGCTTCCCTGTTCAACGTTTTTTTTACATTGCTGAAACCTACACACTGAATAATCAATTTGATATCCAGCATTATTGCTTTCAGTGAAGATTTCTTTTTATCCGGATACATGATGAGAGCACAGGCTTTTTTGTCATCAGAAATAAACACTTCACCAAATAATTTGCATACCTCAAATGAATAATCCATTAAAGCCCTGATTCTGTTGATTCGCTTCCCATCTTGTTTTATAACGTAATTAACGCTTTGATTGGATTCAAATGACTGGGTTAGAATATCAACGACAAGAGTCTTATCTTCGTTATTTGCTTTCTTCATAGATGTTAATTTTGAAGTAAACAATAAATTTTTTATTGAATCATCTCTATATCATGAACATTTATTTAGAAGGTGATAAAAGCATCGCAAAATATGTAACACGCGGTAACTTATAATTGTTTGTAAATCACCTGTGTGCTTTAAGCTTTCCTGGATTGATTCAATTTAATGAGAGCATTTATCGCTTTAATTTTTAGGATGTTGAAACGTGCAACTCCACTCAATTTTTTCACAAAGTTATTTGCGCATCCCGGAAAAGTCAAGGGTGGCCCCGGTCCCAAATTTACTCTGCCAAGCCACGCTTCGCGCTCGGTCAAAAACCTAACCTTCTAATATTCGGATACTCAGTGGTGGTTAGGTTTTATGACATTCGCCCTTGACAAGAATCCGGTCTGCTCAATGGTTCGCGGTTCAAAATTAACTGGCGAGCCAGATGCCTCTAAAAGTCCGCAGGGCAGCGGCAAATGAAATGAAAATTTATAGAAAAAGACTTCCATTAATTACATTGAAGAAAACAAAAACTGACTTTCCATGTGTTAAAATCGAAAAATCGAAGGATGCTTTTGAGTTCGTTCGCAACTTTTACTCGGATGATATCGGAATCTTCGAAAGTTTTTTTATCCTTCTGCTCAACCGAAGCAATACAACTATTGGATATGCCAAGATTTCCCAGGGTGGTATTGTCGGCACGGTTATCGATACTACCATCATTGCCAAATATTGTGTAGAAGCGCTGGCGAAATCTGTAATCCTTTGCCACAATCATCCTTCCGGAGCACTCATCCCCAGTGAAGCAGATAAAGTAATAACAAAGAAAATTGTTGAAGCATTAAAGGTTTTTGACTGTGCTGTTCTTGATCATATCATACTTACAGAAGAATCTTATTACTCTTTTGCCGATGACGGTTTAATGAGTTAAAAGGAGCCCTACGGGGCTTTTTTTGGTCGTTTTTTTAATTTTGTCAGCGCTATTCTTGCGCTCGACACCAAAGGTGATGCAAAGAAAAAGATGGAGTCCAACTCCACCAACTTTCTTTTACAATTTGAGTTTTTTCTTCTGTTTTTCTACATTCATGAACTTCAATACAGCATCAAAATCCTCCTGCAAAAAGTTCGATACTTCTCCGCTTGGGACAACGTGGTAAATTTGACTGTGCAGGGGTATGATTTGTCTTCATACTCCTGTTTTTTTATTATTGTAACACTGAATTCTTCTGATACATTCTCAATTAATGGATAAGACAATCCGGATTCCTTGCATACATTTATTCGATTGTTCCATTTGTCCTGTATATAGCAGCATTTGTCTGGGCAACATCAAAGTATCTTTAAAAGAGAAAACCTTTTTTTGAAGAGGCATATAAAGCCTGAAATATCCAATTTGCCATTAATTAAATAAAATCCGACAAAGGTAGCCGAGCTACCCAAAATAGATACATTTTAATAAATATGCTTTCCTGTTTTGAGTAATTATTATTATTTTTGCTTCAAAAAGAGTAGCATGACTACGCAAAATGAATACAAATTAAAAACTCTTTTTCAGTTACTACAACCAGGCTACATTGTAACTACATCATGGTTAAACAAAATTGGAATTTCAAAAGACCTGAAGAGTTATTATTTGAAGAGCGGATGGTTAGAAGCTTTGGGAAGGGGTGCATATAAGAAGCCGGGAGATCAAGTAGAATGGCAGGGGGCATTAAATGTTATACAGAAACAATCTGAAGCGAGGGTTCATGTTGGCGGGCTAACAGCATTATCCCTCCAGGGATTTAGTCACTATTTCAGGTTGAGTTCTCAAACGATGTACCTGTTTACTCCGGCAAATGCGAAATTACCAAAATGGTTTTCTGATTATAACTGGAACTATGAACTGTTTCACAAACAAAGTAATTTTTTGCCTTATGATATGGGTTTAAGGCAAATAGAAGTGAAGTCAATTCCAGTTGAGATATCAACGCCGGAACGGGCAATATTGGAATGTTTGCTTCTTGCCCCTCAAGTGTTTGATTTGGTGGAATGTTACCAATTGTTTGAAGGACTGGTAAATTTAAAACCTAAACTTATTTCAGAATTACTGGTCAATTGTAGTTCTGTAAAAGTAAAGCGGTTGTTTTTGTACATGGCAGAAAAAATAAACCACCAGTGGTTTCAATTTCTGAAAACTGACAACATTGACCTTGGGAAAGGACACCGTACGCTGGCAAACAATGGTGTTTATAATGCAAAATATATGATTTCAGTACCCAAAGAACTGGAGCAATTATGATATCACAAATATACAGAGCACAAGTCGATTTACTGCTGCAGGTTTTACCATACGTTGCAAAAGAAGAGATATTTGCATTAAAAGGAGGTACAGCAATCAACCTTTTCGTGCGCGAAATGCCTCGCCTGTCGGTAGATATTGACCTGACTTACCTTCCCGTTGATTCGAGAGACAATGCACTACGAAACATCGGGGAAGCCTTAAACAGGATAAAAGCAGATATCGGAAAAAACATACCGGAAGTAAGCGTGCATCCTGTTCCGTTACATGGTGACACTGATGTAAAACTGAATTGCCAAAGCCGGAATGCCCAGATCAAGATCGAAGTGAATACCATTACCAGAGGAAATATATTCCCAACAGAATTAATGCAGGTCGTTGATTCGGTTCAGGATGAATTTGGGAAGTTTGCTGCAATCAATGTGGTATCTCTTGCAGAACTATATGGTGGTAAAATATGCGCTGCTGTGGACAGGCAGCATCCCCGTGATTTGTTTGATGTAAAACTCCTTTTCGAAAACGAAGGAATTACAGATAACATCTGGGAAGGTTTCAAAATAGGCCTGATAAGCCATTATAAACCGGTTAACGAATTACTAACTCCCATACTGAAAGACCAGAAACCGGCATTTGAAAAACAATTCGCAGGAATGACTTTTGAACCATTTACTTATGACGATTATGAAAGCACCAGAAAAACGTTAGTTGACAGCATACAGCAAAGACTCACTGATAACGACAAAAAGTTCCTATTAAGTTTTGAAACAGGAGTACCCGAATGGGATTTATTTCCTTATGCGTTAATAAAAGAGTTGCCTGCCGTAAAGTGGAAACTGCAGAATATTCAAAAACTCGGGGAAATCAATCTAAAGAAACATGAGATAATGATAACCAACTTAAGAAATACGCTTGGATTGTAACATATCTTTTTCATTCATTACCTTTCACCGAAGGTGCCAACCAACTTTCACTTTCTATAACTTACGATTTTTCTTATGCATCTCAGAATTCATAAACTTCCACACAGCCTCAAAATATTCAGGCAAAAAGTTCGATACTTCCCCGCTTGGGTCAACATAGCAAAAAGGAGTGCAAACATAATTGCACTCCTTATTTGTTTGTTTTTTTGTAACTTGCATGCCATGAGCTACTTCTCGGAAACACTGGATGATTTACTGGGTTTGTTTTATCCGCAGCTTTGCATCACCTGCGGCGAAAGGCTCATTTCGCAGGAGAAATTCATTTGCATGAAATGCTGGTTCGATTTACCGGTGAGCCGGTTTGAAAACAACGACGAGAACAAAGTGGCACAGCTTTTCTGGGGAAGGGTACAAGTTGAACATGCCACCTCCTGGTTTCACTACCGAAAGGGAAGCCGGTACCAGAAACTCATTCATGCAATTAAATACAAAGGGTTGAAAGAGTTGGGGCTGGAAGCCGGAAGAAGGTTTGGCGATGTGCTGGCCGAAGCAGACCATTTCAAACATGTGGATGTGATTATTCCGGTACCACTTCATCCCAAAAAGCAGAAGAAACGCGGATTTAACCAAAGCGAATGGATTGCCCGTGGCATTTCGGAATCTGCAGAAATACCACTCAACCTGAACAATATGCACCGGAAAATTTTCACCTCTACCCAAACCCGCAAAAGCAGGTTCGAGCGCTGGCAGAATGTGGAAGGAATTTTCGGGCTGAAAAACCCCGACGAATATAAAAACCGGCACATTTTGCTGGTTGACGATGTGATAACCACTGGCTCCACATTAGAAGCCTGCGCATACGAAATTTTAAAAATAAAAAACGCAAAAGTGAGTATAGCTACCCTCGCTTTTGCCGATTTCTGACAGAACGTTTCAACCTCTTCGCTCAATAATTGTTCTTTATGCAGGTTGAATAAATAAAAATGAAATTTCAAATCAACAAATATACACCCGGAAAAAGGCCCGAAGTTACCTTGCCAACACATGAGATTTACCGGATTTTGGGAGACGGGGGCATTCGGAAACTGGTGAAAGACCATTACGATTTGCTGGCCAAAAGCGAAATAAGGGAAATGTTTCCGCAGGATGCAGCCGGACTGGAACGGGCGGTAAAAAACTCGTCGGATTTTTTTATACAGATTTGCGGTGGCCCTATGTATTTTAACAAAAACCGTGGCCGTCCCATGATGTACAAACGGCATTTGCCGCATAAAATAACTCCCGACGCCCGCGCAGTGTGGCTCGAATGTTACCGGCAGGCCATTCAGAAACAGAACCTTCCTGAAGAGGTTGCTCTTTCGTTTTGGAATTACCTCGATGCTTTTTCCATGTGGATGGTGAATTCCTGACCTGAATTCAGTATCTCAATTTTCAGGTTGTATTTCGAAAAACCCTGCCTACGGTTTTCAATACCACAAAATGGGGCAGTACAGAGCCCAGCAGGTAATACATTTTAGTAACTATGCCGGGCACAATAAACTTCTTCCCAGCCAGCATATTATCCATGGCAATCTTTGCAACCTCTTCCGGTTTTAATGTCGAGATTCGTGCAATAAATGATGATTTCCGAATGTTTCCCAAAGCCCTTTCGGAGCTTACCCCGCTTGGATGAATAGATATTGCGCGGACATTGGTCCCCTTTAACTCCAAATTTATGGCCTGTGTAAAAAACAGCAGAAAGGTTTTGGTTGCAGCATATACACTCTTGTTGGGTAACGGTGTTAATGCGGCAAAACTACTGATATTAAGAATGTAGGCTTTCTCCAATTTTTTCATTTCGGGAAGAAATAAAAAAGTAAGTAAAGTTGAAGCTCTGATATTCAGGAGAATCATTTGATCGATTAAATCAACAGACAGATTCCCGAACTTCCCGTTAAAACCTACACCTGCATTATTTACAAGAATATTCACCACGATATTATTTTGTACAGCAAAACGGTGAACTTCAGCCGGGGCTTGTTCGCGGGTCAAATCGACAGCAAACGTTTGGATGTGAACCGGATATTTCTCTCTTAAATCACCAGCAAATGCTTCAAGTCCCGAATCGGGCAATGAAACCAAAAAAAGATTCATCCCTCTATTGGCACATTCAATTGCAATTTGTTTTCCGATTCCTGCGCTGGCACCGGTTATTAAAGCAAAATAATCAGCTGATATTTTTTCCATAGATCCTTTCGTTTGAGATTAACCATAAAATTGTCTTTTCAATACCTTCAGGTAAAGGAGTAACCGAATAACCAAGTTCCCCGATGGCTTTTTGGCTCGAAACCGGCCGGTTTTGATTATACCTTTTTACCCAGGGAGGAGTTATTAACGGCGGTTTCCCAAAATTTTCGGCACAAAACAGTTCAAAAGTTGCAAAGGCCGACATAACAGTGCCAGACAAATGAAAAAGTTTGTATTTTTTTCCCCACACTTCTCCAATGGTGTTAAAAAGTTCGTTGTAGGACACATTGGTGCCGCCAAGAATGTATTTTTCGCCCGGAGAACCACGTTTAAGCGCACAAATGAGGCCGTCAACCACATCGTTGATAAAAACATAATTGCCCAACTGGTTCCCATCGCCCGGAATAAAACGCCAGTTTCCTCCTATATATTTTTTTATAAGAATAGTTACCGAATTGCTTTTATTCAGAAGTCCCGGTCCAAACACCCTGGTGGGATTCACAATTACCGTATCAACTCCTTTGCTACAGTAATCCATACAAACTTGTTCTGCTTCTCTCTTGGTTTGCTCATATTCAGTAAAATAAGTGTCGGGCAGAGGAGAACTTTCATCAATAAGCCCGCCCTGCTCCGAAGCTGGAAGCGTAGCAGCCGATGAAGTAAAGACAACCTTTTTAACACGATGTTTCACCGCAGCATCCAGAATATTTTTTGTGCCTTCCACATTTGTACGGTAGGGAATGGTTTTATCTTTTGACCAAATTCCCGCAAAACCGGCAAGGTGAAAAACAGACTCACAACTTTTTGCAGCTGAATCAACAGCAGCCTGGTTAGTAATGTCTCCGCAAAAAACAGTTGCTTTTTCCCGGATATCAGCCGGCAATTTATTTTCTGACCGAACCAAAACATGAACCTGCATCTGGCGGTTTAGCAATTCACGAACCAGTCTGTTTCCAATAAAACCGGTTGCCCCGGTCACCAAACACCTCATAACTTTTCAGATTTAGCCGGATTCGATTTTATAAAACCGATGTCCGGATTCATTTTTATGGATAAATAATCGGAGAAACCACTAAGGGCTATATGCATAAACAGAGGGATTAAAACAGTTCCTCTGGTTAAGGTGAGGTAGCAGGCTAACCCTCCAAAAAACAAAGCACCAATGGCCTGATCTTTTCCATTTACCATGTGAATAGCCGAATAAATGGTAACATTAACAGCAACAGCAGGCCAGAAGCCAAAACTTTCGTAACATTCAAACAACAAAACTCCCCTGAAAAGAAATTCATAGGCAAGTAAATAAAAACTCCAGCCGAGAATATTTAATGTAAACAGACTTTTGTTCCACTGGTTGGTTTTAATTTGCAGTGTATTTTGACCGGGATTTTTTTTATGCACCATAAAAAGAAGAAATGCAATAATAAATGTCAGGCCAAGAATGATGAAGAGATTTTTGGAAAGATGCGTTATTGTGAATCCAAATCTTCCAAACGAACCTTTCAGCAGCGAAACATACAAAACAGCCGGGATAACCCCAAGAAAAACAATTCCAGCCAGTTTTCTGAAATAGAACAAACGCAACTCCCGGTTTATCCCGGTTGAATTTTTGTAAACAGCATTTTTAAGAGCTGAAGAATGGGCAATATAAAAATAAAGGTAAAAAAAAGCCAGGGTTCCCACTATAACAAAGGCAATTCTCATATCAGTTAATTCTGAGAAAAAGTACATTCTTTTTCTTTAAGAGCATATCAATTTACAAAAATTCGCATTACCGTTTATTATAAAACGACTATCTGCCCAAATTGTAATATGCTGCAAGCGAAATCACATTATTAAACTGGTTATTCAGCCAGTAGTAGTTGGTTGCATCATCACCCGGGTGGCCACGTATGGGAAGGACCGACAAGGCGAACCGTAAATCGAGTTTTACCTGATCGAGCATATCGAACTGAAACCCCAGGAAAGGTTGCAAATCGAGATTATTGAACGCATTCTGGTCTTCCGAAGGAAACTCGCCGTATTCATTGAATTCCATGGCATGAATGAGGTACCCGGCCGAAACTCCGGCAACAACAGCTCCTCTGTCATTTGTTCTGAACCCCACAAACAGCGGTACATCCATATAACCCAGCCGCATGATGTACTTTTGCGGATCGGGATCATTTTGTTTGATTCGTTTGCGCGAACCCTTCTGTGAATATTTTATCTCCATTCCGGCAAAAATGGCCGGAGCCACATCGGTTTGTACAAAAAATCCGGCCAGAATTCCAGGCTTATTGTACCCTTTAAAATAGTCGCCCTCAACCTGGGTGGCATTGAACCCGGCCAGCAATCCGCCCTCAAACCGTTGTGCAAATGTCCAGTTTGCCAGAAATAATATTGCCGCCGAAATAAGTATTTTCTTTGTCATTTTATCTGAAATTTTCAAGTTTCTTTTTTAACAGTTCAACTCCTTTGCCTGCTTTTTCGCGAATAAATGTTACCTGCTTCCCCGATATTTGCGGACTGGCCGGATCAATCACAAAGATTGGGATTTCGGGTTTGGTGTTATGCAACAAACCGGCTGCCGGATAAACAGCCAGCGAGGTGCCAACCACCGCAAAAATGTCTGCCGTTTCTGCGATTTCAGCCGCGCGCTCAATTTCGGTAACCATTTCACCAAACCACACAATGTGCGGCCGCAACTGACTTCCTTTTTCGCAGGTATCGCCCATTTTCAACTCCCAGTTTTTCAGGGTGTAAACCAGATTTGGATCAACTGTGCTGCGGGCTTTTCGCAGTTCACCGTGCAAGTGCAAAACCTTCGTGCTTCCGGCCTGCTCATGCAAATCGTCCACGTTTTGGGTAATTACCTCTACATCGAACCAATTCTCCAGTTCGGCAATTCCAATGTGTCCGGCATTGGGTTTGGTTTCCCAAAGCTGTTTGCGGCGCTCGTTATAAAAACGAAGTACCAGTTCCGGATTTTTTCGCCAGGCTTCCGGACTGGCCACTTCAGTAACATCGTATTGTTCCCAAAGCCCACCCATATCGCGGAATGTTTTCAGCCCGCTTTCCTGACTGATTCCGGCACCCGAAAGTATGACCAGCTTTTTCTTCATCGTCAAAAAGATTCAGGCTTAAAGATAGAGGAAATATAAAACTTCTCATCACAAAATCCCTACATTTGTACCCGTGATTGATCATTCCACCATACAACGCATTCTGGATGCTGCGGACATAACCGACGTGGTTTCCGAATTTGTGACCTTGCGGCGGCGCGGGGTTAACATGCTGGGGCTGTGCCCGTTTCACAACGAAAAAACCCCTTCGTTTACCGTTTCACCGGCTAAAGGTATTTTTAAATGTTTTGGCTGCGGAAAAGGTGGCAACTCCGTGAATTTCATTATGGAACACGAGAGCCTGAGCTACCCCGAAGCGCTGAAATGGCTGGCCCGGAAGTACAACATCGAGGTGGTGGAAGAGGAGGAAACCGAGGAACAAAAACAACTGAAAGATGAACGCGAAAGCCTGATGATTGTGTCGGCCTTCGCCCAAAAATATTTTACACGCAATTTGTGGGAAGAAAATGAAGGCCGCACCATTGGCCTGAGCTATTTCCGCGAACGGAGTTTTCGCGACGACATTCTGAAAAAATTTGAGGTAGGCTACTCCCCCGATGGCAAGGCACCGTTTACCGAAGCTGCCCAAAAACAGGGCTACAAAATGGAATTTCTCGAAAAAACCGGGCTTTCCATAAAACGCGACGACTGGGTGCGCGACCGTTTTGCAGGGCGTGTAATGTTTCCCATCCACAACCTGGCCGGGCGTGTGATTGCCTTTGGCGGCCGCATTTTGAAAGACGATCCGAAAGCTGCCAAGTACCTCAACTCGCCCGAGTCGGAAATTTACCATAAAAGCAAAGTGCTTTACGGAATTTTTCAGGGTAAGCGCGAAATAGCCCGCGCCGAAAAGTGCTACCTTGTTGAAGGTTACACAGATGTGCTTTCCATGCACCAGGCGGGCATAGAAAACGTGGTGGCTTCGTCGGGAACAGCATTGACTTCGGAGCAAATCAGGTTGATTAAGCGATTTACTCCCAACATCACCATCATTTACGACGGCGATGCGGCAGGCATAAAAGCTTCGCTGCGCGGTATCGACCTGGTGCTGGAAGAAGGTATGAATGTAAAAGTGCTGCTTCTGCCCGATGGCGAAGATCCGGATTCGTTTGCAAAGAAAAAGGGTGCCAGCGGTTTCCGGGAGTACATCGATATAAACGAAACCGATTTTATTCAGTTTAAAACCCGGTTGCTGCTTAAAGATGCCGAAAAAGACCCGGTGGCAAAGGCCCGGTTGATTTCAGAAGTTATCCGTTCGGTTGCCGTTATTCCCGACACCATCACCCGCTCGGTTTACATAAAAGAATGCAGCAAACTGCTGGAGGTGAACGAAGAAATTTTGTACACCGAGGTCAGAAAACAGAAGTTCAAACAAAACGAGGAATTCCGTAAAAAAGAGATGCGCGGACAACGGGAACAGACATTTTCTCCACCCACCAGTCCGCCACAAACACAACAAATAAAACTCAAAACAACCGGGTTTCCGGTTGAAGAGCTGGAATTTCTCCGCTTTCTTTTAAAACACTGCAACACCGTTATTTTTGAAGAAGAAGGGGAAAATCCCAACGAAATAGTCGAAGTAAAAGTGAGCGAATACATGATCGAAGAACTTGAAAACGACGATTTGATCCCCGAAAACCCACTTTTCCAAAAAATCTTTTATGAGGTGAAAGATAACCTGGGCAACGGGCAGTTTGATCCCTGGAAACATTTTATTTACCATCCCGATGGTGAAGTGAGCCAGCTGGCCACCGACCTGCTTTCGGAAAAATTCATTGAAAGCAAGCGCTGGACAAAAGCGGGCGCATTCACCGAAAAAGAGGAAGAAATACTCGACTATCTGGTGCCGCGCATCATATACGAATACAAACTGCGCAGAGTAAAACTGATGATGGAGGAAATTGAGAAGGCCATAGATGCGGCATCGAAGGAGGGCAATTTTGACCAGGTAATCGAGGAGCAATCGAAATATATGAACCTGAAACGGGTGGAGAAATTCCTGTCGGAAAAACTCGGAAGCCGGGCAATAAACTAAATGCAATGAGAACTTTACCAATTGAAGACAGAGCTGAAATAGATGAGATTATTAAATCGTGCAAAACGTGTTTTGTTGCCATGTCGGAAAACGACAGGCCTTATGTGTTACCGATGAACTTTGCACTTGAGGGCGATGTAGTTATTCTGCACTCGGCTCAAAGCGGGCGAATGTGGGAAACCATGCAGAAAAATGGTCACGTTTGCATTAACTGGACCCTGGGCGAAGAACTGGCCTGGCAGGACGAACGCTCGGGCTGCAGCTACCGTGTTAGATCGAAATCGGTGGTGGTGGAAGGAACTGTTGAATTTGTGGACGACTACAATGAAAAGGAGCGCTGCCTCCACCTGCTCATGGCTCATTACAGTAACCGGGAATTCAAGTTCAACGCGCCGGCAGTGAAAAACGTCGGAATCATGAAGGTTCATATCGAAAATATTTCAGCAAAAGAATTTGGGGCCAAAGCAGTTACTCCCTGGAACGGCTGAGGCAGAAATGTCAGTTAACAGGCAAAAATCTGCCTGGCCAGTTTCTCAGCCAGCTTCTTCCCTCTCGAGCGAATTCCCGCTGTTGAATGAAGTTCCATCTCGTGCTCAATAACCGACAACAATTCCGGCTTAAAATCCGGCATATCCTCAGAAATATTAAACAATATTTGCAGGGCATAAACCCTTACAGAAACGGGTTCGCCGGCCGAAGTAAAACAGTTGAGGCAGTAATCCAGTAAAAAGGAATAGTGCTTTTGAGGTATGGAATTCAGGCTGATGAGTTTCAGGAAATGGCGCTTCAGGCCATGCCTGGTTTCTGTTTTCAGTGCTGCAATCATTTTTTCGATAAAGGGAATCAGCAACTCCGGACGGTTATCGTGTATTTTATCGGCCAGCCATGCCGCCCGCCAGCTTTTGGGATGATCGCTCCGGAATGCAATCTCCATCAAATCGCTCAATTTTTCCGGATGATTCTCAATCTCGCGAACCAGCAGCGGAAGATTCTCCCACGAAAGAATTAAATCGAAAAGCTCTTCCCTGTTCATTTTCGCTCTGTAAAAAACGTTTTTAATTTACCACATTTTGCGGTGTTCCATCCATGAATGCCTTCAAATTGGCGGTGGCAATATCCATCAGCCGTTTACGCGCTTCGGTGGTAGCCCAGGCAATGTGTGGCGTAATGTGGCAGTTTTTTGCCTTTAACAGCGGATTGTCGGGCCTGGGCGGTTCGGTTGACAGCACGTCGAGACCGGCGCCGGCAATACGCCCACTGTTAAGCGCTTCGGCCAAATCTGCTTCGTTTATCAGCGCTCCGCGGCCGGTGTTTATCAGAATCGCAGAAGTTTTCATTTTGCCGATGGCGGCCTTGTTAATGAACCCGGCATTTTCCTCTGTGAGCGGACAATTGATGCTGATGAAGTCGCTTTCAGCCAACAGTGTGTCTAAACTCACCTGTGCTGCCTCCAGTCCGGTTTCTTTTTTACTCCGGTTATTGAAAATGATTTTCATGCCAAATGCCAGGCCAACGCTGGCTACTGCCTGCCCGATTTGCCCGAACCCAATAATGCCCAGCGTTTTTCCTGCCAGTTCGGTTTGAGAAGTAATGTGGTAACTGAAATCGATGCAGTTGGTCCATTCCCCTTTTCGCACAGATTCGGCATGTTTTGAAACGTTCTGAACCAGATGCAGGATGTGCGAAAATACCATTTGTGCCACCGATGCCGTGCTGTATGCCGGAATGTTGGTCACTACAATGCCGGCCTTGCCTGCCGCTTCCAAATCGACTACATTGTAGCCGGTAGCCAGCACACCAATGAATTTAAGCCCGGGCAACCGGCTTATCACTTCTTTATCGAAAAACACTTTATTTGTAAAACCCGCTTCGGCACCTTTGGCGCGCTCCACTGTTTTTTCGGGCGGTGTGCGGTCGTAAACCGTACATTCACCCAGCTGCTTTATCCCATCCCAGCTCAAATCACCGGGGTTTAACGTATATCCGTCGAGTACAACTATCTTCATAACACAAATCTTTGAATTGTCGAAAATAAGGGATTTATTGGTTTGCCATTTCAAATCCGGTTAAAAATGTAAGTTCAGCCACCCGCCTCATTTTGTCGAACCGGATGCGCTCAGGCACATCGGTAACTTTATGATAATCGGCAGTATAACCTGTGGAAAGGTTCAGCACAGGCACCCGGTTGTGGTGGAAATGATAATGGTCGCTGGTACGAAAAAAGGTTGCGGGCAGCGAAAAATCGGGTAGCAATCCCAACCGGTTGCAGACAATAGTTGTTATTTCTTTCAGCTCAGGGTTAAAGTCGTTCACCAGTGCATAAATCCCGTCGAAATCTTTCACCTGCTTGGGCGAATGGCTCCAAACCGAATCACGGGGTTCGTAAACGCGGCCCACCATGTCGAGGTTAATGCAGACTACCGTTTTACTCAGCGGAAACACCGGGTTTCTGCTATAGTATTCCGAACCCAGTAAACCCGTCTCCTCAGCGGTTGTCCACAAAAATACCACACTTCGTTTGGGCTTGTTGCCGGATGCTGAAAAAGCCCGGGCTTCTTCAATCAGAACGGCCGCTCCGGAAGCATTATCATCGGCGCCATTGAAAATTTCACCCTTTCTATCCATCCCCAAATGATCGTAATGGGCCATAATAACCACACACTCTTCTTTCAGTAACGAATCGGAACCCTCGATTAATCCAACTACATTTTGGGTTTCCAAAGTTTCTGTAACCCTTGACGACATAACCTGTACAATTCTGTTTTTTATGGGGAATGAATTTGGTTTTCCGCTGCGTGAAATGGATTTCAACATCTTTTTCCAGCTTCCTTTCCTGCCCATAAAGGCATCAGCAACTTCCGGCGTGGTAATAATCAGATTCGACTGGTCGCTTTGATAGATTTTTTCAAGAGAAAACCGTGGGTGTTCTGTCCATCGCGACATCTGGTTAAATGTGCTGTTTATTTCATCTTGCGGGCTTGTAACCAAAATAATGGCCTTTGCGCCTGCTTCAAAAATTTCTTCTGTCTTCTTTCTTTCCTGAGGATTATTCCACTGATGCGAAAAACCATTTCTAAAAGATTCCGGAGTTCCGGCCGATAAAATTACAATCTTGTTTTTCAGATCAAGGCCTTCCAAATCGTTGTAACCGTTTTGTTCATCTTTTAATCCAAAACCAATAAAAACCGGTTCGCCTGAAAAATTTACGGTATCGGAAACCTGATTGAAAACAGCAATTTGAGTACGGCAGGTCAGTTCTTTTTCTTTTTCATTAAAAATTTTGAGGAAGGTGTTTTCTTCATCCAAACGATTTACATACAGGTTAAAGGTTTGAGAATAACTTTCGCCTGCAAAACCGGGTTCTGTTTTTTCAATTTGGCGTCTGATGTAATCAGCTGCCAGATCGAGTCCGGGAATTTCAGTAAAAAAACCTCTCCCCTGCAAACTGTCTGATGCCAGATACATGACGTGTTGCTTCAAATTCTTTTCAGAAATAAAGGGTATGGCGTTTTGCTGTGCAACACCTGTCAGGTGCAAAAAAAGGCTGAGAATTACATAAAACAGATATTTGTTGAACTTCATTTCGTTTCTGAAAAAATAATTTCCGATATTTAACAGATAAAAATGTTAAAAATAATCATTCAAATGAAATCATCATGAATATAAAAACAATCAAAGCAGGGAATAAATTTCTGACTATTGCTCTTGCTGCCTTGCTCATTCCGTCCTGTGCCGTAAATCCGGTTACCGGGAAACGGCAGCTGATGCTCATGTCGGAAGCTCAGGAAATTGAAATGGGCACGCAATATGATCCGCAGGTGATTTCCACTTTTGGCCTTTACCAGGATGACCAGATGATGTCGATTATTCAGGCAAGAGGAGACGAAATGGGAAAGATTTCGCACCGGCCAAATCTTCAGTATCATTTCAGAATTTTAGATACGCCCGTAATAAATGCGTTTGCGGTGCCCGGAGGCTATATTTATTTCACCCGCGGCATTTTGGCTCAATTTAATAACGAGGCCGAATTGATGGGCGTTTTAGGGCATGAAATGGGACATATAACTGCACGGCACACGGTAAGCACTCAAAGCAAACAGCAAGTAGGGCAATTGTTACTGATTGGAGGGATGATTGCTTCTGAAAAGTTTGCTCAGTTTGCCGAATATGCCATGCAGGGAATGCAACTGCTTTTTTTGAGTTTCAGTCGCGACAACGAACGGGAGGCCGACCGGCTGGGCGTGGAATATGCTTCACGCATTGGCTATGATGCGCAAAAAATGGCCGATTTTTTCAATGTACTGAACAGGATGAACATGGAAAGCAATGTGGGCGGGGTTCCCACATTTCTTTCCACCCATCCCGATCCCGGCGACCGCTACAATTCAGTGAGCCGGCAGTCACAGGAATGGAAAGACAGCCTGGGTTTTTCCAGCTGGAAGGTAAATGAAGACAATTACCTGCGGCTGCTGGAGGGCATGGTTTACGGCGAAGATCCGCGGCAGGGTTACGTAGATGGCAATGTGTTTTACCACCCCGACCTGAAGTTCCGGTTTCCGGTTCCTGCCGGCTGGGCGCTGGAAAACTCACCTTTACAGGTTCGCATGGGACCGTCGGATGGTTCGGCATTAATAATTTTCACACTGGCACAGCAAAAAACAGCGGCCGAGGCGGCTGAGGCGGCGCTCACTGAATTAAACCTGAAACTGCTCGACTCGAAACGCACAACCGTGAACCAGCTCCCTGCTGTTGCTACGGTTTCGGAACAGGTTTCACAAAACCAGCAAACAGGTCAGCAGCAAGCCATTAAAGTGCTGTCTTATTTCATTGAGTACGAAGGAAAAGTATATGTTTTTCACGGGGTATCTGCCGATGAAAACTTCAACTCACATTTCAGAACCTTTGAATCGACCATGGCTAATTTCAGCCGTCTGACCGATTCTTCGAAATTAAATATAAAACCAAAACGAATAAGAATTAAACAAATACAGCAAAGCACAACACTGGCCGATGCATTCAGAACTTATGGTGTACCGCAAAGTCAGGTGGACGAACTGGCGTTACTTAACAACCTGGAACTAAACGACAGGTTGCCGGCAGGGAAACTGATTAAAATTATCGGCGAATAATAACGGCATTCAGGAAAATAAATAAATTGAAAATAGGGCTTTGCACGAAAAATCAATTTGGGAAAGACCAGTGCATTTTTTTATCTTAGCCAACCATTTTAAAACGGGAATTTAAATGCTCAAAATTTTGCTCTATCCTATTTCGCTCCTCTACGGTCTGGTGGTGTATTTCCGCAACCGCATGTATGACCTGAACATTTTAAAGTCGAAAGAATTTCATGTTCCGGTAATTTCAATTGGCAACATTACCGTGGGGGGTACTGGGAAAACTCCGCATGTGGAGTATTTGGTTGAGCTTTTAAAAGACAAATTTGAAATAGCTACACTGAGCCGTGGTTACAAACGAAAAACCAGCGGATTTCTTTATGTTGAACCAGCCGCTGCGGTTGCCGAAGTTGGAGATGAACCTTTGCAGATAAAACGAAAATTTCCGGAAATAACCGTCTCTGTGTGCGAAAACAGAGTTGCCGGCGCCGAAAAACTGATTGCGCCTTCAGAGAAAAAATCACCCGACGTTATTTTGCTCGACGATGCCTTTCAACACCGGAGAATAACTCCGGGAATTAACATCTTACTTATCGATTACAACCGGCCCATAAAAGAAGATACACTCCTGCCCGCCGGACGCCTGCGCGAAGGGGCAGCTCAGATGAGGAGGGCAAACATCATCATTTTTACCAAATGCAATCCGGGTGAAGTAACTCCCATCATGCGGCGTATTTTACAGAAGGAAGTCCGGTTAAAACCCTACCAGGAATTGTTCTTCACCACGTTTGAATACGGGAATATCCGACCTGTTTTTTCGGGAAAAGAGTTAAAAAGTGATTTCTACAAAAAGCAAAATCATGGCATTCTGATTGTCACCGGAATTGCTTTCCCCAGCCTGATACCAAAGTATCTGGAACAATTTGCAAGCGAAACCAACCTGGTTCAGTTCCCCGATCACCATGCATTTACCAGCAACGACATTCATCTCATTTTAAGCAAGTTTGAGCAGTTAAAAACGGAGAAAAAAATAATTGTAACCACCGAAAAAGATGCCGTGCGGTTTTCGGACATGGCTGATTTGGACGAAGAGTTTAAATCTGTACTCTACTATTTACCGGCAAAAGTTAAATTCCTCGACGAAGAAGGAAAAGTATTTAATAAAAAGATTTTGAATTATGTTGGAGAAAATAAAAGCAACCGCGAACTTCATCAAAGAAAGAATAAAGGCAAAGCCTGAAACGGGAATCATCCTTGGAACCGGTCTGGGCGGATTGGTGAACGAAATTGAAATCATCGATTCCATTTCCTACAACGAAATTCCCAATTTTCCGGTTTCAACGGTTGAAGGCCATGCCGGCAGACTGATTTACGGCAAGCTGGGAAATAAAGAAGTACTTGCTATGCAGGGCCGGTTTCACTTTTACGAAGGATATACCATGAAGGAAGTGACTTTTCCGGTGCGCGTGATGAAATATGCAGGCGTAAAACAGCTGTTTGTTTCCAATGCTTCCGGCGGACTTAATCCGGATTGGCATGTGGGCGACATTGTGATCATTACCGATCACATCAACTTTTTCCCGGAACACCCGCTGCACGGAAAAAACGATAAAGAACTGGGGCCGCGTTTTCCCGATATGAGCAAGGTTTACGACGAGCGCCTGCGCAACAAAGCCAAACTGATTGCCCTGGAGCACAACATTCCGGTGAAAGAAGGCATTTATATTGGCGTGCAGGGCCCAACGTTTGAAACGCCTGCCGAATACCGCATGTTCCGCATCCTCGGCGCCGATGTAATTGGCATGTCAACTGTGCCCGAGGTAATTGCTGCCCGCCATTCAGGACTGAAGGTTTTTGGCATTTCCATTATTACCGACAGCGGTGTGCCTGGCGAGATTGTTGAAATTTCGCACGAAGAAGTGCAGCAGGTGGCCATGAAAGCCGAACCGAAAATGACAACGATAATGAAAAAGCTCATTGAAAGCATTTGAGGGTTCACCTTGTGAAATAATGCGAAGCATTAAATCGAAGATTTATTTCACAGGGTAAAGTTCCGGGTTCCGAGTTTTCCCGTGTGGGATGCCTACAGCAAAAGTTTTAAGATGAACGTTTATGTTGGAAGTTGAGAGTTTTGGTTTTTTCATGGATGCTATTATTCAGGCGAAGGCCAGGATCTTTAATAAATTAATCAGTGAAAATGAAAAATATCGTTTTGATTTTATTTACTGTGGTTTTATTGGCAAGTTGTTCAACCGAAAAAAAGGATGAAGTGGAACTGGTGCTCGACACAAAATCAGATTTGGGTGAAGGAGCCATCTGGAACTACAAAACCGGTGAACTGATTTGGGTGGATATCACCGGTAAAATCCTCAACTTTTACACCCCGAAGTTGAAAAACAACAAGGAAATGCTCACCGGGCAAATGATTGGCACCGTAGTTCCCGCCGAATCAGGGAAAATGATGGTGGCATTGGAAAACGGTTTTTACCAGCTCGATCCGGAAACCGGCGCTAAAAAACTCATTGCCAATCCGGAAGAGGATATTCCGGGGAACCGGTTCAACGATGGCAAATGCGACCCTGCCGGACGTTTCTGGGCAGGCACCATGAGCACCACAGGAAAACGCCAGGCCGGCGCGCTTTACCGGCTCGATGCAGATGGCTCGGTGCACAAAATGATTGACAATGTGGGAACCTCAAACGGAATTGTGTGGTCGCCCGATTATACCAAAATGTATTACATTGATACGCCAACCCGGAAGGTGATGGCATGGGATTACAACAACGAAACGGGCGAAATCAGTAATCCGAAACCGGCTGTTGAAGTACCGGAAGAAATGGGCTACCCCGACGGAATGACCATCGATGCCGACGGTAACGTGTGGATTGCGTTGTGGAGTGGTTCGGCAGTAGGCTGCTGGAATCCCGAAACCGGCGAACTGCTGCGCACGATTGACGTACCGGCAAAAAATGTCACTTCTGTTGCTTTTGGCGACGATGATTTGGGAACACTGTACATTACCACTGCCCGCACCGGCACCAGCGAAGAGGAGCTCGAAAAATTTCCTCTTGCCGGCGGTGTGTTCAAAACCCGTCCCGGAGTGAAGGGTGTGGAGGCATTTTTCTTTAAAGGAGAATTTTAGTGAGGAAATAGCACGCAAAGGCGCTAAGTCGCAAAGAATATTTTTAATGTTTTCCTTTGCGTCTTTGCGCCTTGGCGAAAGATAAAAATCAAAACCAATGAACAATAAATTTTTGCCCGACTATTCTGACATAAAAAATGCACACGAAATAATAAGGAAATATGCGCACCGAACTCCTGCTCTGACATCATCCAGTATCAATAAAATAGTTGGGGCCGACTTACATTTCAAATGCGAAAACTTTCAGAAAGTGGGCGCGTTTAAATTCCGCGGAGCGTGCAATGCCGTGTTTTCGCTGTCGCAGATGGAGATGGAAATGGGCGTGGCAACCCATTCGTCGGGAAATCATGCGGCGGCGCTGGCGCTGGCTGCCAAAATTCGGGGCATTCCGGCATACATTGTAATGCCCGAAACATCGCCCGAAATAAAAAAGAAAGCCGTTGCCGGTTACGGAGCGAAAATTACGTTTTGCAAACCCACTTTGCAGGCACGCGAAAGTACCCTGGCCAAAGTGGTGGAGGAAACTGGCGCCACCGAAATTCATCCCTACAACAATTTTTATGTTATAGCCGGCCAGGGAACCGCTGCCAAAGAACTGATTGAAGATGCAGGCGAATTCGACATTATTTTGGCTCCTGTGGGTGGTGGCGGGTTACTCAGCGGAACAGCCCTTTCAACAAAACATTTGTTGCCGCAATGCAAGGTCATTGCAGCCGAACCTGCCGGCGCCGACGATGCATTCCGCTCGTTCCGGGCCGGGAAACTAATTCCTTCGGTTAATCCCAAAACCATTGCCGATGGCCTGCTCACATCGCTGGGCGAACGCAACTTTTCCATCATTCTCGATAAAGTGGACGACATTGTTACCGTTTCCGAAGAAAAAATTGTGGAAGCCATGCGCCTCATCTGGGAGCGGATGAAAATCATCATCGAACCTTCTTCCACTGTGCCACTGGCTGTTATTCTCGAAAATAAAATTGATGTGAAAAATAAAAAAGTGGGAATCATCCTTTCGGGCGGCAATTTGGATTTGGGGAGGTTGCCGTTTTGAAGAACAATTTCCCGCTGATTGCGCAGAAACCCGCTGATCTTTTTACTGTTCTGCGAAAATCTGCGAAATCTGCGGGAGAATTTCTCTGTAGAGCCTAACAGTTTACTGCAGCATAAATTTTACGGTAATACCGATGGTTTTCCCTTCATATTCAGTCATTTCAATTTTACTGAGCTGATTGAATACGCGTTTTACTTCATTTTTTAAAAGGTCATTATTTATATTGTGCGAGTTACTAATGCTAACTTCATCTTTATTTTTATATGCAACAACTACTACTTCGTCAAGAAATACTTCATCGCCGGAAGCTTTTTCAGAAATTCTGACCACCTGGCCGTTGTTGTTTACTTCTATAAAAAGCTGAACTACTCCTGTTTTGTTTGCTTCCTGAGCCTTAACCGGATATTTAATGTTTTTGGCAATGAACTGTCTTAATTCCAGTTCCGATGTTATTTTATTTTGTTCGGCGAATTGTTTTGTTGTAACAACAACCACCCCGTCTTTGCCTTTTTCGCCGTAAAGTTCGATGGCTGATTCTCCTTTCAGCACATTTATACTTTCAACTTCTGCAGGAGAAACATCGTCGATACCTGGTACTTCTTTGCCATCCAGAATGAAAAGAGGAGGTTCACTTCCGGAGGGCGATCTTAACCTCCTATTTTCTGAATTTTGAGCTGACACCAACTTAGAGTTATCAATTTTACCTTGTAAAGGCTTTGACGAAGCGTTTTTGGTTTGAATCAGGATTACTCCGTTTATTCCTTTTTCACCATAAATTTTGGTCGCTGATTCCCCTTTCAAAACATCGACACTTTCAATATCGTTGGGATTTATGTCCTCCAGATTGCCTTTAAATACTTCTCCGTCAATGATATAAATTGGTTTTGTGGTTGTAATAGTCGAAGTTACCCGACTCACCTTTACGGGGGCATCTTTTAAAACAAAATCGACGGGAACCGTGTAGGAAACATCAACAAGCTCTCCGTTGTTGCGAGCGGGTCTCCAGAGAGGCATTGTATTTACTACCCGCAGGGCTTCTTTGTCTAAATCAGGATCAACACCGCGTGAAATTCTGGCATCGGTTACTTTGCCCGATTTTGAAATAATAAAATCTACATAAACTTTTCCCATAATCCCATTTTCGAGAGCTCTTTCCGGATAAACAATCCGGTTTTTAATGAATTCGCTCAACCCAATTTCTCCTCCCGGGAATTGAGGCATCTCTTCAGGATTTCTAATTTTATCCTGAGAAACGGGCCGGACATTTTGAGTATCACCATCCAAATATTGATAAGACTTCGATTTTGTAGTTATCAAAATCACACCGTTTTTGGCTTTATTCCCATAAAAAGCGGTTGCTGACTGGTCTTTTAACACGTCAATGCGTTCAATATCCTGGGGAGGAATCTGGTTGATTTCTTTCGTAATTATTCCGTCAACAACATACAATGGTTCAGTGGAAGTATCGATACCTGCAGAATTGGAAACAAGGCTTGTACGGTTTCTTTGAAAGGTTGTGTTTGTCTTGTTTTCAACTGGCTGGGATTTCGCCCGCGAAACACCGGCTTCATTTACCAAATGTTGTTGAGTGGCGGGACTGAAAGTCAGTTCTTTCCAGGCTGTACCGGCTTTTCCCGTCAGTTTAATCAGGTCATCTGTCTTTTCAATTAAAAACAAAAAGGCTGAACCATCATTTGTGTTGCCGGTGCCGGCAGAAGTCATTCCAAACTCATTAACTGCAACCGATATATGGTTGTTTGCAGAAAATGTCAGTTCTGTAAAAGCACAACCTTCCAACCCGTGAAGAACGAACTGGTTATCTCTGAATTCTATTGACAACAGAAACTTTTTAATTTCTGTTTCAACATCAGAACCAGTTTGGTCTTTTATTGAAGAAGTGGAAGAAGCCAACAGGCTATTTTCAGGTAAAACGTTTGCAGATTCAGAAGTTTGATTTTGAATGATTTGTGTTTTTACCTCGCGGTTCGAAAGCCCCATTATCAGAACTGCAATCAGCGGCAAAATAACTAACTGTTTCAGCGGGGCATATTTGTTTTCGGTTTTCTTTTTCATCATGATTATACGGTTTTTTAGTTGTGATCCGTTTAACGCAGTTAAAAATGGCGCCACGCCTTTTTTGTCGGCCAGGGCAACCATAGCCAGTTGGTACGTTTGCGGATCGTTGGTTTTTACAATTATATCGTCGGTTTTATATTCCAGGTTGTTTTTTACGGCATCTTTCAGCAGCCAGGCAAACGGATTGAACCATTGCAGCAGGAAAAGAAGTTCGGTAAACAGAATGTCCAGTGTGTGTTTTTCTTTCACGTGAATGCTTTCGTGGGCCACAATCATTTCAAGGTTGAGGCTGTTCAGCGTTTTCTCTGAAAGTACAATTTTGTTGAAAAAAGAAAACGGATGGACATCCTTTTCAGTGACATGCACACGGCTGCCAAAAAGATTTTGTACGTCACTTTTTTGTACCATCCGGATGGCATTGAAATGACCAGTCAGCAAATGCAGCAGAAATCCGGTTATTCCCAGCAAATACAATCCGAACAAATAGTGCGGCCAAAGGGAGTAGGTTTCAGAATAAGTTTCGGTTGTAACTGCAGTCTGACTAATAAAGGCAAAACTGTTTGCATCGGTTGCCGGAGCTTCGATGTATTTTACGGTGATAAACGTAATGAGCGGAATGATAAAACTCAACGCCAGTGAAACCAGCAGATAAATGCGATTAAAAACAAACTGTTTTCGGTTTTGGAAAAGCGCCAGGTAGGCGAGGTAAAACGCTCCGGCTGCCAGGGCAGCTTTCCCGATATAAAAAAGATAACTTTCCATCACTTTTCGTCTTTAATCATTTTCACCAGTTCGTCCAGCTCTTCGGGCGAAAGGCCTTTTTCTTTTACAAAAAACGCCACGGCACTTTTGTATGAATTGTCGAAATAATCGCTCACCACCTGTTTCATAAACGAACGGCGGTACTCTTCTTTCGACAACAGAGGAAAGTACTGGTAGGTATTTCCGTACTGTTTGTAGCCCAATATACTTTTGTCCTGCAGCAACCGCACCAGCGACGAGATGGTATTGTAGTGCGGCTTCGGGTCGTCATATTCTTCAATAATATCTTTGACGAATGCTTTTTTTAACCGCCAGAGGATTTTCATTACCTCTTCTTCTTTTCGTGTTAGTTTTTTCATTTTTGCAATTTTAAAATACAAACATGTGATTTTGCACAACAAACATACAACTGATTTTTCAGTTATGCAACTATTTTTTCAGTTTTTTAACTGGGAAATACGTTTATGTCTGAAAAGTGCAAATAAAAGTACTGGAGAATGAGGATGGCTGAAGATTTTATTCACCTTTAAATTAACATTAAAGTTAAATATGGTCTGAACGAATTTTAATCTCAGGATTTGAAACTCTGGAAATTTAATACTTTATTTGTATATATTTCAAATTCAAGGTTTAAACAAATAGTTTATAAATACAAATATTAAAACTTACTACTATGTCAAAAATTAAAATAGGTATTAATGGTTTTGGCCGCATCGGACGTTTGGTTTTCCGTGCTGCTGTTGAAAAAGATAACGTGGAAGTGGTTGGTATCAACGACCTCATTGACGTGGACTACATTGCCTACATGCTGAAGTACGACTCAACTCATGGCCGTTTTAACGGTGAAGTTTCTGTTAAAGACGGAATGCTGGTTGTAAACGGCAAAAAAATCAGGGTTACTTCTGAAAAGAATCCTGCCGATTTGAAATGGGGTGAAGTTGGCGCAGAATACGTGGTTGAATCAACCGGTATTTTCCTGACCAAGGAAAAAGCACAGGGTCACCTGGATGCCGGAGCAAAAAAAGTAATTATGTCGGCTCCGTCGAAAGACGACACCCCAATGTTTGTAATGGGTGTTAACAATAAAAGCTACACCAGCGACATGAACTTCGTATCAAATGCATCGTGTACTACCAACTGTCTGGCACCTGTTGCCAAAGTGTTGAACGATAAATTTGGTATTCTCGAGGGTTTGATGACCACCGTACATGCCACCACTGCAACCCAAAAAACGGTTGACGCACCTTCTATGAAAGACTGGCGCGGCGGACGTGGCGCAGGACAGAACATCATTCCTTCGTCAACCGGCGCTGCAAAAGCAGTAGGTAAAGTTATTCCGAGCCTGAACGGCAAACTGACCGGTATGGCTTTCCGCGTTCCCACGCCCAACGTATCGGTTGTTGACCTGACTGTACGTCTGGAAAAAGGAGCATCGTACGAAACCATTTGTGCCGCCATGAAAGAAGCTTCTGAAGGCGAACTGAAAGGCGTTTTGGGATACACAGAAGATGCTGTGGTTTCAAATGATTTCCTTGGCGAATCGTGCACCTCTGTTTTCGATGCAGGCGCAGGAATCGGACTGAACGACAATTTCGTGAAAGTAGTTTCGTGGTACGACAACGAATGGGGTTACTCCCTTAAAGTGGTCGAACTGATTGAATACATGGATTCAGTAAAATAAGAATTCGATTATATTGATAAGAAAGGCGCTTCGGTTGAGGCGCCTTTTCTTATGTATTATTACTTCAAATCTTTATAACTAATAAGTTTAATTCCCTTTTGTTGAATGGTTTGCTTCACCTTTTCGCTGGTAATTGATAGATGAATGCCCACATCGTAACCCTGATTTTCGTTCAGCATTTCAACCGCCTCGGGAAACCAGGCACAAACCGGCATCAGCTCCACCGAGCGGACAATTCCGTTCTGGTACGATTCGATACAACCCACATTCGCCGCGTGAAAAGAACCGATGTCGTCGGCCCGGACGAGGAGTTGGATTTCATTGTTTTGCGCCATAAGTACTTTTAAAAGAAAAAATACAACGATAAAAAATGGATATCTGACCATGGCCATTAATAATTTAGTCCAATTCAAGACATGATACATTTTGAAAATCCTTGCTGGTCAAGAAACTATTGATTGCGTTTTGTAAAACGAAAAGAAATATTTTGATCGAATAAAAGTTTCATGATGCATGCTGTAGTTTCTGTTCCCTGTCAGCAGCATAAGATAAGCAGGCCAGTATGTCTGCATGGGTCAATTCCGGAAAATCAGTTAAAATTTCTTCATTCGTCATTCCGGCGGCCAGCCAACCCAACACATCATAAACAGTAATCCTGGTTTCCCTTACACAAGGTTTGCCAAACCGTTTGTTAGGATTTCGTCTGATTATTTTTTTATAATCTACCATGTAACAAAAATAGTTATTCAAAATACAATTAACAACAGAATATTTTTTTATCCGTACCACTCTCGTTTCCTGCCCTCAATTTTATTTAACACATCAATAGTAATATTTACGTCGTTTACAATCTGGAAATCGAACATACCTACACAGATAAAATCGGCGCCATTTTGGAACGCCCAGTTGAAACCGTCTTCGGGAGAAATGGCGCCGGCAGCCAACACTTTGAATCCCATTACAGGCACTTTGGCACGTTTCACAAATTCTACCGTGCGGTCGGGGAACAGGCAGAAACAGTTGTCGTGAAACCGGTTGTGATCGAGGTACTTTTTGCCGTCCACTTCAAACGGCACCCGGTTTTCGCGCGGGTGTGCCGACCAGTAGCTGTCGTGGTGCATGGTTTTCATGTAATAATCGGGTATAATGCCCTGTTCCTCGCAGGCAATTAGTGCATCCACCGTGTGCGAGGCCAGTCCGGCTGTATAACCCTGGGAACGGATACGGTCCAGCATTTTTTCAATCACATCCATTTTGTTGTCGCGCACCAGCCAGTCGCACCAGTTGCCCTGCACCTGAATAATGTCCATTCCCGAATCGATGGCTTTGTCGATGTTTACGTAATAATCGTTGTTTTCCATGTCGGGATGAACCTGAACGATCACTTTGATATTACTACCGGTCATTTTCCGGTATTTCACCATAGTTTCTATCGTTGGAAACCCAATATTGATGGTGTCTATCCCGGCTTTTTCGGCCAGCATGAGCGTTTCAAATATCTTTCTTTCGGTGTTGTATGCCCTGAACAGCGATGGCACGTAAATGAGGTCTCGTGCGTGCGCCCAGCCGCCAATGAGATTGCCTCCCAATACCAGGCGGCTGATGGTGTGATTGCCGATTTTTCCTTTGGGAAGTTCGCCTTTCAGTTCGCTGATGTTGGCGCCCCCAATCTGTATGGTTGCCCCGGAAAGCGTGTCCACTCCGTATTCCTGACTTTCACGAAAAGCGCCCCAGCCAATAACTCCCAAAGCAGGCAGGGTAGCCAGGTTTTTCAGGGCTTCCCTGCGGGAGGAAACTGCTTCCTGTTCATTTTTTATCGGTTCTGCCTTTAATTTCCTTTTTGGCAAAAAATACTGAAGGGCATAAATTCCGTAGCCTCTTTCTTTTATAAGAAGCAGCAGCAACAGGGCGGCAGCTTCAATGAAATTTTTGTTGACAATGTAGAAGTTCCCGTCAACAGCCCCCAAAACCGATCCTCCAAACGGAGGGTAGGCAAAATAATACAGCGCCAGCAGTAAAATACCTGAAACCGATGCTGTGCGGATAAAAACGCCCAGAAAAAGGGCCATTCCGATTAACAGCAGAGCCGCAATATTGATGGGATCGATTATTTTCATCATCCCTTCGGAGGCCGCCATCCAGTGGTAAACCCCGGCAAAGGGTCCGGTGGCATTTGCCAGGTAGCCTGCCGCCGACCAGTTTGCAGCCCAAAGTTTTACAAGGCCTTCGTATAAAAAATGCCAGCCAATGGCCACGCGAAACAGGGTGATGATGAGTTTTTTCAGGTTTTGTTGATTCATGGTACCTCGAATAGAATTTGGTTACGTTTCCCAAAGATAAAATATTTCATCAATCTCCTTCAATTACATCCAGCCAGTTTTGAATAACCTGCCGGGCCTGGTCGTTCAATTCACCTAGTTCGTCAAATGAAACAACTCCATCGGCCACCTGCCCGGAAATAATCATCAGGTATTTTGAACCCGACATGTTATCGTACCGACGGGCCAGATGCTTGTCGTGCGAAGTCAGTTTTTTGTAAATCGAAATGTAGGCTTCCCGGTTGTCCAGCTTTTCCGATTTCCATTTTTCAATTACAGCATCTGCTTTTTCGATGCCGTTTTGATATTCCCGCTGCAGACCTTTTTCGATAATTTCGCGGGCAATTTTTTTCTGCGATTTTGGTAATTCGGATGGCATAGTATCAGTTTTAAAAGGTTTATCTCTATACAAATCAATTTACTGAATTTATTATTCAAAAATAACTTTTACCTGAATATGAGCAACTCAAAACAACTGCATTTTTCGAATTCAATTGCCCGGAATGCATTTGAATTGGAAATAGCTGTTTTGTCCGATCGTGCTGTTAAAGAATTGAAAAACCAGATCTTCAGATTTTCGGTGTTTTTTCCCAAACTCAAAATGTTACTTTTGTGGTTTCAAAAGAAAAATACAAAAAAATGAATAACACATTTACAAAAACCAACTATAAACTGCAATCAGTTAAAACCGGAAAAATTTTCGACGACAACGGCTGGACGCTGGATGCACCTGACGAAATTGAACCGACACTTATTCGGGCCATTTATGAAAAACCACAGCTTGAGGTAAAAGACAATTCATGGGGCCTGTACAAATTTGCCGACTGGCTTCCCATCGGCAGAACACTGAAAGGCTCGTCGGCTCCGGTAACTTACAAAAGCGAAGGGCTGGCCAAAGAGCTTGGATTAAAAAATCTGTGGATAACCTTTAGCGGCTACTGGCCCGAAAAAGGCGCCGTCATGACCACCTGCAGTTTCAAGGAAACCGAAGCCTATTCGGTTTGCGGAAGAATGACCCCCGAAATGGATAAAATACTGGTAGTTGCATCTGCCGGAAACACCTCCCGATCATTTGCAAAAGTGTGTTCCGACAATAATATTCCGCTACTGATTTGTGTTCCCGAAGACAACCTGAACGCCCTTTGGTTCGACGAACCATTGAACGATTGCGTGAAACTGATTTGCAGTTGCTCGGGCAGCGATTATTTCGATGCCATACATTTGTCGAATATCGTGGCCGGTATGGAAGGTTTTATTGCCGAGGGGGGGGCAAAAAACGTAGCCCGGCGTGACGGAATGGGGACCACAGTTTTATCGGCAGTAACCACCATCGGTCAAATTCCGGAATACTATTTTCAGGCGGTAGGTAGCGGAACCGGCGCCATTGCAGCATGGGAAGCCAACCTGCGCTTTATTTCCGACGGCCGGTTTGGCACCAGCAAAATGAAACTGATGGTTTCGCAAAATGCACCGTTCGTTCCTTTGTATGATGCCTGGAAAGTCAATTCACGAGCCATGCTGCCACTTGATGAAAACCTGGCCCGCAAGCAGGTGGAAGAAATCGATGCCAAAGTACTCTCGAACCGGAAACCACCCTACCCCATTGCCGGCGGCCTTTTTGATGCACTCACCGACTCAGGTGGCGATGTGCTTGTGGCAACAAACGAGCAGGCAAGAGTTGCGGCAAAACTTTTTGAAGAAACCGAAGGAGTTGATATTCACCCGGCGTCTGCTGTGGCAACTGCTACACTCGTGGAGGCGGTAAAAAACAATACCATAGATAAAGAAGCTCAGATTATGCTGAACATTACAGGCGGAGGAGAAAACCGGTTTAAAGCTGAAAAAGAATTGTTTTTCCTGAAACCGGATCTGATTTTTGATTTCAACCCGGATGTTGAAATAGTGAAAGAAAAAGTTAAAAAACTCTTTTAGCGACCAATTTTTTAAGTTTAACCAAAACTTAATTAAACCCTTTAACTTGTACAACTGTAAAAAGTTACACTTGCTATTCAATTACTATTTTTCCGGAATGAGTTAATTTCTCATTTCCAACTTTGTAAAAATACAGACCTGGGTTCAGGTTTCCAACATACAAAACTCTGTCGGGTCCTAACTTTTCTGACATCAGCCTGACTCCCTGAACCGAGATAATTTCAATGGTGGCATCATCGAAAATACTGGAGATTGTGACAAAATCTTTGACCGGATTTGGATAAAGCACAACCTTTTGCGGCTGTTGAATTTTGATGCTATTTGTTACATTCGAAGAATAAAAATACAATTCTCTGGCAAGCCCTTTCCACTCATTTGAGTTGAATCGATAAGTTGCATGCTCCAATAACTTGAACGAAAAATTTTCCTTCGTTCTCCAGTTGGGCAAAATTAAGTCTTCAAAAGAAAAAGATAAGTCAAACTCATTCAATTCTTTCCAGTCTTCAACCCAATCATTGTTAATATTACTCCAAACGTATTTTACATGCTCCGTCAGGTTACCTTCTGCATCCGGTTTATTTTCATAGCGATTTGTGCCAATCCACTTTGAAGCCGTTTTATCCCAACCGTATGTTTCTGAGGCAATTTCCAGATTTTCGGCACTGTATTGCCTGATTATTTTGAAAAAATAGGTCCAGATATTCTGTTCTTTATCCCAATCCGATCGAATTTCCAATAGCTTGTTCCCGTTCTGATCGTACTCTGACTCCCATTTTGAAAATGGGACAATACTATCGGTTTCATAATCTTTTTTGTAAATTATCCGCCTGACTTCGTTTCTTCCACCATCAAATTGTACAGAGTCTCTTTCGTGTAAAACCCAGACACTGTCATTTGAATTCCAAAAGCTGGTGTTTTCAACAGCCTGATGGATGTTTTCAAGGGACAGTTGCTCATATTTCTCAATAGCCTGCCAGCTTTCAGTATCATTTTTCCATTCATATTTAACTTTAAGGCTTACTTCATCAAAGACATTGTACTCGTATTCAATTTTTTTCAAATTGTTCCACTCACCAGACCTGACTGATTCAATAAAAGAAATCTTTCTTCCAAACTCATCATATTCATAATTGAACTTTCGGTCAGCGCGCCAATCATAAATTCGATCATCCCCCTCACCTGATTTCCATTCCCACAAATATGTTGTTTCAGATTTAATTGCGCCTTTAGACGTATATGTAAATACTGTTTTATTGATGCCTTTCCATTCTTTTCCGCTCATATCCCATTGGTAAAAAGCCTCAGAAAGCAGATTCCCGTCCACATCAAATACATTCTCCGTTTTTTCAACGCCGGCCCAGCCATTCAATTGTCCTGTCCAATAATGTGTTGCATCAAAAATAACTTTTGAATTTACATCATAATCCAGTTCCCGCTTTTTTCTTTCCTGCCATATTGCATTTTGAGCATCCCAATCATACTCTGTTTCAGCAACAAGATTTTGGAATGAATTATACTCACTCAACCACCTTTTAAATTTTACAAGTGAGTCGGCCTGACTGTTATATAAGTGCACATATTGTTCAACCTCATCACCTGATTCATTATAAAAATAATCTTGTCTGGATTCGAGAAGAAATGCACCAGTGCTTGAATTATAAGACTCATATTTAATGCTGTCAAGCTTTTGTTTCCCAGCACTGGCAGAATTATTTTCATAGGATAATTGTGCATAAGATGCAATCGTGCTAAATAGTAAAAAGGTCAGTAAATAATGTGGTTTCATGGATTCGTAAAAAATAATTTGATTTAATTCAATTGTGATGTAAAAATAACATAATTAACCCTTAATAAAAAATTCAGAATAGAACAAAACGGTTTTTTCTAAAACTCATTCCATTATTTTTAAATAACCCCGATAATAATAGGTGGAATGATTAAATTTAGCGTCATAAATAACAGATAATATAATCATTAAAAATATCCGGCTATGGTCAATCAACAGAAATTATTTTACGCTTTTCTTTTTATCTTAACCATGGGGTTTGCATCCTGCAATCAGTACACCGACTACTCTGCAACTCCCTGGGAAGAACAGGAAAATCCGCCCTGGGAAGACCCGCAGGTGAACGAAATTAACCGCGAAGTACCGCGGGCGAGCTTCATCCCGTTTGCAAACGTTGAGCAGGCACGAACTGAAGACAAATGGAATTCACCCATGGTTCAATCAATGAACGGAATGTGGAAATTCCATCTGGCACAAAATCCATCGGAGCGTCCTTACTGGTTTTTTAAGGATGACTTCGACACCCGCAGTTGGGATGAAATAACTGTTCCTTCAAACTGGGAACTGGAAGGGCACGATTATCCCATTTATGTGAACGTGAAATATCCGCACGAGAAAACGCCACCAGTAATTCAGTCACATTACAACCCGGTAGGTTCTTACAAAAGAACGTTCGAGATTCCTTCAAACTGGAAGGATAAAGAAGTCATTCTCCATTTTGGCGCAGCCGGTTCCATGCTCAATGTATGGGTGAACGAAGAATTTGTGGGTTATAGCGAAGACAGCAAAACCCCGGCTGAATTCAACATTACCAAATACCTTAAATCCGGTGAAAACTCACTGGCAGTGGAAATATTCCGCTGGTGCGACGGCTCTTATCTCGAAGACCAGGACTTTTGGCGCATGAGCGGCATGACACGCGATGTGTACCTGCTTGCCCGCGGGCAACAGCAAATTCAGAATTTCAGTGTAAATGCCGGTTTGGATGAAACTTACACCGATGGAATTTTCTCGCTGGAAGTGGACGTGATGAACCTGAGCGATAACACCGGTTCAACAGAAATTGAAGTCGCCCTATATGACAATGAAAATGAAATAGCCGCTTTTTCAAGTAAAGTCAACAACGGCAAACAAAACATTCCTTTTCAGGCTCAGATTCCGCAGGTTAAAAAGTGGTCGGCAGAATATCCAAATCTTTATGAACTGGTCATTACATTGAAAAATGCGGATGGAATAGTGGAAGTTATCCGCCAGGAAGTTGGATTCCGCACGGTGGAAATAAAAGATGCAAAACTTTTGGTAAATGGTCAGTATGTTTACCTGAAAGGCGTCAACCTGCACGAGCACCACGATGTTACCGGTCATGTGGTGGACAGGGAAACCATGCTGAAAGACATTTACACCATGAAAGCCCACAATCTGAATGCCGTTCGGACATCGCATTATCCACAGCCCGAATTGTGGTACGAACTGTGCAACAAATACGGCCTTTATGTTATCGACGAGGCCAACATCGAATCGCACGGAATGGGTTACGGAGAAGAATCGCTGGCCAAAGACCCGATCTGGAAAGAAGCCCATTTGTTCCGAACACGGAATATGTATGAACGCGATAAAAACCAGCCAAGCATTATTATCTGGTCGCTGGGCAACGAAGCCGGCAATGGTGTGAATTTTATGGCCACTTACGAATACCTGAAATCAGCAGATCAGACCCGTCCGGTGCAGTACGAACAGGCACACGGAGGGGAAAACACCGATATCACCTGCCCCATGTACATGCGCATCGGGGGAATGGTTCGCTATGCGGAAGGCAACCCCACCAAACCGCTCATTCAGTGCGAATATGCCCATGCCATGGGAAACAGCGTGGGCAACCTGCAGGATTACTGGGATGTAATTGAAAAATACGATGTATTGCAGGGTGGATTCATCTGGGACTGGGTTGACCAGGGTTTGCTGACCACCAACGAAGACGGTGAAGAATTCTGGGCATACGGTGGCGATTTTGGCCCGGAGGATGTTCCTTCTGACGGCAATTTCTGCAATAACGGGTTAGTGGATCCCGACAGGAAAGGCAAACCTTCTCTGCTGGAAGTAAAAAAAGTGTATCAGCACATTGGGTTTGAACCCCTCGATTTAAACACCGGAACCATTTCCATAAAAAATAAATATGCCTTCTCTCAGCTGGAAGAATTCGACTTTGTTTGGGAGGTGATTGGCGATAACAAAGTGATTGACAACGGAAAACTCCCCGATTTTCGACTTAATCCGAACGAAACCGAAAAAATTTCCATTGATTATACAGTGACACCAGAGCCGGGAGTGGAATATTTTCTGAATATTAAAGCTCTGCTAAAAGACGACTGGACAATTCTGGAAACCGGTACCGAGCTGGCTGCAGAACAGTTTAAACTACCCGTATTTGTATCAGCCGCAAAAATGAATCTGTCCAACCTTCCCGGAATTACAGTGGATGAAAACAACAATTCCCTAACCCTCTCAGGCGAAGGTTTTTCTGTTGAATTCAACAAAATTTCCGGAATGATGACCAGCTATAAAAAAGGCGAAACCGAATTTCTGGAAAGCGGCCCTGTTCCCAATTTCTGGCGCGCGCCCATCGATAACGATTTTGGAAACAACCTGCACAACCGCAGCCGCGTTTGGCGCGAAGCCGGAAAAAACCGCCAGGTAGCTGCTGTCTCCATCAACCGGAAAGCCAACAACCTGGCCGAGGTGACATTTGATTTTATCCTGGTGAACGAAGCCGGAGAAAAAATTGCCGATTACCGTTCAGTTTACATAGTTTACGGCTCGGGCGATGTGGTCGTGGACAACCATTTCAAGATGACCAAAGACGATCTGCCGGAAATTGTACGCATGGGCATGAACCTGATAATGCCGCGCCAGTTCGACCAAATGGCATGGCTGGGCCGCGGTCCGCACGAAAGTTACTGGGACCGTAAAACCAGTGCGTTTGTCGGCTTGTACGAAGGCAACGTGGCCGACCAGTACCAGGCTTATTTGCGCCCGCAGGAAAACGGCAATAAAACCGATGTGCGCTGGCTTGCCATTACCGATGCCACCGGAAACGGATTGTTCTTTGAAGGATTGCCACTACTGGAAGTAAGCGCCCACCATAATCTGCTGGAAGATTTTGAGTCGATGGAACGCTCCGATGGCCGCCACGTGGAAGGCGTGCGTGTGGAAAACCGCCACACCACAGATGTAAAACCACGCGACCTGACCTCAGTAAATGTAAATTACAAACAAATGGGCGTTGGCGGCGACAACAGTTGGGGCGCCAGGACGCACGATGAATATCGCCTCACCGAAAAAGAATACCAGTACAGTTTCAGAATGAAAGCGATTTCAAGCAGCGAAAAGCCCACTGAACTGGCCAAACAGGAATTGTAGGAATTTTTTGAGCAAGTGAAAAGCGCAAAAAATGCAGTAGAATTGAAAAACTGCATTTTTGCGCTTTTGTGTTTTAAACCTGTATTTAATCTGAGTTCCTCCGTCGGCCGGATATACAAAAAAAGCCCAGTAGGGAGCAAGGTTTTCCTTTGAACTAGATAATATTAAATGATAGTTCTTTACCTAAAGCGTTTAGGACTTTAATAAGAGTTTGCATGTTAACATGTGTAGTGTCAGCTTCAATTCTGGAAATCTGATACTTTGTTACTCCAACTTTCTTTCCTAAATCAGTCTGAGTCATGTCTTTTTGTTTCCTGATTTTTTTAATTTCAGCACCCAATAGTTCCACTTTTAGTTGGGCCTCAAATTCCTCCCTTGCGGGAGTACCCCATTCTCCGATATCTCTCTCAATTGCATCCTCCAGGGAAATAGAATCCAACAAAGGATCATGGCGAGGATCAATTTCTTCACCTGATGAAGACCAGGTAGATGTTTTTCTCATAGCATTTCTTTTCAAATTGAACTTAATTGATTGATTTTAGATCGTCTTACCTATTTGATTTCTATTCTATTCATTTTTTTCGTAATACCTTTTCATTATTTGTTCCGCCTTATTAATTTCTTTTTTAATGCTTTTTGAGTTTTTTTTATTATCCCATGTGTTGCAATTACCAGCGAATCCTCTTTTTTACACCAAAATGCATAAAATCTGAATGTTACATTTTTATACGGAATTCTAAATTCCCAAATTAAACCTCTTACTTTGGAAAATTTTCTCGGATTATTTTCAAACTGCGCCTTTTTAAGTTTTAAGTAAACATGCTTTTTTGCCTCCTTGTCCAGGTTTCTTATAAAATCACTTGCCTCCCTTAAAAGCTTGATCCCAAAATCAGGTTTACTAATAATATTCATTTTAAACTCAGCCAAATAACGTATCAAATATAGACATTGTTGTGTTTTTACGCAACTTTTTTCTCATAAAACAACTTTGGATAATTTATTTAAAATCTATTCATTGGTAAAAATCAGAGATCAGATTTTCTGAAAATTTTTTTTGAAGCCGGAAGATTAATATATTTATGCAATATCAAAATTAAATCCGATGAAAAACACCTTGTCCATATTTGCAGTTGCCTTTTTAATGTCTTGTTCTTTCCCTTCTTCAGAAGAATTCAACCTGAAAAAAATCCAGTCAAAAAATCCGGAAATCAGCACGTTTCAAAACGGAACCGGGTTTGAACAGCAGGTTTTGCAGATAAAACCCTCTTCAGAAAACCAAAGTCTGGTGATATGGGAAGGCACAAATGCAGAAATTTGGGCCGAAGCCAGATACCTGGTTTGCGAAATATGGCACCCGAACGATTTCAGTGCAGTGCTGAATGTGGAGTTTTTCAGAAATGAAACCCGGAGCGGAAATATTGTGGCCCAAAGCGGTGATTTGGCAGGCGATTCAAAAGAAACGCCACGCATGGCAGCCAAAATTGGCGTGCTGCCCCACCTGAAAACCAAAATGATTTTCCCGCTGGAACACCTCGATGGACAGGAAATTTTTATGCCCCGGTTTCCCCGCCAGCTCAAAGGAACCGTGCTGGGCAGTCGCCTGAAACCCGAAGACATTTCAAAAGTGGCTATCCGTTTTGCGCCTTTTCAGGAACCGCATTTTTTGCCTGAATTTGAAGTGGCTGCCGTTTACCTCACAAGAGAGTTGCCCGAACCATTTCCTGCACCTGAAAGTCCTGTGGTGGACCAGTTCGGACAATGGACAGCCAAAGAGTGGCCGGGAAAAACAACCGGCGAAGAAAATTTAAAAACCCTGCTGGAATCGCAACTGGAAAGTGCTGCCTCGGCTACTTTCCCTGAGAAATGGAGCAAATACGGTGGCTGGAAGGCCAAACAATTTGAAGCCACCGGATTTTTTCGCACCCATCACGACGGCAACCGATGGTGGCTGGTCGATCCGGAAGGATATGCATTCGTTTCGGTGGGTGTTGACTGCATCCGCGACAATGCCACAGGCGTGATTTCGGGGCAGGAAGATTTACTGGAATGGATTCCCGATAAAGTCGATCCGGTTTTTAAAGACGCTTTTTCAGGACGCGGCGAAATGGTGTTGCTGGATTATTACAAAACCAACCTGATGCGGGTTTTCGGTGAAAGCTGGCGCGAAAACTGGGAAACCATCACCTCGGGGCAAATCCGCGAATTCAGGCTGAATACCATCGCCAACTGGTCAGACATCGAATACGCCCGGAAAGCACAAATTCCCTATGTTTTGCCACTCAGCGGATTCCCTTCAACCGAAGTGAAACTGTTTCGTGATTTCCCCGATGTGTTTGCCGCTGAATACCTTGAAAATGCCAAACGATTTGGCAGCCAGTTGGAGGCGTTCAGGGACGACCCGTACCTCATCGGATACTTCCTGCGCAACGAACCGCACTGGGCTTTCGGCGCCCACGACATTGCCTTTGAAATGTTTGCCACACCACAGCTTTCTGAATCGAAACATACTTTTGCCCGGTGGCTTTCCACGCAATATCCCAACATTGGTGAATTTAACCAGAACTGGAACCTTGAACTGGAAAGTTTTGAAGCGCTGACACGCGAAACATTTGAAGAATATCCATCGGAAAAAGCAAAAGAAGATTTCTGGCGGTTTTCGGAAATTCTGGTAAAACAATATGTGGATGTTCCGTGCGATGAAGTGGAAAAAGTGGACCCCGACCACCTGAACCTGGGCATGCGTTATGCCTGGATTAGCTCCGATTTGCTGTATAAAGCCGGCGACCGGTTCGATGTGTTTTCCATTAACGGTTATGGGAATCCCGGTCCGCCGGAAACCAAAGATATTGCGCGCATCAGCGGCAAACCGGTGATGATTGGCGAGTTTCATTTTGGCGCTACCGATCGTGGACTTCCGGCCACAGGAATTCAGGGCGCCCTCACACAGGAAGAGCGCGGAAAAGCTTATCGTTACTATCTTGAACAAGGTTTGGCCCGCCCGGAACTGATTGGCATTCACTACTTCCAGTGGCTCGACCAGCCCATATTCGGCCGGTTCGACGGCGAAAACTACAACATCGGTTTTATGGATATTTGCAACCGCCC
>Ga0334883_1001275_pt1 | contig 38583 bp, 33 predicted proteins | sample GraSluR1_MG_6_FD_207230 | JGI IMG/M metagenome (GOLD analysis project Ga0334883, IMG submission 207230) | Sludge microbial communities from methane-producing bioreactor in Wageningen University, Netherlands - Granular Sludge_09_05-R1 | ecosystem: Engineered > Bioreactor > Anaerobic >...
CGACTTTCCGACCTTCGACTTTCCGACCTTCAGACTTTCCGACCTTCGACTTTCCGACCTTCGACTTTCCGACCTTCGACTTTCCGACCTTCGACTTTCCGACCTTCAGACTTTCCGACCTTCGACATTCAAAACTCACACTCACACATCTTCCTTACCGTCACTCTTTGTCGCTCTCCCATAATAGCTTTGTCAATAAAAAGAAAGCTATGACCCCAGTAAACAAAACCACACGCACGCAACTGCTCAAAAAACATCGGATCCTCCAACAGGCTGCCAAAACCCTCAAAAAGGAATTTGTTGGCCTCAACAAAGTCATCGACGAAATTATAGGCTGCATGAGCCCCTGGTATTTCTTCCCTGAATTGCAAGAAAGCCCTGTCGTTGTTAATCTATGGGGTCTCACTGGCGTAGGCAAAACCTCGCTCATAAGTCGCCTCACCGAGTTGATTCATTTTGATGATAAAACCTATTATTTTAATCTCGGCGAAAAGTTCAACTACAACATTCATGATCAGATTAATGATATAAACAAAAGTGTCAATGCTGCACCTGTCATCATGGTGTTCGACGAATTACAGAATGCACGCTCACTAAGTGACGATGGTACAGATAAGGAGTTTCCAAGTGGTCAGCTGATCTGGCAGCTGCTCGATTCCGGTAAATTTCCTTCGCTTACAGTGCCCTATTATGCCGCTATGCTCGATGTCCTGATAACCCAACTAAAATTCGTCATGGCACAGGGTGTTAGGGTCGAAAGCGGCATCGTAGTGGCTGGAAGGGAAACCTATATCAAATACTTCAGCCATAACCGTTTTTACGATCGCCCTTCCGATCCCAAAAGCTGGAACCAGATGCAAAATATCTGGTTTATTCCCGAAGAAATATACCATATCCTGCTTGATGAAGCCCCCGACTTTTTCTTCCCTACCTATAATGTCTCCGAAAAACTGTGTCAGTTCAACGCAAAGGAATCAGTCGAATTTCTGGATCGCTTACTCAAGCATATCATTCGTCCGCGAACTGTTGATTGCTCCAAAGCCATCATCTTCAATATCGGCAACCTGGATGAGGTTTACACTATGAGCAGCAACTTTAACCCCGACATCAGTGCGGATGAATATCATGAGCAGTCGCTTAGGATCAATGTGCCTCAGATCAAAAACGAACTCAGGAAGCGTTTTCGCAACGAACAAATCTCCCGCCTTGGTAACAACCACATCATCTACCCGGCCTTTAGCGCCGATACTTTTCAACAAATCATTGCGATGGAGCTTAAAAAAGTAGCCGATCAGATGTACCGGACACAACACATCAAATTGATGTTCGACAAATCCATTCACCAACTCATATACAACGAGGGCGTTTATCCCGCACAGGGCACGCGTCCTGTTTTTACAACCATCCACAACATCATTAAAAACAAGCTTGCCACGATACTCACTGAGATACACTTGCTTAACATACAGGCTACCCGGGTCAACTTCTCGTTCGATGGCAATCATATTATGCTCAGCTTCTTCAGGAACAGGAAAATGTTGCATCTGCTGCCTATCGCGCAGGAATTCAAACTTACAGAGCTGCGGCGCAACAAACGCGATGATATGCAGGCTATCATTGCAGTGCACGAAGCTGGTCATGCCGTCCTCGCTGTCATCCTGATGCGGACGATACCCGAAGTGATTTGCTCTTCCACTGCCAGTCAGGATCAGTCGGGTTTTCTGCACACAAAAGTCAAATGGGATTACATCTCTCGCAAGGAAATCCTCAGTCGGCTGGCTTTATTCCTGGGTGGACTGGTAGCCGAAAAGCTGGTATTTGGTGCCGATAACATCACCACTGGTGCCGATGACGATATCAGGCGGGCAACCTTCTTCGTCAATGCCATGCTAAAAGAACACGGCATGGGAAACCGGATGATTGCTATCAACGCCAATGCAATCAGCACCCGGCATTTTCTCAACGACTTCGACCATCAAATCGAACTGCAAGCTCGTGAATGGATCGATGAAGCAACACTACTCGCTGAAAAAACCCTCAAGCATCAGGAAACACTGCTCCTGCGAATTGCAGGCTACCTCAGCAACCACGCCAACATCCACAAAGCAAAGCTGCGCGAATTAGTCAAATCACATGCAGTTGATTTCAATATCAGCCAAATCATCGAAGACGGCTCCAACCTGTTTTACCGCAAACGCCTCCTGCAAAAAATCAGTGCTGGCAACAAGCCTCAGGCAGTCACCGCTTCCGGCTTCGACCTGCAACTAAATCACAATACCAACAAATCAAATCCGTAAAGAAAGAAGGAAACGTACGCGATCACAAACCCCCATCGCTCGGCGCAGTCTGTGACTCCATCAATTAAAACGAATCAACAAACCTGCCTGCCGACAGAATAGAGGCAGGTCAACAAATTCTCAAATCTCAAATCTTGAATTTTCTCAACCCCCACCTCACCCTTTTTCATTCCTTCGCTCGAGTCGCCCCTTCACTCAAATCGCCCCCTCACCCTCGTCACTATTTGTCGTACCCCCATACCTAATTTTGCTTCAAAACTTAAAAATCATTAACATGAAATCAAAACTTAACCCCTTTCTGATCCTGGTCATGCTCGCCACATTGGCCATAGCCACAACCTCATGCAACAAATCCATCAAAAACGACACCAACACCATTTTAGTAGCCTACAACGATGCCATTGCCGATTACCACAATGCAATTAATAGTGCTAACGTAATTTTTGACCAGCGTACAATGCAAATCTTTAACTTGAACCAAACCGCCTGGGACAATGTAGCCAAGGAACACAAAATCGACTCCCTCATGAATTGGTTCTACGAAAAACATGGCCCCGAAGCCTACAACGAACTACGCCTCCTGGTGGACGAAAACTTCAATGAAAAAGTCAATAAAACAGCTCGCTAATCTTGAATCTGTCTGGCGACCAACGGGAGACATATCATCAAATTTTCAAATCCCTCAAATCTCAAATCTCCACCCTACGTCGATTAAATCATCCTTAACCTTATCAAAAAATCAACCCATGAACTCCCTCCCCCGCCGCTGCTTCCTCAAATCCCTCGCCGCTGCTTCAGCCACACTCTTACTGCCTTTCAGTCTTTCTGGACTTATAGCCATAAACAACAAAACCAACATCTTTGCTATTGGTGATCTTGCTGCCTCCATCATCAGCAACAACTTGTCGAAAATTCCTTTACCTGAAGCCAATATCAGACTGCTTTGTAACCCCAAATTTGTAGAACTCCCGGCTGATTCCGGAATACAACAATCCGAATTAGAGCCGCACCATCCCGAAGAAATATTCCACCACAGCGAACACAACCTCATCCTTATTGACCTCACCTACAGCGAGTCAGCAGCACGGGCCATCAAAGCCGGCAACTACCTCTCAAAGCATCAAATTAGAAATTCTTTTATCGCCATCCTCCCATTCCGATACCAAGGAATCAGTACACGACAAACTGCCGAAGCAGCACTAAAAACCCTCTCACAACAAAGCCGCTGTCATGCCTTTGATCTTGAAGACCTCCGCACCCATCAAGGCGAACAGCTCTTCACCGAAGGCTTCAGCCAACTAGAACAGCAGATTTTGCAACAAATCTTATATAAAATTTGATTTCAATTGACCACTAAAATCATTCCTCTAAGGTGTAACTATCTTGAAAACAATTATATTCGTTGTTTGCTATGCTGGCTTATCGAAAAGACTACCAGACATTACATCTGCTTACGCGGCATCACCAGCACCTCTCCTACCATCACTTCATCGGGTTGGGTAAGTGCATAATAGATAGCATTGGCGATGTCTTCTGCTGCCAGCGGAACCATATCGCCTCCTCGTTTGCTAAAGCTTTCCAAAATATCCTGATCGGTAATGGTTTGCGTAAGTTCGGTTGCCACAGCTCCTGGTTCGATGGCTGTTACCTTGATATTCATTGAGGGCGTGAGCTCCATGCGCATGGCTTCTGAGAGAGCAGTAACCGCAAACTTTGTTGCGTTATAAACCGCAAAACCAGGCCAAACTTTACGCCCTGCCACAGAAGAAATATTAATAATATGTCCTCCACCCTGATTTTTCATCACAGGAAGCACCCCGGCAATGCAATACAGCAGACCTTTCAGATTCACATCTATCATACGCTCCCATTCGTCAATTTTCAACTTATCCATATACGAAACAGGCATCAATCCGGCATTGTTTACCAAAACATCAATGCGTCCATAACTCTCCGAAATTTCTTTGAAAGCACTTAGTACTGATTCTCGTTCAGTAATATCAAGCTTAATCGTCATCGATTCGGTTTGATACGCATCCATCAATTCCTGAGCCAGCTCCTGGAGGCGTTCTTCGCGACGGGCTATTAATACCAAACGTGCACCATCAGCGGCAAGCTTGCGGGCCGTGGCTGCTCCGATACCACTAGAAGCACCGGTAATCACAACAACTTTGTCTTTTAAGATCATATAAATTCTTTTAAGGTTTAAATGCTAAACAAGTGTAACAGCAATTGGTTTCACCAAAATGCCACTAATAACCATATCGCTCTTTCCATAAGTTGCGAAGGTTTCGGCGCATTTCTTCTTCCCTGGGATTTTTTCCCGGATCGTATAATACTGTTTTACTAATCTCTGCCGGCAAAAATTCCTGCTCGGCAAAATTCCCCGGAAAATCGTGGGCATATTTATATTCAGCACCATAACCAAGCTCTTCCATCAGTTTGGTAGGCGCATTGCGCAAAGGCAAAGGCACCGACAGATCCCCTGTTTTCCTGACGATTTCCTGTGCTTTATTGATAGCCATATAAGAAGCATTACTTTTGACTGAACATGCCAGATAAACAGCGGTTTGGGACAAAATAATCCGGCTTTCAGGGAAGCCTATTTTCTGAACTGCCTCAAAACAACTGTTGGCTAACAGCAATGCATTGGGGTTGGCATTCCCAATATCCTCGGAAGCCAAAATTAACATGCGTCGGGCAATGAAAAGCGGGTCTTCGCCAGCTTCGATCATACGCGCCAGATAATACACCGCAGCATTGGGATCGCTGCCACGCATGGATTTGATAAATGCAGAGATTACATCATAATGCATCTCACCTTTTTTATCATATTTTACAAGGTTATTCTGAATACAGCGTTTCGCATCCGCATCATTGATGACTAAATCTGCTTTGCCCGGAATTTCCTCAGCCAGCACATCTACAACCAATTCTATGGCATTCAATAATTTACGCGCATCACCACCACTGATTTGCAGCAAGGCACCCATTTCCTTCAGTTGGATTTTGCGTTCGTAATCCTTTTCAAGGGTGACTACAGCATTATCGAGTAATTTGAGTAAGTGTTTCTTTTCGAGCGATTTAAGAACATACACCTGCGAACGGCTCAAAAGCGGTGCAATCACCTCAAAAGAAGGGTTTTCGGTTGTGGCACCAATCAAGGTAACCAATCCCTTTTCGACGGCAGCAAGCAATGAATCCTGTTGTGATTTACTAAACCGATGAATCTCGTCAATAAAAAGAATGGGAGGTTTAGCCAGTATCCTGGCCCTGTCGATAACTTCGCGCACGTCCTTCACACCTGAACTCACTGCACTCAGCACAAAAAATTGTCTGTCGGTTTTTTTGGCAATGATATGGGCAAGCGTTGTTTTTCCAACTCCGGGAGGCCCCCAGAATATCATCGAAGGGATTCGTCCGCTTTCCAAAGCCCGGCGCAGAATAGCCCCATCACCCACAAGGTGTTCCTGACCAATATATTCATCCAGTGTTTGAGGACGCAACACTTCAGCAAGGGGTTGAGTAGATTTGTTCATCGGGTAATGCAAATTTGCTACAAAGTTAAGGTGCTTTCGGCAGCCATACCAGTTTTGGCTCTGAAAAACAAATTCAGTACAATTTTATACTTTTGTGGTTCATTATAAAACAAGTGAGATGAAGGTGTTGATGATGTTTTGTGATTCTTTTTCGTATCGCCCGGCGATAAAAAATCTGGAAACAGCCCCTGAAGTTGAATCGCCTGAAAGTTTTAAGGATGTGCTTGTTGCGTTTATTCAGGCCGAAGAAAAAGACGAGGAAGATCCCAAAGGTACGGAGGACAAATTATTAAACGTAGTGAAATGGGGAGCCCGCAAGAACAACAGCCGGCATGTGATCTTACATTCTTTCGCACATCTTTCGGAGAGCAAGGCCAGCCCCGAATTTACACATGAACTTTTCAACCGCTCACAACAGCGCATGCACAAGGCTGACTGGCAATGTGATCAAACGCCTTTTGGCTATTTTCTGGATTTGCAGCTTTCTGCACCCGGAGTGTCTCAGGCAAGGATTTTTAAGTCTTTCTGATCAAAAATTCAACGACTTACCTCTTTTCCGTTTCGCTGACCCAATTGAGAAATGATCAAAGGAAACTTTTCTAGATTAAAAGGCTTGCTAATGTACTCATTCATGCCGGCTTCCAAACATTTTTGACGGTCGTCTTTCAAAGAGTTAGCCGTAATGGCAATGATTTGAACTGGTTTTTCGGTTCTAAGATCCTGCTCCAGTTGTCTGATTTTTTTGGTTGCCGTAATCCCATCCATCACCGGCATTTGGATATCCATCAAAATGAGATCGTAGGGGTTTTGTTTGAATTTTTCGATGGCTTCCTTCCCATTGACGGCCAAATCAACTTCAAATCCCATTCCGCGAAGGCTTTGCAGCGAAACTTTCTGATTGATCAGATTATCCTCAACAAGAAGAATTTTCCGGATATTGCTCTCTTCAACGAAGCCTGGTTCAGTGCCAATCGGCAGCTTTACTGTAAACCAAAACCTGGCTCCTCTGTTCTGCTCGCTCTCAAACCCTATTGTACCACCCATAAGATCAGCCAGATGACGCGAAATTGTAAGTCCAAGCCCCACACCGCCATGCTTTCTGGTATAACTTTGATCGCCCGATTGAAATAATTCCCAGATTTTCTCTCTCTGGTCTTCCGAAATTCCAATACCTGTATCGGTTACCTCCATCTGAACCAATGCCTCAACTTCATCTTTCTGAACAAGCCTGGCACTAAACAATATCGAGCCGGAATCGGTGAATTTTAGCGCATTATTCAACAGATTGCCGGCAATTTGTCTGATACGAGCCATATCTCCAATAAGATAAACCGGAATGTTTTCGTCGATGCGCGTTGTAAATTCCAAACCTTTTTCACCGGTTTCCTTGCGATAAACTGCTAAAAGCTCGTGCAGCTCGTTGTGAAAATGAAAATTAAGCTGATCCAGTTGCAACAGATTACACTCCAGTTTGGAATAATCGAGCATATCATTGGTCATTCGAATCAGGTTGTGGCTCAACATACTGATTTCGTTGTGCAAAGCAACCAACTCATCAGCAACTGGTATTTTGCGAGCTATGGTCAACAAGCCAATGATTCCATTCAAAGGTGTTCTGATTTCATGGCTGATATTAGCCAAAAAACGTGTTTTGGTTTGATTCGCAGCTTCTGCTTCCTCTTTCAGCCTGATCATTTCTTTTAGGTTATGCTCCAAATCTTTTTTTTGGTTATCGATAAGCTGATGTCGCTGTTCGAGGAGATGAAGCAAACGCTTGTTGGTGGCTGTTTGTTTTCTGGAATTGACTATCGAAAACAAAAGGATAATTAGCAAAACAACAAACAATAATCCAATTATCCAGAAAGTTGATCCTTGTTCTTCCGCCACCAACAACTTAATAATCAGGTCAGTTCTAAACCAACCTGCCAAATACAAAAAATAAATCAGATTGAGGAATACCATTAAGTTGTGGACAAAAAATCAAAAATTAAGCTGAAATCATTTAAAGATTCAAAATATGTGCCATATTAAAAACTACTGTATGATGTTGTTTTTCAAGGAATAATAAATCCAAACAGAAATTTAATTTCCAATATCAGGAAATGTTTTCCAGAAAATGGATTTGATGTCGGGCTAACATACGATCAGTTGTATTTTCCAGTGTCAGGCTTGAAGATCAAGAACTTGGACGAAAGCGAAAACTCAGGTGATTTGATCAATTGCAACGCATCAATTTTTACAAAGAAACGAAAACGACCCAAAGTAAATTCTTCCTTACGAATAATAAGCATAAGTGAACTCTTTTCAATAAAAAATCGCATACCGTTTTTCTCGGGCAGGGGTTTGAGTTCGAACCTCAAATCAGGATAAGAGTTAAAAAACAACTTCCGCAATGCCCGCTTCTTTTGAATGAGTTCCATTCCAAAAACATAATTTGCTGATTCAGAAGCATGGGGCGATCTGCACTCCAGCTCTATGATAGATCCTTCAGTTCTGGGGTTATGGTCGAAGATAATAAATTGCCATCCTCCTACATACTGCTCTGAAATTTTATAGGTTTTAGGCCTGCTTTTGTACCATTTTCTGAATGCATAAGCCGTGGCAAATAAAACCACCAAAACGATTATCCCCAATTGATCAGCTGACATGAAATGAATTTTGGACAAAAATACAAATTAAGTGCGGCAAAGCTTTCATTCAGAATTATTCCAGAGAAGTCATCCATTCGATGAGCAGAAAATCTTGTATTTTTGACCTCTTAATAGCTATAATCATGGATAAAGAACTTCTAAGCAGCATCAAAAGCTTCCTGAATTTCGAGATAATTAAACTGGAAAAGGTTCAGGTTAACCTTTATGAAATCCTGATTGGCGTTTTAATAATCTTTATCACAGCACTAGTGCTCCGACTCTTACGCCGGATTTTTAAGAAAGTGAATCAAAAAGGTATAATGGATACCGGCACTTCCAATTCTCTTTATCAAATCATTAAATATTTTATCTGGGTAGTCGTTTTTGTTTTGATTCTTGATACAGTTGGTGTTCAGGTCAGTATCTTTATCGCCAGTGCAGCTGCCTTACTTGTAGGTGTTGGCCTTGGACTGCAACAACTTTTTAATGATATTGCCAGCGGAATCATCCTGCTCATTGAGCGAACTTTAAAGGTGAATGATGTGGTAGAAATGGAAAACGAAATGGTAGGCCGTGTTGTTACCATAGGTTTAAGAACTTCAAAAATCAACACACGCGACAATATTCTGGTAATCGTACCCAACTCTCAACTGGTAAACGATCGTGTGATAAATTGGAGTCATGCCGATATGCTTACACGCTTTCATGTGAATATTGGTGTGGCTTATGGGAGTGATATTGAATTGGTAACCAAGGTGTTAAAATCCTGCGCCAAAGAACATCCCAATATAGTAAGCAAACCGGAACCATTTGTTCGTTTTACTAATTTTGGCGATTCAAGTCTTGATTTTCAACTTTTTTTCTATACCAATGAAGCCTTTGTGGTTGAAAACACGAAAAGCGATTTACGTTATAAAATTGACAAGGCATTCCGTGAACACAAGATTCAGATTCCTTTTCCGCAGCGCGATGTTTACCTTAAATCAACAACTTAAATAAATCAGAAACACATTAAAATCTCCTTCTATGAATCAAAAACATATCGTTTGTCTTCTCCTCATTTTTAGTCTTATAGCACTTATTCATAATCCTTTGTCAGCCTGCACCAATTACCTGGTCACAAAAGGTGCATCCACTGATGGATCCACAATGATCAGTTATGCTGCAGATTCTCACATCCGCTATGGCGAGTTGTATTTCAGTCCGCGAGCCGACTGGCCCGAAGGAAGCACTGTAACCATATACGATCGTGGAACAGCTGAACCGCTGGGTGAGATTCCACAGGTAGCGCATACCTTTCAGACCCTTGGTTTTATGAACGAATTTCAAGTTGCCATTGGTGAAACCACTTTTGACGGCCGTCCGGAACTTAAGGATTCAACTGGCTTGATGGATTATGGAGCCTTGATGTTTATTGCCTTACAACGGTCAAAAACAGCACGCGAAGCCATCAAGGTAATCGGGACAATGGTTGAAGAACACGGCTATGCCAGCAGCGGAGAATCCTTTTCAATTGGCGATCCCAACGAAGTCTGGATCATGGAAATCATTGGTAAAGGAACTGATTTGAAGTACGATAAAAAACTAAAGAAAGAAATAAACACCCAAAAAGGAGCTGTTTGGGTAGCCGTCAGGATTCCGGATGGTTATATTTCGGCTCATGCCAATCATGCCCGAATTACAACTTTCCCTTTGGCAGATGGCAAGACATCCATTACGGATAAAATGTGGGACAAGCTGGAAAGTCCTGAACTCAGGGTAATTTATGCCCATGATGTGATCGATTTTGCACGGCAAAAAAAATATTATGAGGGCGGAGATAAATCATTCAGCTTCAGCGACACTTATGCTCCGCTTGAATTTGGGGCTGCCAGATTTTGCGAACTCAGGGTTTGGGCAATGTTTGATCAGGTGAACAGCCAAATGGATCAATATTGGGATTATGCAGCAGGCCTGGATTTGGACAATGAACGTATGCCTTTGTTTATCAAACCTGATCGTAAAATCAGCGTGGAAGATCTGATGCAGTTTAAAAGAAATTACTTACAGGGAACTGAATTAGATATGTCGCAGGATATTGGAGCCGGTCCCTACGGCTTGCCCTACCGCTGGCGTCCGCTAACCTGGGAACATCAGGATTCAACTTATTTCCATGAAAGGGTAACCGTTACGCAACAAACTGGTTTTTCGTTTATCGCCCAGATGCGCAGCTGGCTGCCCAACGAAATTGGCGGCATCAACTGGTTTGCCGTGGACGATGCCGGCACTGCGGTTTACGTGCCTTTCTATGCTTCCATGAATCGCATTCCGCAAGCTTATCAGGAAGGCTTTGGAGATATTTTAAGTTATGAAAAAGATGCCGCTTTCTGGGTTTTTAATCGGGTGGCACATTTTGCTTATTTATTCTACAACAGGGTGATGCCCGACGTCAAAGCGGTTCAGAATGAGCTGGAACAAAAGTTTGTAAATTATGTGGATGCCACTGATGCAGCTGCATTAAAACTTTACGAAAAAGATCCGAAGCTGGCTGTTGATTACCTGACGGATTATTCCTGCAATATGGCACAAATGACTGTTTCGCGCTGGCAAAAGTTAAGTGAGTTTTTACTTGTGAAATACCTGGATGGCAATATGAAACAGGAAAAAGACGGAGAATTTCTGCGAAATCCCTGGGGTTATCCCTTGCCGCCAAAATTTCCCGGCTATCCAAACAGCTACAAAGAGCAGATTTTGCGCGAAACCGGTGACCGCTTTTTGTATCGTTAAACCGTTTTTGATTTAGTTCGTTTCGTAGGTTAGTGGTGCATCCGGCCCGATAGGTAAGCCAAAAATCATCCAGATTACCAGCATGATTATCCATACGATGGAGAAAATGACGGTGTAAGGCAACATGGTGGAAATAATCGTTCCGATGCCGGCTTTTTTATCGTACTTCTGCATAAAAGCCACTATCAAAGCAAAATACGACATCATAGGCGAGATGATATTGGTAACCGAATCACCAATACGATAAACCACCTGCGTAAGTTCGGGGCTGTAGCCGAGCAACATAAACATGGGGATAAAAACCGGTGCCATGATAGTCCATTTGGCCGAAGCACTTCCCATCACCATATTGATCATGGCGGTAATGATGATAAATCCAATCATCAGCGGAATGCTGCCCAAACCCGATGCCTGGAGTGCGCTGGCTCCTTCGATGGCAAAAATCAAGCCCAGGTTGGTCCATTTGAAATAGGCCACGAATTGTGCTGCAAAAAACACCAAAACGATATACACACCAAGTGCTTCCATCGATTTCCCCATGCCTTTCATCACATCATTGTCGCTTTTGATGGTTCCTGCACCAATGCCATAAGCAATTCCCATCACAGCAGCCGTGATAAAAATAATGGCCACAATGCCATCCATAAAAGGTGAATGCAACAAGCTACCTGTTTCGGCATCGCGCAAAAAACCATTAGCAGGCACAGTGCCCCACAACATGACGCCAACCAACACGATGGCTGTAAAAACGGCATAGCGCAAACCTTTTTTCTCTTCCTTGCTCAGGCGTTTGATCTCCTCCGTTTCCGAACCACCATATTTACCCAGACGAGGCTCCACAATCCGCTCCGTAGCCCAGGTGCCGGCAGCTGCAATCAAAAATGTGGAAGCAAACATGAAATAATAGTTTGCCGCAGGATTTACCACATAAGCTTTGTCGATAATTTGCGCAGCTTCCTGCGAAAGTCCGGCCAGTAAGGGATCAATTGTACCAAGCAACAAATTGGCACTATAACCACCTGAAACGCCGGCAAAAGCAGCTGCCATCCCTGCGATGGGATGTCGCCCAACAGCCAGGAAAATAATCGCACTGAGTGGGACCAGCAATACATACCCTACCTCGCTGGCTGTATTGGATAAGATTCCGGCAAAAACAACAACAAAGGTCAGAATCCGGCGCGGCGAGGAGAGCACCATCAGGCGCAGCGCAGTGCCAATAAGCCCCGAACCTTCCGCAATTCCAATACCCAACATGGCAACAAGTACCACTCCAAGAGGCGCAAAACTCGTGAAATTGGTCACCATTTCGGTGATGATTTTATGGAGCCCATGCACCGAGAGCAGATTAACCGGACGAATCAATTCACCTGTTCCCGGATGGATCACTTCAAGGTCGAACTGACTGGCCACCCACGAAAGCACCAGGGCTAAACCGGCAAATATGGCAAAAAGTGTTGCCGGATGCGGAAGTGCGTTCCCTACTTTCTCAACAATATGCAAAAACTTATCAACCAGTCCTTTGGGCTTTTCCTTTGAGGTTGTCATCAATCAGATTTTTATGTTTTTTTAGGAATAAGGCGCAAACATAGAAAATTCTATTTAGAATGTTTCCAAATAAATGTTAAAGCCAAGAGGGAGATGTATAATAGCGAAGGTAATGCTGTGTGATATCTCCCAAACATAAGCCAGCATGAGTGGATTGTCCGTAGCTCTTGCCAATGAGCTTGAGCCCGGAATACTGATTTGAACTGTCATATATGGTGGATTTAGAAGTTTAAAAGCATCACTCTTTCAGTGGTTTTGTTTTTGGGCAGAGTAAACCATCTCAAAGAGTGAGAGAAATTCAGCGTAAACTCTGGTGTATTAAAAAATAATTCTTAATTTAGCTGCAATAATTGACCAAAACCTTGTACTTCCTCAGCGATTTATTTTTCTAAGAAATCAGTAGCCAATAGCATAACTATAAAAACACAAATATTATGTCCTGGAAAACTATCAAAGAATCAATTGAAGCGAGTCTTATTGAAAGAAATTTATCTCAACCAAAGAGAAGATTAAAAGAACTTGAAAACATTGAGAATAATCTAAAAACTCATTTCAGCAGCATCTACAATGATCCAACAAAGCTTAAAGAAAAGAGTATAAAAGACTTCAAAAAAGAGTATGCAAAGATTAAGCCTGGCAAGAATTTAAGCGGAGCTGAAAGCAGCTTAATTAACGAAATCTACAGACGGTTGGATGATTAATATTAAGCGATATAAAATTATTTAGCAGGCTGTTTATCAAAAGCCTAATAGATTAAGTAAAATGTTAATTCACATTAAAATTTCAAAACTATGAAAAAAGGAACAATTTCTTTTATCTATTCATTGCTATTGCTGAGTGTATTTTTAGTATTTGCAAGCAGTTGCGAAAAGAATGATGATGACAATGGGCAACAAAACGTTCCTGTACTGTCCACTTTAGCGGTAACAGAGATTACTGCAAACACAGCCAAAAGCGGAGGCAATGTTACAAATAATGGCGGCACCGATATAACATCAAAAGGGATTGTTTGGAGCACATCACAAAACCCTTCCTTTGAACAACACACTGGCATCACCGTTGAAGATGCAGGAGACGGACTTTTTCAGAGCACCTTGACCGGGCTATCCCAAAATACCACCTATTACGTGAAAGCCTATGCCACCAACAGTGTGGGTACCGCTTATGGCAACCAGATGCAATTTACAACGGAAACAGCTGGCAGTGCACCTGTAGCCGCATTCACCGCCAACACAATTAGCGGCACCGCGCCCCTCATCGTTAACTTCACCGACCAAAGCACAAACAGCCCTACCAGCTGGCAGTGGAACTTTGGCGATGGCACCACCAACGACCAGCAAAACCCCAGTCACACCTACCAGAATGCAGGAACCTACACCGTGTCGCTTACTGTAACAAATAGTCATGCCTCGGATAAGGAAACAAAAAACAATTATATTACAGTTACCTCCGGAGGTGGCGGCATCAACGATGTATTCAGCCCCGCCACAGGCCAAACCTGGATGGATCGCAATTTAGGGGCCAGCCGCGCTGCCACCAGCAGTACAGACGACCAGGCTTATGGCGACCTTTACCAATGGGGAAGGCTTACCGATGGGCACGAAAAGCGAAACTCAGGCACCACCTCAACACTGAGCAATAGCGACACACCTGGGCATGGCGATTTTATTATCTTTAATGTCTCCACTGCCGACTGGCGCAGCCCACAAAACAACAATCTGTGGCAAGGCGTAAGCGGTACAAACAACCCCTGCCCAGCAGGTTATCGACTACCTACCGAAGCAGAATGGGATGCTGAACGCCAAAGCTGGAGCAGCAACAATGCAGTAGGTGCTTTCAATTCCCCACTCAAATTGCCCATGGCGGGCGGACGTAACCTCGCCGACGGTTCTCTCTACAATGTAGGAACTGGCGGTGGCTATTGGGCATCTTCCGTGGATGGTACGGGTTCGAAAGGCCTGTTCTTCAGCAATAGCAACACCTTCATAAGCGGCTACGCCCGCGCTTATGGCGTATCTGTCCGTTGCATCAAGGATTAGTACCCGAATGAAGCTGGTTAACTTCATCGGGTAGTAATAATCAATCACACCACGATTTCCAGCAAACCGGACAAGAGATGATGTGTTGGGACATACTGATAATCTCAGCTTGCTCGCCATAGCGATCCCTGAGCATATCATCAAACTCTGTCGGTTTGTCGTGGTAGTCGCCACCCCAGCTTACATCGTGAGAGCAACTGCGATTAGCAAACAAGGGTAAGTTGTTTTGCTCGCAGAAGACTTTCTGGTTCTCGTACAAGTAGCTCATAAGGTAGCTGAGGTTTTGGCTGACTGTTGCCCAGGGATCTGAGCGTACAAATGGTCAACTTCCATGGTGTACTCGGACTCAAGTGAGTCTATGAGGTGTTGTTTCACTTCCTGCCACCTGTTCTGGGTTGCAATAGCGTGAATATAAGCGGTCATGTTGTCGCCCAGAATGTCTTTGCACTCTGGGAGACAGTCAAAAAAGCGTTCTGATTGGGTCATTGGATTAGGTATTTGGTGAGTTATTGGGATTTTAAACACTCCAGCTCTTTGAGCACTTTTGTTGCTCTTAGGTACGATGTACCGCAGTAGAGTTTAGTGTTTGGGTTGCACTTGTGCAGGAACTTTTCAAACGTGCCCAAAGTCTTGAACCCATAGGATTCAGCAATGAGCTTGAAATTGTCTGAAACGTTCAGATATTGGATTCTTCTACGGTTCATAGGAAATATGTTTGGAAGTAAAACGGTATTCGCGTGCAATACCAGACTTGCGTAGGTTTTGGAGATGGGTACGCTCTATTCCCTTCAAACGTACAAGTTGCGACCAGGAGAAGATTGGAGATCCTGGCACTCTGTGTTGGGGCTACATGGTGCTGGGGAGACCAGCGGAGTTGGGTTAATGAAAAAGTTTAAAGTATCAAGAGAAAGAGCCTATCTGTGTTCAGGGTGATGCTGAGTAATTCATTGGAAAGAAGTGTTCTTCTGTGTGAACAAAAAAAAGAGCTACCATAAACTTATAGTAACTCTTTCTTTTTCAACGTGGGGCGTACTGGAATCGAACCAGTGACCTCTTGCCTGTCAAGCAAGCGCTCTAAACCAACTGAGCTAACGTCCCAATTTTTTGGCAAAAATAAGCTGTTTTCTATTCTGCAACAAGCATTTTTAACCGATAACTGTTTCAAGCCCTCAAATTCAGAATCAGGCATACAGCTTAATTAAATCTTTTATAAATTCGCTTCCGCTAAAGATTTGTGCGTTTCAAAATCCAAAATTTGTTTTATGAATACTTTTAAATCCCTTTTGTTTACAGCCTTGTTCATTGGCTTTTCCAGTTTATCTTTTTCACAGGATAGCGTCAAAACCATCACCATGTCCGACATCTGGTCGTCAGGAAAATTCTATCCTAAAATGGTTCGCGGCCTCAATCCCATGAACGACGGAGCCACCTATGCCGTGCTCGAAGATAGTTTGCTTAATGTTTATGCCTATAAAAGTGGTGAAAAAGTAAAAACACTGCTCAATACCAAAAAGCTTATTCCCGAAGGGGCCGACACCCCACTCCGTTTAGGAAACTATGAAATGAGCCCGGACGAAAACATGATCTTAATTCCGGCCGAAACAGAGTCGATCTACCGGCATTCAACAAAATCGAATTATTATATCTATGAATTGGAATCCGGCCGTTTGTATCCGCTTTCGACTAATGGGAAACAACAGCTGGCTGAATTTTCGCCCGACAGCAAGCAAATAGCTTTTGTGCGCGACAATAACCTATTTGTCGTTTCGCTCGAAGATGGCTCAGAAAAACAACTGACAACTGACGGCAAATTCAATGCAATAATTAATGGAACAACAGATTGGGTTTATGAAGAAGAATTTAGTTTTACGAAGGCTTTTTTCTGGTCGCCCGACAGCAAAACCATTGCCTTTTATCGCTTTGACGAAAGCAGGGTGAAGTTGTATCAGATGGAACTTTTCACCGGTTTATATCCTGAATGGTACACCTATAAATATCCAAAAGCAGGAGAAGATAACAGCCTCGTAACGATTCATACGGTATCGACCGAAACAGGCAAACTTCAAAAAATTGATACCGGAAACGAAACAGACCTTTATTTCCCACGCATCAAATGGACGACAGAACCTGATAAACTGGCAATTTATAGGTTAAATCGTTTACAAAACAAGCTTGAAATCCTGCTGGCCAATACACAAACAGAAAGCATCAGCACGCTTTATGAAGAAGAAAATCAGTGGTTTGTCGAAATTGACAATAATCTGAATTTCTTTCCCGATGGCAAGCAATTTGTGATCAGCAGCGAAAAAGACGGCTTCAACCACCTTTATTTATATGGTATGGATGGCAAACTACTGAGGCAACTCACAACCGGACCGCATGATATTACTGCGGTTTATGGTTACGATTCCAAAAATCAAACAATCTATTTTCAGCAGGCTATCAGTTCGCCAATGGATCGTCAGATTGCAGCCGTAAACCTCAAAGGAAAAACACAACTGATAATTGATTCGGAAGGCAGCAGTGATGCCAGCTTCAGCAAAGATTTCAGCTATTTTATACATACTTTTAGCACGGCTAACGAACCACCCGTTTATAGCCTGCGAAACAACAAGGGAAAGCTCATCAGAACGCTCGAAGACAACCAGGAGTTAAAAACCCGGCTGGCAACCTATAACCTCAGCCCGAAGACCTTTTTCAGCTTCGATCATCCGGATGTTGTGCTGCCCGATGGTCAGGCAACCCACCTGAATGGATGGCAAATCCTGCCTGCCAATTTCGATCCCAACAAGCAATATCCGGTTTTGCTTTTTGTTTATGGAGGCCCTGGTGCCCAAACCGTGAGAAATGCCTGGGGCTGGAACGATTATTTCTGGCATCAGTTGCTGGCACAAAAAGGTTTTGTGGTGGTTTCTGTGGATAACAGAGGCACAGGAGCAAGAGGCGAGACATTTAAAAAGATGACTTACAAAGAATTAGGAAAATACGAAACGGAAGATATGATTTCTACTGCCAAATACCTGAGCAGCCTGCCCTATGTTGATAGCGAACGCATCGGAATTTACGGCTGGAGCTATGGTGGTTTTATGGCAAGCTCGGCCATCACCAGAGGAGCAGATTATTTTAATACCGCTGTGGCAGTTGCTCCGGTAACCAGCTGGCGTTATTATGACAATATCTACACCGAGCGTTATATGCAAAAGCCACAGGACAACCCCAAAGGTTATGACGAAAACTCTCCGATCAATCATGTGGAAAAACTTAAGGGAAATTATCTGCTCATCCACGGAAGTGCTGATGATAACGTACACTATCAAAATACCATGGAGCTGATCGAAGCCCTGGTGAAGGCCGATAAGCAGTTCGACCTGATGATCTATCCCAACAAAAACCACGGAATCTATGGCGGGAATACCCGAAAACATGTTTTTGATAAAATCACAAATTTCCTGATCGAAAATCTTCAGCCAAATGAATGAAAATTAAAAATTTCAGATAAATTTTTGTATTAAACTGAAAAAAACTATTTTTGCGCCCCGAATTATCATTAATTAACCTTAAAGAAAGAGAGTGTATTTAACATGATCATTATTCCTGTAAAAGAAGGCGAAAGCATTGACCGGGCGCTGAAAAAATACAAGCGCAAATTTGAGAAAACCGGCGTAGTAAAAGAATTGCGTAACCGGCAAAAATTCACCAAGCCATCCGTGGTAAATCGTGAAAAGAAGCTCAAAGCTATTTATATTCAGCAGCTCCGTCAGCAAGAAGAAAATTAGTTCGCTTTTTTTTCAAGAATCAAAAAAACTTTGATGTATATATAGATGTTTACTATATTTACATCAAAGTTTTTTTTTGACTATGATTCAGGATTTTTTACGTTATCTGGAGACTGAAAAGAGATCAGCACCCCTAACCATTAAATGGTATGCTGCTGACTTAAAGAATTTTGAAGCTTACCTTAATGACTTATCGCCACAGGAATCCATTGACGGAGTAAGCAAAGCAGTCATCCGGTCATATATAGTTCATCTGAGCAAAAGCAAGCTTTCGCCTCGTTCGGTCAATCGCAAAATCACATCAATCAGAGCTTATTTTCGTTATCTGGAACAACGCCAACTCATTTCCAGCAACCCAAGCTCGACAATAAAATCACTTAAAACCTCTAAAAAAATACCCGATTTCATACCCGAAAATCTACTTGAAACACTTCAAACAGAAATTCCGGTATATTTCCCGGATTTAAGAGATTATCTAATCTTCGAAATCCTGTATCAAACCGGAATGCGGCGGGCCGAAATCTGTCAGCTCAAAGACCAATCAATTGATTTTGAAGCTTCGCTTATCAAAGTGAGCGGAAAAAGAAATAAAGAGCGATTAATTCCGTTTACAAATAAACTCTCCAATTTGATGAAATACTACCGTGAACAGCGTGAAACCTTTTTTGGCAGTAGCTCATTTGATAGTTTTATTGTTAGTAACAAAGCAGGCATTTGTTACCCCCAGCTTATCAAGCGTGCCGTTGAATCGCGTGTTGAATCCATCTCCGGAAAGTTAAAAATCAGTCCGCACACCTTACGACATACATTTGCCACTCATTTGTTAAACAATGGTGCAGATTTAATCGCCATAAAAGAATTACTAGGACACAGCTCACTTGAGGCCACCCAGATTTATATACACAACACCATAGCTCATTTAAAGAAAATTCACCAACAAGCCCATCCGTTGGGTTAACTAACTAATATAATAAGGAGGTATATCATGAAAGTAAACATTAATGCCGTACATTTCAAAGCAGATCAAAAGCTCGAAAACTTTATCACAAACAAGATTGAGAAGCTTTCGAACAAACACAACGAAGTGATTGGCTCTGAAGTGACTTTAAAGCTCGAAAACACCGATGTTCCGGACAACAAAATCACTGAGATCAGGATTTTGCTCAAAGGCAATGATTTATTTGCCAGCAAACAGAGTAAATCATTTGAAGAAGCTGCCGATGCTGCCATTGATGCATTAAAAAAGCAATTAGAGAAACATAAAGGAAAATACAGCAAATAATACCTAACTTGAAACATTAGAAATCGCTTATCTGAATACCAAGGAAATAACTACTTTTTTTTATTGAATAATTCATATCAATTTCCTAAAATCGGATAAGCGATTATTATTTTTACTTACGCATATAATACTGATTACCAAGTATATTAAACCTACAAATAGAATTTTATTTTACTTTTTCACTAATTTTCTTGGTGGATAAAATTAAACTGTCTATTTTTGCAGACCTTTTTGAAACCCGAAAAGGGGCAATAAATCGTTCTTTTTTACACAAGCCGGTGTAGCTCAGTTGGCCAGAGCAGCTGATTTGTAATCAGCTGGTCGGGGGTTCGAATCCCTCCACCGGCTCTTGTAAGTTTCATGAAAAATCCAAGGGGGAGTACCAGAGCGGTCAAATGGGGCAGACTGTAAATCTGTTGGCGCAGCCTTCGGAGGTTCGAATCCTTCCTCCCCCACTGCTTTAAGCGGGAATAGCTCATTTGGTAGAGCGACAGCCTTCCAAGCTGTAGGTGGCCGGTTCGAGCCCGGTTTCCCGCTCAATAGCCGATGTAGCTCAGGGGTAGAGCACTTCCTTGGTAAGGAAGGGGTCATGAGTTCAAATCTCATCATTGGCTCGAGTAAATTTCATTCAAAACACCTTAAATAAAACAAAGTAGATATGGCTAAAGAAAAATTTGAAAGGTCCAAGCCACACGTTAACATTGGAACAATTGGTCACGTTGACCACGGTAAAACTACACTCACAGCTGCTATTACGCTCTGTTTGGCTGATAAAGGTTTATCTGAATATAAATCTTTTGACTCCATTGATGCTGCTCCTGAAGAAAAAGAAAGGGGTATCACGATCAATACAGCTCACGTAGAATACCAAACAGAAAAACGTCACTATGCTCACGTTGACTGTCCTGGTCACGCTGACTACGTTAAAAACATGGTAACTGGTGCTGCTCAGATGGACGGTGCAATTATCGTTGTTGCTGCAACAGATGGCCCTATGCCTCAGACCCGTGAGCACATCCTGCTCGCCCGTCAGGTTGGCGTGCCTCGTTTGGTAGTATTTATGAACAAAGTTGACCTCGTTGACGATGAAGAGTTGCTCGAACTCGTAGAAATGGAAATCAGAGATCTGTTGACTTTCTACAAATTCGATGGAGACAATACACCTGTTATCCAGGGTTCTGCTCTTGGTGGTCTTAACAAAGAACCAAAATGGGTTGAAAAAATCTATGAACTCATGGATGCCTGTGACGAATGGATTCCGCTTCCGGAACGTGATCAGGACAAACCTTTTCTGATGCCTATTGAAGACGTATTCTCAATCACTGGCCGTGGAACTGTTGCTACAGGAAGAATCGAAACAGGCGTTATCAATACTGGTGATCCGGTAGATATCATTGGTATGGGTGCCGAAAAACTCAAATCTGTTGTAACAGGTGTTGAGATGTTCCGCAAAATCCTCGACCGTGGTGAAGCTGGTGACAACGCTGGTTTGCTGCTTCGTGGTATCGACAAAGACGAAATTCGTCGTGGTATGGTAATTGCTGCACCTGGTTCAGTAAAACCACACGCTCACTTCAAAGCTGAGGTTTATATCCTGAAAAAAGAAGAAGGTGGCCGTCACACTCCATTCCACAACAAATATCGTCCACAGTTCTATTTCAGAACTACCGATGTTACCGGTGAGATTGTTCTTCCGGAAGGCGTTGAAATGGTAATGCCTGGTGACAACCTCACCATCGAAGTGAAACTGATCGCTGAGATTGCAATGAGCAAAGGTTTGCGTTTTGCAATCCGCGAAGGCGGCCGTACGGTTGGAGCCGGTCAGGTAACTGAAATTATTGATTAATAGTGATTATTCACAATATTTAGCGGACGAAAGGTATCATTCCTCAAAAGGGAGATACCTTTTAGCCGCTTCACACGGGTGTAGCTCAACTGGTAGAGTAGCGGTCTCCAAAACCGTTGGTTGTGGGTTCGATTCCTACCACCCGTGCAACTAAAAGTTTAGATTCAATGTCAAAGATTAGTATTGTAAACTACGCAAAAGAAAGTTACACCGAATTGATGCAAAAGGTGTCGTGGCCCACCTGGAGTGAGCTGCAAAGTAGTGCTATAGTTGTATCCATTGCTTCCCTTATAATTGCCCTCGTGGTATTTTTGATGGATAAATCTTTCCAGACAATTCTCGACAGTTTTTACCGACTGTTTTAAATTGTCAGGTTTTGAATCTAAGTGTGCATTGGCTAATACTCTAAGTTCAGAAAAAACATGAGCGAACCGGTAGAAAAAAAATGGTATGTAATCCGTGCGATCAGTGGCAAGGAAAAAAAGGTAAAAGAATACCTTGAATCCGAAATTAATCGTATGGGATTGCAATCACAAATTTCTCAGGTGCTCATCCCCACTGAGAAAGTATATCAGATTCGTAAAGGAAAAAAAATCAGCAAAGAGCGAAATTATTTTCCCGGATACGTTTTGATTGAAGCTGTACTCACTGGTGAAATTCCGCATATCATTAAGAACATTCCTAATGTTATCGGGTTTCTGGGAACCAAAGGAGAGGCTGATCCGCTGCGTCCGTCAGAGGTGAACCGCATATTAGGAAAGGTTGATGAATTGGCCGAAATGGGCGAAGAAGTCAATATTCCTTTTATTGTTGGCGAAACCGTGACTGTTACCGACGGGCCGTTCAACAGTTTTAGCGGGGTGATCGAAGAAATTAACGAAGACAAGAAAAAGTTAAAGGTAATGGTTAAGATCTTTGGTCGGAAAACTCCACTCGAACTAAGTTTTATGCAAGTGGAAAAAGAATAATTAGCAGGATGCACCAAACTTCCTGATTAACGATTTAATTAAGGATTAAACAATGGCAAAAGAAGTAAGCGGATTAATTAAACTGCAAATCAAAGGAGGAGCCGCTAACCCCTCTCCACCAGTAGGCCCTGCATTGGGCTCCAAGGGTGTGAACATCATGGAGTTTTGTAAACAATTCAACGCCCGTACGCAAGATCAGGCCGGTAAAGTAATTCCGGTAATCATCACGGTGTACAAGGATAAGTCGTTCGATTTTGTGTTGAAAGCTCCGCCGGTGGCTGTGCAGATCATGGAAATGACCAAGCTCAAAAAAGGTTCAGCCGAGCCTAACAGAGCTAAGGTTGGTTCGTTGAACTGGGATCAGGTTCGTACGATAGCTGAAGATAAGATGAAAGACCTCAACGCTTTCACCGTAGAATCAGCGATGCGTATGGTAGCCGGAACCGCACGCAGCATGGGAGTTAAGGTAACCGGCGCTTCACCTTTTGAAAAGAACTAATGAGTACATTGGTTCGTTGCATTTTGTAGAACCTCAAAAAAAAGCGTAAATGGCTAAAATTTCGAAACAAAAAAAGGAAGCCCTTGCTAAGTTCGACAAAAGCAAAATTTACTCCTTGACAGAAGCAGTTGATATCGTAAAAAAAATCACCTATACCAAATTTGACGCTTCGGTTGACCTGAATGTGCGTTTGGGTGTTGATCCACGTAAAGCCAATCAAATGGTTCGTGGTTCGGTTACCTTACCTCACGGAACAGGAAAAACGATGCGCGTTTTGGTGCTTTGTGGCCCTGAAAAAGAACAGGAAGCCAAAGATGCTGGTGCCGATTTTGTTGGTCTGGACGAATACGTTCAGAAAATCAAAGATGGCTGGACCGATATCGACGTGGTTATTACCACTCCTAACGTAATGCCTAAGGTGGGTGCGCTGGGCCGTATTCTTGGTCCACGTGGCTTAATGCCGAACCCAAAAACAGGCACCGTTACAATGGAAATAGCTAAAGCAGTTCAGGAAGTAAAGGCTGGAAAAATCGATTTCAAGGTTGACAAGTATGGCATTATCCATGCTGGCGTAGCTAAAGTTAGTTTTAATGAAGATAAAATTTATGATAACGCCAAAGAGCTTATCACTACAATTATCAAATTAAAGCCATCAGCAGCCAAAGGAACTTACGTAAAAAGTATCTTTCTTTCCAGCACGATGAGCCCTGGTATTCAAGTTGATTTGAAATCAGTTACAGCAGCTAACTAAAAGGAAGTTAACGACATGAGAAAAGAAGAAAAGCAGGCCGTCATCGAATCCATGACGCAGCAACTTAACGAAAATCACAACTTCTACCTGACTGATATCTCAGAGCTTAATGCCGAAAAGACTAGTCAGCTTCGCAGGCTGTGTTTTAGAAGCGACATAAAGCTTGTTGTGGTTAAGAATACCTTGCTGCGTAAAGCAATGGAGAATGCCGGCAAAGAATACAGTGAACTGTACGACATTCTCAAAGGTGCTACCTCGGTCATGTTTGCCGAAGCTGGTAATGCACCTGCCAAACTGATTAAAGAGTTTCGTAAAACCTCAGACAGACCCATTCTTAAGGGTGCCTATATTGAAGAATCTGTTTATATTGGCGACAACCAATTAGATTTCCTCATCAGCATCAAATCAAAGAATGAGCTTATTGCCGATCTTATTGCATTGCTGCAATCACCAGCTAAAAACGTGGTGGGTGCCCTGCAGTCAGGTGGTCACAAACTGAGTGGCATATTACAAACACTCTCAGAAAAATCAGAATAGTCCCACAGAATGATTAACATTCACCAAAAAAATAAATTGTAAAAATCACTTAAACCGAAAATAAAATGGCAGATTTGAAAGCTTTCGCAGAGCAATTAGTAAATCTTACTGTTAAAGAAGTCAATGAATTGGCTACAATCCTGAAAGAAGAATATGGCATTGAGCCTGCTGCTGCTGCAGTTGCAGTTGCTGCTCCTGGTGCTGATGGTGGCGATGCCGCTGCAGTAGAAGAGCAAACTTCATTCGATGTAATCCTTAAATCGGCTGGTGCTTCTAAGCTTGCTGTTGTTAAGCTTGTAAAAGAACTCACAAGCCTTGGATTAAAAGAAGCCAAAGAATTGGTTGACTCAGCACCTAAGGCGATTAAAGAAGGTGTAAGCAAAGACGAAGCCAATGCACTTAAATCTCAACTTGAAGAAGCTGGTGCAGAGGTTGAAGTTAAGTAAGAAGGATTATTTTCCACAAAACATCTGGCAAACAACCTCTATCTCAACTTTATGAGATAGAGGTTTTGCGCCTGTTTTGCGGTTTGGTTTGTAAATTCTTTTTATCCTTACCCTGTCTGCCTCTGGCAGGCACTAAAAACTTAAAACCTTGGCAGAAAAAACTTCGGAAAGAATCAGTTTTGCATCAACCGGATATCAATTAGATTACCCGGATTTTTTGGATATTCAGCTACAGTCTTTTCAGGACTTTTTCCAGTTGGAAACAAACCCTGAAAACAGAAAAAATGAAGGACTCTTTAAAGTCTTCGCTGAAAACTTCCCCATTACCGATGCAAGAAATAATTTTGTACTCGAATTCCTAGACTATTTCATTGATCCGCCTCGCTACGCGATAGAAGAGTGTATTGAGCGTGGGCTTACTTACAGCGTGCCGCTGAAAGCCAAGCTAAAGCTTTATTGTACCGACCCCGAGCACGAAGACTTTGAAACCATCGTTCAGGACGTTTACCTGGGTATGATCCCCTATATGACGCCCAAAGGCACCTTTATCATTAATGGTGCTGAACGTGTTGTGGTTTCACAGCTACACCGCTCGCCAGGGGTGTTCTTCGGACAACATAAACACGCCAACGGAACTACCCTTTTCTCAGCCAGAATCATTCCCTTCAAAGGATCATGGATGGAGTTTTCGACCGATATCAACAACGTAATGTATGCCTATATTGATCGGAAAAAGAAACTCCCCGTAACTACACTACTGAGAGCAATCGGTTTTGAAACAGATAAAGATATTCTCGAAATATTCAATCTGGCCGAAGAAATCAAGGTGAGCAAAGCCGGACTAAAACGTGTTTTGGGACGCAAACTGGCTGCCCGTGTGGTGCGATCATGGATTGAGGATTTTGTGGATGAAGATACCGGTGAAGTTGTTTCTATCGAACGTAATGAAGTAATCATCGAAAGAGAAACAATACTGGATAACGAGCATATCGACCTTATTGTTGATTCAGGCGTTAAAACTGTATTGCTGCACCGTGAGGATTTTAATACTGCTGATTACTCCATCATCTTCAACACACTTCAAAAGGATACCGCTAACTCAGAAAAGGAGGCTGTTGAGTTTATCTACAGACAGTTGCGCAATGCTGAACCGCCTGATGAAGAAACAGCACGTGGTATCATCGAAAAATTATTCTTCTCTGATAAACGTTATGATTTGGGAGAAGTTGGTCGTTATCGGATCAATAGGAAACTCAACCTTTCGATAGCTGAAGATACCAAGGTTCTTACCAAAGAGGACATCATTTCAATCATCAAATATCTGATTGAACTTGCCAACAGCAAAACTGAAGTGGATGATATTGACCACCTCAGCAACAGACGTATCCGTACAGTTGGCGAACAGCTTTACAGTCAGTTTGGAGTTGGCTTGGCCCGTATGGCACGTACCATTCGCGAACGCATGAATGTTCGTGACAATGAGGTATTTACACCTACCGACCTGATCAACGCCAAAACATTGTCTTCTGTTATCAATTCATTCTTTGGCACCAACCAGCTGTCGCAATTTATGGATCAAACCAATCCGCTGTCGGAGGTTACGCATAAAAGACGTATCTCTGCCCTGGGACCAGGAGGTTTGTCGCGCGAGCGTGCCGGATTTGAGGTGCGCGACGTACACTATACACACTATGGTCGGTTGTGTACGATCGAAACACCCGAAGGTCCGAATATCGGATTGATATCTTCACTTTGTGTTTACGCAAAGATCAATAGACTGGGCTTTATCGAAACACCTTACCTCGAAGTTGATGAAGGTAAGATCGACATGAAGAAAGACCCAATTTATCTGAGTGCCGAAGAAGAAGAAGATAAAATTATTGCCCAGGCAAGTACGCCAATAAGCGAAACCGGTCAATTTCTCGAAGAGGATGTTAAAGTGCGTTATCAGGCTGATTATCCAATCATCGATCGCACTAAAGTTGACCTTATTGACGTAGCCCCCAATCAGATTGCCTCGATAGCAGCTTCTCTCATCCCATTCCTCGAACACGATGATGCCAACCGTGCCCTTATGGGCTCAAACATGATGCGTCAGGCTGTTCCATTGATGAGACCCGAAGCACCTATTGTAGGAACTGGAATTGAAGGTAATGTAGCTCGCGACAGTCGTGTGCTGATTCATGCTGAAGGCGAAGGTGAAGTACTTTTCGTTGATGCAGAAAAAATTACCATTCGATACAATCGCTCTGACGAAGAAAAGCTGGTTAGCTTTGATGAGGACATCAAAACTTACCGCCTGATCAAATATGCCCGTACCAATCAAAATACCAGCGTAAACCTTAAGCCCATCGTTAAACGTGGTCAACAGGTTACGAAAGGACAGGTGCTCTGTGAAGGCTACGGAACTGAGAATGGCGAACTGGCCATCGGCCGTAACCTGATGGTGGCTTTCATGCCCTGGAAAGGTTATAACTTTGAGGATGCCATCGTTATCAGCGAAAAAATCGTCAAGGAAGATATCTTCACTTCGGTGCATATTGAAGAGTTTAGTTTGGAAGTGCGCGACACAAAACGTGGCATTGAAGAACTGACCAATGATATCCCTAACGTAAGTGCTGATGCAACCAAAGACCTGGACGAAAACGGTTTAATCCGTATTGGTGCAGAGGTGAACGAAGGCGATATTCTGATTGGAAAAATCACCCCTAAAGGCGAAAGCGATCCCACACCCGAAGAAAAACTCCTAAGAGCTATCTTTGGCGACAAGGCCGGTGATGTGAAAAATGCTTCACTCAAAGCACCACCATCAATGAAAGGTGTGGTGGTTGATAAAAAACTCTTCTCCAGAGTTATCAAAGACCGTAAATCAAAAGTTAAGGATAAAGACCTCATAAGTGAATTGGATGCCAATCAGAACAAAGAATCCACGATTCTTAAAAATAAACTGATTGATAAGCTTACAGTATTATTGAATGGTCGTACAAGTCAGGGTGTCTTTAATAACTTTAAAGAAGAAGTTGTTCCAAAAAAAGCCAAATTCACGCAAAAAATTCTGCAGGGAATTGACTATTTGAATGTGAATCCAAACAAATGGACAACTGACAAGGAACGTAATGAAATGATCAAGCAATTGATCAATAATTACAATATCAAATATAAAGAAATATTGGGCATTTATAATAGGAAGAAGTTTGTTGCCAGTGTTGGCGATGAGCTTCCGAATGGTATCGTGCAAATGGCTAAAGTTTATGTGGCCAAAAAACGCAAGCTCAATATTGGTGATAAGATGGCCGGGCGTCACGGGAACAAAGGTATTGTAGCACGAATCGTGCGTGAAGAAGACATGCCTTTCCTCGAAGACGGAACACCAGTAGATATTGTATTGAATCCGCTGGGCGTACCTTCCCGTATGAACCTCGGACAGATTTATGAAACTGTGCTGGGCTGGGCTGGCAAAAAGTTAGGTGTAAAATTTGCTACTCCTATCTTTGACGGCGCCTCCATTGATCAAATAAACGACTACCTGGCAAAAGCCGGCTTACCCGAAAACGGAAGTGTTTATTTGTATGATGGCGGAACGGGCGAACGTTTTGATCAGCCGGCAACGGTAGGCTACATTTATATGTTGAAGCTTCATCATATGGTTGACGACAAGATGCATGCCCGCTCAATAGGACCCTATTCATTGATCACACAACAACCACTGGGTGGTAAAGCACAGTTTGGTGGTCAGCGTTTTGGTGAGATGGAGGTTTGGGCACTCGAAGCTTTTGGTGCCAGCAATATCTTACAGGAAATTCTTACAGTGAAATCAGATGATGTGGTAGGCCGTGCCAAAGCATACGAAGCCATCGTGAAAGGCGACAATATGCCAGTGCCAGGAATACCGGAATCATTTAATGTGCTAATCCACGAGCTGCGTGGCTTAGGCCTCGAAGTTACCTTCGACTAATGATATCATGTACAGCCTTCGGATGAAGGCTGTACTTAACCGTTCTTTTAACTAAACAGATCCAAATTTATGGCTTTCAGAAAAGACAATACAAACAGCAGCTTTTCTAAAATAACGATCAGTCTTTCCTCTCCGGAAGCAATTCTGGAACGCTCAAGTGGCGAGGTATTGAAACCGGAAACCATCAATTACCGCACCTATAAGCCCGAACGTGACGGCTTGTTCTGCGAGCGAATTTTTGGCCCGGTAAAAGACTGGGAATGTCATTGCGGAAAATACAAACGTATTCGCTATAAAGGTATTGTTTGCGACCGTTGTGGTGTTGAGGTAACAGAAAAGAAAGTTCGCCGCGAACGCATGGGACATATTCAACTCGTTGTTCCGGTTGCACATATCTGGTATTTCCGCTCTCTCCCAAATAAAATAGGAGCTTTGCTTGGGCTTCCAACCAAGAAGCTCGACATGATTATTTATTACGAACGTTATGTTGTAATCCAGCCCGGTATCAAAGAACAGGATGGCATTCAATACATGGATTTCCTCACTGAAGAAGAATACCTCGATATTATTGAAGCCCTGCCAGCTGACAACCAGCATCTTCCAGATGAAGACCCGAACAAGTTTATCGCTAAAATGGGTGCAGAAGCCATCCATGATTTGCTTGCAGGCCTTGATTTGGACAAGATTTCGTTCGATTTGCGTCATAAAGCAAACACAGAAACATCACAACAGCGTAAAGCCGATGCACTCAAGCGTCTTCAGGTTTTTGAAGCTTTCCGCGATGCCAGATCCCGTATCGAAAATCGTCCGGAATGGATGATCGTGAAAGTTGTTCCGGTTATCCCACCCGAACTCAGACCTTTGGTACCACTCGATGGCGGACGTTTTGCCACTTCCGACCTCAACGACTTGTATCGTAGGGTTATCATTCGCAACAACAGGTTGAAACGATTGATCGAAATTAAAGCACCTGATGTGATCATGCGAAATGAAAAACGTATGCTTCAGGAAGCTGTTGATTCGTTATTCGACAACTCCCGCAAAGCAAGTGCTGTTAAAACGGAATCAAACAGACCACTTAAATCACTCAGCGACAGCCTGAAAGGTAAACAAGGTCGTTTCCGGCAGAACTTGTTAGGTAAACGTGTTGACTACTCCGGCCGTTCGGTAATTGTAGTAGGGCCCGAGCTGAACCTTAACGAGTGCGGCTTACCAAAAGATATGGCTTCGGAGCTTTTCAAGCCCTTTATTATTCGTAAAATGCTTGAAAGAGGCATTGTGAAAACTGTGAAATCGGCAAAAAAAATAGTTGACAGAAAAGACCCTGTCGTTTGGGATATCCTCGAAAACATTTTGAAAGGCCATCCCGTTTTGCTCAACCGTGCTCCTACCCTTCACAGGCTTGGTATTCAGGCTTTCCAGCCCAAGCTGGTCGAAGGTAAAGCCATTCAGCTTCACCCACTCGTTTGTACGGCCTTCAACGCCGACTTCGATGGTGACCAGATGGCCGTTCACGTGCCACTTGGCAATGCAGCAGTTTTGGAAGCTCAAATTCTGATGCTGGCTTCGCATAACATCCTGAATCCGGCTAATGGCGCACCAATTACAGTTCCTTCGCAGGACATGGTTTTGGGTCTGTATTACATCACCAAACCCAGAAAGAGCACAGAAGAGCATCCTGTAAAAGGTGAAGGCAAAAAATTCTATTCATCCGAAGAAGTTATCATTGCCTACAACGAAAAACGCGTTGACCTCCATGCGATTGTGTATGTAAAAACCAAAATTCGCGAAAAAGGCAAACTGGTTGAAACCATGCTCGAAACTTCGGTTGGACGTGTGTTATTCAATGAAGTGGTGCCTGAGGAGTTCGGTTTTGTAAATCAACTTTTGACCAAAAAATCACTTCGTGATATCATTGGTGACATGGTGAAACGCCTTGGAACAGCTGCTGCTGCACAATTCCTTGACGATATCAAAAACCTTGGCTTCCAGATGGCTTACAGAGGAGGACTTTCCTTTAACCTAGGAAATGTGATGGTCCCGACTGTTAAAGAAGAACTCATTGCCCAGGCAAATGAAGAAGTTTCGGAAGTGTTGGCCAACTACAATATGGGTTTCATCACCAACAACGAACGTTACAACCAGATTATCGACATCTGGACACACACCAACTCCCGCCTCACAAACACTGTGATGCAACAACTTTCGCAGGACGATCAGGGATTCAATCCGGTTTATATGATGCTGGATTCCGGAGCGAGGGGTTCAAAAGAGCAGATTCGTCAGCTCTCGGGTATGCGTGGTCTGATGGCAAAACCACAAAAATCTGGTGCTTCAGGAGGCGAAATCATCGAAAACCCGATTTTGTCTAACTTTAAAGAAGGACTTTCGGTACTTGAGTACTTTATCTCAACCCACGGTGCCCGTAAAGGTTTGGCCGATACTGCTCTGAAAACAGCAGATGCCGGTTACCTCACACGTCGTTTGGTTGATGTGGCGCAGGATGTGGTGATCACTGAAAAAGACTGTGGAACCTTACGTGGACTCACAATTTCTGCCCTTAAGAAAAGCGAAGAGGTTGTTGAAACACTATACGATCGTATCCTTGGACGCGTAGCCTTACACGACATCTATCATCCGCAATCTGGTGAGCTGATCATTCAGGGAGGCGAAGAAATCACCGAAGAAATTGCAGCAGTCATCGAAGAATCGCCCATCGAACAGGTTGAAATTCGCTCGGTACTTACCTGCGAATCAAAACGAGGTGTTTGTGCCAATTGTTATGGCCGTAACCTGGCTTCGGGCAAGCTGGTACAAAAAGGTGAAGCAGTTGGTGTAATCGCAGCGCAATCTATTGGTGAGCCTGGTACACAGCTTACTTTGCGTACCTTCCACGTTGGGGGTACTGCTTCCAATGTTGCTGTTTTATCAAAGATTGAAGCAAAATTTGATGGTGTCCTCGAAATTGATGAACTGCGCTCTGTTGATTTCAGCAAAGATGGAAAAGACTATGAAATAGTATTAGGTCGTTCGGCTGAAATGAAGATTGTAGATAAGAAAACCGGCGTAATCCTCACCTCATCCAACATACCTTATGGTGCCAATCTTTATATTAAAAATGGCAGCGAAGTTAAAAAAGGTGATTTTATCAGCGACTGGGACCCATACAATGCTGTGATCCTCTCGGAATATGAAGGAAAAATAAGCTTTGAGAATATCATCGAAGGCGTTACCTATCGCATCGAGTCGGACGAACAAACCGGCTATAACGAAAAGGTAATCATCGAAACCCGTCAACGTGCCAAGAATCCGACAATCAAGATTCTCGACAAAAACAATGAAGTTGTCAAAGCTTACGATATCCCTGTAGGCGCCCATATCATTGTTGACGAAGGCGATCAGATCAAAGCCGGAGGCATGTTGGTCAAGATCCCGCGTGCTATTGGTAAATCGGGTGACATCACGGGTGGTTTGCCACGTGTAACCGAGCTGTTTGAGGCACGTAATCCCTCTGAACCTGCGGTAGTTTCTGAAATTGATGGTGTTGTTTCGTTTGGCAAAAAGCTAAAACGTGGCAACCGCGAAGTTATCGTGACCTCAAAAACCGGAGAAGAGAAAAGCTACCTTATCGCAACTTCAAAGCAGATTCTGGCTCAGGAAAACGACTTCGTAAAAGCCGGTACTCCACTTTCGGAAGGTGCTATCACTCCTTCGGATATACTGTCGATCAAAGGACCAATGAAGGTTCAGGAATATATCGTAAACGAAGTGCAGGAAGTATATCGTTTGCAGGGTGTGAAGATCAACGATAAGCATTTTGAGGTAATTGTGCGGCAGATGATGCGCAAAGTAGAAGTGGAAGATCCGGGTGATACCCGTTTCCTCGAAGGTGAACTAATTAACAAAATTGATTTCCAGGAAGAAAACGATGAAATCTTTGGTAAAAAAGTGGTCATCGATCCGGGCGATTCTGACAACCTTCTTCAGGGACAAATTATCACTGCCCGTAAACTACGCGATGAGAACTCACTGCTGAAACGAAAGGACAAAAAACTGGTTGAAGCCCGTGAAGCCAAACCTGCTACAGCCTTCCAGGTATTGCAGGGTATTACACGCGCCTCGCTACAGACCAACAGCTTTATCTCAGCTGCTTCGTTTCAGGAAACAACCAAGGTGCTCACCTTAGCTTCTATCAATGCCAAGTCAGATGAGCTGATGGGCTTGAAAGAAAATGTGATCGTCGGACATAAGATTCCTGCCGGTACAGGCCTGCGCGAATACGAAGATTTGATCGTAGGTTCACGCGCTGAGTACGATGCCGTGATGGAAGCAGCATCCCGCACTTTGAAACCGGAAGTTGAGAAAAAATAAATATTTTCAATAACATTTAAAGCAGGTAGGACGTTGCTAAAGCAGCAGACCCTACCTGCTTTTTTAACATCAATAATTATGGCTGAACAAAAAACCAAAAATCAAATGAGTATCGAATTGAGTGAAGAAGTAGCTGAAGGTATCTATTCCAACCTGGCTATCATCACCCATTCGCACTCAGAGTTTATCATTGATTATGCCAAGCTGATGCCCGGCGTACAAAAAGCAAAAGTAAAATCAAGAATCATCCTGACTCCGGAACATGCTAAACGTCTTTTTAAGGCTTTGGCCGATAACTTAAAGAAATATGAGTCAGTTTATGGCCCGATCAAAGATGCTCCTGCCCATGAAAATATACCCTTTAATTTGGGTGGACCGACTGCAGAAGCATAAATACAACCTATTTTGACATAAAAAAGGTGAAGCTAATCCAATTAACTTCACCTTTTTGTTTATAAATCAATGCCTTATTTCACAGCCTTTAAAGCTGCTTCATAATCAGGCTCCTCTACAATTTCGGGAACTTGCTCGGTGTAAACAACCTTTCCTTCTTCATCCAACACAACTACGGCGCGTGAAAGCAAGCCGGCCATGGGTCCGTCTGCAATGGTAACACCATAGTTCTCGCCAAAGCTGCCATCCCTGAAATCAGAAGCGTTGACTACATTATTCAAGCCCTCAGTACTGCAAAAACGATTGTGAGCAAAAGGTAAATCTTTTGAAACACAAACAACTACTGTGTTTTCGAGATTTGAGGCCTCCTGATTGAACCTCCTCACCGATGCTGCACAAACATCAGTATCCAGGCTGGGAAAAATGTTAAATACTACTTTCTTTCCTTTCAAATCATCCAGACTTAACTGTGAAAGATCAGTCTTTACTAGTTTAAAATCAGTTGCTTTGCTGCCTTTTGCCGGCAGATTGCCAACTGTGTGAATCTGATTTCCTTTGAGTGTTATTGTTGCCATAAAATTCGGTTTTATATTTCTTAGATAAACAAGCCATTGCAGAACATGTTCAAAACAAAACTAACTTCCTGCCAAATTAAGAAAGGTATAATTTTAGGCAAAAGGATAATCTTCACAACTTTAACTGCTATTCTTTTGTATGACAGATTGAATGACTTCAAACAAAATCACAAATGAAGAACAAATTTTGGACAACTGAACTCTCCTATTGTAACTGAATAATCTACCGACTTTGATTTCTATTATATTTGTGTCATACAACAAGTAAACATCTCATGAAGGCCGGCTATTTCAAATTATATTTTTTGCTGTTAATATTGCTGCTTTTCTTCAGCAGTACTGCAATTGGACGATCGCGCCCTATTGCCTCTATCCCCTTCAAAATGTCGGGTACTTATATTGTGGTTCAAACCAGCATCAACGGTGGGCCATTACTGGATTTGATTTTTGATACAGGGGTACGTCATACCATTATCACTGAATTGTATAAAGAAGACAGTATTAATATCCAATTAGAGAAAAGACAAGCCATTCACGGACTTGGTGAGGGCAAATCTGTTTATGCCCTGGTTAGTTCTAATAACGAGCTTTCGCTGGGGAAACAACAACTCCATGATAAGAACATTTACGTCATCGAAGAAGATATTTTTGGCCTTTCGGCACAAAACGGGCGCAAAATAAACGGACTATTGGGGAACAGTATAATGGAGAATCATGTTGTGGAGGTAAATTATACCGCAAGCCGGCTCCGTTTTTATCACTCAGAAGGCTTCACGCCTCCCTGCAATTATATCTCCTGTCCGCTCCTGATCGAAAACAACAAAATCTATCTGACCATGACTATGCTTGATGAACATGGCCAATCACGCACAATTAAAATGCTCATTGATTCAGGAGCCCAGCTGAATGCTTGGTTCAAAACCAGTAAAGGCGATCATTTACCAAAACGTAAAGTAAAAGCACGTATTGGCGAAGGTTTTAGCGGGGAAATCAGGGGTCATCTGGCACGAATACCACGCATCTGTCTGGAAGACTATTGTTTTCAAAATCCTATTGTTGCCTTTCCTGATTCGAGTACCATTTCTGAGATTTACCTGAACTCCGACCGCGATGGCACCATTGGTTCTGAGCTACTTGCCCGTTTCAACTACTTCATCGACATGGACAAAAAGATGCTATACATTAAACCTAACGGAAACTACAAAGCTGATTTCAACTATAATATTACAGGAATAGAAATAATCAAATCCCAATATCCATTTCAACAATTTGAAGTTGTGCATCTTTGGGACGATTCACCGGCCATGAAAGCAGGTGTTCAATTGAACGATGTGCTTTTGACTATCAATGGTAGTGAAATAAACAGATTAAGTCTATCGGAAGTAAGAGGATTGTTCAGACGTCCTTCGCGCACACCACTCACCATATTGATTCGTCGAAACAATCAAGCGCTGGAGTTGAAAGTTGATATGCGCGACCAACTCGCAATCATTGACGATTAAAAAGGAATTCAATCTTTCAAAATTCTGGATTACGTGAACACATGCAAGTTCAAGCCCAGTATGAAAAAATCCAGGTATGTAGAAGTAAATATGTGCAAATTAATAGTTGGCTTAAATACAAAAGATTGGAAAAACCAAAAAACAAACATACCCTGACATCATGGAATTAATTTTATGACGGGTGAAACTTTTCCGGAACAATTTTCAGCATTTCCAGAAAACAATTTCTCCATTGATTTGGGGTTAAACAAAAAATTTGAGCACTTAGATTTATGCCAAATTTCTTAGAAATAATTCTGATTTGATTCTTTCTGAATAGTGTCTTTAAGGCTGTATTAACTAACATTTCAGGTTTCTTTAAGAAAAATGAAATAAAAGTCAGGTATTTACCTTTCAGTTCATAGTCTAATGATGACTGCTTTCTTTGTATGATCAGCAAGGCCGATTTAACAGTGGGAGGTGGCAAAAAACTTTCAGGGTTTACCTCATATAAGAGTTTTATATCAAAAAAAGTCTGATAAAAAACTGTGATAGGATTGTAAATTCTGTTTGAAATCATCTTTTTGGCCGGTTCAGACTGAAGTACGATTGAACCACCCAAAAAATTTTCAATGTTATCAAACATCAAAATTTTGAATATTTCCGAAGTAATCCTGTAAGGAATGTTTGACACCACTTTGAAAGGGCAATTAGGAATTGTAAATGACCTGAAGTCGCACCCAACAATTTGAACGCTTTGATTACTTAAAAACCTATTGCGCAAATACTTAACCAAAGCGAAATCATTCTCGATGGCTATTATTTTATTGGCATTCTCTAATAATTGGACTGTAAAAAACCCTTTGCCTGCACCAATATCCAATACAGTATCGTGTTGCGTTAGATTTGCTTGATCAATCGCATCTTTAATTAGTTCTTGATCAATGGTAAAGTGCTGTCCCGAGTACCGAACGGGTATGCTGTTTTTCTTTGTCATTAATTACTACTTGTAGGTGAATACTGTTGTTCTATTCGAAGAAGTGAATAGACAGTATTACCAAACAGAGCAACTATGGCAAAACCATGCTGATTAACAGCAAGTTAATGACATAAATTATTCACAGACTGATTGTCTTGACCTGAAAAGATTGATTGGATTTATATTAGGACTGTCTATCACTTAGATAGATGTCCAAGGTCTGCTATAGTACATAATGTAAATGTCTAAAATGTTTGACTGCAAAACTATTGACTTTGCCTAGAAAAACAAAACAAAAATCGAAAGTAAACAAAGCCGAACGTGCACAAAAAATAAATTCTGACTTATAACACCCTGAACTTCGCAGAACCCACTTTAGGTGATAAAAAAATCCTCCGACAAAAAAGCTCATCGGAGGATTTCATAGTAACAATTAGGTCAACGGACTAAAAATTCATTCTCAACGAAAAAATGAAATTTCTGCCCGATGCTACAAGTCCCGAACTATAAGGCATATAGCGCTGATCAGTTATATTCTCGATGCCACCGCTAAAAGTAAACATATCATTGATACGTTTCATGGCTTTAAAATTCAGTGTGTACCACCCGGGAGAATATGGATTTCCATCGCTATCAGCAGGATACAAATAGTCTTTTGAAATCTCTGATTCAGGCATATCTTTAAAGGGCACTTCCTGTGCATATTGGGCATATAAATCAAGACGCAACCCCCTGTGTTTGTAGCTCAGCCTGGTGATGCCGAAAACAGGAGCCGAGTGTCGCAAAGGGCTCTTCGATCCATCGTCCAACTCCTCCTCGCCTTTCTGCCAGGTTAGATGACTAAACAAGCTAAAGCCATTCTCCATCTTCCATTCAGCAGCAATCTGCAGCCCATAAACCGTAGCTTTGGCCGCATTTTGAATGGCTTGTACCTTACTTAATTCGCCGTCATACATGATGCTGTCCAAACCGTTGAATAAAAAGTCACGACGCACCATAGCCTGATCAAGTAAGGTGTAGAAGGCTGAAATATCTATCTTTACACGATCGGCAAAGACCCGTGCCAGGTCAAATTCAGCATTATATGCATACTCAGGTTTGAGGTCAGGATTTGGAACAACAACTGCTCCCGGCTCCGAATCAAACACCTTGCCGATGTCATCCACATTTGGCGCCCTGAACCCTGTTGATACTCCGGCCCGAACTATCCATTTTTCGTTGGGTCTGTAGTTAAAACCCAGGCTACCGGTGAGAGCCCCGTCCTGATTTTCAGTGTTAACAAAAGGAAACTTGTAAAAGGTGGTGTCAAAAGTAGCGTTCATCGAAAAGTAATTGTAGCGTGCCCCAGCCTGAATCATACTTTTGTCTGACAATTCGTACTGATAAATGGCAAACAAGGCAGCCGAAAGCCAATCGGACTGCGGATAGCGAGCCGGGCCTTTCTGGCTTGTCAGGGCTATGATATCCCTGTCAATTCCACTCGATTCCACATCGTTGAATACCAGTTCGGCACCATACAACAATCTCGATCGCTCGTTCAAGGTCTTCCTTAAGTCAAAATTGAGCGCATAGGCATTCACCTTTTCAAATCGCTCATAAAGCACTGCACCCATGAAATCTCTGTCGTGACGGCTTTCTTCGAATTGCTGCGCAGAAAGATTCAACACAAACTCATCGAAAAGTCTGCGTTCCTTTTGGTGTGTTATGCTGAAGCGATTTACCAGCCATTTTTGTGGTCCGTAATACCATTCGGCACTCCGCGGAAGTCCGTTTTTATAACGCAAAAGCCTGTCATAACGACTATAATTTGTTGTATTGGAATAGATTAATCCATATTCAAAGTTCCAATACTCATTAGGTTGAAAAGCCAACTTCTGCATAAAATGCCCCATTTCAAAGCCCGATGGC
>Ga0334883_1001276_pt1 | contig 38552 bp, 23 predicted proteins | sample GraSluR1_MG_6_FD_207230 | JGI IMG/M metagenome (GOLD analysis project Ga0334883, IMG submission 207230) | Sludge microbial communities from methane-producing bioreactor in Wageningen University, Netherlands - Granular Sludge_09_05-R1 | ecosystem: Engineered > Bioreactor > Anaerobic >...
TGGGGCTCACACCGGCCCTCCTTTCCCCACCCTTTCCCACATTCGGCCCACCGCCGTCCATCCACTCCCCGCGCCTACTCGCGGGGATCCTGCGGCCTGCCCTCGGCCGCGCCCAGAACCCACCGGAACGCAGGCATCGGGGCCGACGTGGTTGCCGGCAATGCCGCGGTTGCAGGGGTCGGGACTCCGCGCAACCTGAACCTAAGTGCGAGCATACCTGCAAATCAGAGAGATAGGATCGCCCAATACCATATTGGATGACGAGATACGTGCTAGACAACCATGAACATGCGATGGAGCACTCAATTCGCGCTAATTGAGGTGATATGAAGATATTGAGACATAATGCATAACATAAAGCTAAGGGAGGCGGCCCAAGATGCCGATGGTCTCCACCAATAGCATGCTGTCGGCCCCGTTACTCCACTGTTCCCGACAAACGCACTGGAGCGACAGGTCCTAGATGGGAGGCCGGTGGGCTCACCGGAGGTGGCAATGGGCGCCCAGTCGCGGGGATGTCCCCTTCGTCCGGCAGCAATAAGCGACGGCCATTCGACACGACGCTCTGATACTGGACGCGCCCGGAGGTGGCCGCCATGTAGGCAAGGACGTGATGACATTGGTCTTGCGCCTCAGTTCCATCGGTACGCGGATCGCCGTCGTGACGTTTGCTCTGGTCGTGGGTACCGTAGCCGTGCAGGGGTTCGTCGTGTCGCGGCGCACCGGGCAGATCATCCGGTCGGCATCCAGGGCCGAACTCGATGGCATCACCGGGGGCGTGCTCAGGCTCTGTGAGGCTCAGCACGCACTGTTGCTCGAGAAGGTCGGGCACGATCTGAGTGTCGCCCGCTACTGCCTGGCGAGCCGAGGCCCGATCACCGCGGGGCCGCAGCAACAGGTGCAGGCGGTTGACCAGGAGACCAAGCAGGCCTCGGTAGTCACCATTCCGGTTCTGCAGTCACAGGGCAAGACTCTGCTGCGCGACTATGAAGTGGTCGACGAGGTGAAAAAGCTGGTCGGCGGCACCTGCACCATCTTCCAGCGCACCGATCTGGGGCTGCTGCGGATCACGACCAACGTGGTGGGCAAGACGGGGCAGCGGGCGGTGGGGACCTACATCCCCAACTCCAGCCCTGTGGCGCAGGCCGTGCTGGCCGGCAAGACGTACGAGGGCCGAGCGTTCGTCGTGGACCGCTGGTACGTGGCGGCGTACGAGCCCATCAAGTCGGCGGGGGGCGAGGTGGTCGGCGCGCTCTACGTGGGCGTACCCCAGGAGAGCGTCAGCACGTTGCGTGAGGGGATCGTGAATACCAAGGTCGGCCAGGACGGGTATGTGTTTGTCCTCGACAGTGAGGGCAACTACGCCATCAGCAAGGACGGCGAGCGCGATGGCGAGAACATCATCGATGCCAAGGACGCCCGCGGCCGCGAGTTCATCAAGGACCTGTGCAACAAAGACAGCGAGGCGCGCAAGAGCGGATGGATCGAGTACCCGTGGAAGAACCCCGGAGAGGCGAAGGCCCGGGACAAAGTGGCCAGCGTCATGTACTTCGAGCCCTGGGACTGGGTGATCTGCGCCAGCGCGTACGCAGAGGAGTTCAACGCCCCGGTGCAGGTAGCGCGCAGGACGAGTCTGGTAGTCGGCTCTCTGGCCGGCGCTCTGGCTCTGCTCATCAGCGTTCCGTTCGGCCTGAGCATCACCCGCCCGATCCGCAGCCTCGTGCAGCAGTTCTCGCGCCTGCGCGACGGCGATCTGAGAGAACGTCTGAGGCTGAACCGCAGTGACGAGCTGGGCGAGCTCTCCAGCGCCATGGACGACTTCTGCGGACACCTGGGCGAGATCATCGGTCAGGTCCAGGGGGCGGCCGAGGAGGTTGCCTCCGGTAGCGAGGAGATCAACCGCTCGGCGGACGCCATGTCTCAGGGCGCCTCGGAGCAGGCGGCCAGTGTCGAGGAAGTGTCCTCCTCGATGGAAGAGATGAACAGCTCCATCGCTCAGAATGCCGACAGCGCTCAGCGCACCACGGGCATCGCCCGGGACGCCGCCGGAAAGGCCATCGAGGGTGGGGAGGCGGTGGTACTGACGGTCCGGGCCATGAAGGACATCGCCGAGAAGATCGCGATGGTCGAGGATGTGGCGCGCCAGACGAACATGCTGGCCCTCAACGCGGCCATCGAGGCCGCGCGGGCGGGCGAGCACGGCCGAGGCTTCGCGGTGGTCGCCGCCGAGGTGCGCAAGCTGGCCGAGCGTAGCGGCGTCGCCGCCCAGGAGATCCGCACCCTCTCCGCCGACAGCGTGCAGGTGGCCGAGCGGGCCGGCACGCTATTGGAGGAGATCGTCCCCGGCATTCAGAACACGGCGCAACTGCTGGAGGAGATCAACGCCACCAGCGGCGAGCAGGCACGAGGCGTGCAGCAGATAACGCAGGCCGTGCACGAGCTGGACAAGGTCGTGCAGCAGAACGCCTCGGGGGCCGAAGAGATGGCCGGTACCGTCGCCGGTCTCACCGGGCGAGCGGACGCGCTGCGCCAGGCGGTGGCCTTCTTCCGCCTGGATCCGGCGCAGGCCGCAGGGGCGAAAAGCGGCGCCCAGGAGACCAGAGGTGCCGCCTCGCACGAGGCCGATCCAGCGCAGGATGGCTGGGACGCCGATGCAGACGACTGGACCCCGCCATCGAGACGTCTCTCGGCCTAGCACGGCACGCCGGGCAGCCGACCTCGCTCAGAGCCAAACGCCGATGGGCACCCGAATCGGGTGCCCATCGGCGCTCTGGTTCGCCTCCAGACCGATCGCAGCCACCTACGGTCGCCATCCCACCGGGGCCAGCACCAGGGTATCGACGAAGTACCCACAGCGCTTGGAGACGGCAGGGTCCTGCGCCCTTACCCGCAGCGTCAGCGCGTGCCTGCCGGCACCCAGCTCTCCCAGACCGTCAACGTCCAGCAGATGCCAATTGCCCAGGTTCAGTGGCCGCGGATAGGTGACGGCGGTGGGCGCCGACGTTGTCCGCCTCTCGGGCTGCGCAGCACCGTCGTCCAGTTGCCACGACGCCAGTCCGGAGACACCGTCACTGCCCAGCACCCACAATGCGTACGCCCCGTCCCGTGGAACGTCGAACTCCCAGCGGGCGAACCAGTCCGGCGCCCCGTCGGGGGTGTCTCCCGAAGGCCCGCCCTCGTGGGCGACGTTGAGGTTCAGATAGCCGGTACCGTTGGTCCCGCGGGCCTCGGGACGTTTCGAGGCCAGTTGCACACCGTACAGGAAGTTGCTCTTGGCCACACTCTCGGCCTCGATCCACACCAGTTCCGCCTCCTGACCGAAGGCGAGATCGCCGAACATCCCCGGCTGGTGGAAGGACCCGAAGGTCAGCGCCCAGGCACTGACCTCCCCGTGTGGCACCTCCTCGCGGGTGACGTTGAACCCCAGTCGGTCGGTGGAGGCGGGCCTGCCGATGCCCAGATCGGCGTAGGGAATGGCGACTTCCGCGGTCCAGCCGTCCTCGCCGCGCTGCGTGGCCACCGTCCAGTCACCGTTCCAGTCGGAGTCTTTCCTGCCGTCGGTCACCTTCTCGTCGAAGGTAACCGCCGCGGCGCTGGCGATGAAGTGCAGGTAGTCCCTGCGGTTGCGCAGCGGGTCGATGAAGATCTCGATGCAATCGTCCTCCCAGACCATGTCATCATGCCGAGTCATCTCGGTCTTGAGCAGATCCATCTTGGCCTCGTGGCAGACGAAACCCAGGTACAGCGCGCTGTCATCGTACAGCACCCGGACTTCGGTCTGCTGAGTGGCCGGTCGGGGCTTGCCCTCGATGAGGTAGAAGGGCGTCGAGACCGGCGCCCACGTCCAGGCGTCCTCATCCAGCCGTCCATCGATGCGGGGGGCCTCGGCGCACTCCACGGCCGTCATGCGGGGCGTCGCGCCCTGGCCGGTGGCCAGCCGGTCGCGCAGGCTCTCGAAGTACGACCTGAGCACCACATCCCCCGCCTTCTCGGCCGGCCAGCCCACGGAGGCCATGAGCCGCTCCAGCTCGTCACCGGCCTGGAACGCCTCCTCAACGAGCCTCTGCGTCTCCTCGGACGCCAACCTGTTGCGCTCGCCGGCCTGCTCCATCTGCCGCACCAAAGTGGCCGTCAGGGCCATACTGTAGTTCAGCTTCATCCGCGTCGCGGCGGCGCCGAGCTCCTTTGCCATGGCCGCGGGCACTTCGTCACGAGTGGCGATGTCCGCCGCGATGGCCTCAGCGGCCTCGGCGTTCCCAAGACGCTTCCGGAGTGAGGCCAGGTTCTCGGCCGTCGGCTCGAGGTTGAAGAAGGACTGCAGCTCCAGGGTCCTGTGCGGGTGGTCCTCAGTCCACATCAGCTCTTCTGCCGGCTCGTCGTGCCCGCCGAGAAGCACCGCGTACTGCGCCAACCGCTCGCCCTCCTGCGGGAACAGACGACTGAAGGCCTCCGTCAGAGTGCACGGGTGCCGCGGGTTCCAGGTATTGCAGGCGAAGGTGAGGTAGTTCACCTTCCACCAGTCCGTCTGCCAGCCCCCCAGTACGAAGGCCCCCTGGGAACGGGATACCAGTTCCTCGGAAAAGCGCGGATAGGGTTCGAAGTACATCTTCCAGCCGATCATGTCATTGGGGAAGAAGTTGTGCCAGAATACCGGCTTGCGCCCGGTGACCTCCACGTACTCGTCGGCCCACTCCCGGCTCAGTGTGGTCGTGAAGGTCTTCGTGTCCGCAGGGAACCTCTCCCCCATCCCCCGCACGTAGGCGTACTGGTCCTCCAGGCTATTGCCCTGCGCTCCCGAGTAGGGCTTCCAGTAGATGGTGGGAGTGAAGAAGATCGAGGCGCCCGCGGGCCCTGTGATCGCCTGCACCTTATTCAGAAGGTCCGCCTGAGCGGCGATGAGCGAGTCATAGACGGCCTCATCCTCCCCGAAGACCCGCAGCGGCACGTCGTCGAAGTTGAAGCCGAAGGCCCCCGCACCGGCGTCCAGGGCCTCCCTCACCCGGGCCAACATGGGCTCCACGAACTCCTTCTGGGAGTAGCGCAGGGTGGTGTTTTGGAACCACGAGATCGTGGGGATCAGGGTCATGCCCCGCAACCGGCAGTCGCGGAGGATCTCGCGGTACTGCGCCGAGAGCGGCTGATTCCATGGGATATACCAGGTATACGCGTTCATCTTGAAGGAAGCCGCCCACTGCGAGTACCTGTGCCGGTACCCGTCATCGCCGCGGATCCACAGCATCCCGCGCACGGGTGCCGCCGGATAGTCGACGATCCGCGCCGCCGCGAGGTCGCAGCGTCCGGCCGCGCCCGAGAGCAACTGGGCCAGCGTATAGCCGGCATAGACCAGGCCCGTATCCGCCGGAGCTACCACGTGCACCGTCGAGCCCTGGGTGAGCACTACGTAGGCCTGGGAAGGGTCCGGAGCCACGGACAGATCGACCCCGGCATCCCGCAGCAACCGCCGGGACCGCACGCTGTCCGGGCGATGCAAGACGACACGGGCCCCCTCCGAGGGGGCCTCCGAGACCACCGGCAGCGTCACGCCGCACAGGGCCTGCGCGCGATCACTGAGCCACTGGGCCGCGAACCGGCCCGCCTCGGAGCCGGCGTCCACGACAAGGGCACCCACCGCGACGCCGTCGCAGACCAGGGGCAGGGCTTCGCCTGACAGGGTCATCTCCTGAGGGTGCGGCAAGACCAGCGGCGCGGCAGCGGCAAACAGAGGAAGGGATAGGGCGAACAGGACCAGCGAGACGACTGTGCGGTGCATAGCGATCTCTCCTACGAAATGACACAGGGTGGCCGGCGACGGCAGGACAGGGCGGGACCACGATCGCAGTGAGTTACCCGGCTACCACCGGCAGCGTCACCCGTGAGGGGTGCGCGATGTCGTGGTAGATGGTCTGCCGCGCCACCCGCGTGCTCGTGTCGGTGGCCGGGTCCTCACCGGTGTTGAGATTGCGGTCCCATAGCGGGAAGTTGCTGCTGGTGACCTGCAGGCGGATGCGGTGGCCGGCAAGGAACACTTGGCCGGTGGCCTGCAGATCGATGGTGAACTCGTACACGACCTCCGGCGCAAGCAGCCGCGGCTCGCCCCAGAGGTCCTGCCGGAACCGGGCCCGGATCACGCCCTCGGTCACATTCATCGACCGCCCATCCGGCCACACGTCGGTGAGCCGGGCGACGAAGTCCGTATCCGGAGCCGAAGAAGAAGCGTAGAGCTTGACCAGTACGGGCCCGGTGACCTCCAGATCGCGTGCGAGGACGTCGGAGGTGAAGGTCAGCACGTCGGGCCGGGCCTCATTGGGCCGCTGGTCGTACGGACCGGGCTTGGCCATCTCGTACAGGCCGGGGTTGTACGGACCTACGGAGTGATTGCCGCCAAGAGTGGGAACGGGGTGGGCGGGATCGTAGTCGTACACATCAGGAGCGTCTCGCCCCGGCGGCTCTGGGGACAGGCCTCCCCCTGCGCGGAGGTAGTAGTCCGTGTACCGCGTGCGGGCCAGGGGCCATTCCCATTCGTCGCGCCAGGTGTTGCGGCCCATGACGAAGAGGCGGATCGGGGCGGCCTGGAAGCCCTCGGGTCGGCCACCGGAGAGCAGGCACCTCAGCCAGCGCATGGTGGCGTCGTCCTCGGCGGCCGCGTGTGCTCCGAAGTCCAGCTCGCCCAGGACGGTGGTGGGGTTGACCCCGTGGGTCCACGGACCCACCAGCACGCGGTGGCTGTCGCGCAGCTCGGAGCTCGGCGCCGCCTGGCGCAGGGCCAGATAGTTGGCGAAGGTCTCACCGGCATAGTAGTCGTACCAGCCGCCCGTCAGCAGCATGGGGGCACGGACCTTGTCAAACCGGGCCCGCACGTTCAGCGGCTCCCATTGCGGACCGTAACGTGCGTGGGTGACGTAGTCACGGTAGGAGGGCACCGGCCCGGCGCCGCTGCGCACATCCATCTCCGCTAGCGGCAAGGAGCCCAGTACTTCGCCCACATCAAAAAGCGGCATCAGGGCGGCCTCGGAGGTGCGGGCGTTGGTCTCGAAGCACAGCCAGCTCCAGGTCAGTCCCAGACTGAAGGCGCCGTCGCAGTAGTAGGCGCGTTTGAAGCAGTCTCCGGCCATGAACCGCGGATTGAGCGCACACAGCATCTCGTCGCCGGAGAGGGCGGCGTAGAACTGCGTCGCGGCCAGGTAAGAGTCCCCGAACATGCCCACCCTGCCGTTACACCACGGCTGATCCCGCAGCCACCGCAATGTGTCCGCCCCGTCGGCTTCCTCGCTCACGAAGGGGTACCACTCACCGTCGGAGTCGTAGCGTCCCCGGCAGTCCTGGGCGACCAGAGCGATCCCCAGTTCGGTGAATCCCGGCCCCTGCAGGCCCACGCGGTTGTAGGCCGTGCGCACCAGCACAGTGGGAAACGGACCTTCGCCCTCGGGCAGGTAGACGCTGGTGGCCAGCCGGATCCCGTCACGCATGGGGACCTTCACATTGCGGTGCACACTCATGGGCGCCTCCTTCGGCCCCTGCCTATTCGCCGTGCCCACGGCCATGGCCTCGCGGGGGAGGACTGCCGTGTACCGACGCCGAACCTGACTCGTTGTGACCAGAGACCGCCCCGATCAAGGTGAACAGGCAATGGCGAAGGCTACCCGTGCTCTTGCGATCACCGTCGCGCTGCTGACGACGGCGTTTGGTTGTCTTGCGGCCGAGCGGACCTACCCGTGCTTCCGTGCCCAGACAAGTCCGGTCCTCGACGGCGACATCGCCGGTGACGCCGCGTGGCGCTCGATGCCGGTGGCCACGGGCTTCTCCGTCCTCGGCGGCGACCATACGGTCGCCAAGCAGACCGCCGTACAGGCCTGCTGGGACCAGGAGGCGCTCTATGTCGGCGTCACCTGCGAGGAGCCGGACATCGCCCACATGAAGCTACAGGTTCGAGACGGCGGCCCCGGCTGGCTGGATGACGGGATCGAGCTGTTCCTGCAGCCGCCCGGCGGCAAGGTCTATCAGTTCATCACGACGGCCGGTGCCGCCCGCACGGCCTGGGAAGGCGCCGCCGATGGCTTCGGCTACGAGGCCGCGGCCTCCAAGAGCGCCGACGGCTACTGCCTGGAGATGAGGTTTCCCTTCGCGCTGCTGGAGGCCCGGCCCCAAGAGGGTGACCGGTGGCAGGGCAACTTCTGCCGGAACATCTTCACCCGCAACTCCGGCGGCGATCAGTTCACCACCTGGGCCCCGGCGACCCGCCAGTTCCTGGAGCCGGAGAGCTTCGGCACCATCGAGCTTCTGGGAGCGCCACCCTCCGCGGCCGAGGCGCCGGCGCTCAGCGACCGCATCAATGCCCCGTACCGGCAGCATCTGCTGGCGGGCCTGGCACAGATCGCGGCCGAGGCCGAGCAGTACGTGCCGGTGCTCCAGGAGGCCACGCGGAGCCAGCGGTTCCGGGGCCAGGCGGCGCGCCTGCGGGCGCAGTGGCGACGGCTGCAACAGGCGCTGGATGACGCCGATGCCGCCTCCACGCAGGAGTTGCGCGGGATGCTGCGCGGCGCCGACGCCATGCTCCAGGCCTCGTACGACGTGAAGTGGGCCTACATGATCGCCGAGTTGTTCGATGACTGACGGTTGGCCCCGTCGGCCCGGGAGCAATGGCGTCGTGCCAACGAGCCGTCGACCGCGCTCCCTCTGAGGGCAATGATGGACGGCTGCGGGTCGGAGACCCGCAGACACGGGAGTCAGTTCCATCGCGGAATGTCACCACCGCACGACTAAGGAGTGCACACCCATGAGACTGAAGATGCTGCCCTGGATCCTGTCTCTGCCGGTCGTCCTGGCCGGTCTCGGTTCCGCAGGATGGGCCGCGACCAATGCCCGGGAGGTGGAAGAGGACAACTCCCTGGCCTCGAGCTTTGTCACTCCGCACAAGGCATGGGGGCAGGGGTACGCGGGGGGCAAGGTGCGGGCGCTGTTCTTCGTCTATACCGGGGGCTACGACGGCACCTGGGAGGACACCGGCACCCGGGTACGCGAGGTGGTGGAGCTGGCGCAGCGGTTCGACATCGATGCCGACGCGGCGCTGTTCTGCGGCCGAGGGAATGAGAAGTGGCAGTTCCACGGCCAGAAGCTGGGTGAGCAGCGTGCCGAGCGGCTTCTGGAGCAGCCCTACGAGCTGTACGTGGTCGCGGGCTTCCCCATGGAGAAACTTCCGGCGAAGATACAGTATCTGGTTCTCAAGCAGGTGGCCGAGGGGGCCGGGCTCCTGTGCTGCGGCCAGGGCGCTGCCGAGTACCTGACGGGCAGACGCGCCATCGAGCCGGCGCCGGAGATGCTCACCGCCGGCCTGCCGGTGCTGGATGGGAAGCAGGCCTCGGAGGTCGTAGGCGCCTACAGACTGGGGAAGGGCCGCGGGGTGTGGCTCAAGTACGCGGCCCACGCGCTCTCGCCCCGGCATGACTTCACCTGGCGCGGCCTGGCCGAGTACGACTACTGGATGATGCTGGTGGGGCGCGCGGCGCTCTGGGCGGCAGCGAAGGAGGTGCCGCTGGCGGTGACATCCGTCACCACGCGGGGGCCGCTGGCGGTGCCGGTGGGTCAGGAATCGCTGGGCGAGATCGGCCTCCGCAACTCCGCCGACCGCCCGGTGCAAGTCAGGGTGGAGCCCGAGCTACGTCGGGCCTGCGATGGTCTCAAACTCCCTCTGGAACCCATCCTGGCCAATGTCCCCGCCGGCGATGTGGCCCAACTGGCGGTTCCTCTCCCCTATCTCCGGGCCGGTGATTACTATCTGGACGCCATCGTGCGCACTCAGTCTGCCGTGCAGGCCTTCGGCGCCGCTGCCTTCACCGTGCAAAGCGCCGTGGGTGTGGCCGAGATCACCACCGCGGCGACCTTCGTCGAGGCGGGCGAGAGCATCACCGGTGCCGTGGCCCTCAGGGGGTCCCTGCCCGACGGCGCGGTGCTGCGTCTGAGCTTCAGAGACTCCTACGACCGCGTTCTTAGGCAGGACGACCGGCCACTTGGGCAGGATGACACCGGGACGACCTTCGAGTACGAGACTTCCGAGGCCTGCACCAACCTGATGCGGGTCGAAGCGCTACTGCTCGTCGGCGACCGGGAAGTAGACATGGCGGATACGTCATTCAGCGTCCCGAAGCGTCGGCACGACCGGTTCAACTTCGTCATGTGGGATGCGGCCATGGACGTACTGGGCTACTACTCCTGGCGCGGCCTGCAGGAGGCCGGCCAGGACATCTGCCTGCTCGGCAGCATGGGTGGACAGCGCAAGACCCCGCCCTCGGTGCACGCCTGTGACGGTTCGCTTGTGCCCTACAGCACGCGCATCCTCGACCCCAAGGACGAGCAGGGCTTCATGCAGCCGGTGTGCTGGAATGACGAGCCCGCGGTGACTGAATATGTGGACAAGATCGTCGACAATCAGAAGAACCTCCGCGAGCAGGGGGTGTTCGTCTACTCCCTGGGCGACGAGGGCGTGACGCTGGGCTGCTGCGTGCATCCCTCCTGCATCGCGGCGTACCGTCGTTACCTGGAGCGGCAGTATGGCACCATCGAGGCGCTCAACGCCTCCTGGGACACGGACTATGCGTTTTTCGAGGCCGTCGACCTGCTCGACCGCAAGGACAACATGGAGGCGGCGGCCCTCAAGACCAACTACCCGCGCTGGTACGATCGGCAGGCGTTCGCACGGTACAACCTGATGCAGTTCTCCGGGCGCTTCGTGGAAGCCTACAAGGAGCTGGACCCACAAGCCAGGACCGGCTTCGAGGGCACCGGCGGCTTCGGCGACGACTACGACGCAATCCTGGGGACCAACACCTTCTACGGCCCCTATCCGGATATCGGCGACGACATCGTCCGGGGAGCGGCGCCGCGCAGCATGGTGCGCTCCAACTGGATGGGGTACAGCAAGACCGGCGACGCTCTGTCGGACGCGGCATGGCGGATGGTCATGCGCAGCATGGACAGCATCTGGTACTGGATGTGGTCCGGCATCGGCAACTGGCGGGGCTACCAGCGGCCAACCTTCGACTACTGGCCCGCCATCGATGATCTCACCGAGGAGATGCGTCCGGTCCGCCAGGGGCTGGGAGACCTGGTCATCAAGTCCGAGATCGCCCACAGCAAGATCGCGATCTTCTACTCCCTGCCCTCGGCGCTTTCCGGGCAGCTCGAGAACGGCAGCGAGTTCATCAACCCCAAAGGCACCCACGAGACCTGGACGCGGCTCACCAATGAGCTGGGCCTGGACTTCCGTTACCTCACCAGCAACCTGCTCAAGGGCGGGGAGCTGAGCAATGACGAGTTCCGCGTGCTACTGCTGCCCATGACACAGGCCATCAGCGCCGAGGAGGCCGAGGTGATCCGCGGCTTCTGCCGAAACGGCGGCACGGTGATCGCGGACGTCCGGCCCGGGATCTACGACGGCCACTGTAAGCCCATCGCCCCCGGCGCCCTCGATGACCTGTTTGGCATACAAAGGACGGGGCGCGGCAAGGTTGCTGAGGTGGCCGTGTCGGTCGAGGGCACTCTCGGCGATGCGGAACTGAAGCTGGACTTCGCCACCGCCAAGGTGGACACGGAGGTCCAGGCCACAGCGGCCACGGCCCTGGGGCACGCCGGGGAGACCGCGACGATGCTGGTGAATAACTTCGGGCAGGGCCGGGCGATCCTGCTCAACTTCCAGCTTCTCTCCACCGGCGCAGACGACGAGCAGGCCGCGTCCGCCCGCAGGCTCCTGGAAGCCGTCTACCAAACGGCCGGAGCACAGGCGCCGATCGAGGCCGGCTCGCCCGATGGCGACCCGCTGCCGCTCACCGAGACCCGTGTCTGGCGCAACGGCCGGGGCCTGATCTTCGGCCTCTGGCGCCAGATGGAGAACGCGTGGTTCAGCCCCAAGACGGGCACCATCGCGGGGGAGCCGCTACGGGCGAGGATCGGCCTCCCCGCGGAGGCGCACCTGTACGATCTCCGCGCAGGCAAGTACCTGGGCGCCACCACCGAGACCGAAACCGCCCTGCGCTGGGGACGGGCTTCGTTCTATCTGGCTCTTCCCTACCGCATCGGCCAGGCCTCGGTCGCCCTGTCCTCCACGGCCCCGGCACCGGGCCAGACCCTCACCGCCGAGATCCGCCTCCAGGTCCCTGATGAGTCGGAGGAGCAGCTCGCCGTCTGGGCCGAGGTGATCGCCCCGGACGGCAGCAGCCCGCTGTGGGGACGGCAGGTCGTGCTGCTCCAAGGCGGTCGTGGACAGGTGCGGATACCCGTGGCACACAACGATGCGCCGGGGCAGTGGAAGGTGACCGTGCGAGAGCTGTTCAGCGGCGAGAGCGCGGAGGCGAGCTGGACGGTGAGCGGGTGAGGACGGCGGGAAACGACGGAGAACGGCGAACGTCTCACCACGGAGACACGGAGTGCACGGAGTTCCACGGAGAACGACGCGGCAGGGGACGGCGGAGAGCGCCGGAGTGAACGGAGCAGGATTCGGCGAGACGGACATGAGGCGGGTCTTGCAGCCTCCCGGGCGGAGGGGACGCCGTAGCCGTTGACGCCGTTGACTTAGCCGTTGACTGGCGACTCGCCGACTCTCTCGACTACAGCGCGGAGGCCATGATGAGACCCTATCTGACGGCTGTCGCGACAGGTCTACTACTCGGACTGGCCTACCTGGCCGGGGCGCAGGACGGCGCGCCCACGGTGGCGGTGAGTGACACCGGCTCCCAGGTCAGTGCGGCGACATGGGAGTGCACCTCCGGACACAAGATCGAGAAGCGCCGTATCACTCTGGATTCCGGTGCCATGCGCTACACATTCCTGGCTTCCGGCTGCATCGATCCCTCCCACGGCGAGGAGCGGCCCTGTTCCGAGGGCAACTTCGGCATGCCGGACCCCAATAGCTGCAACTGGTACTGGGGCGGGTTCCTGCAGGTGCTGGTCAATGGCACCAATGCCACGGCCTATCGCATCGCCAGCGTCGGGGTGCTGGAGAGCGGGGAGCGCGGGAGCTTTCAGATCGTCTGGGCCCATCCGGACGCCGATGTGGGCCTGCGGCTGCTCATGCTCCCGGGCGACAATCACGTGCTTGCCCAACTCACCTGGCTGCCGCGCGAAGCCAAGACCCTCGAGACCCTCGCAGTGAGGCTCACCTGCTACCCGAGCTTCTTCACGACCGCCCGCGGCCGCACCGGCGAGCGCCACTGCCGCACGCCGCGCACCGACGAACGGCAGCCCCAGACCCTGCAACTGCAGCCTGCGGAGGATACCTACCTGTACTACTACGATACGGTGTTCGATGTTGCCAAGGGCGAGGGTGCCGGCCCCTGCGCGGCGCTGGTGGCGCCCGAGGGCGTGGCGGGCGGCAACGTGCAGATCGGCGGCTACGCTGTGGTGACGAACCTGAACCTGGACCCCGCGGCCGGGTCGGCGCGACTGGCCTTCTACGATTTCACCGGCCATAGCAACGCCTCGGCCCAGGGGTATATGGACGAGCATGCGGCCGGGGATCTGGCCGAACTCGTCGCCACGGACTTCCGCCCGGCGTCGGTGCGAGAGCTCGACGCGGATGCTCTCCAGGCCGAGGCGGACGGGCTCCTGGCAGATGCGGGCGACGATGGGCAGGCGTTCAGGCCGCAGGTGGAGGAGCTGTTGCAGAAGACGCGCGAGCTTAAGGCCACGGCGGACGAGGGCGACTGGGTCGCTGAGGCCGAGCTGGCGAACCTCATCCGCGATTCGGAAGACATGCTCTGGAAGCTGAAAGCCTTCGCGGCGCTGAACAGGCAGTAGCGGGCGGACGCGAGCGTACAGGGTCCCGGTCGGGAAGCCGGTTCTGCCGCCAAGACGTCATTGCCAGCGTCCATCTCGCGCAGCGAGATAGCGAGGAATCTCGCTGCATGCGGGGAGATGCCTCGAGCCGCTCTTGCCGGGAGCGGGCGGTCTCAGAATGACATTCCCGCCGAGGACGGGGTTCTCGGCCGCGCCTTCTGGGGCGGCAACGGCGGCGGACGAGCGAGATGCTCCCGCACTTTCGGGGCGAACAACAAGACCCACAGCGGGCGAGGCGGAGTGGCCGCCTCGCCCGCACGGACCTTGAACCCGTCAGATCTAGAGCTTCACAGCCGTCGACTTGGAGGCCTTCAGCACCTGGGCGGCGGTGACCTCGCGCCCCAGCTCCTGGGACAGATAGATGCCCTGACTGACGAGCATTACGTTCAGCGCGATGCCCGCGGTGTCCAGGAGCGGCACCCGGCCCTGCAGGGCCGCGACCCAGTGCTGCTGCGAGCCATCATAGGCGTCGTAGTCCTTGACCCAGCGATGCCAGCGGAAGTCGGTGCCGCCCAGGTCGAGGTCGGCGCTGAACTCCACATCCCCTACCTGGGAGAAGAACTTCAGCGGATTGAGCTTGAGGCCACCCAGTGCGCCCAGTACCTTGCTGGACTCCGAGCCGTCGTAGTGCATGGCCCAGCTTTCCTCGATGTCGAGGGTGATGCCACCTTCCAGGCGCACGAACCCCAGCCCGAGCTCCTCCACGTTGTACCCCGAGTCCTTCTTCTGCTTCTCATACATCGGGATCTCCTGGTGGGTGGCGCCGGAGATGGTGAGCGGCGTGGGGTTGCCCAGCAGGTCCAGCACCTGGGCCAGGTGGTAGACGCCCATATCGTACATGGCGCCGCCGGCCGACTGGTCCTTCTGCACGAAGGCCGGAGTGCCGTAGCCGTCCACGTACACGCGGCCCCGCCGGCGAAAGCCGTAGGAGCGGGCGTAGTACAGCTTGCCCAGATGCCCCTCCCCGATGAGCCGCCGGGCGGTCTTGTGCTCCTTGCTGTAGAGCGTTGAGAGCTGAATATGCAGGTGCCTGCCGGTCTTTTCGGCCGTGTCGACCATCCTCTTGGCATCCACGTACGAGCCGGCCATGGGCTTTTCGCAGTACACGTGTTTGCCCGCCTCCAGCGCGGCGATGGTCACGGGGGCGTGCAGGTTGTTGTGCAGGCACACGTCCACGGCGTCCAGCTTCTTCATCTCCAGAAGCTCGCGGAAGTCGGTGAAGACATCCGGAATCTCGTTGGCCTCGGCGACTTTCCTCGCCTCCTCCTCGTTCACGTCGGCCACCGCCACAAGCTTGGCCCCCGGAATGCCCCTGTAGGTGTTGATGTGTGACTTGCCGATCATGCCGACCCCGATGACGCCGATGCGGATGTCCTTTGCCATGCGTGATCTCACCCTCTTTGGTGTACTCCGGGGACGGTATGCCTTGCACCCTCACCCGGGGAGCGCCGCGGCGCTGTGGTTCGCGCCATCTTGCACCCGGAGCGCCGGGGGGTCAAGAGGCCGGTGGCCTCGAGCCCTCGTCGAGCAGACCGGGGAGGTCTCCGCCCGCCGATGCGGAACTCAAGGCCATCGTGGCGGCGCCCCCCCACCGGTCGCCGCAGATCCGGCATCATCGGCAGCCGCCCCGAATCGGGAGAGCGTCTCATGGAGAAGGTACTGCTGGTCATCGGCGATGCGGCGGAAGTCACCGACACGCTCTATCCATACTACCGCATCCCCGAGGATGGGTACGAGATGGTGGTCGCAGGACCCGAGAAGCGCGTCTACCACCTGGTGCAGCACGACGGCCATCCAGACTGGGACATCACCATCGAATCCAGGGGGTACAACTTCGCGGCCGATATCGCGTTTTGCGACATCGTGCCCGAGCAGTACCTGGGCTTGGTGATCTCCGGCGGCCGGGCCCCCGAGTACATCCGGTATGACGAACACCTGATGGCCGTGGTCAGGCACTTCGCGCGGTCCGGCAAGCCCATCGCCAGCGTCTGCCACGGCATCGAGATCCTCGCCAAGGCCGACGTAATCCGCGGCAAGAGGGTCACTACGGTCGCGAAGTGTCGCTTCGATGCCGAGGTCTGCGGGGCCACCTACGTGGATGCCCCGGTAGTCGTGGACGGGAACCTGGTGACCGCACGCACCTTCCACGACAACACTCAGTGGATGGGCGAGTACATGAAGCTGCTCAACGCCGCCAGGGACGCGGAGTGCCGGAGTTGAGCGTCTCGCCCCCGAACCATCACACCGTCCGAGGAAGTGCCGACCCATGGAACCGGTGAGACTACTGCAAATCGGCTGCGGCATGATGGGCGCCCGCCACGTGCGCGGCCTCGGAGAGCTGGAGCGTGTCGCTCCCGGCTCCGTGCGGCTGGTGGCGCTCTGCGATCAACGCCTCGAGCAGGCACAGAGCGTGGCGGAGGAGGCCGGGCAGCTTCTGGGCTACAGGCCGGTGGTCTATGCGACGGTGGACGAAGCTCTCGCTACGGAATCGGAGCTAGACGCCGCCGACGTGGTCACCGACCCCCGCTCACATGACGCCATCGTCATCCCGATTCTGCAGGCAGGGCTGGATGTACTGTGCGAAAAGCCGCTGGCGGTGACCGTCGCCCGCGGCAGGAGGATGGTTGATGCCGCGCGGCGTGAGGGCAAGGTGCTCGCCGTCGCCGAGAACAACCGCCACGACCCCATGAACCGCCTGGCCCGCGCGGCCCTGGACGGCCATATCATCGGCGACCCCAATTTCGTGCTCAACCTCGCCGTCAGCCGCGGCAGCGGGATCATCGCCACCGCCTGGCGCCACCGCCTGGCCATGGGCGGCGTGCTTCTGGACGTGGCCATCCACATGGCCTACATCATGGAGTACATGCTCGGGCCGCTGGAACGCGTCAGCGCCATCGCGCAACTCGTGCAGACACAGCGCCGCGGTGCGGAATATGACGGTAGGCAGGTGGAGGTGGCCGTGGACGCCGAGGACGCGTTCTCGGCGGTACTGGAGTTCGCCAGCGGCGTCGAGGGGCACTGGACGGTGCACTTCGCCAGCCCCGGAGAGAGCCTCCAGAAGCGCACGATCATCGGCTGTGCCGGCAGCATGGACCTGTCACCGGACCGCTCCGGCCGGCCGGTCACCGTCCAGTGCGGCGACGACAGGCTCTCGGGCGATGTCCTCGCCGGCGCCCTCCCCGAGTATGCCCTGCCCGAGATCGAAACCGCCCTGTTCGGCGAACGCCCCGGCAGCTACACCCTGGCCGGGCCGGTGACGGACCGTAAGCTCCTGGCCGCCGAGATGCACTCCTTCGCCCGCGCGCTGCGCGATGGTGGGGCTCCGGAAGCCGACGGCGCTCAGGGCCTGAGGGCCGTGGCGATCGTGTATTCCGTGCTGGAATCGGCGCTCATCGGACGGCCCGTACTCGTGGACGAGGTGCTCTCCGGGGCGCTGCACACGTACCAGGACATGGTTGAGGTAGCGGAATAGGCCCAACTGGCTATCCGCCCCTGCGCACCAACACCCGCGGCAGCCAGGCATCCGTGTGGTAGGGGCGGTCCCTCCACACGTAGAAGAGGTCCGCATACGGTCTGATCCGCCGCGGCCCCCCGCCGTCTTCGAGCCCGGAGAGTTCCTCATCGAAGACCACCTCGAGCCGCAACCGCACCGTCTCCCCCGGCCCTATCGTCGCCGGCACGGCGCCCGCGACGATGCGCGCGCGCACCGACCGGGCAGCACCGGCATCGGTGAAGACGCTCAGCACCCCCCCGTCGAACACAAAGCAGTAGCCTCCGGGGGTATCGGCATACAGCTTCTCCGACAGGCGGAAGTGGCACTGCTCAAGCGGGCTGTCCTCCAGATTGCTGAACTCCACGATCGCCTCGTACGGACGCCCCGCCTGCACTGCGGGACAGACCAGTTCGGGTCTCCGCGGGTCGTACCCGACGACCGGTAGCTCATCGGACAGGCCTGCGGTGAAACGATGCCGAGGGATGTATGGCGGGAAGTGCTCCACCGTGTCGCCCTTCGGCCGCCCCTTGATATCGATGAGGCCCCACGGGCGCAGGAACGGCTTGATGTAGTCGGGGTCCGTGGTGCCGATGAAGTAGCCGTCCAGGCGAAAGCCCCGCAGCCCACCGTCCTCGCCGTACTGCGGCACGGCTCGGTCCGCCCAATGCTTGCCCCCCCAGTGGTCATTGAGCACGAAATAGCGCGCCCCGGCCACCCATGAGGGGTCGTACTCGCCGGGTCGGGGAGTAGTCAGATTGCGCCAGCCGTCCAGCACCGTCTGGCGATAGTGCTCGATCTCCTGGGGCTTGTACGCCCTGGGGCCGCGGCGCCACGTAGCGTCCCTGTCCAGACTCTCCGGGAGCGGGAAGCACGACCAGCCCTCCGTGATCACAATCGGAATATGCGGGTCGCCGCGGTAGTCCATCTCCTGGCGACTCTCGATGATCTGCTCCATGTCCACGTGGCAGCCCGTGGGCCCGTAGGCGTGGATGGCGAGCAGGTCGAAGTGGTCCTTGGCCCCGGCGCAGTACAGAGCGCCGATGTGGTTGCGGTCTGAGTAGCACAGGTTGCCGATGGTCAGCCGGTTCTCGGGATGGGCCCGCTTCATGCCGCGGTGGATGGCGCGAATTGGGTCCATGTAGTAGAAGTGCCAGTCGGCGAAGTGGGGCCTGTAGGTCTCCGGTGCCACGAGATCGCGCTCGTTGCCGCCGGTCTCAAACAGCGTAACGCCGTAGGTCTCCCGGGCGAAGCGGCACGCCGCCTCGGCCCACCGCTCCAGGCACCGGTTGTAGCGGGGAATGTCTGAGAAGCGGAAACGCTCCGCCCACGGCGTGCCGAAGAAGTGAAGGTGGCAGATGAGGTGGCGCCGCGACAGGTCGCGCGGGTCGGGCCCGACCCGGGAGAAATCGAACCGCGGCTCGCCCTCGCCCGGGTCCTCCCGTTGCGTGTCGGCCCAGTGGATTCCGAACTCCCCGACATTGGCCCCCGTCGCTTCGATCACCCGCCGACGAATCTCCTGAGGCGGCCCCTGATCGTCCCCGGGCTCTCCGGGGTCCACACCCGGAGCGGAGAAGTAGAGCATGAACCCGTCGGGTACGGTGCCCGCCGGTTGGCGGCCCGCAGATTCCGGCGCCGCCTCCGTCCCGACCCTGGGCAGATCGCGGAATGCCAGGTAGCTCTCCCTCGGCTCGATGGCCGGAGCCCTGCGGTCACGGGAGCACAGGCCGAAGTCATGCCCGCTCCCGTCCTTGGCCTCGGGCAGGTCCGTGAGCACGAGGTAGGACGCCTGCTGCACCATGTGGTACTCCGGCCGGGCAAGCTCGGTCAGGACCTGCCGCAGGTGCCGGGCCTTGACCGCCTCGTCGGTCGTGTTCCAACCGTACTCGTTGAGCCACAGCTTCTTGTGTCCGTCGCCGTGGCGCACCAGCACCCGGTAGGTATCGTGGATGGCCCTCCAATGCAGGGGGGTACCGTAGGGATGGATGGCCACGGCATCGAAGCTGTCGCCGCCCCCGTGGGTGTAGATGTCCTCCAGGTACCGGAAGCCGTCTTTGACCCCCTCATGGTAGTCCAGGCCACCGACGGCCAGAACGCACTCCGTGTCGGCGGCCTTCATGGCCGTGTACCACCTCCTCAGCCACGGGACGTAGGTGTTGGCCATGTGCCCGTTGGCGCCGCCGTCGTTGATCCAGGAGCAGCCGTTGGGCTCGTTCCAGAACTGGTAGTACCTGACCTTGCCCCGATAGCGGGCGGCGAGGGTGGAGCAGAACCGCTCGAAATCCGCGGCATAGCGCTCATCGGGGGGGAAGCGATAGCCGATTCCCGGGATCTCGGGGGCCGCGGGAGGCAGGGCCCAGTCGGGCGTGAGGCCCACATAGGCGAACACCTCCAGCCCGCGTCTGCGGGCCTCGGCCACCTGGTGGTCCACATAGTCCCAATGGTACTCGCCCGGCGCAGGCTCGATGTCGATCCAGGCGAAGTTGGCGGGGACGTTCGTGCCGCCCATCTGCCGGATCCTGTCCATGCTGAGGCGGTCGAACGCCTTGGCCCGCTCATCGGGCAGGCCGAGCCAGCGGCCCCAGGTCATGCCGCAGCCGTAGATGAGGGGGCGCGGCTCGGGGGGTGTCTGTCCCATCGCCGACGAGACGGCGAGGACGGCGCAGAGAAAGTGAGTGGCGAGCACGGTTCCTCAGCTCCGGAGTCGGGTTGGGGGATCAGTTCGCTGCACATCCGATGAGGGCCTGCCGCGGAGGCCCGCAGACGGAGAAGCACGCGGCGACCGAGGAGCACATGGAGCCGGAGGGACGGCAGAGCGCGGAGGCGCGGACGGCACCCGGAGACAGCCGAGCATTGCGCGAGGGTCTGAGGCATGGCGCCAGGCCCGTTCTAGCTCAACGGGCGCGGTGACCGGTAGCTTTCCGGGAGAATCGCCGCGATCTCGGCCAGGTCGGCGGCGCTCAGTGCCCAGCCGGCGCCCCCCACGTTCTCCTCCACCTGCGCCGGACGCTTAGCCCCACAGATCGCGCAGGTGACCTCCGGGTGAGACAGGACCCAGTTGATCGCCACCTGCGCCACGGACCGCCCCAGTCTCGCGGCAATGGGGCGCAGAGCATCCACCGCCGCGAGATTCCGGGCGAAGGCATCATCCCTGTACAGGGCGCTTTGGGACCGAACGTCCCCCGGCGCGAAGCTGTGATCGGCGGAGAACTTGCCGGTCAGAAGGCCCTGCGCCAGCGAGCCGTAGGCCATGACACCCACGCCCTGTTGGGCACAGAAGGGCAGTAGGTCCGCCTCATTCTCGCGGTAAAGCATGTTGAGAGGAACCTGATTGGAGACGATGAGAGCCACGGCCAGCGCTCTTTTCAGCTCTTCTACCCCGTAGTTGGAGACCCCGATGTACCGGGCCTTGCCCATCGTGCGGATCTCATCGGCCGCTCCGACGGACTCCTCGATGGGCACGTGGGAGTCGGGCCAGTGGAGCTGGTACAAGTCAACGTAGTCCAATCCGAGACGGTGGAGGCTGTCATCGATGGCCCGGTGCAGCCACGCGGCGCTGGCGTCGGTGCGGTAGTTGCCTCCATCGTTCCACCTCCGGCCGCCCTTCGTGGTGATGAGCACCCGGTCACGCACGTCCCGCAGTTCCCGCCCCAGCACCTCCTCGGAGTGCCCGTGGCCATAGATGTCGGCGGTGTCGAAGAAGTTGATGCCAAGGTCGACGGCCCGGCGGAGCGCCGCACGCCCCTCGGCCTCGTCCACCTCCCCCCAGCCTCTGCCCCCTATCGCCCAGGCTCCGAAACAGACGGCGGACACCTGTAGGCCGCTGGGACCCAGTGTGCGGTATTCCATGGGAAGAAGGCCTCCCGACGTGGATGATGGCGACAGGAAACGCACTGTGTGGGGCCGCGATGGCGGCGGGGATGGCTCTCGGCCCGGGAGCCCGAGCGACGACAGACCCGCGAGGCGTCTAGCCCGCGGACCGCCCGGCCAAGAGTGGCTCCCACACGTGGCGGAAACTGCAGGCGGGGAGCACCAGATTGGCGTTGGCCTGCGAGCTGTACATCACCGCCAGCCCCAGCAACTCCCCGGCCGCGTCTGTGCACGGCCCGCCGCTCATGCCCTCCCTCACGGGGATGTCGGTGTTCAGTGCCGTCGGCGTCCCGGCGCCACTGCGCATGACCGCGGTGATGCGCCCTTCCTGCAGCCGCGGCCTTGGGCCACGGCCGGAAGCTCCCGGGCCATCGGCCATAGGGAACCCCGCCAGGTAACACTCCGTCCCTGCCGCGATCCTATCGCCGTTGGCAACCTTCACGAAGGGGTAGCCCCGGGAAGGTGGTAGCTTCAGCAACGCATAGTCGCCCCCCATCTCGCCGGGCGACGGACTGCCGATGACGCCGACATGCTCGGTCAGCCGGGCGGTCAGCACCTCCGCCCGGCGTGTCCCACTACCCAGCACCACCTGGACGGCTCCGGAGGTGGCGGAGCGCACGACGTGGGCGGCGGTGAGGACGTGGCCCTGCCTCGAGATGATGACCCCGGTGCCCTGGACGGCCGCGCCATGCGGGTCTCCCTGGTCGGCGGGTACCATGACACGCACCGTGGCCCGGAGCAGCCGACTGGGGGTCCCGTTGCGGACGAGGGCGGCGGTCAGGATAGCGGCAAGCAGGAGAGCAGCCACCCAGGCGATGGCCATAGCGGCGCCACGCTTGCGCGGAAGAGGGGTCAGTCGGGCGGGCGCCCGGCTCAGCGACGGGAAGAAGCGGCGCATGGTGTCTCTGACGGCCCAGCGGCGGAGAGTGGAGACGGCGGCCCGCCCGGGGCCACCCTCTCGGCGGCCCTACCGCATCAGCCCCTCCCAGACGTGACTGAACCGGGACGTCGGCACTCCCAGCGCCGAGACTTCCTGCACGGCGGCGCCGGACGAGCGGTCGGCGATGACATGATGCAGGGTGATGATGCCCACGATCTGGCCACGGTCATTGGTCAGCGGCGCTCCCTGCATGCCCGAGTATGAGGCGATGTCGGTGTGGAAGGTGAGGGCCCCCTGGTCGCCGCCCCGGTCTATGCGGCCGATGCTCCCCCGGTCGATCTTGATATTGGGCCCCATGATGCTGGTCTGCATGTCCGGGAAGCCCGCGATGAAGCAGTGGTTGCCTTCGGTGATGTTGTCGCTGCGAACCACGGGCAGGCACGGCAGGGCCTGCTCGGACTCGATCTTCAGCAGGGCGTAGTCCTTCCCGGCGCCCTGTGGGCTGCTATCAGTGCTGCTGCCCACATGCTCGGTGATCTGCGCGCTGAGCGTGTTGGAGTCCTTGGACCCACTGTTGAGGATGACCTCGATGCTCTGTGCCCCCCCGTCCTTGACGACACCGGCGGAGGTGAGCACGTAACCATCGGGGGTGATGATGGCGCCGCTGCCGGTCCTCTCACCACCGTCCACCCGGATCCACACGGCGGCGCGCTTGAGATCACCGATGACGTCGCTACCGAACAGCGCGTAACCCAGGGCGGCGCCCAGGCAGGCCAGCGCGAGCAGAACCGCCAGGAACGTTGCTAGCCCGGAGCGGGGCAAGGGTGCGTCCTGAGCGGCGCCACCGATCAGTCGCGGGCTGTAGTAGGCCACCTGCAATCAACTCCTCGGGGGGCACTTGAGCGCACAGGAAGGTCCGGTCGGTGCCCCGGGTGTGGCGTGGACAAAGGGCAGGACAAACGGCGGCGAGCCGGGAGCTCGGGCGACAGCAACAAGGCCCGCTTCAGCTACGGCATGGCCGAAGCGCACCGACTAGATGCCTATATGCACCGACTTCTGCACAGATGGATCGAGTTCTCGGGTCGCGATCACGCCGTTCGTGAACGCGTAGGTCGGGCTTTCCACTCACATTATGCATGAGCGCATTGCGGCCATATCTCACCACAGCTAGGCCTCTATCGGTCGCCATAGTGCCGTTCTCCCCCCTCCTCCCGTCTCGCCGGTCGTATCGGCGAGTAAGGGAGCGGGGGGGCCGGGGGGGTGAGGCGACGTGAGTCGGCGCCTGCCAGTAACCTGCATGATCTGAGTTTCCAGCCCGGGTTCGAGCCGGAAGGCTCGCCGCCGGGCCGTGTCGCCGCCCCCGGAGCAACCTCCGCGCCGTGCTCGTCGGTTTGAGGCGGAGCTTCGCTAGAAAGTCGCGGGCACATAGGAGCTCCCGCAGTGCGGGCACTGCGGCGGAATCGCCGACCGCTTGCTGCCCAGGAAGCAGCCGCAGTCGCCCTTCCGGCAGTAGAAGCCCGGTGGGCGGTTGTCCGGCGGGCTGGTGATGTAGTCTGCGTACGGGTGCGCCTCCGCGGTTGGGCCCATGTCGTCGGGGATCAACTGGAAGTGCAGCTCGATGCCCTCGATGATGTTCGAGGCCTGTGCGTCACTGAGGGCGACGATCCCGCGCTTGGCCATTTCCTGGGTGATCGAGTCCCCCGTGTCGCTGACATGGAAGCTGTGCCGGATACCGTCGAGCACCTCCAGCGCGCGCTCTGAGCCCATCTCGCTGATCCTGGTGTGGACCATGGTCCCCAGGCGGGTGCGGGAGCCCTCACGATAGGCCAGTTCGCCCACGGAAACGCCGAAGTCGGTGGGCAGCTCGAGGAACACGCGGGCCGCACCCCGGGACTGCGCCAGCTCGACGGCGAAGCTCTGACGCTCCACGGACAGCTCCATGATGTTGAGCAAGATGGCACCCAGGAAGAACCTCTCCGCCTCACGGATGTCCCGTTCCCGTGGCGGCTGCGGCCGGATGCCGGTACGGGCGAAGGCCGTCATGTCGTCGGTTCCCACACCGCGACCGGTGTTGATCTTCTCATCGCGCTGCGCGATATCGTAGCCCCGGATGATGCGAGTGGGGAAGGCCCCGCGCTCCCGCAGGAGCACGACCATGAAGGAATCCTCGATCTCCTGCCGCCAGCGCGTGCCTTCGGGGGGCGTGAGCCCATTGGCCCCGGCCGCGGAGTTGAGGCAGTCCAGCAGTTGCTGGCGGAACGCGGGCCAGGCCGAGTCGTCGCCGGCGCGGTCATAGAACGCCCACCAGCCCTCCCGCGGGTTGATGGGGCGGATCGAGGCATAGCTGGGATGGCCCAGCTCGAGCTCGGCCAGCTCGATGCTCTCGGCCACGACCTGCTCCAGCTCCGCGGCCAGCCCTGTGCGCTTGACCACCGCCTCCTGGAAGCGGTCGATGACCTTCTCGTCATAGATGATGGGAGCATCGCCGGGCGCCGCACGGAGACGGTAGCGCTCCCGGATGTAATCCGCGATGCTCTGCACGTACATGAGCTGGACCTTGCCGCCGCGCCCGGCGTCGATGGGCGGGCCGCCGGAGAACGGCTTCGTCTGATCCCGGTCCAGGGAGGCCGACAGTGCCGCCCGCATGTTGGCGACCAGGTCAGGCTCCAACAGAGTGCCGTAGAAGCGGTCCCGTGTCCCGTCGTTGATGTCCAGCATGACGCGGTCCATCTTCGCCCGGACCACGTCGTGGGTGAACAGCATGGAGGTCCGGCGGTCGAAGGGGCGGTCCATCGTGGCCGAGTAGTCCTCGGCGGCCTCGTTGTGCCACAGGACCAGATACCGCAGCAGGCTGGAGAGCCGCTGCTGCAGCATGGACAGCACCGGGTCCAGGAGCTCCTGGTAGAGCTCCGTCTTGGCCTTCAGAACCACCGCCTCGGCGCGCCGGTTGTAGGTGTCGCAGATGGCGATGTAGGGCTTTTGCATCTCGCGGCGGACGGCCATCTCGTTGATCCAGGTGAAGCCGAACCCCGGGGGGACCCGGAGCAGCCAATCGCGGCGGATGGCCTCGATCGCCTGTCGCGCGTCCTCGATGGCGTAACTACCTGCCTGTGCGGCGCCGATCTCCTTGGCGATCCGGCCAAGCTCGCCGGCCTTGGCGTCGCCGAGTCTCTCCTGGAGCTTGCGCAGCAGCCCCAGAGCATAGCGCGGGCCGCGATCGCGGCGGAAGACGAGGGGCACTATGGTCTCCAGCAGTTGCTGCTCCAGATACCGGGCCGCCTTCAAGCGCCTGGCGTTCATCTCCACACAGGTACTGAAGTACCCGTCCTTGGCGAAGCACGAGTTGAGTGCCGTCTCCAGCTCGGTAAGCGCCTCTGTGGTGATCTCGCCCTCGAAGGTGCGGCGAATGCGCTCGTTCACCCAGTCCTGCGGGAGCCGGCCGGCGGCGACGTCCTGCAGGTCCTCAGGGACTTTGGTCAGCTCTGTCAGGAGTGGGTCCTCATCGGCCCGCACGGCCCCGATACCCAGAACCCGGCATAGGTCGGCGGTGTCCTTGTCGCTGGCCTCCAGAGGCGTGGCCCCGGAATCGTCGATGCCACGGCCGTCCACCTGCAGCCAGGTCTGCACGAAGTCCCGGATCGTGGCATGGTAGCAGGCCTTGTGGCACACGTCCGCGGGAAACTCGATGGTTGAGATGCCGAAGGTCAAAAACCGCAGTGGGTAGCCGTCCAGGTCGTACTCCGCCATCTCGGGACCCACGTCGGCACGACGGGAGCGGGCCTCGTCGGCCTGAGCGATCACATCCACGTACAGGTACTCCGAGATCCTTTTCAGAAGATCGTCGAACTCGATGGCCCCTTTGGGCCCCGAGGGGGAGACCAGGTAGCAGTAGTCATAGGCCGCGGCCCGCGAGACGGTGGGCGGCTGCTGCTGGAACTGGGCCTTGTACACCACGCCGGAGCGATTGTAGTAGTCGAGCTCCGACAGAATGGCGGCACTGTTGCGCGTGTACTGGAGCTTTCCGGTGGCGTCCTGGCGGGCGATGGCCACGATGCCCACCCGCTCGGCGGGCGTCCGGCTCTGCTCCATGATGGAGTGGAGCACATAGCCCATGTCGATGAAGCTTCCGGCCCCGGTGCCGCCGCACCCGGAGGAGATCACATAGCAGCAGGGAGGGCCGATGCGCACATCGCTGTTCTCGGGAAGACCGAGGGCCTCGATGATCTGAGTATCGGTGACGGTGGCGATGTCGTTGAGCTTCTTGCTGATCTGGTTCCACATGGTGGTGAAGGAGCCGGCGCTGAGAAAGGCCAGGCGTCCGAACATCCGGACTCCCTCGGCCCCCTGCTCGAAGCCGCCCTTGTCGGCGCGTTTGAGCGTCTCCATGTCGATCCAGTCGGTCAGCCCGATGCTCTTGAACTGCTCGGGGTTAGTGATCATCTTGGCGACCTGGCCCGGCGGGGGATTGATGAGGATCCCGTCGGGACCGGCGGCGTCGGGATTGCGGTGGTCGGTATCGACGAACAGGAACCTGGCAAAGGGGATCGCCCGGTTCCCGCCGTACCGCCAGACCAGCCTCTCCCGCAGCGTGCGGGCAACCGAGGTACCGGTGCCCCCCAGGCCGATGACCAGGACGGGGTTGAAGGTGGGCATTGGTGCAACTCCTCCCTATGACTCCGGGGGCCCGGCTCGGTGCCGGGCCAGCGATCGGCGATCTGCGCGGGGCTTGATCCGGATGCTCAGAACACCGAGGCCGGGCGCGGCTTGGGCCAGGCGGTCCAGATCACCAGCAGCCAGATGAGTGAGACCGCCAGCAGCAGGATGGCATCTCCCATGACACCCGTTGTCGGACCGGGCGAGTAGCGCCACCAGGCGAAGTAGACCGACACGTCACGGAACACGAAGAACACGCACACCAGGAAGATCGACAGTCCGAAGGTGTACCCCAGACGCATGGCGAGACCCGGAGCCAGCGCACACGGGCCATAGAACAGGAAGAAAATCAGTATCCCCGCCGCCCAGCAGCCCAGAGCCAACGCGAGGAAGGTGGCCAACTGCAGTCCATCCATTGCCACAAGATAGAGGGTGTTCTCCACGGACCGATCCTCCCAATGGGTAGGGCTGGCACGACAGGCGCGGCCGAGACCTCGACCACGCCACACGCGGCACACCTCTCGGCCCCCCGGTGGCCTCGGTCTTCCGCCCGGAGTGCGGACCGACTGACCACCACCGGCTCGGGTCAGCCGATGATGCTCGCCAACAGGACAATGAACGCAATGCCCATCCCGATGATCTGGCCCGAGTTGGCGGACCAAAAGTCGGTGAGCTGCATGTCGACGGTCTGCTCACCGGCCACGCCTTCCACCACGAGACGCAAAGTTACCGCCTTGCCCGAGGGGATCGCCAGCTCGGTGCGCCCCTCGTTGAGCCGCACGTCTCTGGCGGCCCTGGCCACCAGCGACGGGCCCTTGCCCTCCAGCGCCACCAGGGGACGGCTCTCGGTGTCGGGTAGTCGGAGGTAGAACTCCCCCGGTGGACTGATCCCCTCGGCCGCCCGGATGACCACGCGGCCCCCGATGGCCCTGAGGCGCTCGTGCGATCCGCCGATTGCGAGCCGGTGTTGCCAGGTGAAGGGCAGCGCGATGAGCGCCACCAACGCGGCCAGCGAGAGCAGCATCAGCAGCACCCGGGTGCCGCTGGGGTCTTTCCTTGGTGTGGGCGTGGTTCTCACCGGCAAGGGCGCCTGCGGCGCCGGCCTGGGCGTCACAGCGGCCGTGCTGCGTCGACGGTTCAGGCCCGCGACAGGCGCGGCCCCCTCGGGCGTCTTGCCAGACAGTGCGTGGCACCAGATGCGTGTTCTCTCCACTGTATAGAGCCGGGCGTCGAAATCCTCAGTGCTACTCCCAGCAAGTTGCGTCCGCAGGTCCGTCAATTGCTCCTGGGTGTAGCCGTCGCCGAGCTTGCCATCGGGCACCCGGATGTCGGTGAAGACCAGCACCACTCCGCGCAGTTGGCCCCGGCTGTCCTGCTGCAGCTTGACCGCGCGCTCCATGCAGTAGCCCCGAGCGTCCAGCAGGTTGCTGCCTCTGCTCTCGGGCCTCACCAGCTTGAGCACACTCTCGAACGCCGCGTTGAGACCACGGTCTCCGGCCTTCGCGTCGGTGAAGTCGAACTGCTCCACATGGTCCCCGCGAATCTGGGAGTCCCAGGGCACGACGACGACCTTATCGCCCGGAGCGAAGAAGAAGCTCGCGCAATCCGCCAGAATGCGCGTGGTGTACTCAATCACCTGACTGTCGTAGGCGCTCTTGGAGACATCGATCCCCATCACGAAGGCGCAATTGGACGTCTCGATCCCCGGATTGGCCTCCAGAAGGTCTGTGCGAAGCGCGTCAAACAGCGGGTAGGCCTGGGCCTCCAGGGGCGCGGCGTCCTGCTTGGGCGTCTCGGCCCTGGGTGGTGCGGGTTGGGCCCTGGGCACGGGAGTGGACGATTGTCGTACAGAACGGGCGCTGAGCTTGATGCAGCCGCCGAGGCACAGGGGCAGGGCACAACAGACGAGCAGGGCGAGCGCGGCGCGAGCGGGCTCTGACCGCCGCGGACCTCCCGGCATCCGGCGCTGCGGGGAGGCGGGCGCGGGGCCGCTACCGGCGGGCCACGGGCTACGGGGTGCGGCTGGGGGTCGGGATATCATACACGAGTGTCTCCCCGGCTCTGGTGTCGGTGATGAAGATATGGCGATCAGATGCGCCGGCGGCCAGCTCAGTCACCTGAGGGACGTCAAGCTGCAGGAACTCGCGAGTCTGGGTGTGCAGGAGGCGTGCCTTGAGGGCCTCTGGTCTCCCGGCCAGCGAGAGCAGCCAGCAGCCATCCCGGCCCGGGTCGAGCAACGCCACCAGCCACGCCATGGCCATGTCGCCTGCCAACCTCTCCCCCAGGAAGAGCTGCTGCGGCGGCACCGAGGGTGCGGCCAGGTCCAGCTCGTAGTAACTGCTCTGCCCGTCGTACAGGTACAGCCGACTTCCCGCCACTCGGAGCCCCGTTCCGTAGAAGGGGGTGATGCTCGCCAGCCGCCAGGTCTCGGCGGCGCCGTGGGTGAGGGGAGCCTGCAGGACCGCCGTGCCCCGCTGGGCGCCGTGCAGGAGAGCATAGACATGCTCTCCGGTCACGGTCGGGGCCGAGACATACCCGAACTGCGCGTTCGCCCACAGGATGCGGGATTCCTCCTCGCCGCCGGCGGGAAGCGCTCTCAGGTTGCCGTCGAGATCGCGGAAGATGAAGCCGTGGCCGGCCACAGCGGCCGGGCCCGGCGGCTGGGGGCGCTGGGCGGAGCGGGCCGGCAGCCTCTCGCTATGCAGCAGCCCGGATTCCCCGGCGCACAGAGCGAGCGTGTCGTACAGCCTGACCGACAGCGCCCCCGGGTCGGCGATGCCCTGCACCAGCAGACGGTCGTCGCGGATGACGCAGTGCGCCAGGGAGGCGGCGAAGGGCACAGAGAAGCAATGGTCACCGGACACGGCCGAGCAGGCGTGGACGGCGTGGCCATCGTGAAGGTAGACATACCGTTCCGACACCTGGGGAACCGCGGCCCCCAGGGTGGCGGGGTCGGGCCGCGAGAGCAGAGGCTGCTCCCAGGCGGCAAGAGCTTTGCCGCTGTCCTCATCGACGGCCACGAAGGTCCCCCGTGAACTGACGAAGTACACTCGGCCGTAGCGCGCGGCGGGCGGCCCCGAGGGCTCGCCAAGAGAGAACCTGCGCAGCGGCCCGGTCGAGCTCTTCCCAAAGCGGCAGGTCACGGCCCCGGTCCGACGCGGCTCGGCAAGGGGCTCGTGGGTGCCGGTACGCGCGGTGACCATCCCCGCACCGCAGCCGTTGGGGCAGGCCATCGGCTCCCGCGGCAGCACAAGTAGTGGGAAGTGACAGTCGCCACACAGGGCGTAGAGCGCACCGCACGCCGGGCACTGGCTATCGTGGGCCACACGCAGCACCGCACCCGGCCGGGTCGGGCAGGCCTCGCACTCAAAGACCTGCGGAGACCCGCACTGCGTGCAGTAACGGTATTCCTCGCCGGGCGCCTCAAGGGGCGCTCGGCACCCGGGGTTGTGACAGCGCTCGGAACTGTCGAAGTCGACGACCAGCATTCACAGGCCTCCGTGTCCGGCCGTGCACGGCCACGCCCGGCACCGTCACTTTTCGCGCTTGCGCCCCTGAGCGTCCTCATCCAGCCGCCGCGGGCCGAGGTCGTCGAGGTCCGGCAGACCGGGGCCGGCGGCGTGCGGGCAGGTGTAGCGGATCACATCCGCCGGCGCCAGCACTTCCCCTCCCAGCAGCCATCCCGGAGCCTCCTCGCGCAGCACCGAATTGTCGGCGGAGGGGTCCTGCCCATGCTCGCTCTCGACCACACTGTGCCGGACCGGATCGATGGTGCGGCCCACCTGGGGCTCCATCACCTCCAGCCCCAGCCGCGTCGAGAGCACAGCCAGAGCACTGTCGCGCAGCTTCTGTACAATCGCCGGAAGCCGCGCCAGCGAGGCCCCCAGCTCGCGGGGCAGTTCGTCTTCCAGTGGGGGCCTTGGCGCAGCGAGGCCCCCGTGCATCCGTTCAGGGACAAGCGCCTCGGCCAGACGTTGCAGGCGCTGGCCCAGGACTCGTGGACTTCTCTCGGCGGCCAGCTTCAGGGCCGTCTCGTGGGCGATCGCGACCACCTCGACCCGCAGACGCTCAAGATAGTCCCCGACCGCCTGGGCGATGCCCGCCGGCAGTGCAGCGGACCGCGCAACCAGCGTATCCAGGAGCCCCAGAACGGCCTCCGTCTCCAGATCGGGGCAGCACAGCGCCCCACCGTCCGTGTCGGCCCCAACGCCGGTTGCGGAAGACGAAGCGGGCTCCGGATCGCGCCTGAGGGCAGGGGGCAGGTCCGGCAGATCCGGCCCCTCCGGCGCATTCGCCGGCGCCCGAACGTCGATGGCCGGGTCCTCGTCAGGACTCATCCGGCCATCCTCTTCCATACGACGCGGAGCCTGTCCGGGTGGCAGTGATTGCGGCAAGGGGGCCAAGGGCCCGGGCGGCGCGGGCGCGGATGACGCCGCCCCGTCGGTGGTGTGCCGGCGTCTGCTGAGCTCGGCACGGAAGTCGAAGGGCCGCGCCTTTCCGGGCAGAGGCGCCCCGCCATCCCCGGGCCCGGGGGCCTGGTCTTCTGAGTTGCTGCTATCGGACGGAGGCGTCGGAACCACGGTGCGGACCTCCTTTGGCAAGCAGCGGTGGCGCGTCAGGTGTGGGCGGGTCGCTCCGCGGCGTCAGGCCGTCGCTGCGGGCGGCGATCCACCGGCCCGGGCTCCCGAACGGTGGGTATGTGCCGCGGTGCACCGTTGGTGTCCTGTGGCACCCTTCCGTCGGTGGAAGCGAGCGCCGCCCGCATCTGCGTGGCAGGGAGTCGACCCTCCGCCGGGCTAGGCATCCTTGACAAGATGCGCCTTACTTCGGGTATACTGAAGGTCGACCTCCGGGGACAGTTGCGCCATGCACTGGCGGGCGATGGAGATGTCCTCTTTGGCCTCCTCGACGGACAGCATCCCGATAGCCACCGTATCGATCGGCTTGATGTTGTTGTAGACGAACTCGAAGCCCGTGGGAGGCATGATGCGGCCGGCTCCCAGAGGCTTGATGGATACCACGGGTTTGTCGGTCCCGCGGATGATATTCCGCTCCCAGTCCGTCTCCACTGCGCAGAGGAAGCCGATCGAGTTGAAGATCTGCACATATCCGGCGCAGTCGTAGCCCGCATTATCCGAGATGACGACGACCTCGGGCCGGTGGGTGCTCCATCCCGGGATCATGCCCCGCTTGCGGATGTAGTCCAGGGCCTCGGGGCCTTCCTCGATGCGGCCCTCCGAGGCGACCACTCGGGCGTCGGTCCAGCTCGTATGGGGCCAGCAGAACTCGCAACCGAGGTCTGCCGCCTCGTCGATACCCTTCTTGAGCTCCTCCAGCGTCGCGCCGGCCGGGGTGGCGATGTAGTTGATGTGATGCCCGGTGTTGCGCCGAACCTCTGCGATGATGTCTACGTAGTCCTTGCGCTGTATGGCGATGGTGGCATTGAGGCCTTCCTCGGCGCAGTGGGCCATGACTTCGTAGATTCGCTCGGGGGTGAAGTGCTTTCGCAGCCACTCATCCCTGGCACGGCTGAAGTGCGAGAAGCCGTGGAACGTGTTGCTGCCGATGATGAGTCGAGAGATGTCCATGCCGCCGATGCTTGTCATGGGGAATGGCATATGGGTACCGGCTCCTGTGTGCGATAGGTTCGCGGGTATACTTCCCGGTTCGGGCGGCAGGCTCCTTCACGACGCGTCGGCCGGTACCGAGCGCGGCGGGTGTGGGGACACCGGGTGCATAGCGGCACACCGGGGGACATTCCGCTTGACAGAATCTGCCCGTTCGGGGACCATGATGTGATACATGGCACAAGCAGTCCTGCCGGGGGACGCCTCGGGCGGCCACTTCGACCACGCGCACGGCGAGGCGTCTCGCGTCGGAGCGCGGTCTGTCCTCACCGGCAGTGACGTATCCGCACACTATCCTGCCGGCCCGCGGCGACGCGGCCGTCCGCCGGCTTTCGGGAGGCCCTTAGATGCTACGCTTCAACCCTGAAACACGAGTGCTGGAGGAGGAAGTATACCACTACACGCTGCAGGACGTAGAAGAGCCCGTCCTGTACCGCGAGATCTTCAGCTATGACGAAGTGCCCAGGGTCGTGTTCAACCACCGGATCGTCCCGATGAACCCGCCTGAGCACATCTACATCAGCGACACCACATTCCGCGACGGCCAGCAGTCGATGGCTCCGTTCTCGACCAAGCAGATCGTGGACCTATTCGACCTCATCCACAGGCTCTCCGGCCCCAAGGGCATCATCCGCCAGTGCGAGTTCTTCGTCTACACCGAGCGCGACCGTGAGGCCGTCAGGCAGTGCCAGGAGCGCGGCTACGAGTTCCCTGAAGTCACCGGGTGGATCCGGGCGTCTCGCCGCGACTTCCAGCTCGTGCGTGAGATGGGTATCAAGGAGACCGGAATCCTCACCTCCGCCTCCGACTACCACATCTTCCGCAAGCTCAACAAGAAGCGCAGCGAGGCCATGGAGGGCTATCTGGCGGTGGTCAAGATGGCATTGGAGGAGGGCATCCTGCCCCGCTGCCATCTGGAGGACATCACCCGGGCGGATTTCTACGGCTTCGTCGTCCCCTTCGTGCTGGAGCTGATGAAGCTCGCCGACGAGGCGAAGGTGCCCATCAAGGTGCGCGCCTGTGACACACTGGGCTACGGGGTCACCTACCCCGGCGTGGCCATGCCGCGCAGCGTCAAGGGGATCATCCACGGTCTGCGCACCTACTCCGGTGTGCCCGCGGAGCAGCTTGAGTGGCACGGCCACAATGACTTCTACCGTGGCGTCATCAACGCGACCACGGCCTGGCTCTACGGCTGTGGAGTGGCCAACGGCACTTGCCTGGGGATCGGCGAGCGCACCGGCAACACCCCCATCGAGGCGCTGGCCATCGAGTACGCCGCGCTACGCGGAACCACCGACGGAATGGACCTCTCGGCCGTCACGGAGATCGCCGACTACTTCAAGACCGAGATGAACCACTGCATCCCCGCCAACCAGCCCTATGTCGGGGCGGACTTCAACGTCACGCGGGCGGGCATCCATGCCGACGGGTTGTACAAGGATGAGGAGATCTACAATATCTTCGACACCACGGCAATTCTCAACCGTCCCGCGGGCGTGGCGGTCACCGACAAGTCCGGCCTCTCGGGGATCTCGCAGTGGATCAACTTCCACTACGGCCTCGAGGGCGATGCCCGCATCACCAAGGACCACGAGGGCGTAGCGAGGATCAGGGAGGCCGTGGACAAGGAGTACGCCGATGGCCGCGTGACACAGTTCTCGGACGCGGAGATGGAGAAGCTCGTAACCGAGCTGATCGGCCCCATCGGCCGGTAGAGCCCCGGCTCGTACCTCGCAAGACCCACACGACCGGCGCCCCATCGCGAGGCGCCGGTCGTTTCGGTTCCGGGAGTCCGTCGAGGGCGGCGCGGAGGTTCGCCCCGGACCGGCGCCACGGCCGGGCGGCGCCCCCAAGAGGGCGCGATCGCCGCGTAGGGTCCCGCGCGGCGGGACCCGATCCCACCGGGCGGAAGGGTGGCAAACGGCTTGGCGGCGGCCCCGGAACCCGGTCCAAAGGTCAGGGAATGCGCCCGCGCGGGCATCTAGTTCTGGTCGCCGCTCCCCTGGGCATCGATACCATTGATCAGGCGACGGAGCAGCTCATCGCTCTCGTCGTCCTCGGCGAGCTCCTCCTGGTCATAGGCCGCCTCAAGCTTTGCCACCAGATCCCGCATCTCCGCGCTGCTGTTCATCACCTCGGCCAGTTGCTCCTGGGCCTTGGTGTCCAAAGCCATCAGGCGCTCGCAGTCGGTGTTGATGCCCAGAATCTGCTCCAGTCTGGCCACAACGCTGAGAATGCTGCGCGGATACGTGTTCATCTCCAGGAATGGGTAGTGTGGCACCTCCACCACGATGCTACCCACATCCACCCCCCGCTGCTGCCCGTACTTGCACAGGAACGTCACCAGACTGGCCGGGCCCTCATAGTCGGTGAGCCGGCCGTCGGGGCCGGCGATCGACCTGGCGAACTCCTCCGTCGCCGCCGAGCAGCGGAGGCGCGGTACCCGAGTGTGGGGAATCGGGCTGGCGACGCTGCCGACGAAGACGATCTGACGCGTCGCCATGCGGTCGGCAAGCTCGAGGATGCAGTTGCAGTAGGCCCCCCAACGGATGTGGGGCTCCTCGCCGTGGAACAGGACCAGCTCGGGGCTCTGCGTGCGGTAGAACTCGTTCCTGGGAGTGCGCAGCTCCCGGATCACCCCATCGGTGATCTGCGCATGGGGCCTGAAGATAGCGGTGAACTCCATGGGGTTGATGGTGCTCACCTGCGCGTCCTCGCCATCGAGGACCACGGTGACGGGAATCGTGGCCACCGGGAAGTTGAAGATGTAGAAGCCCATGGGGTCGATCTGTGCGAACCCCTCGCCGCCGAGCTGGGTGGCGAAGTGCTCGATGGCTCCCGTGGACACTCTGCCGGAGTCCATCCAGCCGGTCAGCCCCATCACGATCGTGGGCCGTTCGAGCCTGGGTATCTGCCGGACAATCAGCTCATCCATCTGCTCTGCGACCCTCCGGTGCGGGCGTATTTGGGTCTCAGACACCTCTGAGCAGTTCAGTGTTCGGCGCCGGAGGCGACAGTCCCTGCCGAGGACGACTTGTGTCGCGCCCGAAGGTGCCGGAAGGAACAGGGCGCCCGGTGTGAGAAGTCTACCGATCAACTATCACGCGCGGTGCGGTGACGCACGATATGCAGAAGGAGTGGGCCGGCCTATGCAATACAGGACGCTCGGCAGGAGCGGGGTCAAGGTCTCACAACTCTGCCTCGGGACGATGATGTTCGGCGGCCCCACCCCGGAGGCGGAATCGCTGGATATCATCGCCCGCGCACTGGATGCGGGGATCAACTTCGTCGACTGCGCGGACAAGTACAATGCCGGGGAGGCCGAGAGGGTGCTGGGCCGGGCGGTTGCCGGCCGTCGCGACAGCGTGGTTATCGCCACGAAGCTCGGCCTGGCGGTGGACCGCGAAGGCCCCAACGATGCCGGCTGCAGCCGCAAGCACATCCGTCAGGCGACCGAGGGCAGTCTCAAGCGCCTGAACACGGACTATGTGGACCTGTACTACCTGCACACCTACGACGTCAGCACGCCGCTGGAGGAGATGGCCGGGGCGATGGAGGACCTGGTGCGCGCCGGGATGGCGCTGTACGTAGGCTGCTCCAACTACCGGGCCTGGCAACTGGCGCGGGCCCTGGGCATCCAGGACCTCCACGGCTGGGACCGCTTCGCCGCTGTGCAGCCTCTGTACAACCTGGCCAACCGTGACATCGAGGTGGAGCTGTTGCCTCTGTGCCACGCCGAGGGTGTGGGGGTGGTGTCCTACAGTCCGTTGGCCCGGGGCGTCCTCACGGGCAAGTACGGCGCGGGCCAGGCGCCGCCCGCGGACTCCCGGGCGGGCCGGGGCAACCCGCGCCTGCTCGGTACCGAGTACCGGGAGGCCAACTTCGCCCTGGCCGAGGAGGTCGGCCGGATCGCCGCCGGCGCCGGCTGCTCGCCCTCGCAGCTCGCCCTGGCCTGGGTCATGGCCAACAACCTCGTCACAGCGCCCATCATCGGCCCCCGCACGATGGCGCAGCTTGAGGACAACCTCGGCGCCCTGGAGGTCGTGGTCACCCCGGAGATCGAGCAGGCAATCGACGCTCTGGTTCCCCCCGGCGAGCACTCCGGCAGGGGCTACCAGGACCCGGCCTATCCGGTGCTGGGACGCCAGACCACAGGCGGCAGATGACCGGGGAGACAGGCGGTTTTCCTCCGCCACCCCACAACCGGAGGCACCGATGGACAGGATCAGAATCGCCGTCGCCGGCGGCGGAGGAGGCATCGGCCTGGGCAGTCACCTGCCCGCCATCGCCTCCCTCCCTCAGGTGGAGCTCGTCGCCGTCTGTGACGCCAACGCCCGGGGCCTTGAAGAGGCCGTGGCCCGCTACGGCGGCACGCCCTACAGCAGCCTGCAGGACATGCTGCAGCGCGAGGACATCGATCTCGTCGACATCACCACACCGGACTCCCTGCACGCCCAGAACACCATCGCCGCGGCTCGGGCCGGCAAGCACGTCCTGTGCGAGAAGCCCATGGCCATGAGCCTGTCCGAGGCCGCCGCCATGAAGGCGGCGGTGGAGCAGGCGGGCGTGAAGTTCATGGTCGCCCAGTGCATGCGGTGGTTCCCCGAGGGGATCGCGCTCAAGGAGGCCTGCCGGAGCATCGGCGAGCCCGTCTTCTCGGCCTACCACATCAAGGGGCGCTTCTTTGGCTACCCGGCGGCGAGCTTCTATCGCAAGCGCGAGAGCCTGGGACAGTTCGTGCACAACGGCATGCACTATGTAGACCTCATGTCCTGGTGCGTCGACAGCCTGCCGGCCCGGGTCTACGCCCAGAGCACCGGCCACTACCCCAGCGACGACCGGCTGGAGACGGACAACTATCTGGTGGCCAGCGTCACCTACCGCAGCGGAGCAACGGGCGTGTATGAGCTCAACCAGCTCATGCTCGACCCGCCGGGCTACCGCGGCGACACGCGCTGGTACGTTGTTGGCACCGAGGGGACGGCGGAGTGGCGGACCGATGCCGGTAGGCACACCGAGGTGTTCGGCGCGGCGGGCACCGCCTACCCACGGATGTCGCCGCAGGAGGACGGACGCGACCCCTTCGCCGCCGAGATCGCCCACATGGCCGACTGCATCCTGCACGATGAGCCGCCGTGTATCGGCATGGATTGGTCCATCGCGGTTCTCGCCACCTGCCTGGGGGCGGTGCAGTCGGCGCGGACAGGCCAGGTGGTTGACATCGCGAGCGACTGATCGGTGCATGCAATGACGGCCGCGGATGCCTCGGGGTGGCCCCGCCGGCGGGACGGGCTCTGCGGCCCGCCGGGCCGCCGCCATCGTCGCCGCGCCGCAAGTATGGCCGGAGCACCGGCCACGCCGCACACGACACGAGCCACAGGGAGGCACACATGGAGACAGTAGCCTACGAGGGTTGGCAGGACTGCGTCCGACTGAGCAACGATCGGATCGAGCTGATCGTCACCACGGCCATCGGTCCGCGGGTCATCCACTGCGGCTTCATCGGCGGTCAGAACCTTTTCGGCGTGATGGAGGACACCAAAGGTCTTACCGGAGGCGATGAGTGGCGGCTGTACGGCGGTCACCGCCTCTGGCATTCCCCCGAGGAGGACCCGCGCTCCTACTATCCGGACAACGGGCCGGTGGGTGTGGCCGAGATCGACGGAGCCATTCGCCTGACCCAGGCGATGGAGCCATCCACGCTGGTGCAAAAGGAGATGGAGGTCTCCCTCCTCGGTTCGGGTAACGGTGCCCGGGTGCTCCACCGGATCACGAATCTGGGCCCCTGGGCCATCGAGCTGGCGCCGTGGGCGCTGACGGTCATGGCCCGGGGCGGTGAAGCCATCGTCCCACAGCCGCAGGGCGAGTTCGACTCGCTGCTGCCCAACCGCCGGCTGACCCTCTGGCCGTATACCGACATGAGCGATCCGCGCCTGACGTGGGGCGAGAAGTACATCCGCATGCGCCAGGATACCGCCATGGAGCGGCGCTGCAAGTTCGGCCTCAGCGCCGAAGACGGCTGGCTGGCCTACGTGCGGCATGGCGACATGTTCGTCAAGCGATTCGAGTACGACCTCTACGCCGACTACCCCGATTGGGGCTGTGCCATCGAGCTGTTCACCAACGACCGGATTCTCGAGGTGGAGACCCTCGGTCCCCTGACGATTCTGGAGCCGGGCGACACGGTGGAGCACGAGGAGCGCTG
>Ga0334883_1001279_pt1 | contig 38509 bp, 20 predicted proteins | sample GraSluR1_MG_6_FD_207230 | JGI IMG/M metagenome (GOLD analysis project Ga0334883, IMG submission 207230) | Sludge microbial communities from methane-producing bioreactor in Wageningen University, Netherlands - Granular Sludge_09_05-R1 | ecosystem: Engineered > Bioreactor > Anaerobic >...
ACAGGTGCAACTCCTCCCCGGTGGCGATCACCACGTCATCTCCCTGCGGCTCGGCCAGAGGGTGGATGGTCCGCCGCGACACATGGGCGTTGCGCTCCTCGTCACGGGGCTCGAAGGGCCGGGCGTACGGCGCATAGGGTCCGGAGGTGGCGCGGAACTCAGGCGGCGGCCAGTCCGGGTCGTGCTCCACCGGCGCCGGGCCCTCCCCCTGAAGCAGGTTGAGCCACTTGTCGTGCGGTGTGGCCTGCGGCGGCGAGGGGGCGTGGATGAGCTGCAACCCCGCCTCGCGGCAGACGTCCAGTAGAGGCGCGATCTTCTCACGGATGATGGTCTCCGCCCGGGCCTGGGTATCCTTGAGATAGTGCCGGTCCCAGACATCCACAAGGACCACCGCGGCCTGCTGCACGGGGACCTGCCAATCCGCCGTGGCGTACCCGGTGTTTCGCTCCACCCATTCCACGCCCGGGTCCACGTGCCAGCGGTAGTAGCGGGGACTCACCGGGATCAAACGCCCGGCATCGCTTGTTATTCCATCCATGATATCCTCCGTACAGCGAACCGCGGATGGTGGCCCGCAGTCAATGTAGCAGTGAGTGATGCGCCTGTGCGGTTGGGCCGGTGCAGTGGCGGCACGTGTGGCCGCCCCGGCCGCCCGGCTCGGAGCCTACGGACGAAAGCGAGGTGACCGGTCGCGCCCCCTGTCGGGGCGCGACGTTCTATGCTCATTTGGGACAGCACCATCATCATCGTCATACCGGCCGTCATTCTGGCCGCCATCGCTCAGGCCATGGTGAGTCGGGCCTTCAACAAGTGGTCCAGGGTGGCGGCCCGCAGCGGGTACACGGGGGCTCAGGTCGCCCAGTTGCTCCTGCGCCACGGGGCCGCCCGTTTCGGCGACCGCGGCGCCGGCCTCTCCCAGGTGTCCATCACTCCCGGAGAGGGCTTCCTGTCGGATCACTACAATCCGCTGAACCGCACCTTGAGCCTCTCGCCCGATGTGTACCACGGCAACTCCATCGCCGCGCTGGCGGTGGCGGCCCACGAGACCGGTCACGCCTTCCAGCACGCCACCGGGTACGGTCCCCTGGGGCTGCGCAGTATCCTGGTGCCGGCGGCCACCGCCGGGCAGCTCTCGTGGATCCTGTTCATCATCGGCCTGTTCGTCCATCTCCCCGTGATCCAGAACATCGCGATCTGGATCTTCGCCGGGGCGACCCTGTTCACTTTCGTGACATTGCCCGTTGAGTTCAATGCCTCGTCACGGGCGATGGGGATGCTGCAGGAGGCCGGGGTTCTGGCGGCGGATGAACTGCCCGGGGCCCGCTCGGTGCTGGGCGCCGCGGCGCTGACATACGTGGCCGCGGCCCTGATGGCGGCCCTGCAACTGCTGCGCATGATCATGCTACGGAGGGACTGAGCCCGGAGCGTGCCGCCCACGCACGCCGGGGCCGGGTCCGGCGATGCTCAGGGGCGGGGCACACCACTGCCGTGGCATGTCTCGCCCCCTGTCGTCACCGGTCCGGTGGACGCAGCCCGAGCCGTCCGCACGGTGGTTACCTGTCTTTGGCCGCCTGAAGCCTGGGCATCAGCTCATACGCCCGAGCCGTAGCCTTCGCCGCGGTGGTCTCGTCGCCGGCGGCCCTGTATCCGACGCCTGCGAAGTACCATGTCCAGGCCAGCTTCTCACTCCAGCCCGAAATGCCCTGTGCCCTGGTCACCGTCTCGCTGAGGAGGGGCAGCGCCGCGCCACCGTCGCCGGCCAGCGCTCGGGCCGCTCCCCCGATCGCCCGGGTCAGCGCGTCGTCTGCGGCCACCTGCTCCAGCTTCCGCGCCTCCACCACGGCCTGTGCCCCGAGCCCACTGTCCACAAGCAGCGCCGCCAGCGACCGCAGCGCCGCTGCCGTCTCCACAGTCGCCGCCGCTTGCCGCGCCACCTCGAGTCCCTCTTCTGCCCAACCTATCTCCAGCATGCGCCAGGCGATGGCGGCCAGGGCGTCGGCGCGGTCCGCAGCCGACAGTTCCGTGCCCACCAACCGGTTCGCCGCCGCGAGCAGGTCTTCGTTGGCGTACTTGTCATCCCCCAGATGGAAGCGGGCCACGGCCCTGCCTGCCAGCCAGCGCGCCGCCTGCAGGTCGGGCGACAGCGACGCGGCGGCCGAGAAGTCGCTGAGCGCTTCCTGGTACCGGCCCAGTTGCAGGTAGACGCCGGCGCGGTGGCCGTACCAGGCGGCGGTGTCGCCTGAGGCCTGGGCACCGTCGATCCGCGCGCCGCAGAACTGCACGGCTCCCTCGAAACCGCCGGACCCGGTGTAGGCCGCCACCAGGGCCTCCTGACATTCATCCCAGTCCGGCGAGATCTCCAGGGCGGCCTTGTAGTCGGCAACGGCCTCCTCCATCCGCCCCAGCGCATCGTAGGCTTTGGCCCTGTGGTAGAGCGGGTCGGGCCAGTCCCGGTCAAGCTCGATCGCGGCGGTGAACTGGGCCACCGCCCTTTGGGCATCGCCGGCGGACCGATAGTACGCCAGGCCGCGGTTGTACGGCGTGCCGGCATAGCCGGGGGCGGTCTGCACCGCTTCCTCCCACAGCCTCTCGGCCCCCTCTGTGTCACCATCGGCCAGGCGCTCGCCGGCCACGGTGCACAGGGCCTCGGCCAGCATCCGCCGCACCACGAGGTCGCGCGATCCCAGCTTGATCGCCCTGCGGAAGGCGATCACCGCGTCGACCCACCGTTCCAGCGCGAAGCAGGTCATCCCCTCGCGCTCGGCGGCCGCGATGGAGTTGGGCTGCAGCTTGCGCAAGACAATGATCGTCTGCAGCGCCTCGAGGTACTTGCCGGCCTGCATCTGCTCGGCATAGCGCCCCTGCAGGATGGCAGCTCGGTCCTGGGGCGGCGCGGCCGGAGAGTGGACGGGGACGATCGCCACCAGGCAGAGGATGGGTAGCGCGCGGAATGTGGCGGCACAGAGCACGAAACGGCCTCCTTGTCCGGGCGGCCGCCGGACGCTGCCTGCGGCCATTGATCCACGCGAGCATTATTCACCTCGCCACCGGCCGTGCCCTCCCCGACGGCCCGCGGCGCCGCCGAGGCGCGCCCCCACGGGCTCAGGCACCGGTGCCGGCAACAGGCCGCCCTCAGTCCCCACCCCGGCCGGTCAGATCGCACGACCAGCACAGGTTCAGCCCGATGAAGTCGGCGTCGGCGTCATCGTTGTGCTTGGCGTAGTACAAGAGCGCGCAGAGACTGTCGGCCACAGGGCGAGACACTCCTACCGTGGCATAGCCACCCGGACCGGTGGCATAGTCGGCGGCCACCATCCAGACCTCACTCAGGGGGACGTAGCCGCCGACCAGGAGACGGCTCTGACCGTCGTCTCGATAGCCCACCGTCAGGCGGGTCGCGCCCAGGTCCTTGGTCGCCGCCAGGTACCAGTCGGAGCCGATGCCGTCGCGGGTGAGATCGGTGGCCCCCAGCGAGATTCTCGGCCAGGTGGGCGACTCACTAAAAAGCTGCACCTTGGCGTCCAGGAAGATCTCCCCTCCGAAGTAGTCCATCCCCACCTCGGCGCACTTGCCCAGGCCCACGGTTGACATCAGCCAGACACCTGTGGGCGTTGCCAGGGGTGTCACCTGACCGGTCAGCTCCACCTGAATGTCGCAGTATCCCTCGCCCACCAGATCGGCGGTGGGGATCAGGTTCAGCGCCGTGGGCGTGGCCCACGAGCACAGTGGCGTGACCAGCAGAAGGCCGAGCGCGAGGTAGCACAATCCCTTTGGCGTTGTTTGTTCCATTCCGTGCTTCATCTCCTCGTTCGTGACCGTGATATCTCCCAGGGTACGTCGCCGCCGTGACTTTGCCCTTCGAGGACTATCGGCAGGTCCGTGAGGCTCCTGTACCCTCGGACGGCGGAAGGGAGCACAGGAGGCCGAGGCGAATGGGAACATATGTGCTGCTGCTCGGAACGGGGCCTGGCTGCTCCGGGCCGGCAACCGTCCATCCACACTGGGGAGACCCATGACATGCGCGTGACGCGACGTGCCCTCCGATGGCTGCCCGTGCTCTGCATTCCCCTCCCGGCCGTCCCGGCGCCCGCGGCCGAGAGCGAAGTCCCGCTGACCAATCCGGGCTTCGAGCAGGGCACCGAGGGCTGGCACTGGTGGTACCAGAAGGAGCCGGTGCAGGTGAACGTGATCCCGGGCGACAGGGGCAACTGCCTGCAGCTCCTGGGCGAGCCCGGCACCCGTGTCGCCTTCTACCAGACGGTGAACGTGGAGCCCCAGCGCTGGTACCGCATCGGCTTTCGGTACAACGCCGGGCCAAACGGGGCCGCCGGAGGGAGCCTTGGCTCGCTAGACACCCGAGTTGCCGACCAAAACGGCAAGCACATCGACTATCCCTGCTCGCTGTCGCTGCCGGACACCTTCGGCGCCTGGGTGCAGGCCGAGGCGCATCTGCTCACACCGCTTAGCATCGGCAGCCTCATCGTGGAGTTCAACTCCGCCGGGGCCTGCGACCTGCGCCTCGATGATGTGACCTTGACGCAGGTTCCCCCACCGCCGGACACCCGGCGGCCCAATACGTGGGACCAACTGGCTGCGGCCCGCGAAGAGCCGCTGTGGTTCTCCTCGTGGCAGTACAACCTGCGCGCCGATTCCTTCCGCCGGATGGCGATGAAGTACGGTTGGCGCTATCGCTATCTGGAGCAGTACGACCAGTACAAGACTACGCGGACGCTGACCTGGGTCGACGCCCTTCCTGAGGCCGAGGCGATGTACGCCACACTGGCGGAAAAGGAACTGCCCGCCTGCGTGTACCTGCACTATCCGGCGCGGAGGATCTGGTCGGAGCACTACGGCGGCCGGCCTCCGGCCGGTATCGCCTACATCATCGACCCGGCCTTCCATGACGCGTACGTCGAGGCCTGCCGGGAGGCCTGCACACGCTACGGGCAGTCTCCGGGCATCAGGTTCGTTTTCGTCGAGGACGAGGCCTTCGGCCAGTATCTGCTGGCTCTGCCGCCCCGAAGCCGGCGGACCTCGGATCACTGGGCAAAGCTGGACGCCGACGTACGGGAGCGCTTCGGCGGCGGCGTGCACGGTCTGCCCGAGGGGCCGGACGATCCCAACCCGTACCGCTGGATCGCCTACTGCAGCTTCGCCGGCGACCAGCTCTGCCGCACCTTCCGGCGCGTTGCACAGGTGGTCGCTCAGTCCGGCTGTGGCGCCCAGGTGCTGGGACCGGATGAGGCCCACTTCCTTTACCCCCTCCCCTGGCACGAGCTGTCACGGTACGTGGACATCTTCACCGGCCAGTCTCTCCCCGCGCGCAGGGGCGCCAATGCCCACAACGTGGGCTTTCTCACCAAGTCCTATGCCGACATGACGGGCAAACCGGTGCATAGTGCCACGCAGATCGTGATGTACGGGGGCTCACCTTCGCCCCGGGAGGTGCAGAGAAGGTACTCGGAGGTGCTCCAAAACGGAGGCGAGGGGCAGATGCTGATCGCCGAGGAGTGGGGGGACAGGGAGCTCTCGCACCACCAGTACAGCGCGCCGGAGCGCTGGGCCACCGTGAAGAACCTGCTGGAGCTGATGGGCACCCACCGCGTGCGGACACCGACCCGCAGCGAGGTGGGCATCCTGTACTCGAGCCCCAGCGCCATGGCCCAGGGCGGGGCGATGGACCACACGGCGGTGCAGGCGGCCTACAGCATGCTCGGACCGACGCTTCGGGCCTGGCCGCGCATGATCGACAGCCTCGCCCTGGCCCGGGGCGAAGCCAGCCTGGAGGGGTTGTCGACGCTCATCCTGCCGCAGTGCCGGTACGAGAGGCCGGAGACACTCCGGTGTCTGGAGCAGTTCGTCGCCGCCGGCGGGCTGCTCATCTGCTGCGACCCCGAGGGGCTCAGCAGGGACACCATCGGTAACCCGCTGCCCTCCAGGCGTCTTCTGGGGGCGCGGCCCCGGCGGATCGGCACCCGGCGACAGATGGAGATGAGTTGGCCGATCTCGGGGCGCCAACGCGCCTACGACGCCAACGCGTATGAACTGCGGCCGTGGGCGCCGGACACCAGGACCATCGCCACCTACCCAGATGGGAGCGCGGCGGTGACGATGCATGGCTTCGGGAAGGGCGGCGTGGTGCTGTTTGGGAGCAACCCGCTGGCCGCGGACGCGGTGACCGAGGATGCCGAGTGGGTGGGCTGGTGGCGGTCGGTGCTTTGCGAGCGAGACGTTCCCATGGACCTGCCCATCTGGGACCTGCGGCTCCCCGATTCGGCGCTGGTGGAGGCGGAAAGACCCGAAGACACCTGCATCACCGGCAATGCCTACGTGCGCTGCCAAAACGGGGTGTACCTGGGCTGCAACGACCCGGCGGCGCAGTCGGATGACCGGGGCTACCGCCTCAGCGTCGCTCCAGACCTGAGCACGGAGGCGGTCTACTCCGACCTTATCCCCTTCTCGGCGGGCAACCTCACCAACCGGGCCCGGGCGACGAAGGGGCCCTTCAAGAGCGGCGGCGTCGCCGAGACCCCGTACCGCGAGGCGGACTGGGCGGACCGCTGGAGCGCCGGGGCGCTGTCCGCCGGCCTGAGCATCGAGTTTCGCTGGCCTCAGGCGCACAGCCTGAGCCGCCTGCGCCTGTGGTACTCCGGGGCCCTGCCGGACCTGAGCGTGGAGGGCGGTGTGGATGGCGAGACCTGGGTGCCGTTGGCCCGGGTCCCCGGCGCCGACGTGGGTGAAGACGTGGAGGAGCTATCCACCGCCCTGGAGGGGCAGTTCAGTCGCGTGCGTCTCGTGCTGGCGCCGGGAACCGATGAGCTGGCCCTGGCGGACGTGGAGGTGTGGGCGCAGTCGGAACAGTGAAGGCAGGTCCGGGTCCGCGGCCCGTCGCGGCGGCCCTACCGGGTCGCCAGCTCCAGGACCAGCACCTCGCCCGCCGGGGCATCCAGCGCCACGGTGGGCGCTTCGCTTGCCATCGTGCCCAACTCCGCACCGGTCACCAACTCGCGCACCGAGCACACCACTCCCGGCTGCAGCAGGCTCTCGTCCACCCGCACGGTCACCCGGGCCGGGGCTTCGCCGGTGTTCTTGAGGCTGAAGAGCAGTTCCCTGCCCTCTTCTCCGCCGAAGCGCTCGATCCCAACCTTGTCATCGCCCGTCCACGCCAGCGTTATCGGCTCCCAGCCGGCGGCGCTCTGGCGTCGCACGATAGGGATGTACCTGCGCATCAAAGCGATGTAGTCGGCGTTATCGGTGTTGTAGTACCCTCCGGGCCAGAAGCCATACAGCAAGTGGTCGCGCACGAAGGGGTCCTGGTAGTGCGCGGGCGCGCAGGGCAATGTGCACACCGGCTTGTGGCGTGCCATGACCCGGGCGTAGGCGGCGACCGTCTGGATGTTCCACTCGTACCCGAACACATCCAGTAGCGGCAGGGTGGCCGGGACCATGGACACCCGGCACTGGTTGGCGATGAGATACCGCCCCATGTCCCGCAGCCTGGCCACTACCTCCCGTTGCAGCTCCAGGGTGGCCATGTCCTTGAGGACCACCGGCTGCAGGGTCTGGGGGTCGAACAGCAGGGGCTCATCGGCGGCGCCGAAGTGCTCCCTGCGGTAGTCGAAGGCGGTGCCGCCGACGTAGAAGTTGTCCCAGCCGAACCCGTCGATCCTCACCCCGGCCTGCTCGTAGTACTCCTCGATGGCGGGCCACCATTCATGGAGAAACAGAGCACCCGCGCCACCCTCGATGTCCGGATCGGCGTTGAAGGGGATGTACTTGGCCGCCAGCAGGCCGAACTCGCTCTTGTCCGCCCGGCCGTAGAGCTGCCCCGCGTTGTCGTAGATCAGGGAGACCAGATAGGCCGAGAACACCCGACGCATCCAGCCGTCCTTGTCCGGCCCCAGCCGCGCGTCGTAAGGGAAGACGTAGCTGAGCTTGTCCAGCGGCTCGGTCCGCGTCGGGTCGGCGATCCAGTGCACGCGCTCCATGATCGTGTCGTTGTCCGCCTCCTCGTACCCCTCCAAGCTCACATGCATATTCGTGAACTCGATGTAAGGCAGCGACAGGTACCCGTTGTCGTTGTCGAATCGCACGCTCTTTGCGTCATCGCCGCTGCCGCGGCTGTCGGGGCCCCAGTGGTATGAAAAGCCCAGGTCGGGCACGTGCGGATTGCCCTCATACGTGCCCCAGCAGCCCCAGGACCCGTCCTTGGGGATGCGTCTTGCGAAGGCCTCGGGGGTGTAGTCGTAGTACCTCTGCGCCGCCGAGCGCAGGCCCCATGCGGGGTCCGAAGGGTACAGGCTGAACTCGAACACCGCGGTCTGATTCTGCTTTGTGGCCGCCGGGGTGAGGCAGAAGTCCCAGGCGATGTACAGCAGCTTAAGGCGCGGGTCGTAGACGGTGCGCTGCACCCGGGGCAGGCTGAGCGGGACCGACAGAGATAGCGCCGCCGCATCGCTGCTGATACAAGAGAACGGGTGGGCCGACCAGCGGACGCCTTGCGGGTACGAGGCATTGTGGCAGAAGTCCGCCGCGCCCTCGATGGTGCGACCTGTGGCGATGTCATCCCACCAGCGCCATCCCGTGGCCTCCACCGGGAGAGCGAAGTAGAGGGTCAGCGGCCGGTCGGCGGGGCCGCTGTCTCTGACCGTCACCCGCCCATCGATACGGTCGCCCACCGGCTGCAGGACGGCCTCCACGAACAGACCGTCCTGGAAGCTCTCGACCTGCCGGATCGTGCCACCTTCCGAGGTGATCTCGCCCCCGATCGGTCGTGGCTGGGGGCCGGTCTTGTGGTCGCGGAGCATCAGCCCCGTGAGCCCGCCCGCCTGCTGCGCGGTAGGCCAAAGCGCAGCGCCCCCCGCCGACAGGCCCGCCACGCGTCCCGCGTCGTCCAGCTCCAGGCGCGTCCCGCCCTGAGCCTCAACGGCGTGCACCGGCTCGCGCACCTGGTGGGGCGGGACGCGGACAAACTGGGTGTCGAACTCCGTCTCGCCCTCCCGGGCCGGTATCAGCTCCATGCCGTCCACCCACCAGGTGTAGTCATCACGCCGCGATGGCTCGGTCTCATACAGGTAGATGATGATGCCGCGCACCCGGTCGCGGTTATACGTCACCAGACTGTCGGAGAGCTGGACCCATTGCCCGACGGGCACCAGGTGCCGCACGAACTGCTGCACGGGAGAGTCGCCATTGTAGACCACCACGCACATGAGCTTCTGCTTGACCGCAGGGTCGGCGGAGCTGACCTTCACCCAGTAGCGCAGGGCGCGATAGCCGCTCCAGTCGTTTTCGGCCGGGTCCAGCGACCGCGCCCACTGCGGGTAGCTCTCCTCCCCGCTCCCGGCCGACTGCACCGAGAACCTCAGACTCCCGGCGCCCTCCTTGTAATCATCCCGATCCACCGCCACCTGGCCCGTCCACCTGTGCTCCAGTTCGGGCTGGGCGGGGGTGTACAGGGCCGGGTCTTCCATGTTGTCCAGGAGCCGCGGGAGCTCTTGGGCGAGGGCGGGGCAGCAGAGCGTGGCGAGCACCAGGCCGAGCAGCGCGCGAGTGGTGGGCATGACGTGGACCTCCCGAGGTGCCTTCCGGGGCGAATGGTTCTACTCTCTCTGTCCGCGCCAACGCATGGGCGAGCGCGCTAGCCCGCCCCGAGGTCGCGGTACCAGCGGCTGTCCCACCTGATCCTGTGCATGGGGATCACCAGCTCTCGGGACACGATCTCGCGCATCCGGTAGGGCGCCATCTGCTCCCACTCCGTTCCGGGATGCGGCCCCAGGGGTGGGCGAGCAGTGGGGACCAACTGGCCGCAGTCGGCGATAGCCCCGGCGATCTCTCCCCAGGTCGCCGGGCTCGTCGGCAGGGCGACGGGCATCCGCAACAGGTTCCTCACCGCGTCCGGGATGACGCGCTCTCCGGTGGCCGCCGTAAGGTCTCGGGCCAACGCGCTCCACTGCCGCGGTGTGATGCGGCCAAAGACGGCGTCGTCCGGGCGCAGCCCCCGCGCACCCTCAAGGCCCCGGTCGCGCGCCCAGCCTCGCAGGAAGTAGAACGCTTGCTGGGTGCGGCATCGGTCGATCGCTGGCGGCTTGCAGCCATAGGGCCACCTGGCCAGGATGTAGTCCCGCGTCGCGCTCAGCGGCCGGTCGTAGAGCACTGCGAAGTCATCCTCGGGGATCTCGACGTCGAACTCGTCCTCAAGGGCCATGACCACCTCAACGATCTCCAGTCCCATGCTCGCTCCTCCTTCGGCCTCCGTGGACAGTGGGCGCGCAGACGATACACGCCAAACACGTACCTTCGCGCGGGGGCGGTGAGAGTCCTTGCAGCAGACGGGGGAATGAGGTACCCGGGGGATCCCTTGACGGCACGACGACGAACGGGAAACGGCGTGACACCCTGGGGCTCTGCCCCAGACCCCGCCGGGGGACCCGTCCCCTGGACCCCGCTATCTGAGCCTTGACAGGTGCCGACATGAGGCATACGGCATGACGCCCTGGGGCTCTGCCCCAGACTCCGCCGGGGGACCCGTCCCCTGGACCCCGCTATCTGAGCCATGACAGGTGCCGACATGCCGCATGACGCTCTGCACGGGACCTGTGGCTCGATCGGGAACGTGGCCGGCGGTGGCCGCCGGTCACCTCCCCCCCATCCACTCCACCAGCGCCTCGTTCACCGCCTGCGGCTGCTCCAGGTTCACGAAGTGCCCGGCGCCGGGGACTATCCGCACCCTTACGGGTCCGGCGACGTCGGTGAGCCGCAGGTCTCTGCGCAGGGCATCTTCGTCTCCAACCGCGTAGCGGCCGCGACCGCCGTAGACGCCCAGCACCGGGCGGTGGAGGTCGCTAAGCCACGGGCGAGCATCGAAACCGACCACCGAGGGCCAGATCTCGTCGTAGACGGCCTGGGTCATGCGGCCGATGATCTCTGCCCGCGTCTTCTCGATCCAGCCTCGCAGCTCTGGTTCCATGCCGTCCACACACATCCCCGGCAGATAGGCGCAGTTGAGCTCCAGCGAGGGGAATGCGTCGACCAGGGCGAGGGCTGCGACCCGCTGCGGATGGTCGTGGGCGACCTGCAGGGCGATCATGCCGCCCAGGGAGTGGCCGATCAACACCGCCGGACCCTCGTCCGGGAGAGCGGCGACATAGGCGGCCAGGCCCTGCAGAGAGCGCTGCACTCCCTCCTGTGGCCCGCCGTGGTACGGCAGGTCGGGGGCGAAGACGGCGCAGCCCGCGGCGGTGAGTGCCGCCGTCTGGGGTCTCCAGAACCGGCTGTCACAGCCGAAACCGTGGAGCAGGATGACCGGGATGCTCATGACACACCCCCGGCCCACTCCTGCAGCCGGATGGCCTCCGCGCACATGCCCACCACATGGTAGTCGACCTTCCACACGTTGCCCTTCTCCAGGCCCGGTCCGGCGTACCAGCCGCCGTATTCCGAGTCCACCATCTCACGCCGGATGAAGCGCATCATCCCCTGCAGCGGCTCCCAGAGGTCTTCTCGGCCGCGGACGAGGGCATAGTGGAGCATGGCCCGCACCGCCTCGCACTGCTGCCACCAGCCCTTGTCGGGGCGGATGACCTCACCCTCCAGGGAGGCGTCCGCGTGGATCCCGCCCTCCTCCGCGTCATAGCCAACAAGCAGGCCGTAATCCAGCAGCTCGAGGCCTGCGCGCAGGTAGCCTTCACCCAAGCCCCGCTCGACGGCGGAGGACAGCAGGAAGGCCCATTCGAACTGGTGGCCGATGTCGACACGCCCACGCTGAGACGTAGGGATCGGTTGCCAGTCCTCGGTGTACATCTCCGCCAGGGCGCCGCCGGTCTGCGGCGAGCGCCGGGAGAGCAGGAAGTCGGCGATCTCGCGGGCACGGACATGGATGTGGCCAAGGCCGGGGAGGTCACCCAGTGCGAGCAGGGCCTCGAAGCAGTGCATCATAGGGTTTTGCGAGTTGATCGCGCGGCCGGCGGGGGCCGAGAAGTCGGCGGTCAGCGCCGGGATCAGCCCGCCGTGCACGTCCCTCAGCGGGCCGCTCAGGGTCTCCCAGGCGTCCAGGGCCGCCCGGCGGCAGCGGTCGTCGCCCAGGCAGGCCGCGGCGTGAGAGAGGCCGAACACCACGAAGGCGTGGCCGTAGCTGTCCTTCTTGTCGTCGATCACGGCGCCATCGGCGCTGCACGACCAGTACCAGCCGCCGTGCAGGCCGTCGCGCATGGCCGTCATCAGGAACTCGGCACCGTCGGCGACGGCGTCGGCATAGGCCTGCTCGCCGGTGAGGGCATAGCCGGTGGCGAAGTTGTGCAGCAGCCGCCCCTGGGACACCAGCGTCCCCTCCGGGCTGCCGGTGCGGCGCCACTGCCGGTCGACGGAGGGCCATAGCAGGCCGGACTTCGTGGGCGCCGCCGCCAACCAGTGGGGCAGAATGTCCTCCAGCAGGTGGGCGGCAAACCACGACAGGGCCAGGGGTATGGTAGGCATCGGTCATCTCCCGGTTCTCTTGCGTTGCAGGGCCATTCGGCGGCCGGGGCGGCGAACCCTTCACGGTGAGCAGACGTCCCTCGGAACGTAGAGGGCGCGCGCGATCGGCGGTTGATCGCCGCCCGTACTGCCTCTGGCCCTGCGGTGACAAGACCCCCGCGGGTGTCTTGTCTCCGGCACCCGGGGCCTTCGCCAATCCGTCCGGGCGTCTGCCGCGCAGGGCGCCGGGGGCTCCCCGGCGAACAGTCGTTACCACCGTCTCGCCACCATGCTCGGCCGATAGTGAGGAGTGCACCATGCGGATACCCAGACCGGTGACGTGCGTGCTCTTGTCGCTGGGTGGTTGCCTGATCCTGTGCGGCCCGTGCGTTGCCGCGGAAGAAGTCCCCTCTCCCGTAGCCTGGTACTCCTTCGACGAGGAGGGGGCGTTGGGTGCCGACGTCTCCGGGAACGGACAGATGGCCGGCGTTACCGGGGGCACACCGGTGGCGGGGAGGGTGGGCAACGGCCTGTGGCTGGACAAGACCGGCGGCCTGCAGGTGCCGGCCAGCGAGTCGCTCCACGCCACGGAGGGCCTCACCATCGACTGCTGGGTGAGGTTCGCCGACGTGCGGGACAATGCCAATATCGTGAGCAAGGAAGGCGAGTACCTCCTGCGCCTGGACCCGCCGGGCGAGGGCGGCACCGTCTCGTTCTTCGTGGACCTTGATGGCGCCCTCGAGCCGCGGGTCACAGGCCCGGCGGTGCAGCCGGGCAGGTGGTACCACCTGGTGGCCACATGGGACGGCGCCACGGCCGTGCTGTGGGTCAACGGTCAGGAGTTCTCCCGGGCGCGGTCGGGCAATGTGACTCCGACGCAAACCCCGGTCTCCATCGGGCTGCCCTCGCAATGGGGGCCGGTGGGGCTGCACGGAATCGTGGACGAGGTGAAGCTCTACGACAGGGCCCTGCCGCGCCCGCTGGTGCTGACCCGGGACCTGGGACTGGACAGGCCGGTGGAGGGGCCGCGCGCCACGGAGGCGCGCTTCGAGTTCGAGACCGACACCGAGGGCTGGGAGATCGTGGGAGAGGGAGCGCTCTCGGTGCGCGACGGCGCCCTGCGGGCGAACGTGCCCCCCGAGGGTGCTACGCTACTGCGCCGCGCCCTGGCGGTTCCCCTGGCGGACAAGCCCTTCGTCTCCCTGCGCATGGCTCTTTCCACCGGCACGGAGGCGACGCTTCTGTACCTCACCGACAGTGGCCTGGGAGCGACGGCTTTCCCGGTCGAGGGCGACGGGCGTATGCACTCGTACGCTCTGGACCTGAGCGAGGGCGCCGGGTGGCGGGACACCCTGGAGGCGGTGGGCCTCGTGCCGCCGGCGGGCGCCGAGGCCGCCATCGACTTCCTCCGCGTCGCCCAGGCGCCCGAGGGGCCGCCGGAGATCGGCATCGAGCGCTTCCTCCTCGAGCCCGTCATCCCCCGAGCGGGTGTGCCGCTGCGGGTCAACGCCGCGCTGAAGAACACCGGCGGCAACGGCGCCGGGCTCACCGCGCGCCTCAGAGCCTCCCGGGGCGTCACGGTGCTCGAGGGCTCGGCGCAGACCATCGCGCAACTGGGCTTCGGCGAGGAGGTGGAGCTATCGTGGGAGGTGCAGGCGGCGGGGCCTGTCACCTCCGCCCTGCGACTGCAGGTGAGCGGGGAGGGCATGACCACGGCGAGACGCGAGCTTGAAGTGAGCTTCCTTCCCCCCCTGGCCGCCACGAAGGCCGACTACGTGCCGGAACCCCAGATCGCCCACAGCAAGTACCTCATCGGCGCCCACTACTGCCCGCTGTGGAAGCAGGGATCACGCTCCGGGGGTTGGGAGCTGATCGAGCCCTATCCCGAGCGAGAGCCGGCCCTGAGCTGGTATGACGAGGACAATCCGGAAGTCACCGACTGGGAGATCAAGTACGCCCTGGAGCACGGAATCTCGTACTTCGTCTACTGCTGGTACCGGGGTAGCCAGGGCGGTCCGGTGGATGTGCGCCTCGGCCACGCCATCCACGACGGCCTGTTCCAATCGCGATATGGCTCGAAGTTCCAGTTCGCCATCATGTGGGAGAACCAGGGCAAGGGCACGGCCGGAGTGTCCTCCGAGGAAGACCTGCTTCACAACCTCCTGCCCTACTGGATCGAGAACTACTTCAAGCACCCCTCCTACCTGAAGGTGGACGGCAAGCCGCTGCTGTTCATCTACCGCCCGGAGTTCCTGGTCGGCGATCTGGGCAGCGTGGAGAAGGTGAGAAGCGCGCTGGACAAGGTGCGTCGGGCCTGCGTGGACGCGGGTCTGGGCGGCCTGACGATCCTGGGCGAGGATCGGGGCAAGAGGCCCGAGCCGCTCCGGCTCATGAAGTCCCAGGGACTGGATGCCAGTTTCTCCTACTGCTGGCCGATCGCCGGCAATCCGGAGCCACAGCAGGCCATCGCCGCCCAGGAAGACTTCTGGCGCGAGCGCCGGCAGATGGGGATCATCCCCGACCTGGTCACCATCTCGATGGGCTGGGACTCCAGGCCGTGGCACTCGAGCTCCACCATCTGGCGCCTGCCGCCGGACGACTTCGAGACCCTCTGCCAGAAAGCTCGGGAGTTCATGGACGAGCTACCGGCGGACGAGCCGGGCAGTAGACTGGTCCTGCTGGACAACTGGAACGAGTTCGGGGAGGGCCACTACATCTTCCCCCACCGCGAGCACGGTTTCGGCTATCTGGACGCGGTGCGCAATGCCTTTTGCGATGGCGCCGGACCCCATACCGACCTGGTGCCCGAGGACCTGGGACTGGGACCGTATACCCGGCGCTACGACCGGTTCAAGGAGCGTCGCGCCCGGTGTGCCGAGATCGTGGTGGCCGAGGACCTGGAGCCCGATCTCATAGGCTACTGGAGCTTCGACGAGCCCGATGACGTCCAGTTCGCCTGGGACTGGTCGGGCAACGGGCTGGGCGGCATGCTGGACGATGCCACGCGGGTGCCCGGGCGACGCGGCAGAGCCCTCAAGTGCGAGGGCGGCTGCGTGCAGATTCCCGGAGCGGGGGCGCGCTTCGCGCTGGACGAGATCAGCGTCGAGTGCTGGGTGAAGACGGACGTGGCGGGGCAGAGCGACAAGTGGTTCGTCAACAACCTCTACGGCTCGGGCACTTCCGGCTTCCGCCTGGGGCTCGGCGCCGGCAGGCTGGAATGGGCGATCCCCAAGGCCCCCTGGAGCCATCGCCTGAGCGCTGCCGACCCCCTGCCCACGGGCAGGTGGGTGCATGTGGCGGCCACCTACGACGGCAAGGTGATGCGGCTGTACATGGATGGCCGGCAGTGTGCCTCGCTGGAGCGCCGCGGCCCGGTGGTGGGCAATGCGAGCCACCTTTGCCTGGGCAGCTATGACGTCAACCACCGCGCCTGTTTCGACGGCCTGCTGGACGAGGTGAAGATACTTCGCCGTGCGCTCTCGTCCGAGGAGATTGCCGCCAGGGCGCAGGAGTAGGCTGGGCCGCCGGCAGTCTCCCTTCGTACTCGCGCGTGAGAACTCACCGTGGGCCGGTAGCCATCCCCCCGACGCAGCACGTTCCGCGGAAAGGTCAGTGTGATGACGATAGCTGCGTGCCTGCTCTGTCTTTGGCCCCTCGTTGCCACACTCGCCAAAGCCCAGGACCTCACCCCCGCCCAGTTCGAGGACGGAGACGTGGTGTGCCTCATCGGCGACAGCATCACCCATTCCCGCAAGTACCACAGCTATGTGTACGACTACTACCTCACCCGCTTCCCGGAGCGGAGGATACGGTTCGTCAACCGCGGCATCGCGGGAGATTCCGCCGGCGGCGCGGTGTGGCGCTTCGACTGGGACATCGCGCCCACCAGGCCGAACGTGGCCTGCATCATGTTCGGGATGAATGATGTGAGCCGCGGGCTGTACGGCAAGGAGAACCCGGATGAAGCCAACCTCGCCGCCCGCCGGGCCGCCCTGGATCGTCACCGGGAGAACCAGCTCGCGCTGGCCCAGAGGCTCAAGGCGGCCTTCGACCCCCGCTTCGTCTTCATCACTCCCTCGCCGTATGATGACACCGCCCAGATCGAGACGGAGAACCTCTTCGGCGTCAACGCCGCCCTGGCCACCTGCGGCGAGTATGCCGCGGAGCTGGCGGCGCAGATGGGCGGCGGTGTGGTGGACTTCGGCGGTCCTATGACCGCGCTCAATCTGGAGCACCAGAGGCAGGACCCGAGCTTCACCATCGTCGGCCCGGATCGTGTGCACCCCGGCGATGTGGGCATGCTGGTGATGGCGTACCTGTTCCTCAGGGCCCAGCAGGTGCCCGCGGTGGTCTCGCAGCTTACGCTGGATGGCGAGACAGGTCGGGTGGAGGCCTGCGAGAACGCGCAGGTGAGCGAGGTCGCGGCGGGCCCCGAGGGTCTCGAGTTCGACTACCTGCAATACGCACTGCCGTTCCCGGTGGAGCCCGGTGCCGCGGGCGCTCTGGAGCTCGTTCCGTTCATGGCGGAGCTGAACCGGGAGACGCTGGCGGTGAAGCTCAAGCGAGGCGGGGCCTATCGCCTGCTCATCGACGGCGAGGAGGTGGGGCGGTACACCTCCGAGGAACTGGGGGCGGGAGTGAACCTGGCGGCGAACTCCCGGACTCCGCAGCACCGGCAGGCCCAGGCGCTCCATGCGGTGAACGAGCGGCGCCGCGGCCTCGAGGTCCGGCTACGCAGCCACGCTCAGATCAGGATGATGCTTCTGCGCGCGAATGTCGAGGAGGCCGACGAGGTAGCGGTGCGCGCGTACTTCGACGACTTCCTGGCCAAGAACCCCTCCAACGCGGGCTACTTCAGGAGCCAGTTCGATAACTACCTGAAGACCGGCCCGGAGCGGGAGCCGATCGAGGCCCAGATCGAGGAGCTGGTGCAGCAGCTCTGGCGGCAGAACCGTCCCGTGAGCCACCACTACCAGATCGTGCAGGTGGACAGCTAGCGAGGGTTCGCCTGAGGCCGGGGAGCACGGCGCGGAACCTCGCCTCCGGTCGCTGCCCCCGCCCGACGGCGATCCTGCCGGGCGGGACGCCTGCGAACGGCGAGTTCGGACGTCCGGAACTGCGTGCCCGTAGGCGCCCGGACAAGCCCGGGGCGCCGCCGGCGGTCGTTGCTTGTCGCTGTCACCCGTTTCCTGTCACCTGCCGCATAGGAGGTCTTCGCTCATGTCCCGTCCCATGGCCGCGCTCTCTCTCTTGGCCCTGGCGGCCTGTGCTCACGCTCAGGAGGCGCCGAGGCTGCACAACAGCGGTTTCGAGGAGGTAGCACAGGGCGTCGTGCCGGCGGACATCGGCTTCGGCGTCTGGGTGCTGGGCGAGGACAGGCTGGTCCCTGTGGGCTGGACGCTGAACCCCGCCTTCCCCGGCACGCTGACGGTTGCCGCCGAGGGCGCCCGTTCCGGAGAGCGGGCCGTGCGCATCCATGCCAATGGCCCGCGGGGCGATGCCCACCTGTTCCAGCCCTGTCCGGGCATCACGGCGGGACAGGCCTACCAGGTCTCCGCCTGGGTGAGGGGAGGCCCCGCCCGCATTGTCTGTTACGAGTACTATCCCGAGGGCGTCATCAAGACGCCCACAATCCTGAGCGCTGCGGAGCCTGCGGAGGAATGGCACCGGCTCTCGGGCTACTACTTCCCGGAGGGCGCCGACCTCAGGAGCGTCTCGTTGGCCGTGGTGGCCCCCAAGGACAGCATCATGGAGGTGGACGACATCGCCGTGACACCCGCCCCGGACCTGAGTCTCCCCGCCGACCTGCAGCCGATCACCCTCGAGACCGACCTGCTGCGGTTCACGCTCTCGCCCGACGGAAAGCTGCAGGAGTTCACGGACAAGGCCTCCGGCGCCAACCACGCCAGACCCGGCACGGGGTCGGTCTTCCGGGCCTCCCGTGGAGGCAGCGAGATCCCGGTGCGCGCCGTGACGCGGCAGGGCAGTGTGCTGGACGTGCAGTTCGCCGATCCGGGGGTCAAGGCCACCTTCCGAGTCGGGCTCTATCCCACCTACTTGACCCTGGAGCTGCGCAGCGTGACGGGTGAGGGCGTGGACTGGGTCCAGCTCGCCTATCTGCCTCTGAGCCTCTCCGGCTCCATCGGGACGCTGCTGAATGTGGCATGGGATGACGACTTCGCCGCCTGCGTCCTGGCGTGCAATGAGCAGACCCACTCCTTTGGCGCCAGCGGCTCGGAGGCCAACCTCGCCGCCCGCTGCTACAGGGATTACGGCATGCCGGGGGCCAAGATCGCGGTGATTGGGACGCCCCTTGCTCCCGCCGGGTCGACGGACGCACTGCTGGATGTGATCGAGCGTGTAGAGCTGGATCAGGGCCTGCCGCATCCCACTATCGACGGGGTCTGGATCAAGCGGGCGCCCCAGCGGTTCTCCTCGTATCTCATGGCCGCCGGGGCGAGTGAGGCCAACATCGACGACGTCGTAGAGTTCGCCCGAGGCGGCTTCGGCTGCGTGGAGCTGCTGAACTGGTGGAACTCCACCCCGGAGTATGAGCCCCATCCGGGGCTGTTCCCCAACGGGCTGGAGGGGATGAAGGCGTGCGCCGACAAGATCCACGCCGCCGGGATGGAGGTGGGCCTGCATGCGATGCAGGCCATGGTGGGCTGGGGCGGCACGGGGATGAGGAACAAGTACATCCTCCCCGAGGCCGACCCGCGGCTGCTGCGCGACCGGTTCACACCACTGGCCGCGGCGATCTCGGCCGACGCCACGGAGCTGCCGGTTCAGGGTCCCCTGGATGACTGGCCCGAGAAGGGCGACCTGTTCGTCGAGGGCGAGCTGATCCGCTACACCGGTCGCGGCGAAAGCACGTTCACCGGCTGCACCCGCGGCCTGCACGGCACCACAACCAAGGAGCATGCGGCGGGGACCGAGGTCGGCCATATGGTGAACTGCTTCCCCATGTGGGATGCTGTGATCTACGCCCCCCACGTGGAGTCCACCCTCGTGGACGAGGCCTGCCGGAACATCGCGCGCATCTTCAACGCCACCGGCGCGGACATGTCGTACTTCGACGCCGGCGAGGAGATCGCCGTCCAGCCGCCGTCGTGGCGCAACCAGGGACGGGTGGCGCTGGGAGTCTTCGACCGTATCGACAAGCCGGTGATCCTCGAGGGCAACGCCCTGTACACCAACCTCTCCTGGCATGTGATCACCCGGGGCAGCCCCACCTTCGACCCCATCTACTACGGCCGTCGGGGCTACACGCTGCGCGGCAAGGGCCAGAACCCCGCGGGCTGGCGCAAGAACCTGCTCACCGGTGATGTGGGGTGGTTTGAGGCCCACGTGCGCTCCGACTCAACCTACGCCGTGACGCCGGACGAGGTGCTCCTGCTGTGTCTGAAGGCCCTCGGCGGCGATGCGCCCATCTCGTTCCAGGTACACTGCAGCAACCTGTACGGCAACAAGCGCATGCCCGAGATGCTCAGCATCATCCGGGCCTGTGATGCCCTGAAGCGGGAGCAGTACTTCACCCCCGAGGTGCGGCGTCGGCTCTCCACGCCCATGGCCGAGTTCAACCTGGACCAATCCGCGGAGGGAGATTGGCGCGTGCGGCCCATGGAGTTCGGGCCGTCTCAGGTCGTGGACGCCGAGAGCGAAACGGGGTGTCTGGTGAGGCTCCAAAACCCGTACGCGCCGCAGAGGCCGTGGGTCCGTGTGCGCGCCCTGGGCGAGCCCGCGGCCTACGGCGCCGAGGGCAATATCGTCCTGGCGGATTTCGCCGAGGGCGTTCCGTTCACGGCGGATGGCTCGGCCTCGGAGGAGCTGACCTGCGCCGCTGAGCCGGCGGAGGAGCAGACCCCGGACGGCGCGGCGGCCTTCTGCTTCCGGGCCAAGAACGCCGCCCGGGCGCCTTCCTCGTGGTGTCGGCTCTCCCTGCCTTTCGACAACACCTTGAACCTCTCGGGTCACCGGCGGCTGGGGCTGTGGGTCAAGGGCGAGGGCAAAGGCGGGATCCTCAACGTCCAACTCCTGCAGGGCCACGGCTACCGCGACCACTACATCGGCCTGGACTATGAGGGCTGGCGCTACCACGAGCTGATGGTGGCCGAAGCGGACCGCTACTATGAGCACAAGTGGCCCTATAGCTGGATCGACGTGCTGTACTGGACCTTCCGCTACGGGCAGATCAAGGCCATCAACCTGTACTACAACGGCCTGCCCGCCGAGAGCGAGACCTCCTGCCTCATCGGGCGGATCGAGGCCCTGCGTGAGGGAGATGGGCCGCTGGTCTCGCCGAGCCTCGAGGTGGCCGGGAAGAGGCTGACGATCCCGGTGTCGCTGCAGCCTGAGGAGTACGTGGAGATCGACTGGGAGGGCGAGTGCCGCCACTTCGAGCCCAACGGCGGCGTTCTGGGCGAGCCGGTGCCGGTGGGCGAGATCGAGCTGCCCGCGGGCGGCGTGGAGCTCGCCTTCTCCTGCGAGGCCGCAGACGGGCGCTCGGCCCATGCCGAGGTCACTGTGTGCTCTCAAGGCGAGCCTGTGGACAACACGCCACCGGCCGCCGCCGTGGCACCCGCGGCCCCCGCGGATGAGCCGCTGCAACTGATGCGGACCACATCTGGGAACTACCGGGTGGTGGCGGGCCGGTTCGAGCGCGTCGGCCGCTCCCCCGCCCGGGCCATCGCGGCCTTCGACGGCGCCGCTAATGTGTGGACCGAGAGCAACCCGCTGGCCACGCCCGTGGGCGGCGCAATCGTCGTGGACTATGGCGGCAAGGCGACGGCTCCCCAAGAGACCGAGGGCTCCGTGCTTCTCGACGACTTCTCGGACCTTGCCGCCTACGCCGAGAGCGCGCAGAACCAGTACGCCCAGTACGTGCAGGGGGGCGGCCGGCGACTGACGGCCGAGGGACCGGTGCGCGAGGGGGTCTCGCAGAGCCTCACGGCCGCCGGAGCCGGGCCGCGCGAGGAGCTTTCGGCCGCGGAGTATTCGGCCCACAATCAGGGGGTCGCCGGGGGCTGGTGCGGCAAGGGGCGGCGCTTTGAGCCGGCCGTCGACCTCAGCGCCGCCAAGATCCTGACTCTGTGGGTGCGAGGCGATGGCGGCGGGCAGGTGCTGAAGGTCCAGTTTCGCGATAAGGCCGGTGCCTGGGCCGACTGGACCCTCCCCATCGGCTTCAGCGGCTGGTACCGGGCCTCGTTCCAGCCCACGGCCGCGGGGATCGACTGGGCGCAGATCGAGTATGTGATCTTCTACTACAACGACCTGCGCGCGGGTGCGCGGGCAACGGTGGGGCTGAGCGACCTGCGGGCGTATCCCACCTTGCAGGAGGCCCCGCCGCTGGAAGGCCTCAGCGTCGTCGTCAACGGCACGCGCCTGCAGGTGGCCGAGCGTCTCCTGCCCGGAGAGGCGGCGACGCTGGATGGCGCCGGCCGCCGCACGCTCTTGCGCCCGGACATGAAGCGCTCGCAGGCGCAGGAATCCGCCGGCGAACCGCTGGTGCTGCGGCCGGGAGACAACGAGATCCAGATCACCTCCGACAACGCTCAGGAGGTGCGGGGCGGGGTGTCGGTGACGGTACTGCAGTTGGGGCCGGCGGGGTAGAGACCGGGTGCACAGCGGCCGGGGCGTCATCGGCCGCTGTGCCAACGGCCCGCGCTCCGGCCTACAGGTACGCCTTCTCCTGGCCGTACTTGCGCACGACGGCGTCCACGTGGTCGAGCACGCGGACACGGCGCTCCTGCAGGCCCCGCAATTGCGCCTCCGACAGCCACGGCCCCACTTCGCGGGCGATGTCGGCTTCCGAGGCCGCACGCAGGGCGTCGATGGAGCGCCTGTGGAACCGCTTCACGCGGTAGAAGTCCTGACGCGGCCGGGGGGAAGAGCCGAAGCCCTCAGCGTTGTCGATGAACCACAGTTTGCCGGTGGGGTCCTTGAGGATATTGCCGCCGGAGAACCGGTCCATGTTGCCCTGCAGGTAGTCCAGAAGGAACATGTCGCTGACCTGACGGGCCACGGAGAGGTCGGCGATCCGCGCGCCCGGGCTCCCCAGTTGTCCGAGCCAACCCTCGGCCCAGCGCCGTGCTCCGCTGCCCACAGGGTCCCTGGAGTCGTTGACCCACTGCTGCAGGGAGCCCCCCACCAGGTCGCCGCTGCACTTGACGCGCCCCAGGTCGGCGCCCTTCACCTTCGCCAACAATGACCTGGGCAGATCGCGCTTCACCGTGACGGGGACATTGCCCATCCGGCAGAGCCGGTCGATGCGGTAGGCGGCGATCTCGTACACGAAGCTCTGGGATCCCCCCTGACGGGGCTTGAAGATGGTCTTGAAGCCCTTGTCGCTGCCGTCTTGGAGCCTCAGCTTGTACTTGACCATCACCCCGCCCCCCAGGCGCTCCGGAATGCCCTTGACTGCGGCGGTGACCATGAGCGTCTCCAGGGGCGTCTGGGAGAGTACGGCCTCGGTCTGCGGGCCGGTCGCGGGAGGCGTGGCCAGACGCGCCATGTGGGCCCTGGCCGAGGCGACGCGGGGATCGTCTCCGGCGGCGGCGATGAAGAGCGCGAACTCCTGCCCGGCCGCGGCCGTCTCCCCCTGGCCCTCCAGTACCCAGGCGGCCACCCAGTGGGCCTCGGCATTGCCCGGGTCGGTCGCGGCCGCCTCTCTGGCCCTGGCCAGGGCCCCGTCCGGGTCTCCGGCGTGCTTGAGGGCCAGGGCTTCGGCGGCCAACGAGGCCGCCGAAGCCACGTCGGCGGTGGCCGAGGGCGTCGGCGGCGCCGGATCGGCGCTCAACGCCACGTGGCCGGCGACGGCACCGGCCAGACTGATAAGTGCCAACAGGCAGGTGACTCGGCGTCCGAGCATCGTGCGCCTCCCGGGTGCGGGGTCGGCAGAGGACCCGCGCTTGCTGATCGAGATCGGCCGTCGCCGGGGCAGGCGGCGGCCTTCCGGGCCGCCGTGCCCGCGGCTCTCCACCCCGCTGCTGTCGCCCATCCGTGCAGGGCCTCCGCTGCCCTACTCCGGCGCCCCCAGGAACCCCTCGTGGTAGAACACCGGCTTGTAGCCGTGCTCCGTCACCCAGCGGATGGCCGCCTCTACTCGCTCCGGGTGGTCCGGAATGTAGTTTTGGTAGAAGTCCCAGAAGTACTGCTCATGGGTGAATAGGTCCATGATCTCGGCGGTGTCCGGGTTCTGCGCCAGCGGCTCCAGGGTCGGCGCGACCTGCTCCACGGGGGTATTGTTGCAGACGATGTCCACGCGCGAGAAGACCAGGTCGCTTGGGAAATCCTTGATGGCATCATGCCGGTACAGGTACTCGCTGCGCACCTCGTCCATCCAGTAGTTCACGTCATAGCCGTGGCTGGTGGGGTTGGAGAAGCCCGACAGGACCTTGACCCCGGTCTTGCGCAGCTCCGGGAGCGCTTCGGGCAAGACCATGCCCCAGTGAATTACCGTCTCGGGGATCAGCGTCTGCTCGCCGGCAAAGCGCACGATCTGCTCGTGCACCAGGGCCCGATCGGCAAGCAGCTTCTGCGGCGAAGCGTACTGATAGGGGCGGTCCGGCAGATTGGCATAGGCATGGAAGGTCAGGCCGAGCCAGTCGGCGCAGCCCTCCCACTCGGCACGGTACCTGTCGGGGAACTCCATGAGCAGCCAGCCGTCATCGGCCTCGTAGTAGATGTTGAGCGTGAACTTCGTCCCATACTCCCTGTTCAGCCGTCGCAGCATATCCAGATAGAAGCAGTCGAACATTGACCCGTAGCCCTTGCGGGCGATGTCGCGCAGGAAGAAGCTGTTGTCATCGATGGAGAAGCGATAGCGCGGGAAGGAGTGCTTGTCCCACAGCACCCGCACGCGATGCTCCTGGTGCCCGTGGATGCCGTCATAGACGGCGACGATATCCGTCTCGCGGTCTGTCAGGGCCACCTGTGCCGAGAAGCCGTCCCCGGCCACGGTGGCGGGCACTCCGTTGACCTCAACCGTCCCGTGGCCCGGCCAGTTGCCGGTCACGGTGATGGTGAGCTGTCCGTCCTGCACGGCTCCATGGCGGTAGTTGAGTATGGCGCCGTGGAATGGGTCTTTGATGCGTAGCATGGTGTACCTCCCGGGCGCGAAGGCGCCCTATTGATGCGGAGCATCCCGGGGTTGCGGGCTCTCAGCCTGCTGCCCGGGGTTGTCGTCGTCGTTGGTGTTCGCCGTGGCGGTGGCCGTCGGCCGCCGCTGTTGGCCGTCGCCGTCCTCCGTCCTCGTCTTTCGTCGCCGTCCTCCGTCGCTGTCCTCCGCCGCCGTCTGGAGGGGCCCCTCCATACGGCGCACGGCCAAAACTCAACAGCCACCGATCACCTCCCAACATTCCCGCAAGGGATAAAGAGTCCTTTGTGGAAATAGCATCAAGACCACTCGCTGACGATGTCGGTCCAAGCATTATCCAACCAAGCTGGCCTACGGGAGGGAACTGCCGTGGACGCCAAGACCGGTGACCTGCGCAGGAAGGCGGCCGGTGGGACTTTCTGTATCATCCCCTACTGCCACCCGGACTACTCCTGGACCCACCACCGCGAGTGGCACGAGGAACGCTACGCGGTGAGCTTCTGCGACGCGCTGGACCTCATGGCCCAGCACCCTGAGTTCCGCTTCATCGCCGAGCCCTGGATTGACCACGTTGTGCCCTTCCTCCAGCGCTGCCCGGATCGGGTCGAGGAGCTTCGCGACCGGCTCAACTCCGGACAGATGGGGGTGAAGGCCTTCACCCTTACCAGCCCCCGGCCCACCACCTGCCCGGATGAGACCTTCATCCGCAATATGACCATCGGGCGCGAGCTGTACTCGGACTTCGCCCCCGAGGCCGACCTCACCGTGATGGCCTGCCCGGACGTGGGTATCGGCCACAGCCAGATGCCCCAGCTCGTCAAGCTCGCCGGGGGCCTGCTGTATCGCGGCTGGCGCTCGGACAGCGCCCTGTCGGCCAAGGGCGTGCCCCGTGAGTTCCGCTGGCGCGGCCTGGACGGCACGGAGATGCTCACCTCGCGCGGCACCTACGGGGGCCTGCACACCGCCGACTCTGTCCCCGACGACTTCCGTGACCGCTGGGAGGAGCTGGTGGCGCGCCTCCTGGAGGGTGAGATCGGCGGGGCCATGGACAACTCCTCGGCCAAGACCTGGTGGGTGCCCCAGGGCATGGATGACGCCCGTCCGCTCCGCGGCCATCCCACGGACAAGCCCATTCCACTCATGGAGTTCATCGCCGAGTGGAATGCACGCGAGCAAAGCAAGATGGTCCTGTGCACACCGGAAGAGTACCGCAAGCGCCTGCAACAGGAGAGGCGGGTCCCGCTTTGGGACGGCGTGCTGGACCCCGTGGATGTGGCCTACAACAGCGGCTGGCACGGGAGCCGGGGGCTGTGGCGCCTCCGGCAGGAGCTGGACGGCGCCATGATCGTGGCCGAGCGGGTGTTCGCCCAGGCGCGCCTGGCCGGCTGCGAGGGCATCCCCGGACCGGGGGAGCTGCGGGAACTGTGGATCGAGACCGTCAGAGTATCCTCTCACGCCCAGCAGTGGGCCTTTGACAAGGACTGGGAGTGGCTCATCGACGGCGCGCGCCGGACGCTGCGCCGGGCCAAGGACGAGACCGACGCGGCCATTACCCGGCTGTCCGGGGCCGGGCGGCAGTCCGGAAACCGGCGCCCGCTGGTGCTGTACAACCCTCTTCCTTACGAGCGCGAGGAGATCGTGGAGGTGCCCTGGGTCCAGCCGCGTCTGGATGCGCCGGGCTACTCGGTTACCGACGCCGCCGGCAAAGAGGCGGAGCTCCAGACAGGGGAGTGTTCGGGGGAATGCTGGGGCGGGTCGCTGGTGGAGGCGCCCCTGATCTTCCGGGCGACCGTCCCGGCCATGGGCTACTCGGTCTACACGGTGGGCGACGGCCCCGCGGCCGCCGGAACCGCCCCGCCCGAGGACGGCGTCCTCGACAACGGGGCACTGTCCATCCGCGTGGACGGCCGCGGCCTGCAGGAGGTCGTCGACAAGGCCAGCGGCACCACCTGGCAGGCCCCAAGAGGCTCGAGCATCGGCGACTGCCGACTCTTCGAGATGGGACCCGGGGTTCTTCACATCGGGCCGATCACCGGCGAGCTGGGGGCGCGTGAGGGCACCGGAAGCTGGGTGTGCTGTGGTCCCATCCGCTGGGTCTACCGCTGGGAGGCCGATCTCCACGGCCACCAGGTGCGGCAGGACATCATCATCGACCGCGGCGCCCGCCACATCGACCTCCGCACGCGGGTCTTCTGTGCGGGCACCAACGGCTTTTTCGCCCTCTGCTTCGAGCCACCCGTCAGGGGCAAGCTGCGTACCGACATCCCCTTCGGAGTCGAGCCCAGGGAGCTTGCGGACGAGCCCTATGCCCACAGCATGCCCCCCGGGTACCAGAATATCGAGCGTCACCGCGAGCACCAGTTCTGGGGCCGCAGTTTCGCCTCGCTCACGGACATGACCCGGGGGGTCAGCATCATCACGCTCGATGGCGACAAATACTGGACGTACGACGAGGCCTCGGGGACGCTGCGGCACATCCTGTTCACCGCGCTTCAGGAGGCCCGGGGATACTGGGAGGAGTGGACGACCAGGGACCGCCTGGCCCTGGGGTGGCACGAGTTTTGCCACCGCATCGTGCTGCACGACTCGGGCTGGCGCGATGCCGACATCTGCGGCGCGTCGGACCGGGCGCGACTGCCGCTGCGCGCCGTCAAGCCCGTCGGGCCGGCGGCGCCGCCCGCGGTGCCGCCGGGAGACCAACTGGCAATCTGGCCGCCCTCCGTGCGTCTGTCGGCCTTCTACGAGGTCCAGGAGGGATACGTGCTGCGGGTGTATGAGAGCCTGGGGCGCCCGGCCGAGGCGGCGATCATGGTCCCGGAGGGTCTGGCCAATCCCATCCGCACCGACCTCAACCTCGAGCCCGTCGTGGCGGCGGTGGAACTCGAGGGCCGCGCGCTTACCCTGATGCTGGAGCCATGGCAGATCGCCACGGTGCTACTGACGAAGGCGTAGACCGCCCGCATGCCGTTGGCTGTGCTCCCCTGCTCCCGTCCGCGCCGCCGTCTGGCGGGGTACGCGGGCCGGGGGTGAGGGCGCCGCCATTGCCGTTGGCCGTCAGGTCCGGAGGACCGCGTGGCGACCCGCTGACCCGCCGCACCGCGCCGGCGGGCCTACCTCTTCCACACCTGCGCGATGTGCTGCAGATCCGGGCGGTGCCGGGCGCGCGGCTTGGCCTTCCCCTGGGCGAGACTCAGTCGCGCAAAGGCCTTCTGGCCCTGCCCGGAAGCGGCATCAAGACGATCCAGTAGCAGACCCAGCAAGAACACCAGCACCAGCGCGATCGCGGATGCAAGCATCACAACAAGTAGCCTCCCTCAGGCCGCCCTTGGCGTCACCGGCAGCATGATGCCATGGGTCTTGATCCGCTCGGTTTGACCACTCCGCCCGGCACAGTCCACGCCGGGACATCCCCGCCGAAGAGGTGTGTACCGCATGTCCGGTGCCGGCATCTGTGCCTTCCTCCTGCTCTCGATCGCGCCCCTCACCGCCTTGGCTCAAGAGGCAGGGGTTCCCCTGCCGCCGGGTGAGACCGCCCTGGGCGACATCGGGCTGTACACTGTGAGTTACCAGTCCGAAGGCTCGCAGCCCGTGGTGATGCCGCCCTCGTGGACCGGGCACTTCGAGGGCCAAAGCGGCATCTCCTACGTGCCGCGCACCGCGGTCCTCGGGCGCGACGCCATCCTGCTGCACAGCCCCTGGCGGGTCCCGCCCGGCAAGGTCTGGGTGGACTACCGCCTGCAACTGCCCGACGTCCGCCCCATCACGTTGTCCTTCGGTATCGCCATGCAGCCGGATGTCGCCGTGCCCGGAAAGAGCGATGGGGTCACCTTCGGTGCCTACATTGTGCAGGACACCGGACCCACGGAACTTCTGCATACACACCACGACAGGGCCGAGTGGCAGGACCATTCGTTCGACCTCTCGCCGTATGCCGGGCGACAGGTCACGCTCCGCCTGCAGACCGAGCCGGGGCCTGCGGACGACGCCTCGTGGGACTACTCGTACTTCGGCGAGGCCAAGATCCAGGCCGGCACCGTCCAGAGCTCTCGCACCGCGAAGCTGCAGCGGCTCACCTCCACCCGCGCCTACACGGCCGTGGCCGGGGCCGACCTGCAGAAGCTCGCCAACGACCCGACTGGCGGAGTGGTGCCCGGGAACCTGCTGGCCTTCCGCAACTCCGTCACCCAGTCCGGCGACGGCGACTACGTATTCACCTACGAGGCCGACGACTGTCGGGTGCAGTACGTCTATCGACCGCAGACCGGGACTCTGGATGATGTGACGGCAAGGGTGGATGACGGCACCACACTCCGCCCGGCGCAGGGGGGTGGCTGCACGGTGGTGCAACAGGCTGGAGACCAGACCGTGACCTCTGCCCTGACCGAGGGCACGCTGTCATCCTCCGCCCTGAGCCCCGACGGCTCCGGCCTCCACCTGGTGTGGACGTACGCCACTGCCGGAGGCCCTGTGGACGTTCACTGGGACCTCGGCATCCGGGGCAAGGCGCTGACGGTTGCCGTGCGGTGTGACGGCCCGCAGGTCTCGCAGTTCAGTCTCGGCCACGTGGGCGGTGCCCCGCTGCGCACCACCTACTCGGTGCCCTACATGGTGGGCAACCTCGAGTACCTCCCCGACCAGCAGCTCTACGTCTGCAGATACCTGGATTGGACCGTCTCCCACGCCTCCACCTGCCCCCAGGGCGTGGCGAGCTATGCGCCCCGGACCGACGGTACCCGCAACACGCTGCTTGAGTCCGGGTATGTCTCCGTATCGCCCAGCGTGCACGAGGTGCTGCCCAACATTCCCAACCCGCCCTCGCCCTATCTGGAGCTGCTGGCCCCCCGCATCATGCTGGACATCTGGGACCACCACAAGGGCACCTACGAAGGCGATGCCGAGAACCTGCGCGCCCTGAAGGACAACGGCGTGGATCACATGGCCATCATCTCCCACGTCTGGCAGTGCTACGGGTATGACGTGAAGCTGCCCGACCATCTCCCGGCCAATGCGAGCTTCGGTGGCGATGAGGGGATGGTGGAGTTTGGGCGCGCGGCCAATGACTGCGGCTACGTGTGGTCCCTGCATGAGAACTACATCGACCTGTACCCCGATGCCCCCTCGTACGACCCCTCGGCGAGAGTGCTGCGTGCCGATGGGACGCCGTCGCCCGCGTGGTTCAACGCCGGCACCGGAGTGCAGAGCTTCGGGCTCAAGTGCAACCGCGCGCTGGGGTACGCCAGGGACAACTCGCCCGAGATCCACCGGCGTTTCGCCACCAATGCCGCGTACCTGGATGTGCACACCTGCGTCCCGCCGTGGCACCAACTGGACCACGAGGCCGATCAGCCCATGGCGGCCATGGCGCTTGCCAAAGTGAAGTACGACGGCGAGCTTTTCCAATACATGCGCGATACCCACGAGGGCCCGCTCTTTGGCGAGGGGGCCAACCACTTCTACTGGGCCGGCAAGTGCGACGGCGTCGAGGCCCAGGTCGCCGGCGGCGAGCACCATCAGGCGTTTGTGGACTTCGATCTGCTCAAGATCCACCCCCAGATGGTGAACCACGGCATGGGCTACTACGAGCGCTGGTTCGAGCGGGGCTACGACCACAGCCTGGGCCTGGACACCGGCACGGTGGAGCAAGTGGACAAGTACCGCGCCCAGGAGATCGCCTACGGGCATGTGGGCTTCATCGGCTCCTCGCAGACGGACAACATCCAGTGGGTGGCCAGGGAGCACCACATGACCCACCCGGTGCAGGCCCTCTACGGGGCCTCCCGAGCGGTGGAGATCGTGTACGAGGTAGATGGGCAGTTCGTCACCGCGAGCGTCGCGCTCCCCATGAACCAGCGCGATCGGCAGCGCATCCGCTACGCCTCCGGGCTCACGGTGTGGGTGAACTGGGCCGAGGAAGCCTGGGAGGTCGAGGGCCGCATCCTGCCCCAATGGGGCTATCTGGCTCTCGGGCCAGACACCGAGGTCTGCACCACGCTGCGCGACGGCGCCTTCGCCGACTACGTCGAGTGCCCCGAGTACCTGTTTTGCGATGCGCGGACTCACTTCCACATGCCCTATCTGAAGGCGCGGGCCGCAGTGGAGCCGCGCATCCGCGACTTCGAGTATCTGGGTGAGGACAAGATCCGCCTCACCTATGAGTGGGATGTGCAGACTGCACTCGAGACCGACTACAACTGCTTCGTGCATTTCACCAACAAGCAGAGGGAGGCAGGCAACCAGGACATCGAGTTCCAGCAGGACCACGGGTTGCCCAAGCCGACCAGCCGGTGGCGCGCCGGCGAGACGCTGGTCGACGGGCCCTACGAGATCCAGGTCAAGACCGACAGCTTTGACACCTTCGATGTGGTCATCGGCCTGTTCAACGAGGGCGGACGGCTCGCCCTCCGTGGCAGGGAGGCCGGTGGGAGCCGGATCCTGCTGGGCCGTCTGGTCTTGGCCCGCGAGAACGGCGAGATCACCGACATCCGCCTCATCCCGCCTGACGAGCTGCCCGCCTCCACCGAGGTGCAGCAGGCCGACTTCACCGCCCACCTCAACCCGGCCGGTACGATGGTCGACTTAGGCAAGATCGCCACCGATGGTTCGGTGAAGGTTGAGAAGAGCGACGGCAAGCTGGTGGTCTTGCCCTATCCGCGGGACAGGGAGTTCAGCGTCCGGCTGGATGTGACCCAGATCGTGCCCGGGGCCCGGGTGGACCCGGAAAAGGTCAGCGTCCGCGCCCTGGCGGCCCTGACACAGGAGGACATGGGAGCGGTGGAGGCACAGGTCGAGGGTACAGCGGTGAGCTTCAAGGTGGGCAAGACGGGAGCGGGCCGGTATGTGGTAGAGTGGGAATAGCCGGAGCGGGGAACGGCGAACGTCTCACCACGGAGACACGGAGAGCACGGAGTTCCACGGAGAACGGCAGACGTCTCACCACAGAGACACAGAGACGCGGAGAACGGCGGAGAACACCGAGAGCGGCGAGGAAGGAAGTGGCCGCCTTCTGTGGGTAGGCAGCGTCGATCAGGACCCGCAACCGTGCCCGCGGTCTTCCGACTCAGATTATGCAGGTTCCGGGCGGGCGCCGAATCACGTCGCCTCACCCCCCCCGGCCCCGCCTCTCGGCGTCTCTTCGAGCCGCTTGTACTCCGCCAAACGGCCGGCGGAGACGGGAGGAGGGGGGAGAACGGCAGTACCTCGACCGTTCCGAACGTGGCAATGGCCAAATGTGTCTCCCGGGCGTTCATGCATAATGTGAGTTCCAAGACGGCAACGGACACCACACACCCCTCGCCGTGGAGGGGCACCGCCATCTGCATGCCGCCCCGCACAGCTAGCCGGTCCCCGCGTACGCCCGGGCATCGTCCCGCGTGCCCCTGCTGCAGGCCTTTGGCAGGTCCTCAATGGCACAGGACAGCGGGAACTCGCCCCCCTGGTCTGCCGGTGCGGTCCATGTCGTGGTCCAGTCGCCCTGAGTGACGGTACCGCCGCCGGTGGACCACCGGCATTTGCTCTCTTCCCAACCGGCCCAGGTGTCCGGGTCGTCGCCCTCACCCTGCCCCAGAGACTGGTGAGGATCGATCCAGTGGTCGGAGTCCCGCGGGTTACAGGTCATCGTGTCCGTCGAGGGGCCCTCCAGGCTGATTGCCAGCACGATCTCCTTGTACTCCAGCTCCCCGTCCATCATGATCCCCGTATCCCATATGGGCTCGGCCATCACGAGGCCGGTCATCCCGACCCACAATGCAACCACCACAAACGCGGCGTGTCCCTGTCTCATCATACCCTCACTCCCCGGGCAGATGCTTCCCGATCTCCGCCGGCATCCGCCTGGATTCCTCGGCCGCCGGGCTTCCATCTCGCCTCCCACGGCCGTCCCTGCCCGCCTACTGCCCACCCTCCGCCCAGTACCCCTCCCCGGTGAACTGCCCCGCCCAGGTGGCAAGCTCCGCCCTGATGCGCCGGGCGGCCACTTCGCTGTCGGCGGTATTGGCCGCTGCCTCCAGCCACGCCCTGGCGTAGCGCCCGAGCATGGTCGCCAGTACGCCGGCGCAGTTGGTGCGCAGTTGGGCCTCGCCGTGGGCGATGGTCTCCACCATAGACGGCGCCTCCGGCACGCCGATGCGCACCAGCGCCAACGCCGCCGGGGTCTCGGCCTCGGTCAAGGGCTTGCCGGGCCGCAATCGCTCCTCGGCCAGGAGAGCGAGCAGGGCAGGGCCCTCGGAGCCCCCGCCGGCCACCGCGCGCATGCGGCCCAGGGCCGTCGCGGCCTCCGCCCGCTCCCGGCGGGCACATTCCGGATCACCCACGAGCTTGGCGAGGGCCCGGATGTCGGCATCGCGCCGATGTCTCAGTCCGTCCAGCGCCGCCCGGCGTGTGGCCTCGTCCGGGGAGGCGATCCCGGCAGCGAGGTCGTCGGGCGGAGGCCCCGCGTTGCCCCAGGTGATCAGCGAGAACAGCATGCGTCTGCCGGTGGGCGGGAGCGCGGGCTCGTCCCGTAGGCTCTCCGCCGCGGCCCGCAAGCGCCGCGCAGCGCCTGACTCGGCGGGCGCTTCGGCGGCGGCCTGTTCGTACCAGAGGGTCGCTTCGCGCTGCAGCATCTGCTTGACGGCCTCCTCGGCTCGCGCGACCTGCAGCTCCGAACTGCCCTCGGACGCGATCACCGAAAGCAGCGCCGGAAGCGCCGGGAGGCCGATGCGGGCCAGGGCATACGGCGTGGGCCGGTACTCCTCGGCGAAGCGCACGCCGTCCGCATACCGCACGGAGGGAACCCGCTCCTCGCACGTGAGCCGCCCAACGAGCAGCCTGACACTCCCGGCATCCTCGGCCCTCGTGTACCCAATAGCGCCGATCGCCTCTCGCGCGCGGTCGAAGGGGATGTCGTCGCCCTCCTGAAGGACGGTCTTGGCCGAGGCGATGATGGCCTCCCGGGAGGCGATGGGGTCGCCCGAGGGTGGGGCGCTGAGGCCTTGCGTCGCGGCACAGATGGCCACTAGACCGATCAACGCGCTTGAGCGATGACTGGCCATCCTCATGTGGGGCCTCCAGGCACGGGAGCAACGCGGCCCCCGAGCCGCGAAAGCCCGGGGACCGTCGGTTCACGACAGGTTCCAGATTCCGCCGCCCTTGAACAGGCGCTTCCAGCGCTCCGCCACCGCCGTCAGCCTCTCCGCGTAGTCCTCGCGCCCATCGCCGTACTGGGCCTCCGCCAGTAGCCAGTCGTCACCGAACTGGCCCAGCGCGAACCACAGCACGCGCACACAGGCCTTCTCCACCCGCTTGTCCTCTTCCGTCTTCAGCAGGTTGACGCAGGCCCTCACCCCCGGGCAGCCGATCTTGGCCAGGGCGGTGACCAGGGCCTCCTCGTGCTTCCCGTCCATCGGGTCGTGGCGTACGGTCTCCTGAAGCTCGCCCAGGACCGCCTGCACGGCCTCCTCCTGCCGCGGGCGCAGTTGCCCGATGGCCTCGATGACATCCAGGTCCGCAGGCCCTTCGGCGGCGATGAGGTCGGTGAGCGCTTTGGCATGCTCCTTGTAGGTACGCAGCACGCCGGACAGGGCGGCGTGGCGGATGGCGTCGTCTTCCGAAAGCAGTGCCTGCTTCAGTTCCTCGGGGTCGGGATAGAGCTTGTACGGCTCGGGAAGGTCGAAGGTGCGGGGCATGAGCTCCTGGAGCGACAGCCGGAACTCCCTCGGACATGCGGCGACCGCGGCGTCAAGCGCCGTTGCGGCGGCACGGTCCGGTTCCGCATCGCGGGCGAACTCGATGACCGCCGCACCGCAGTGGCCCATGAAGCCCCCGAACGCCTCGCGTGCGCGTGAGTTTGCGGAGCCACGGTACACCCCGGCTTTGAGAGGCTTCCGCATCGCGGACAGCAGGCCCGGCACGGCAGGAAGCCCTACCTCCGCGATGGCGTAGTTGGTGGGGAAGACCGTCGCCCAACGGCGGGCGTCAACGTACCCCCCGTTGGGCAGTGTAGTGAACGCAAGCTTGCCGCACAGACACGCGAGTAGACTCGGGTCCGATGGGCGCAGGTACCCGGCGAGGCGAATCGCCTCGCCCCTCGTGCTGGGTGGCACCGCCTCATCCGGCATTGAGATGACTGTCAGCAGGACCGTGCCGCAGCGCTCGCGTTCACGGACGCAATCATCGAAAGAGGCGCTGTCGGCCGCGAATGCCGCTACGCGCCAGAGCGCCAGCGCGATGAAGACGAGGGCAGCGTGCCGCGCGGCGTCCCCTCCCACAGCGCGCGAGTGCGGCGCGGACAGCCCGCGTTCCCCCGACTGAGTACACGGGGACTGCCCAGGCGAGAAGGTCATTGGTTCACAGGGGCGATCCAGAATCCCCCGGCTTCCTTCAGCATCATCAGCCTGCGCTCCCAGTCGCCAGACCCGTGATCACCGTGGTTGGTGCTGATGCGCTTCCCCCTATACCAGAGTTCATTGTAGAAGCGCACCGGCGCATTAGGGTGAAACGGCTGGTTCATGCGTTTGTAGTGCGTCCCTGGAGGCAGGGTGAGAGCCTCGATGAGATAGCCGGGTCCGTCAATCATGTAGACCTTCCCAGCGGCATCCATACCATCGGTCTTCCACCCTCCAATGGGACTGTCGTCCTCCCAGTCGGTGTGTCGCGATGTGACGACATCGTCTTCAACTGTCTCGCCTATCAGCATCTGCACCCAGTTGAAGACGGCGCCAGGGCAGTCGCCTGGGGTGATGCGCGCGACCCACTGGACCTTCTTGAAGAACCCCTCGGCCTCGAGGGGCTCGGCGGTGTTCCTGATGTTCAGTCCCCAGTCATTGGGGAAGACGAGGCCACCTACCACGGCCTGCCCGTCATTCTCATAGAACTCCAGCGTCGCGGAGAACCCGGCGGGGTGCCTCGGACCTCCTCCGCCTCCGCCACCTACCGGCTCCGTCCCCACCTCGATGCGACCATCCTCACGCGTGCCTCGCGAGCACGGCAGAGGCAGGTCATCAACGGAGCACCCCAGCCGGAAGTAGCCGCCGCCGGTCGCGGGGGCAGTCCATGTGGTCGTCCAGCCGTCGCAAGTGACCTGGCCTCCTTCCGTCCCCCACCAGCACTTGCCCTCTTCCCAGTTGGCCCACGAATCCGGGGCTTCGCCCTCGTCCAGCGGGATGGCCTCCTCTGGGTCGATCCAGTGGTCGAGGTCGTTGGGCGTGCACGTCATTGTATCCGTTGACGGGCTGACGAGGCTGATGGGTAGGTCGATCTCCTTGTTCTCGAGCTCTGCCTCGATTGCACAGCCGGTATCCCAGGTCACTTCTGCCTGCGACGGTCCAACGGCTCCCATCACCAACCACAACGCGACCACGATGAGTGCGGCTTGCCCTTGTCTCATGGTACCCTCACTCCCCGGGTAGACGCTTCTCGATGTCCGCCAGCATCCGCCTGGATTCCTCGGCCTCCGGGCTTCCCGGACGGATCTCCGCGACCTTTGCGAAGCAGTCTCTGGCCTCCTTCCATCGCTGTGCCCTGTAGTAGATGCGCGCCGGGCGGAAGTAGCTGTCCAGGCTCCAGTCCCCGTCGGGCCGGGGCTCACGGAGCTTCTCGCACAACCGGGCCGCCTTGTCCACGTACGCCGGGTCGCTCTGGGCCAGCACGTCATACGAGCGGACCAGTAGCGTGATCAATTCGCCTTTCAGCTCGGCCTCCGGGATGTCGGCGATGAGCCGCTCCTGCTCGGCGGCCAGCTCCTCCCACCCCAGGGTGTACCACGTCTGCCGCATGCGGCAGGTCATCAGGTTCTCCCGGTCCTGCCGGGAGAAGGCGGCGTAGCCCAGCAGGTCCTCCAGGCGGCGGTAGAGCACGGTGGGGAGAGCATACTGCACCCGGACGAGCCCCCGTCCCTGCTTATAGTCGTCGTTGGCCGTGGCGACTGTTGGCCCCAGAATGCTCTTGAGGTACGCCGCTTCCCGCTTCGGCCCCAGCTTCTCCGCCACCCGCAGGCACTCGCGCAGCTTGTCCATGGCATAGCGGGGATGGCAGACGCGGAACAGCTCGGCACGCTCCCGGTAGGCCTCGGCCAGGTCCTTGCCCGTCAGTCTCTTGGCCTGCGCCGCCAGCGTCGCGTCGTACGCCATCTCCGCATGGCGCAGGTCACCCGCACCAAAGGCCTCGTCCCCCAGACGCTTCAGCACCTCGAAGGCGTCCGGGGCCGCGTCGCCGGCTCGCTGCAGAGCCTCCGCGAAGCCCACGAAGGCCCCGGCCTCCTGCTGCAGATGCACGCCCGTCCGCCCCAGCAGCTCATATTGCACCCGACGGCCGAAGAGGCCCTGCGGCGTATTGCCGCCGCCGTCCTCCATGGCCCAGGTGGCCATCTCCGCGTACGAGGGCAGGGCGCGGAGGAAGGCGCGGGGGTCGTCCTCGGCCAGCTTCGCCATCTGTGCCAGGCGGTCCGAGAGGCGCCCGGCCATCGGGCGCGTCGCGGGGCTGGAGGCGGGCGGGGTGGTGTAGGGCTCGATTCGGTCCAGGAACACCCCCGACAGCACCACGGTGGCGGAGAAGTCCTTCCGGATGCGAAGGAGCACGTCTCTCCCGCCGTGGATGCCGAAGACCTTGTAGACGCCCTGGCCGAAGTCCGCGACCCGGGCGGTGCACGTCTCCTTCCCGGCCGCGTCGAGGAACGAGAGCCGGTGGGCGCGGGGATACGGCGCGCTGTGCCAGTCCCAGTCGATGAAGTACAGGCTCAGGCGCCAGAGGCCCTCGGGCATCTGCAGCCTCACGTACAGGTCCTTGCCCCAGGCGTCGGTGGGATGAACCTCTCCGTGCTCGTCCCAGGAAGCATAGGTCCGGTAGCCCCACTGCGGGTTCTCCGGGGCGCGGGGCTCCTCGGAGCGCATGACGCCGATCCAGTGGCGGGTGCGGACATCCGTTGGGTCCCCCGTCCACGAGGCGTAGCGCAGCTCGCCCTCCCCCGTGACGCGGATGGTCTCATTGGCGTAGGCCCGGGACATGTCGTCATGGTGGCACTTGATGGCTTTGACCTGCCCGCCCACCATGTCCCGCGGCGCCGACATGGCGCACAGAATCCAGCAGTGCGAGCCGTAGTTGCCCACCCAGTTGCCGCCCGTCTGTCGGTCCTCGCCCAGGTACACCACATCGCTGTCCGTGTTGGTCGGGGCGGTGAGCGTCAGAGGCGCCGGCGTGGTGGCGGCCAGCTTCAGCGCGCTCTCGGGGCCGAGGAAGACGTTGTCCCACCAGCTCTTCTCCCCCTGGGCCAGGAGCGAGACCGTGGCGGTCCCCGCATCGGGGGGAGCGACCAAAGACAGCGCCCGCCCGCGCCAGTTGCCCACCGTATGCCGCCACCAGAAGCCCGAGAAGTTGCGCTCCTCGCCGGCCACCGCCCGCCCCTGCGCGTCGGCCAACTCCACAGACACCCCGTTGCCGCCCCAGGAGTCGGTGAGCAGCAGGTACCTCTCGCCCGGCTGCAGTCCTGCGATGGTCTGCCTCGCCACCGGCACGACGCCGGCGGGCGCCTTGGCGAAGCTCGCCTCCAGCAGTCCGCTTCCCTGGGTGACAACGCGGGCGTCGTTGCTGAAGCTCAGCTTCGCGAAATCGTGCCAGTCGGCCACGCGGTCCGCAAGCTCCTGCCTACTCCCGCCGCCGAGAGCCGTGGCGCTGCCCAGGTCCTCCGGGGCACCTGTCGGCAGCAGCCAACCGGCGCCCTCATCGGCGCGCTGCAGCACGGCCTCCTCCTCGAACCCTCCTGCGGTGAGGAGGTCCGCCTCGGCGGACGCGTAGACGACCAGCGGCGTGACATCGTAGCTCCCGGACGGGGTGTCATCGAAGCTGTCCAGGCGGAAGCGCAGCCCGGCGTTTCCCTGGGGCGGGATGGCCGCAGGCAGGGCGGAAGCGGGAAGGACGAAGAACCGGTTCGTGGTGTCGTTGCCTGCCAGGGCGAGGCGCAGTCCGGCGGCCACGATGCGCACCGGCGCCTCG
>Ga0334883_1001285_pt1 | contig 38466 bp, 32 predicted proteins | sample GraSluR1_MG_6_FD_207230 | JGI IMG/M metagenome (GOLD analysis project Ga0334883, IMG submission 207230) | Sludge microbial communities from methane-producing bioreactor in Wageningen University, Netherlands - Granular Sludge_09_05-R1 | ecosystem: Engineered > Bioreactor > Anaerobic >...
ATGGGTAGATTTCTATTTGCTTGCCTTAAACGAAAAACCAGATGGAAGGCACGAGGCTCTCCATCTGGGAAAACGTCTAGGTTTTATTCATCTTTGGCTCCACCCCAACAATTGACACAGAGCCCTTATATACTGTAACGCCTAAATCCTTTTATGCTTTTATCTTCTTGGGTTCCACTTTTTTGCTGACAAAGAATAACACAATGGAAATAACTGCAAAGACGATAGCCGTAATGAGAATGGCATTCACCATGGCATAAAAGTCAGAGAGGAATCCACTTCCATATTCTTCCAAGTAATACTCCGGACCCCATTCGCCCCACCAGTCTCCTTCAAACCACATGAGCCAAGGATAAGCAATGAACCCCATTACGGATATGACTGCAAAGTTGAAAGACATTCTTCCCGTATCTCCCATAGCCAACTTGGTCTTGGGATTCAAGGGATGATTAACCGGATCTTTTTTGGCCAATCCTCCGTACATCCTCTTCCAAATCAAGTATAAAATAGGACCGGAAGTGATGCCCAGCATACCACCAATGAAGTAATCCGTTCCGTTGATGAAGAACGCAATGAACGCAATGGCAATGGGAACCACACATACCACTGTGAGGAAACCGTACCCACCGGGGATTTTAAACTTTCTCTCTTCTTCCGGAATTCTTTTTCGAAGAATCATGGCAGAGATGAAAATCATTACATATGCCGATACCAGCAAAAATACATCGATAACTACAACAGTAGTAAATGCAAATTGGCAAAGAATAATATTCACAATGGCTACCGACAATACGGCAATATAAGGAACGCCATGTTTTTTATCTACTTTAACCAAGATGGGAGGCGCCAAATAATCTTCCGCTAATGCAAAGAAACCACGAGACCCAGATGCAATATAGGTATTATAAATGGAGCATTGGGCCAGCACCGCCACAATTACGAAGAACACACCGAAGGCCGGTCCCAGGAATACTTCAGCTACCGTTCCATAGCCTACGCTTCCAACTTCCGTCCCCCAATCTTCCCACATGCCCAAGGAGGCCAAACCGCCCATGGTGGGGAAGATGTATACCGCCATAATCAACGGTACAGTAATTAATGTAGCTTTTGGAATAACCTGAGGATTCTTTACTTCCCCAGCTACCGTGGACATGGATTCATATCCGGAGTACATCCACATTCCAATGGCAATACCCATACCGATGTAGTACACCCAATCACCAAATTCGATGCCGGTAACCCCCATAATATCTCCGTCCGCCGTAAAGGGGATAAAGGGATTCTGACTCCAATTCAGGAATCCAACGATGGCCACCATACCAAAGGCGACAATAACCAAAATGGAAAGGATGGTACTGACGATACCTACATCCTTCACCCCTCGAATATTGATATAAGTAAATACAAGAATCATTGCAACTTTAAAAATCATCTCTTGGGTTGTCGTTAAATCCCACTGTCCGGCCACATAGCCTCCAGCCAAAATGACGTACAGCGTATTGTCGATGTAAATGGAAATGGTTCTCCACCATCCTGCCTGGAATCCCCAGTATTCTCCCAGAGCTTCCTGGACCCATTTGTAGTATCCACCTTCTTGAGGTCTGGCTGAGCCCAATTCTGCGGCTACCAGCCCCAAAGGCGTACTCCAAACAAAAGGCAAAACAATCAGCATTACCAGTGTAAGTCCGGGGCCAGCTTCGGGGATCATTTCCTCGATTCCATAAGCACCGGCAGCACACAAACAGAAAATCATAAACACAACCGTGGAAATCTTAAGGTCATGCTGTTTTAGCCCATGTTGATCGCTGTCTACTTTGATGGATCTTTTTTGTTCATCCATGTTTTTCGTCCTCCCTCTTCCAAAATTTTATATATTGCAGCATAAATAGTAAGATAGTTACAGTATAGTGGAACAAGGCGGGCGAAACAACTTTTTTGGCCGAAATAAAAAAAGAACAGCAAACCCGTTCTTTTTTTAACACAAATTAGTTTAATTTTTCGCTTTAGCATCTACATTTACAACAATTCTGTCCAGATCTTTCCCCTCTCATTAGGAAAACCTTGTTATAGTGTCCTTCTTCCCTCCATGGCCTTCATGATGGTCACCTCGTCGGAATAGTCCAAATCCCCTCCTACAGGAATGCCGTGAGCAATCCGGGTCACCTTAATGCCGCTGGGCTTAATGAGCCGTGCAATGTACATGGCGGTGGCTTCTCCTTCAATGTTGGGGTTGGTAGCCAAAATAATTTCTTCCACTTCTTCTTGTTGAAGACGAAGAATCAAGGGCTTCAGGTTGATGTCCTCCGGACCGATGCCATCCATGGGCGAAATCACGCCATGGAGAACATGGTACTGTCCCCTGTATTCCCGAATTCTTTCAATGGCTACCACATCCTTGGGGCTTTCCACCACACAAATGACCTTTCCGTCTCTGGCCGAATCTTGACACAAAAGACAAGGATCCTGATCTGTCAAATTGCCGCACACCGAACAGTAGCACATGGTTTCTTTGGCTTCAATAATGGCAGAAGTGAGGCCCTCCACCTCTGCGGAATCCAAAGACAACAAATAAAAAGCCAGTCGCTGGGCCGTCTTGTTGCCAATTCCCGGCAATTTGGCCAGCTCCCCTATAAGTTTGGATAGCGGCTTGGCATAATATCTCATCTCGTCCCTCTATTTAAAGCCCTGGGATTCCCAGCCCACCGGTCAGTTTGCTCATTTCCTGTGACGAAACTTCTTCCATCTGGCGCAAGGCTTCGTTGGCTGCCGTTAGAATCAGATCCTCCAGCATTTCCACATCCTCAGGGTCCATCACCTCCGGCTTGATTCCCACCTTGGTCAATTGGCGAGCCCCATTAACCGTTACCGTCACCGCGCCTCCTCCGGAAGTAGCCGAAACTTCCATTTGGTCAATCTCATCCTGCAATTCCGCCATCTTTCGTTGCATAGCCTGCATTTGAGCCATTTGTTTTTGCATTTGCCCGGCGTTGCCGCCGCCCGGTTTTTTTCCGGCCTTCATCCCTTTGCCCATGCTATTCTCCTTCTCCTTCAATAATAAGAGGAGTCTGCCCCAACAAGTCGCTCAATTGGGTCACTGTCTCCATCACCGTTTCCTTCGGTTCTTGCTTCTCTACTTTCTGCTTTTCTCGAATTTCCACTTCGCGGGGAAGGCCCGTCAACTGCTCCAAAATTTCCGCGATAAAAGCCTGATGTCCCTTAAGTCGACTTACCACCATCTCAGAAGAACCTTCCAAAACCAACCTATTCTCTCTGATTTCCAATATTTTGCAATTTCCTCGAATCATACGAAAGGTGGCCTTTTCTTTTTCCAGCCGATCCAACACCTGTTCCCACAAATCTTCGGTATCACCATCACTGGAAGCATTGGGATCCGGCCTTTCTTTGTTCGGTTCCGCCTCTTTTCTGCTCTGGGGCTGCGCCTCCTTTTTTATCTCCTTAGATTGCGCCTCCTTTTTTATCTCCTGGGGCTGGATTGACTTCTTCGTCTCTGAATGTTGATCCCTCTCTTTCTCTCCCAACTTCATGAGCGCCACCTCCAACAGCACCCTGGGATGGGTGGAGTATCTGGCATCCAAAGAAGCTTGAGAAAGTTCCATAACCCCTCTCCTGATTTCTTCCAAGGTCATATTTTTGCTCTGATTTTTAAGCTTTTCTCCGCTTTCCGAGGACATATTCAAGATGTCTTCCGGTTTTTCCAGATACTTGGACAACAGCAATCCCCGGTAATAAGTGATCAAGTCTTTAATAAGCTGGCGAACATCTCTGCCCTCTTGCACCAGCTCTTCTGTGAGCAACAGCACTTCCGACAAGTCGGAACGTTGCAAAGAATCCACCAACTGCCATAGAGCTTCTGAACTCACCGCCCCCAAAAGATCCAAAACCTGTTCCCGGGTCAAATGCCGGGTGCCAGTAGCCAGCAACTGGTCCAACAAGGACAAACCATCCCGAACAGAACCATCCGCATTGGCCCCTATCAAGGAAATGGCTCCTTCTTCTGCCGAAACTCCACGCTCTTTTAAAATTTTCATCAACCGTTCTTCCAAAAGTTTCTGAGGGATGCGCCTAAAATCCAAGCGCATGCAACGGGATAAAATGGTAGCCGGTAGCTTCTGGGGCTCTGTAGTGGCCAAAATGAACATCACATTTTCCGGAGGCTCCTCCAGTGTTTTTAACAAAGCATTGAATGCTTCCGTGGAAAGCATATGAACTTCATCGATGATGTACACCTTCCTTCGGCCCAATGCCGGAGGATATTTCACGCTTTCCCGCAGTTCCCGGATGTGGTCGATGCCACGATTGCTGGCCCCATCCATTTCTATCACATCCACAAAAGTCCCCTGCCGTATGCTTTCGCAATGGGAACAGGCACCGCAAGGACGCGGTCCTTCCGAAAGGCAATTCACCCCTTTGGCCAACAACCTGGCCGTGGTGGTTTTTCCGGTACCTCTTGTTCCACAAAACAAATAAGCATGGCTCACCCCATCGTTGCCAAGCTGATTTTCTAAAATTCGTACGATATGATCTTGTCCCAGTAAATGGGCAAACACTTCCGGCCGCAATGTCCGATAGAGTGCCTGATACATGGTACCTCCCCGCTGCTTCTGAAATCCTCTGCAATGAAACTGCCCTTGGATAGCACCACCAGGCATTGGAGAAGGCGTTACTGCGGCACATAAGAGCTTCCGCTTATTGCTGCTTCCTTCCGGACCTGACAAGGTTCACAGAGTCCTATTGCGCAGGACCCAAACCTAGCCGGGCGGCGCCATCCAAGGGCAATTCATCTCATTCCATTATAGTCACGGAGTGGGAGCTAGTCAAGGGCGGCCGCCACCCGGTCACCGGCTTCCTTGGTTCCGATTTCCTTGGTGCCGGAACTGGCAATATCCGGAGTACGGTATCCCTCTTCCAACACCTTTTCCACTCCCTTTTCTATCTCTTTCCCTTCTTCCCACAAGCCCAATGTATATCGGAGCATCATAGCCGCAGAAAGGATGGTGGCAAATGGATTGGCCAGATCTTTCCCGGCCAAATCCGGAGCCGAACCATGAACCGGTTCATACATACCGAAATTACCCGCCCCCAAACTGGCTGAAGGAAGCATGCCAATGGAGCCAGTGATTTGGCTGGCTTCATCCGACAGAATATCTCCAAAAATGTTTCCCGTCAAAATCACATCAAACTGCTTGGGATCTCGAATGATTTGCATAGCCGCATTGTCCACGTACAAATGCTCTAAAAACACTTCCGGGTATTTCTTGGCCTCCTCTTCCACTACACGCCTCCATAGGCGGGAACTTTCCAATACGTTAGCCTTGTCCACGCTGGTTACTTTGTTCTTTCGCTTTTTTGCCATATCAAAAGCTACTTTAGCAATTCGTCGAACTTCCTCCTCCGAGTACTGTTCCACATCGTAAGCGGCAAGACCCATGTCGGTTTCCCAAGTTCCTTTTTCTCCAAAGTAAATACCCCCGGTTAATTCCCGTACCACCAAAAGATCCAGTCCTCCGCTGACAATTTCTTTCTTAAGAGGGCAAGCATCCGCCAAATCGTCAAACAACAATGCGGGTCGCAAGTTAGCAAAAAGACCCAACTCCTTTCGGAGCCCCAAAAGGGCCCGCTCTGGTCGCTGGTCTCCCGGCAAGGTATCCCACTTCCATCCACCTACCGCACCCAATAACACTGCATCACTTTCTTTACACACTTCCACGGTCTTTTCCGGTAAACATTTCCCGGTAGCATCTATGGCACAACCTCCTGCCAAAACCTCCGTGAATTGAAAAGTGTGCTCTGTCTTTTCTTCTATCTTTTTCAGAACCTTGATGGTCTCTCGAATTACTTCCGGACCAATACCGTCTCCTGGAATAACTGCAATCTTATAATTCATTCTGTTCTCCTGTGTTCTCCTGATTTTCCTGGTTTTTTTCTAATATCTTTTATCTTCCGGGGTTTTTTGATTGTCAAAAAGCCCTTCTTTCTTCTATACTACTCTACTACCGTTTCTCCACCCTTTATTTCTCCTTTCGAATGGAAGCCAAAAGGCCGCCGCTGGCAATGATGTTCTGAATAAACTCCGGAAAAGGCGTGGCCTGATAGGTGGTTCCCTTGGTCAGGTTTTGAATCTCCCCTGTGTCAAAGTTTACACTGACTTCATCCCCGGCATCAATGCCATTCACCGCTTCTTCCGATTCCAATATGGGAAGACCTATGTTGATGGCATTTCTGTAAAATATTCGGGCAAAGGTCTTGGCGATCACCACCGAAATCCCGGATTCCTTGATGGCAATGGGCGCATGCTCTCTGGAAGAACCGCAGCCGAAGTTAAATCCCCCCACCATAATATCTCCTTCTTTCACCTTTTTCGTAAATTCCGAATCGATATCTTCCATGCAATGTTCGGCCAATTCTTTGTGATTTGCTGTATTTAAATGACGCGCCGGGATAATGACATCCGTATCCACATTATCTCCATATCGATGAACCCTTCCTTTAACCATAATTTCCTCCCTCTATTCCAATGCAATTTTTCCAGCAACAGCAGAAGATGCTGCAATCGCCGGGCCTGCCAAATATACTTCTGACTTCACATGCCCCATGCGGCCCACAAAATTTCGGTTGGTAGTGGCCACGCATCGTTCCCCCTCTGCCAAAATTCCCATATGACCTCCCAAGCAAGGGCCGCAGGTGGGAGTACTCACCACACAACCTGCATCAATAAAGATTTCCAAATATCCTAGCTTAATGCACTCTTTATATACCTGTTGGGTGGCCGGAATGATGATGGCCCGCACATTGGGATGTACTTTCTTCCCCTTGAATATATCTGCCGCTGCCGCCATATCCGAAAGCCTACCGTTGGTGCAGGAACCAATCACCACCTGGTGAATTTCCACATCCCCCACTTGGTCAATGGTTCGGGTATTTTCCGGCAAGTGAGGGAAAGCTACCGTGGGACGAATCTGAGACAAATCAATGTTGATTGTTTTTTCATATACCGCATCCTCATCGGCACTAATTTTTTCATAAGACCTTTGGACGCGGCCATTTAAATACTCTTCCGTCACTTCATCCACCGGGAACATTCCATTCTTGGCCCCGGCTTCAATAGCCATATTGGCCATGCAAAGGCGATCATCTATAGAGAGATTGGCCACCCCGGGCCCTTGGAATTCCATGGAACGATAGAGGGCTCCATCCACTCCAATGGTGCCAATGATGTGAAGAATCACATCCTTGCCGCCAACCTTGGGAGCAAGCTCTCCTGTCAAATAAAAGCGGATAGCCTCCGGCACTTTAAACCAGGCTTTTCCCGTAGCCATCCCCGCCGCCATATCCGTGCTCCCCACTCCCGTGGAAAAGGCACCTAGGGCCCCATAGGTACAGGTATGGGAATCCGCGCCGATAATCACCTCTCCAGGAGCCACCAATCCTTTTTCCGGAAGCAGGGCATGCTCAATGCCCATCGCTCCTACATCGTAAAAGTTTTCAATTTCCATTCGCCGGGCAAATGCACGACACTGCTGACATTGGGTGGCGGCCTTGATATCCTTGTTGGGAGTGAAATGATCCATTACCAGAGAAATTTTGCTTTTATCAAAAACCTCTTTGAACCCCTTCTCTTCAAACTCGTTGATGGCCACAGGAGATGTGATGTCATTTCCCAACACCATGTCTAACGAAGCCTGAATCAACTGCCCCGGTTTTACCTCCGGCAACCCCGCATGGGCCGCTAATATCTTTTGGGTCATTGTCATAGCCATAGATGATTTCCTCCTACTATTTTGAAATGAAATGGTTGATTTTATTCTGTCGGTTTAAAGCAGTCACTAGTGCATTGATGGACGCCATTACGATGTCATGGTGAACTCCCACACCCCAATAAATCCAACCGTTGGCATCGGCAATGGCCACATAAGCAGCGGCTCTTGAATCGGAATCCTCTTCCATGGCATGCTCGGAGTAGGTGACAAAGCTATAATTGAAAGTATAGGGACTTTCCTTTAAGGCATTACTCACAGCATCCAATCGGCCGTTGCCGGAAGCAGATAAATGAAAATCCTCTCCAGCGATGCGCACCTCGATGTCCACACTCATGCGTTGGTCTCCCTCAAACTCCCGAATCTTTCGGAAGGTGGCTTCTTGAATGTCGATGGGGTCGAAAAAATTCACATACTCTTCCTGGAAGGCTTTCCCCACCTCATCCGGCGGCAATTCCCGATGGCCCTTGTCGGAAATGTCCTTAACCAAATATCCCACTTCCGCCCGCATCTTTTCCGGCAACACATAGCCAAAATTATTTTGCAAAATATAGGCCACGCCACCCTTGCCGCTTTGGCTGTTGATTCGGATTACATCCGCTTCGTATTCTCTGCCTACATCGTGAGGATCAATGGGCAAATATGGAACCATCCATTGCTTCATGTCCTTATCATCCCGCCATTTCATCCCCTTGGCAATGGCATCCTGATGAGACCCCGAGAAAGCAGCAAAAACCAACTTCCCTCCATAAGGCTGCCTGGGGTGTACGGGAATCCCCGTATACTTTTCATAGGTCTCCACCACCTTGGGCATGTCAGAAAAATCCAACCCGGGATCCACACCATGGGAAAACAAGTTCATAGCCAAGGTCACAATATCTACATTTCCTGTTCTTTCCCCGTTCCCAAAAAGAGTTCCCTCTATGCGGTCCGCTCCCGCCAGAATTCCCAGTTCCGAATCCGCCACCGCCGTTCCCCGATCATTATGAGGATGAAGAGAAACAATGAGATTTTCCCGGTCTCGAAGGTTGGCACACATGTATTCAATCTGCCCCGCATATACATGGGGCATGGACATGGCAACCGTTGCCGGCAGATTGATAATCGCTTTTCGCCGAGCTGTGGGTTTCCACACTCTTATTACTTCGTTGCATATATCCAAAGCAAAATCCATTTCTGTGCCCGTAAAGCTTTCCGGGGAATACTGAAATTGAAATTCTGTTTCCGGCATGGTTTCTGCATATTGATTAAAGAGTTCCGCTCCCCTGACGGCAATTTGAATGATTTCTTTTTTCTCCATACGGAAAACCTGCTGCCTTTGGGCATAGGAAGTGGAGTTATATAAATGTACGATGGCTTTTTTTGCACCCCTTAAGGACCGGAAGGTTTCCTCAATGATATGATCCCGGGACTGGGTCAACACTTGAATGGTCACATCATCAGGAATTCGGTCTTCTTCAATGAGCGTTCGAAGAAACTCATACTCCGTTTCCGAGGAAGCCGGGAACCCGACTTCGATTTCTTTAAATCCTACTTCAACCAGAAATTGAAAATATTCCAGCTTCTCCCTTAAGCTCATGGGAACAATCAAGGCCTGGTTGCCATCTCGAAGGTCCACACTGCACCAAATAGGGGCTTTATGTATATGATCCATCTTTACCCAATTCATTTCACACACCGGAGGCATGAAATAGCCTACTTTGTACTTCTCATAATTTTTCATAACGCTTCCCATTTCCCTTTCTTACAACATTTACCGCAAGGCCATAAAAAAAGCCCGTCTCCCACAATTCAAGAGACGAAGGCCAATTAGCTTCCGCGGTACCACTCTTGTTAATATCGCCTTTGAGGACCCTTCTCCTCGCCGGGAATATTCTCTCGTTTGGTTCTGCTCCGGGGTGAGACGCTGCGACTTCCATATGGCGCTTTCAGCTCTTTGGGCGCCACTCTCTGGATGGTCGTTTCACAGTTTATTCCCTTCATCGCATCTGTATTTCAATGTATTGGTTAAATATACCGGATACTTTGTAGGTTGTCAATAATATTTTTGTAATATTTTAGGAAACCTCACAAATTGCATACAAAAATTGTTAAGCTCACCTAGATTGGGGTATATACTGCTTAACACAAGATTGAACCATCGGATCTTATTTATCCGCCCAACCCCTGTTTAAAGGGAATGTTAATGTAACAAAGGAGGTACATCATGCTGAAAGTTTTATTACCGGTGGATGGATCTACATCCGCACAAAATGCCATTAACAAAGCGCTGGATTCCGGCGTGGTCAACAATGCGGAAATGCATGTGATGACGGTGATCTCCCCTCCCAATTTCGCGCCGTCAAGAAATCCCTATATCGCAGCAGACATGGTAAACTCCTTGGCCAAGGCCAATCGAGAGATGGCAGAGAAAGTGGTGGAAGAAGCGAAGGATCAAGTTTGCAGCCACAGCTTGGCTTGTGCGGCCCATGTAATACGAGAGGGCGATGCGGCAGAAGAAATTTTGAAATACGCAGAAGAGATAGGCGCTGATTTGATTATTATGGGAAATCGGGGTCTCAGTACCTTTAACAAAGTTTTGTTGGGTTCCGTTTCCCAAAAGGTGCTGAACAACTCCAATTGCTCTGTACTCATTGTGAAAGAAAGAAAATAACCGAAGAGGAGGTTCTGCTATGAAATTACTGCTACCGGTAGACGGATCACCGTCCGCTAAGAACGGGATTTACAAAAGCAAAGAAGCCGGCCTTTTTAACAACGCAGAGGTACACCTGCTTACGGTCAACACCACCTCCAGTGACATCCCGGCAAGTCCCTATATGGCCTTGAATATGATGAATGAAATTACGGCAGCAAATAAGCAAAGAGCCTTGGATGTATTAAATGAAGCCAAAGAGATTCTATCTCCGGACTACCATGTTCATGCCGAAATCCTACGGGAGGGAGATCCTGCCATGGAGATTCTCCGCTATGCAGAAGAGATTCAAGCCGATTTAATTATTATGGGCAATAGAGGACTGGGGAGATTCAACAAGATATTAATGGGGTCCGTGTCCCACAAAGTACTGACCAACTCCGACTGCTCCGTTCTTATCGTGAAAGAAAAGTAAGATTCCGTGAACAAAAGAGAAGCCTGTTGATAAAACAGGCTTCTCTTTTGTTGGGGGTCGGTTCGGGGTCAGTTCGGGGTCGGGTACCTTTTATTTGTTGAGGTACCCGACCCCGAACTGACCCCGAACCGACCCCACCTTTGAATTACACTGCTTTATAGATTTCATCCGTTGTAGGAGATGCAATTTGAATTCGCTCTTCTCCCACCACCATAACAATGCCCTGTTCTTTGGGACAAATCTCACCAATTTGTGTAAAAGGGATGGCCGCCTTTTTCATAGCCTCTTCCATTATTTTCTTTTTTTCGGGGCTCACCATAATCATCATAGACCCAGAAGAAATCAATCGCAAATAGTCAATATCAAAATACTCACAAACTTTCTTTGTGGTTTCCTCCACCGGAATCTTTTCTACATGGATTACTGCACCAGTGTCTGCTACCTGACACATTTCCCATATGGCCCCCAGGATTCCTCCCTCGGTCACATCATGCATTCCGTTGGTTCCAATCTTTCCTGCCAACACTCCTTCCGCCACCACGCTGACTTGATCCATCAATCCTTTGGCTTTTTCCAATTCTTCCGGTGATAGAATCTCTTTCAATTCTTCTTCCCGATCCGTAGCCAGAATTCCAGTTCCTTCCAACCCGGCGGATTTTGTAATATAAACCAGATCTCCCGGATTCATGTTCTCTGCATTCTGGGAAGCCCACTTATCTCCTCTCCCCAGCGCCGTTGACACAATCACCGGCTTGGTGACCGCCGGCGTGATTTCCGTGTGCCCCCCAATGATTTCTACCCCCAGTTCCTCCGAGGCTTTTCCCGCCTGCGCCATAATTTGATGGATTTCTTCTTCCGTTGTGCCTTCCGGCAACATAATGGCCAACATAATTCCCAAAGGTTCGATTCCGTTGGCCGCCACATCATTACAGGAAATATGCACTGCCAACCGCCCGATGTCTTTGACAGCGGCTGTAATAGGGTCGGTAGACAAAATACACTCATAGCTGCCAAAATCAACCACAGCACAATCCTCTCCGATTCCGGGCCGGGTCAGCACTTCGGGGCGGCGAAAGCGAATGTTTTGAAAGACCAGTTTTTCCAACAGCGGGCTTTCCAATTTTCCCGTTTTTAACATGATTCTTCTCCTCCCTCTTCCTTCATCCATCCAAGAAACTCCTCTTCCGTAAGAATGGGAATTCCCAGGGACTTGGCCGCCTTATTCTTGGTGGAAGAAGAGTTTTTTTCATTATTGATGAGGTAATGGGTTTTTGATGACACGGATCCCGCCACTTTTCCCCCTCGACTTTCAATAAACTCCTTCATTTCTTCTCTATTCTGAAACAAGTTGGTAGCTCCGGTAATGACGAAAGTTTTGCCTTGCAACATCTGCGGCCTTACTTCTTCCTTTCCCGTCTCCAATTCCAGCTCCGGCAGTAGTCTTTCAACCGCCTCTCGCCTCCTGTCCTCCTGAAAGTATTGGACATAGCCATTGGCCAACACAAGACCCACTCCCGGGATTTCCTCCAAGTCCTCCCGGCTCCATTCCATCATTTTGCGAAAATCATGGTTAGAATACGCTGCAATGGCCTTGGCATTGGCCGTTCCGATATTGGGAATTCCCAATCCGTAAAGAAGTCTTGCCGCCGTGGTTTTCCGACTGTTATTCAAGCTGTTTATCAGATTTCTATAGGATTTTTCTCCAAATCCTTCCATAGAAACAATCTTTTCCCTGGCTTCCGGATTTTTCTCCAAACGAAACAGGTCAGCTGGTTCATGGATTAATCCCATCCCGATGAGTTTTTCCAATGTAGCCTCCGATAACCCATCTACATTCAACGCATTTCGGGAAACCAGTAAGGAATAGGATTTGATTTCCTTCGCGGGGCAATTGGCATTGAGGCAGAGAAGCACTTCCACCTCTTTTTCCTTCTTCAAAAAAGCCGGCTCCCGGCAAGCAGGACATTGATCCGGAACCTTAACAGAGCCGGATCCGGTGATGTTCTGGCTGATTTGAGGAATAATCATATTGGCTTTGTAGACCATAATCCGGTCTCCGATGCCCAATCTTAATTCCTTTACAATGCTAACATTGTGAACTGAAGCCCGACTCACGGTCGTTCCTTCCAATTCTACCGGTTCGAAAATAGCAATGGGATTAATCAGACCGGTGCGGGACGCATTCCATTCCACCTGGATTAAGGTAGTTTCTGCCATTTCGTCTGTCCATTTATAGGCCATGGCATCTCTTGGGAATTTGGAAGTAACTCCAAGAGTAGCCCCATAAGCAATGTCATTAAAGGTCAACACCAATCCATCCGAAGGCAGGTCCAAATCTTCCACTCGAGAAGCAAAATAAGCCAAATCCTGCTCTAGCACGGCTTCCTTCGTCCTACGATGCTCCACCACAGAAAACCCCTGGGCTTCTACCCACTCCAACTGTTCCCAACGGCTACTTAAGGAAATCTCCTCTGCCCCCATCAGGCCGAATGCATAAAAGCGGACCTTTCTCTTCCGGGTGATTTCCGGGTTCAATTGCCGAACGCTGCCACTGCATAAATTTCTTGGATTCTTGTATTTGGAGGCCACCTCCAAAATGGCTTGGTTTATTTCTTCAAAATCCGAATAGGAGATTACCGCCTCTCCCCGAATTACCGCTTTCCCCTTGTATGGAATCTTTAAAGGGAGGTTTTGAAAAGCCTTGGCGTTGTTAGTAATCACTTCTCCCACTTCGCCATTTCCTCTAGTTACCGCCTTGGTCAATTCCCCATCCCGATAAGTCAACACCACCGTCAACCCATCCAGCTTCCAGGAGAGAACTCCCTCTTTTTCTCCCAGAAAATTCACCAGTTCCTGAGAGTCCTTGGTTTTGTTCAAAGAAAGCATAGGTGCCTCATGGGCTTCTTTGGGCAAAAAGTCCAGCACTTCTCCCCCCACTTTCACCGTAGGGCTATTGGACAACACAATGCCGGTTTCTTTCTCCAAAGCCACCAGTTCATCGTACAGCCCATCGTATTCCAAGTTGGACATCACTTCCTGAGATTCCCTGTAATAGGATTCTCCCGCCCGGTTTAAAATCTCCACCAATTCTTTCATTCGCTCCATGTTGGCCCTACCGTTTCTTGAGAGGCGCAAGATCTACCGCCAATTTTTTCGTTCCCTCTCCATCAAAAATCACCGTTACCGTGGCACCTGCGGAGTCCACTACCCTCCCGGGGCCGAATTTGGCATGCTCCACCAAATCTCCCACCTGAAGCCTAAGCGAGGGATCCCGAGCCACCGCTTTTTTGGATTGGCTAGTGGCATATTTCAATCCATCGAAAGGCTTCACCACCGGTTTAGAATATCCATCCTCTCCCAGCCCTCGGTCTCTCGGCCTTCCATGATGAACCATACCGTCTCCCTCCAGTCGTCTTTTATCAATTTCTCGAAGAAACATGGATTCCCGGGTATAATCGGTTTTTCCATAAAGTGTTCGGACCTCTGCACTGAGAAGATAGAGCCTCTTCATGGCTCGGGTCATGCCCACATAACATAATCTCCGTTCTTCCTCTAGTTTCTCCGGTTGCTCCATGCTTCGCCACCCGGGAAACAAACCATCCTCCATCCCTACCATAAACACCACCGGGAACTCAAGGCCCTTGGCGCTATGGAGAGTCATCAGTGTAACGGCATTCTCTTGAGTATTATAATTGTCCACCTCTGCCATCAGAGAAATTTTTTCCAAAAAGGAGGCCAGGGTTCCTTCCATATCTTCATTACCCAACGCCTCTTTCTCCCACTCGATGATAACCGATTTGAATTCCATCAAGTTTTCAATCCGTCCTTCTGTCTCAATGGTATTTTGCGCCTCCAGATTTTCCAAGTACCCGGTTCGAACCAACAGTTGATCGTAAATGTCGGAAATGCGCAAATTGGCCTGTTCTTTCCATAAATTTCCTAAAATTTCTCCTAAAATTCCCACTTCCATGCCTGCTTTTCCCGGAAGCATGGATTGAACGGAACTCTCCTGCAAAAGAGAAAGGATGCTGCAATTTTCTGCTCTGGCATAAGCTCGTAATTTTTCCAGGCTTTTGGCTCCTACCCCCCTCTTGGGTTCATTAATAATCCGTTCCAACGCCAAATCATCTCCCGGATTCACTACCAATCTCATATATGCCAACATATCCTTGATTTCTTTTCGGTCGTAGTACCTGAGGTTTCCCAACACCCGATAGGGAATATCGCGATGAATCAGGGCCTCTTCCAAACTTCGGGATTGGGCATTGGTGCGATACAGCACCACAAAATCCCGGTAATCAAAATTTTTCCGTTCTCCCTTTTGCTTGTTCAACCTTGAAATTTCCGAAGCCACATAGCGGGCCTCGTCCTTTTCACTGTCCGCCCGATGGTATTTGATTTTTTCCCCCGGTTCCTTTTGGGTCCAGAGTTTTTTATCTTTCCGTTCCAGGTTGTGAGAAATCACATCATGGGCCCCCGCCAGAATGTTTCCATGAGATCGATAATTTTCCTCTAGTTTCACCACCTTGGTTCCCTTGAAATCTTTCTCAAAGTGAAGAATGTTTCGGATGTCGGCCCCTCGCCATTGATAGATGCATTGATCATCATCTCCTACTACACAAATATTCCCGTGACGAGCCGCAAGCATTTGTATAATGCGATACTGAATGTAATTGGTATCCTGGTATTCATCCACCATGATGTAAGAAAATCTCTTTTGATACTGGGTTAAAATTTGTGGATTTCTTTCAAACAAGTGCACCGTGTTTCTCAAAAGATCATCAAAATCCATGGCGTTGTTTTGTTTCAGCACCCTTTCATACATTTCGTAGAGATCGCCCAAAATGTTTGCCAGGAAATCTCCCCCCTCTTCTTTACGATAATCTTCCGGGCTTTGATCCTTCTCCTTGCACTTGCTGATTACCGACAACACATACGCCGGAGAAAATCGCTTATCCTCCAGATTTTTCTCCTTGAGGCAGGCTTTTATAACCATCTTTTGATCCTGGGGATCGTACACCGTAAAATTGGGATTGTAGCCAATGTGTTGGGCCTCATAGCGAAGAATTCGCAAACAGGCACTATGAAAGGTAAGTATCCACATTCCCCTTGTGGATCCCACCAGCCCTTCTACTCGGTCTCTCATCTCACGGGCTGCTTTGTTGGTAAAGGTAACCGCAAAGATTTCTCCCGGCAAAACGCCCTTTTCCCGGATTAAATAGCCGATTCGATGGGTCATGGTGCTGGTTTTTCCGGAACCGGCTCCGGCCAATATCAGCAAGGGACCTTCGGTACAAAGGGCGGCTTCTCGTTGTTGTGGATTCAGCTGTTTTAAATATTCCATATGTTGAGTACTCCTTCACCTTATTATATCAAAACCCGGGTCACGATACCACCCAAGACAAAACAAAACGGCCGCCGGAGCGACCGTTTTTATCCCCTAAAGGGGGAGTTGTTCCTGATTGTTTAATAGGCTACTCTACGATCTCAACAACAACACCGGAACCTACCGTTCTTCCACCTTCCCGGATGGCGAATCGCAATCCTTCTTCGATGGCGATGGGGGTGATCAGCTCAATGGTCATGGTGATGTTGTCTCCCGGCATACACATTTCTACGCCTTCCGGTAAAGACAAATCTCCGGTAACATCGGTGGTTCGGAAAAAGAACTGGGGTCGATAGCCGTTAAAGAACGGGGTGTGTCGGCCACCCTCTTCCTTCTTCAGTACATAGACCTCACCCTTGAACTTGGTGTGGGGTTTGATGGAGCCGGGAGCCGCCAATACCTGGCCTCTTTCGATCTCCGTTCTCTGTACTCCTCGCAGCAATGCCCCGATGTTGTCTCCGGTCTCTGCACGATCCAGTAGCTTTCGGAACATTTCCACGCCCGTTACCACTACTTTTCTCTTTTCTTCCGTCAAACCTACGATTTCTACTTCATCTCCTACCTTAAGAACGCCTCTTTCCACTCTTCCCGTAGCAACCGTTCCTCTTCCTGTAATGGAAAATACATCTTCTACCGGCATACTGAATGGTTTGTCGTTGTCTCTTTCCGGTTCCGGAATATAGGTGTCTACTGCTTCAAACAGTTCCACAATCTTGTCTCCCCACGGGCTGGAAGGATCTTCCAACGCCAACAGAGCAGACCCTCGAATGATGGGGGTGTCGTCTCCCGGAAATTCGTACTGGTCCAAAAGCTCTCTCACTTCCATCTCTACCAGGTCCAGAAGCTCGTCATCGTCCACCATGTCACACTTGTTCAAGAAGACCACGATATAAGGTACTCCTACCTGTCTGGACAACACGATGTGTTCTCTGGTTTGAGGCATGGGTCCGTCGGTGGCGGCTACTACCAGGATGGCTCCGTCCATTTGAGCGGCCCCTGTAATCATGTTCTTTACATAGTCCGCATGTCCCGGGCAGTCTACGTGCGCGTAGTGGCGATTGGGAGTCTCATACTCCACATGAGCCGTTGCGATGGTGATTCCTCTTTCTTTTTCTTCCGGTGCTTTGTCGATTTGATCAAAGTCCACCTTGGCGCCCAGTCCGTATCTTTCGAACAAGGTCTTGGTTATGGCTGCAGTCAACGTGGTCTTTCCATGGTCTACGTGGCCAATGGTGCCGATGTTGATGTGCGGCTTGTTTCTTTCAAACTTCTGTTTAGCCATCTTACTTTTCCTCCTAATTTATAGGTTGTTCTGCAGGATATTTCCCACAAATTCCTTTACTTCAATTACTTTTATTTATTGATTTTGTCCAGCAAACTCTCCGGCAGCTTTTCAAAATGGTCAAACTGCATTACGTACACGCCACGTCCCTGGGTTTTGGACCTTAGATCCGTTGCATATCCAAACATTTCCGAAAGAGGTACATAACCACGAATGGTCACCGCCCCAGCTCTCATATCGGAGCCTTCAATACGACCTCTCCGAGAGCTGATATCTCCAATCACATCTCCCATGTATTCATCGGGCACCGTTACCTCCACTTTGAAGATGGGCTCCAATAACACAGGTTTTGCTTTCTTGGCCGCTTCCCGGAACGCCATAGTGGCAGCAATCTTAAAGGCCAATTCCGAAGAATCCACTTCATGGTAGGAACCATCGTACAGTTCCACACCCACATCCATGATTTGATAACCTGCAAGAGGTCCCGTATTCATGGCTTCCCGAATTCCATCCTCAATCTTTGGAATATACTCTCTGGGAATGGCTCCGCCCACAATGGTGCTCTTGAACTCAAAACCGGCTCCCGGCTCTCTGGGATACAATTTGATCTTCACATGGCCATATTGGCCGTGCCCGCCGGACTGCTTGGCGTATTTGTAGTCCACATCCGCCAATTGGGTAATGGTCTCTTTATAGGATACCTGGGGTTTTCCTACATTGGCTTCCACCTTGAATTCACGTAGCAATCGATCCACGATGATTTCCAGGTGGAGCTCACCCATGCCGGCAATGATGGTCTGACCCGTTTCTTCATTGGTATAGGTCTTAAATGTGGGGTCTTCCTCTGCCAACTTGGCTAGTGCAACTCCCATTTTTTCTTGACCGGCTTTGGTCTTGGGTTCAATGGCAATCTCGATAACCGGATCCGGGAAAACCATAGACTCCAGAATGATGGGATGCTTTTCATCGCACAAGGTATCTCCTGTGGTGGTATCCTTCAATCCTACAGCAGCTGCAATGTCTCCGGAATACACCATTTCGATGTCCTCCCGATGATTGGCATGCATCTGCAAAATTCGTCCAATTCTTTCTTTCCGCCCCTTGGTCGAGTTGTACACATAGGAACCGGATTTCAGTTGCCCGGAATACACTCGGAAAAAGGCCAGCTTCCCTACAAAAGGATCTGCCATGATTTTAAAAGCCAGCGCTGAAAAATGTCCGTTGTCGTCGGCCGGTCTTTCTTCGATGGTCCCTCTCACCGGAATCTCTCCTGCAATAGCCGGAATGTCTAGGGGTGAGGGCATAAAATCCACCACCGCGTCCAATAACATTTGCACTCCCTTGTTTCGGTAAGAAGAACCACACAAAACCGGAATCATTCGACCTTCGATGGTCATAGTCCGGATGGCTGCTCTGATTTCTTCCCGAGAAAAGGCTTCGCCTTCTAAATATTTCATGGTCAGCTCTTCATCGGTTTCCGCTGCCGCTTCCACCATTTTATCATGAGCTTCTTTGGCTATATCCAACATGTCCTGCGGAATGTCCACAATGTCAAATTCTTTTCCTAGGTCGTCTTTGTAAATTTCCGCTTTCATATCAATTAAGTCAATGATTCCCACAAAGCTGTCTTCGCTTCCAATGGGAATTTGAATTGGAACCGCATTGGCTTTCAGCCTGTCTTTCACCATCTGAACCACCCGTTGAAAATCGGCGCCCATTATGTCCATCTTATTCACAAAGATGATTCTCGGTACCCCGTATTTCTCTGCTTGTCTCCAAACGGTCTCCGACTGAGGTTCCACACCGCCTTTGGCACAAAGTACGGTTACAGCACCATCCAAAACCCGTAGGGAACGCTCCACCTCCACGGTAAAATCCACATGCCCCGGTGTATCGATGATGTTAATCCGATGGTCCCTCCACTGTGCAGTGGTAGCAGCAGAGGTAATGGTTATACCACGTTCCTGCTCTTGCTGCATCCAATCCATGGTTGCTGCGCCTTCGTGGGTTTCTCCCATTCTATGGGTTCGCCCGGTGTAGAACAGAATTCGCTCTGTTGTTGTTGTTTTTCCGGCATCAATGTGTGCCATTATGCCGATATTTCTGGTTCGCTCAAGCGGGAACTGTCTTGGCATATTTCATTCCTCCTTCCCTTCTTTTTGATTGGCTTGCTACCATCGATAGTGTGCAAAAGCTCGGTTGGCTTCCGCCATTTTATGCGTATCTTCTTTTTTCTTGACGGAGGCACCAGTTCCGTTGGCAGCATCCATCAATTCCTTGGCCAAACGTTCTGCCATGGTTTTTTCCCCTCGGGCCTTGGTGTATTTCGTCAACCATCTAAGTCCCAGAGTTTGTTTTCTCTCTGTTCTTACTTCGATAGGAACCTGGTAGTTGGCACCACCTACTCGGCGGGCCTTTACTTCTACCTGAGGCATGATGTTAATCATGGCCTTTTCAAATACTTCCAAAGGATTGTTGCCGGTTGCCTTGTTGATCATGTCAAACGCATCATACACAATGGCTTGAGCGGTTCCCTTCTTTCCATCTAACATAATGCTGTTGATGAGCTTGGCCACCACAACACTTCCATAGACTGGATCTGGAAGTACTTCTCTCTTTGGTACATTACCTTTTCTTGGCACTTCTCTTCCCTCCTCACAAATAAGACCCAAAACCGAAAGCCGGTCGAAAGTCGGTCTTATGTGATTTCTTCACCTTTGGGTTTCCCCAAACGATTACTCTTCCTTGACCAGTGCAATTAAATTTAGTCAGGAAGTCTTCCGGTACTCGACACCAACTACTGGGTGTCGCGTGTGCCCAGCCTAATACCATATATAGGAAGGGGCACTGACATACTGTCTTTCCCGAAATTACGAATTCATTATTTTGCTTTGGGTCTCTTTGCTCCATACTTGGAACGCGCTTTGGAACGGTTAGCAACACCGGAAGTATCCAAAGTTCCCCGAACGATATGATATCGAACGCCAGGTAGGTCCTTCACACGGCCGCCACGAATCAGCACCACACTATGCTCCTGAAGATTGTGTCCAATCCCGGGAATATATGCAGTAACTTCGATTCCATTGGTAAGACGAACTCTGGCAACTTTCCTAAGGGCCGAATTGGGCTTTTTAGGGGTTACTGTCTTTACAGAAGTACAAACGCCTCTTTTCTGAGGGGAGTTGATATCCGTAGGAACTCGCCGAATGGAATTCATTCCTTTTCCCAGAGCCGGTGCTTTTTCTTTCTTTTCAAAACGTGTTCTGCCTTCCCTTACCAGTTGATTAATTGTTGGCATATGGTTCTCCTTTCTTCTCCATGGTTTCTTAAGGAAACCATCGATCATATTTATTTAAAACCTGTTAAAGGTCTTAAAAACCAACGCTTAGTATATCATTCAACATCTTGATGTGTCAACGAAAATCCTACTCGTCCGCTTCCACTTCCATCATTTTCGTGGTATCCAAATCGTTAATGGTTTCCATTCCCGCCAGCTCTACATAGTCCTCTTCTTCTTCCATGGTAAGCATTTGTTCGTAGGATTCCATCAATTCCGTATTCACACCATAATCCACAGAGATTCCCTTGTACCGCTTCATGCCGGTGCCTGCGGGAATGAGTTTGCCAATGATGACATTTTCTTTCAGTCCCAGCAGTCGATCCGTCTTCCCTTTGATGGCCGCGTCGGTTAATACTCGAGTGGTCTCCTGGAAAGATGCCGCCGACAGGAAAGAATTGGTAGCCAAAGATGCCTTGGTAATTCCCAATAAGATTCTCTTGGCATCACAGACTTCACCACCCTGGGACAAGGCTTCCTCATTGGCCGCCTCCACCTCCAGTTTTCCGTAAAGGGCACCGGGCAACAAACTGGTGGTTCCTGCATTTTCAATCTTATACTTGGAAAGCATCTGGCTAACGATTACCTCTACATGCTTATCGTTGATGTCTACGCCCTGTTGCTTATATACACGTTGTACTTCCTTGAGAAGATACTGATACACCCCTTCTTCTCCCTTTAATCTCAAAATGTCGTGGGGATTCAAGGGTCCCTTGGAGATGTTCTCTCCCGCCAGCACATAGTCTCCCTTTTTCACATTCAACCGGGCTCCGTAGGGAATCACATACGTGTTCTCTTCTGCGCCTACCACCTTCACTTCGGTCTTGTTATCCTGGGTCACCGAAATGTCCATCACAGTGCCCTCCGCTTCACAAATCTCCGCCAAGCCTTTGGGCTTACGAGCTTCAAACAATTCCTCAACTCTGGGAAGACCCTGAGTGATATCAGAACCGGCAACACCTCCCGTATGGAAAGTACGCATGGTTAACTGGGTTCCCGGTTCTCCGATAGACTGGGCCGCGGTGATTCCCACCGCCTCTCCAATATTCACCGGCTCCCCTGTGGCCAGATTTCGACCATAACATTTGGCACAAATGCCCGCGGAAGAATGGCAAGTCATAACCGATCGTATAGCCACCGCATCGATGCCACATGCTTCAATTCGAGCTGCCGCCCCTTCCGATATTTCTTGATTTTGTTCTACGATGATTTCTCCCGTTTCCGGATCGGTAATATCCAGCAAAGAAGTTCTGCCAATGATTCGCAAACGCAAGGGTTCAATCACTTCCTTGCCATCGGCAAAGGCCCGTACCTGGATTCCTTCATCGGTGCCGCAATCGGTCTCCCGAACGATTACATTGTGGGATACATCTACCAAACGTCGAGTTAAGTACCCGGAATCCGCTGTTCGAAGAGCGGTATCCGCCAGCCCTTTTCGAGCACCGTTGGTGGAAATAAAATATTCCAATACCGACAACCCTTCCCGGAAATTAGCTTTAATAGGAATTTCAATGGTTTTTCCCACCGCATTGGCCATCAACCCACGCATACCGCCAATCTGACGAATTTGGTTCTTTGAGCCTCTGGCGCCGGAATGAGCCATAATGTAAAGGTTGTTCATGGTCCCCAGGGAATTCATTAGGGCATCCGCCACATCGTCGGTGGTTCTGTTCCAAATTTCGATTACCTTCTGGTATCTTTCCTGATTGCTGACCAAACCCTTTCGATAGGCTTCTTCATATTTTTCTACTTGTTTCTCCGACTCGTCAATGATATCAAACTTGTTTTTGGGAATTTCCATATCGGAAATACTGATGGTAATGGCTCCAATGGTGGAATAATGGAATCCCGTATCTTTAATATAATCCAACATGATAGCCGTTCCCGTATTCCCATGAATTCGGTAGCAGTTTTCAATAATCTGGCCCAACTCCTTCTTCTTGCAGAGGAAATCGATTTCCAAAGAATAGGGGTCTTTTTTTCGATCTACATACCCCAAATTCTGAGGCAACCCCATATTAAAAATAAACCGCCCTACCGTGGATTCCACCAGTTTGCCCCGGGAATCCTCCGGTCCTGCGAAACGGCGCACTTTGACCCTGGCATGAAGCCCCACCACATGATTGTGGTAAGCCATCAACATTTCGTCGATGTCTGTGAACACCTTGCCGTCTCCTTTTTCTTCCGGGGTGTTTCGTTCTTCTACTCCCGGATGGGTAAGGTAGTAAGTACCCAAAATCATATCTTGAGTGGGCGTGGTAATAGGAGAACCGTCCTTTGGTGCCAGGATGTTGTTCACCGAAAGCATCAAGAAACGAGCTTCCGCCTGGGCTTCCACCGAAAGAGGAAGATGAACCGCCATCTGGTCCCCATCAAAGTCTGCGTTATAAGCAGTACAAACCAAGGGATGCAGTTTGATGGCTTTTCCTTCTACCAATACCGGTTCAAAAGCTTGAATTCCCAATCGATGCAAGGTAGGAGCCCGATTCAGAAGAACCGGGTGCTCTTGAATAATCTCATCCAACACATCCCAAACCTCGGCGCGCACCTTATCCACCATACGCTTCGCACTCTTGATATTATGAGCCATTCCATCTTCCACCAGCCGTTTCATGATGAAAGGTTTAAATAATTCCAAAGCCATTTTCTTGGGAAGACCGCACTGGTAGAATTTCAACTCCGGTCCTACTACGATAACGCTTCGCCCGGAATAGTCCACTCTTTTCCCCAACAGGTTTTGACGGAACCGACCTTGTTTTCCTTTCAGCATATCCGAAAGGGATTTCAAAGGACGGGATCCCGGCCCTGTTACGGGACGACCCCTACGACCATTGTCGATGAGGGCATCAACCGATTCCTGCAACATGCGTTTCTCATTTCGCACGATAATGTCCGGGGCTCCCAGCTCCAGTAATTTGTTCAATCGATTATTTCGATTGATCACTCTTCTATACAAATCATTCAAATCGGAAGTGGCAAATCGGCCACCATCCAGTTGAACCATTGGACGCAGGTCCGGCGGAATGACGGGAATAACCTCCAACACCATCCACTCCGGCTTATTGTTGGAAAGACGCAAAGCCTCCACCACTTCCAGACGACGGACAATCCGAACTTTCTTTTGTCCCGTGGCGTCCTTTAACTTTTCCCTCATCTCCTTGCTTAACTCCTCCAAGTCGATGTTGGCCAAAAGCTCTCGTACCGCTTGCGCTCCCATGGCCGCACGAAAAGCAATCTGCGGATCGTTTTTTGCTTCCCGGTATTGTTGCTCACTAAGGACTTCCTTGTACTCAAACCCGGAAGTGCCGGGATCCAACACCACATAAGACGCAAAGTACAAAATCCTCTCCAGATTTCTTGGAGACATATCCAATATGAGACCCATTCGAGACGGAATCCCTTTGAAATACCAGATGTGAGAAACTGGTGCCGCCAAATTGATGTGTCCCATTCGTTCCCGACGCACCTTTGCTTTGGTCACTTCAACACCGCAGCGATCACAAATAATCCCCTTGTAGCGGATTCTTTTGTACTTCCCGCAATGACATTCCCAATCCTTGGTGGGACCAAATATTTTTTCGCAGAATAACCCATCCTTTTCCGGCTTTAAGGTTCGGTAATTGATGGTTTCCGGCTTGGTAACTTCTCCGTGAGACCAGCTCATTATCTTTTCCGTCGAGGCCAACCCGATCTGCAAGGATTCAAAATTATTTAATTCATAGTTTGCGTTGTTTTGTTCGCTCAAGGAGTATCTCCCCTTTCCTTACTCTTCATCCACTAACTCGTCTTCCTCGTCCTCTATGTCTTCCTCGTGGTCATCCGTAATCCCGGGGAGATCATCCACCTCTTCTTCCTCCGGATCCGGCACAAAATTCAGGTCCCCTTCATATCGAGCGATGCCTTCCAGCTCGACGCTTTCTTTAATTTCAATTTCCCGATCGTCATCCGAAAGGACGCGAACATCCAAACCCAAGGATTGCATTTCCTTGATTAAAACCTTGAAGGATTCCGGAATGCCGGGTTCGGGGATGTTTTCCCCTTTCACAATGGATTCGTATGTTTTCACCCGGCCTACGATATCGTCAGATTTTACCGTGAGTATTTCTTGTAAAGTATAGGCGGCCCCATAGGCTTCCAGGGCCCATACTTCCATTTCTCCAAATCGCTGGCCACCAAATTGGGCTTTTCCACCCAAGGGCTGTTGGGTTACCAAGGAATAAGGTCCCGTACTTCGGGCATGGATTTTATCATCTACCAGGTGGTGCAATTTCAACATATACATGTAACCCACGGTGACCGGGTTATCAAAATACTCTCCGGTACGGCCATCTCTGAGGCCCACTTTTCCGCTTTCGGGGAAGCCGGACTCAATCATCAGGTCCAGAATGTCCATCTCGCTGGCCCCGTCAAATACCGGGGTGGAAATATACCAATCCCGATACTTGGATACCAATCCCAAATGGACCTCCAACACTTGTCCTACATTCATTCGTGATGGAACACCCAAAGGATTCAACATGACTTCAAGAGAACGGCCATCTTCCATAAACGGCATGTCCTCTTCCGGAAGAATCCTGGAAATGACCCCTTTGTTGCCATGGCGTCCTGCCATTTTATCTCCTACGGAAATTTTTCTCTTGGTAGCCACATAACAGCGGACCAGTTTATTGACTCCCGGTGGCAGTTCATCTCCATTTTCTCTAGAAAAAATTCGAACATCAACCACGATTCCCGTTTCTCCGTGAGGCACTCTGAGAGAGGTGTCCCGAACCTCTCTGGCTTTTTCACCAAAAATAGCCCGCAGCAATCGTTCTTCCGCTGTCAGTTCCGTTTCCCCCTTGGGGGTCACCTTGCCCACTAGGATGTCCGAGGAGGTTACTTCCGCTCCAATGCGAACAATTCCCTCTTCGTCCAAATCCTTCAATGCATCCTCGGATACATTGGGAATGTCTCGGGTGATTTCCTCCGGCCCCAGCTTGGTATCTCTGGCTTCCGATTCATATTCTTCAATATGAATGGAAGACAAGGTATCGTTCATAATCAGCTTTTCATTGAGAACGATCGCATCTTCGTAATTGTAACCCTCCCAGGTCATGAACCCCACCAGGAGGTTTTTGCCCAAAGCAATTTCCCCACAGTCTGTGGAGGGACCATCGGCAATCACTTCGCCGGCTTCAATTTTTTCTCCCGTGAAAACGATAGGTTTTTGGTTAATGGAGGTTCCTTGGTTGCTGCGTTTAAACTTCAGCATGGTGTACTCATCTTCCCCCTGCCCGTCGTCTCGTTTAATTACGATTCGCTTAGCGTCTACATATTTTACCCGGCCGCTGTTTTTTGCCAGAATCACTACACCGGAGTCACAAGCTGCCTTGTATTCCATACCGGTGGCTACGATGGGCGTCTCGGTAATCATCAATGGTACTGCCTGCCTCTGCATGTTGGAACCCATCAAGGCCCGGTTGGCATCGTCATTCTCCAGGAAGGGAATCATAGCGGTTGCTACTGAAACTACCTGCTTGGGAGATACGTCCATATAATCAATGTTTTCTCTGGCCACCAGGTCGATTTCTCCACCGGCTCCTCGAGAAGCTACTTTGAAATTGACAAAATACCCTTTGGAATCCAAGGGTTCATTGGCTTGAGCGATAATCAACATTTCTTCTTCATCGGCCGTCAGATATTCAATTTTATTGGTCACCCGTCCGGTTCCTTTTTCTACCAAACGGTAGGGAGTTTCGATAAATCCATATTCATTCACTCTCCCATATGTAGTCAATGAACCGATAAGTCCAATGTTGGGACCTTCCGGCGTTTCAATGGGACACATTCTGCCATAGTGGGAATAGTGTACGTCACGCACTTCAAATCCGGCTCTCTCTCGCGACAAGCCACCGGGACCCAAGGCCGAAAGTCTTCTCTTATGAGTCAACTCCGCCAAGGGATTGGTTTGATCCATAAACTGGGATAGTTGGGAAGACCCGAAAAACTCTTTGATGGCCGCCGTTACCGGACGGATGTTCATCAAGGCCTGGGGCGTGGTCACTTCAATGTCCTGAATGGTCATACGCTCTTTGACCACACGCTCCATACGAGCCAGTCCAATTCGGAACTGGTTTTGAAGCAGTTCACCCACGGTTCGAAGACGACGGTTGCCCAAATGGTCAATGTCATCCACATTACCTACCCCATAATTTAAGTTCAGCACATAAGAAAGGGAGGCAATGATATCATCGATGATGATATGCTTGGGCGAAAGCTCGTTTTTTCTCGCCCACAACGCCTCGAATAAATCTTTTTTCTTGGTGCCATCCAAGATCTCTTTCAACACCGGATAGTAGACTTTGGAGGGCAGTTTCCCTTCATCAGCGCCCAGTTTTACATGTTTCTTCAGTTCCACAAAATGATTGCCGATTACCTTGGTCTTCTGCTCTTCATCCTGTTTCCCCCGGACCCACACAGATTTCACACCAGCGTTCTGGATGGCAAAACCCAGTTCACGGGTGATAAGGTCTCCATTGGAAGCCAGCACTTCTCCGGTATTGGGATCAAACACATCCTCTGCAACTTTGCAACCGATAATCCGGTTGGAAAGTCCCAGTTTTTTATTGTATTTATAACGGCCCACTTTTGCCAAATCATATCTCTTGGGGTCAAAAAATAAAGACTCCAACAAAGATCGGGCACTCTCCACAGTGGGGGGCTCTCCCGGCCTTTGTTTTCGATAAATCTCTTTTAATCCTTCTTCATGGGTCTCGGTAGTGTCTTTTTCCAGGGTTTTCATCAGTCGGGGATCTTCCCCGAAGATGTCGATAATTTCCTGATCCGTTCCAATACCCAATGCACGAAGCAAGGTGGTGGCCGGTTGCTTACGGGTTCGGTCCACCCGTACGGAAATCACTTCGTTGGAATCCGTTTCGTACTCCAACCAGGCTCCCCGATTGGGGATTACCGTAGTGGAAAACAATTTCTTATTGGATTTGTCCACAGCCATTACATAATATGGGCCGGGACTTCGGACCAATTGGGTTACCACAACCCGCTCGGCGCCGTTATATATAAAGGTGCCTTTTTCAGTCATCAATGGGAAATCCCCCATGAAGACCTCTTGCTCTTTGACTTCCCCGGTCTCTTTGTTTACCAGACGAACCTTGACTTTCAGTGGAGCCGCATAAGTTACATCTCTTTCTTTGCACTCTTCCTGTTCGTACTTGGGCGGGTCATTCAGCGAATAGTCGATAAATTCCAGCACCAGATTTCCTGCGTAATCTTTGATTGGGGAAATATCCTCAAACACCTCTTTTAATCCTTCATTTATGAACCAATCGTACGATTCTCTCTGGATTTCAATAAGGTTCGGCATCTCCGCAACTTCGTTAATTTTTGAATAACTCATACGAGTTCTTCGACCAAATTCAACGGGTTTCGGCATTTTCATCACTCCTTAAAAATTCAAGAAACTACTTTTCATGGCAATGTACTATGATATTACAAACTCGTCAAGATGTCAAGGCGTTTTTTGAGCTACACCAAGGCATTTTCTTGGATTGCTTGTTCCAATTGGTCCTCATTATACACAGAAAACCCGGCTTCCCGCAGATGTTGGACAGCCAAACCTTCACCGGGAATCTTGTTTCCGGAAAAGCTTCCGTCATAAACGATGGAAGATCCGCAAGAAGGACTTCGCTCCTTCATGATGGCAAAAGCCACCTCATACTCTTTTGCCAATCGAACCGCTTCCTCCGCACCTCTTCTGAATGCCTCTGTGACATCTTCTCCCAATCGGGTTTTCACCAATTCACCCACTCTTTGACAGTCGGAACGGGGCACAGGCAAGCCACCAAATACTTCGGGACAAACAGGAACCAGTCTTCCCTCCTCTTTCCACTTTCGAAAAAGCGGAGGAGCCCAGTCCACCTTGTTCCCGTCATATCGCACTACATCACCATACAAACATCCGCTGATAAGGATCTTTTTCATAACCGAATGGCTCCTTTCTCAGAAAAACAAATCGGCCTTGGGCGAATTGCCAAAGGCCGAAATTTCACTAGCCGGCTTATTTCAGTTCTACTGCAGCGCCTACTTCTTCCAGCTGTGCTTTGATGGCTTCTGCTTCTGCCTTTTCGATGCCTTCTTTTACGTTCTGGGGAGCTCCATCTACCAAGTCCTTGGCTTCCTTCAGACCCAATCCGGTTAGCTCTCTGACTACTTTGATTACCTTGATTTTTTCAGCACCGGCGCCCATCAATACTACGGTGAATTCTGTTTGCTCTTCCACTTCTGCTGCGCCATTTCCACCCGCACCAGCTACTGCTACAGGAGCAGCTGCAGATACGCCAAACTCTTCTTCACAAGCTTTTACAAGCTCATTTAACTCTAATACGGTCATGCCTTTAATGGCTTCGATGATTTGCTCTTTGTTCATTTTTATTCTCCTTTATTTTTATACGGTTATCTCTTATTGATTACTCCATGATTTCTTACTCTGTTTTGGCATCGGCAACGGCCTGGAAGGTACGAACCAGTTTGCTTACCGGGGATTGGATACTGCCCAGGAATTTGGCAATCAGCACCTCGCGACCCGGAATGGAAGCAACGGCTGTCATTCCAGCTGCGTCATAATACACGCCTTCTACGAATCCGCCCTTGAACGCCATTTTCTTGTATTCTTTGATGGATTCATTGATTACACGGGCCGGGGTGGTGGCATCCTCATAGCTGAATGCAAATGCGCTAGGTCCATCCAACACCTCTGCCATGGAAGCAAACTCGGTTCCTTCGATGGCTCGTTTCACCAAAGTGTTCTTGTATACGGTGTAGTCAACATCTGCTTCTCGAAGCTTTTTTCTCATGGCATCTGCCTGAGAAACGCTGATGCCCAGATAGTCTACTACCACTGCGGATTTAGACTTGGAAAACTTTTCCTTGATTTCATCCACAATGATTTGCTTTTGGTTTTTTGCTGTTTCTGACATATTTGGTCTCCTTTCTTTGCTCTTTCCTGACGAAAGAAACAAGAGTCAGCATGGTACCCTATAAAATGCCTCGCCTGTCACCAGACAAGCGAGGCCAATATTTTATATTGTACCTCGGCGGGAAATTAAGCTGTTACGCACCCGCTGTCTACGGTTTGTTTTCTTTGTTTAATTGGTAATCCCCGGGTTTATCCTTGGATTCTCTGAGGATTCACCTTCACTCCGGGACTCATGGTGGTTGCCAGAGTAACAGATCTCAAATACTGTCCTTTGGCGGCGGCCGGCTTTGCCTTGATGACCGCTTCCAATAGCGCATTGAAGTTGTCTGCCAGTTTTTCCGGTCCGAAAGAAACCTTTCCTACCGGTGTGTGGACGATGTTGGTCTTATCCAAACGATACTCCACTTTACCCGCTTTGATCTCTTCCATGGCTTTTCCGATATCCATGGTTACCGTTCCGGATTTGGGGTTGGGCATCATGCCTTTGGGTCCTAATACTTTACCCAGCTTGCCAACTACACCCATCATATCTGGAGTGGCTACCACTACATCGAAATCGAACCAGTTTTCTTTTTGAATCTTTTCGGCCAACTCTTCCGCTCCTACAAAGTCTGCACCAGCAGCCTCTGCTTCTTGCGCCTTGGGACCCTTGGCAAATACCAACACTCTTTTGGTTTTACCCGTTCCATGAGGAAGAACGATGGCACCACGAACCTGCTGGTCCGCATGTCTTCCGTCTACACCCAGCTTAATGTGGGCTTCTACGGTCTCGTCGAATTTTGCTGTGCCCATTTTCACCAGGATTTCCATGGCTTCTTTGGCATCGTACTGCTTTTGTGCATCGAAGTTAGCTAATGCTTCTCGATACTTTTTGCCTCTCTTTGGCATTTCATACCTCCTTGTGGTGCAATCGACTTCTTAAAAAGTCTCCCACATCTTACTCTTTCACAATAACTCCCATACTTCTGGCCGTGCCTTTAATCATTTCGGTAGCCGTCTCCAGATTAGCCGCATTCAAATCCGGCATTTTGGTTTTGGCGATTTCCTGCGCTTGATCCAACGTAATGGTACCAATCTTATTTTTGTTGGGTTCTCCGGAAGCCTTGCTTAAACCAGCCGCCTTCTTAATCAGCACCGCTGCCGGTGGTGTCTTGCAGACAAAACTGAAAGAACGATCCGCATACACGGTGATTACCACGGGGATAATCATTCCCTGTTGATCCTGGGTCTTTGCGTTGAACTGTTTACAAAAGTCCATGATGTTTACGCTTTTTTGACCCAACGCCGGTCCAACGGGTGGTGCCGGGGTGGCTCCTCCTGCGGGAATCTGCAATTTGATATAGCCTTCAACTTTTTTTGCCATTCCTCTCTTCTCCTTTCTCCCGCCTGGCGGGGACTAGGGGTTTTCCCTTCCTTTATAATATTATCGCTGGAATCTTTGCTTTAGATGGGAGTCTTCTGACCACCCTATCCCTACAATTTGTCGATTTGAGCGTATTCCAATTCCACTAATGTATCACGTCCAAACATACTAATCATTACCTTCATTACCTGTTTTTCTTCGTCAAAGTTGGAAACAATGCCCATGAAACCTTCAAAGGGGCCGTTGATGACCTTCACAGAATCCCCTATCTTGATATCCATGTCTATGATAATCTTTTCAATCCCCATTCGCCGAACTTCTTCCAAAGTAAGCGGCACCGGTTCCGAACCATGGCCTACAAACCCCGTTACTCCCTGGGTGTTTCGCACTAGATACCAGGACTCGTTGGTAACAATCATTTTCACCAAAACATACCCGGGAAACATTTTGCGGGTTTTGATTTTTCGTTGGCCATTTTTCATCTCCACCACATCTTCTGTGGGAACCACAACGCTAAGAACCAAATCCTGCATTCCCCGGTTCTCTACCAACTTTTCAATATTCACTTTGACCTTGTTTTCGTGACCGGAATAGGTATGAACTACATACCACATGGGCTCTCTTATGGCGCGAACGCCACTAACCCCTTCTTCAACCACATCAAAGGATAAATCTTTTTCTTGTTCGGCCATGAGTTTCCTTTTCCTTACATACTAATGCCGAGAATTCCCTTCAGCATCGCCAGGACGCCGGAGTCGATTCCCCAGAATGCCAACGCAAAAAAAGTACAGGTTAAAATTACCACTACAGTAAATGTACCCAACTCTTTTCGAGTGGGCCATACCACTTTCTTTACTTCGGTTCGGATGCCTTTGAAGTATTCTCTAATACTGGGCCGTTCTCTCTTGGGACGAACCGGTTTCTTTTTAGCGGGAGCTTTGGCCTCCAGCTTGTTTTCCTTAGCCATTCGAATTACTCCTTATTTGGTTTCCTTGTGAAGCGTATGATCCTTGCAGAATTTGCAATACTTCATCATTTCGATTCGGTCCGGATCGTTCTTTTTGTTTTTCATGCTAGTGTAGTTTCTCTGTTTGCATTCTTGACATGCCAGAGTCACTCGCACTCTTGCCCCTACTGCCATCGATGTTACCTCCTAATAACTGATCTATACTTCATGTTTCCACTAAAAATGGGACTAAAATGGAATTCATCGCATAAAGTCGCTTAATTATATTATAACGGAGAAGTCTTGTTGTCAAGGAAATTCCCCTATATTTCAATTTCCTCCGGGTCTTCCCGGTGATCCACCACCTGCCATCCTTCCAGATAGGTTTCACTGCCTTCAAAGGCTTCCAATTCCTTGGGTATCCCTCGAAAGAATTTCCCCCAACCTTCTGCTGCCACACTACCGTCCGGCAGGTAAATTTCCCCTGTGGTTTCAAAAATCTTCCTATTAATACGGGTAATGCGCCCCAATGCTTTCAAGTCGGTCTCCAAAGGCACCGGTTTCTTAAATCGAATTCGTAAATCCACCGTCACGGACCACTCTTCCGGAAACTCCACATTAAGGACCCGGCTCATCACCTCGTCCAACATGGCAGAAACGATTCCGCCGTGAACCCGCTCCGGAAAGCTCTGATGATGCTCCTTGGCGCGAAAAAGTCCTATGACTTCCCCCGTGTGGGTTTCATAAAACCGGCCATGGATTCCAAAAGGATTGTCTAGGCCGCAAACGGCGCACATACTACTATTATTTTGTTTCCGAGTCACCTTGTACTTCATGGCCTCTTTCGTTCCCTTACTCTTCACTATTCTCTTTTTCCAATTTAAAACTGCGGGAAGGTTGCCCGCAGTTCCTTGATGTCATGGCCATTGTATACCCCATTTCAGAGAAATGCAACCAAAACTGCGGGTAAAGACAAAATAAAACATGAAATATACGCGGAATAATACAGGAAGGGATGGTGACCTCCTTGGGAGAATGGTATAATGTGAGCGACAAAGAATCCCCCCATTTCACGGGAAATAAAGAGGCAGCCTGTATGCTATTTTCATCCCTTACATTCCTCATATGTTTTCTCCCTCTGACCCTACTGGTCTACTACATACTTTTGCGGCACCACCGAAGGCTGCAAAACTATTTTCTTTTTGGGGCCAGTCTTTTTTTCTATGCCTGGGGAGAACCTTGGTTCGTCTTTGTGATGATGGGATCTATCGTAGCCAACTACTTCTTTGGTCTTTTGGTACAAACCCGAAAGAAGCCTTGGATTATCGTTGCCATGCTGGCTGTGAACTTGGGAATTCTATTTATTTTCAAGTATTTCATGTTCACCGTGGCGAATATCAACCTCTTGTTTCACGCCAACTGGACCACCCGGGAAATTATCCTGCCCATTGGAATCAGTTTCTTCACCTTTCAAGCCATTTCCTATGTGCTGGATATTTATCGAAACAAAGCGGAGGCCCAAAAGGATTTACTCCATGTAGGTCTATACATATCTTTCTTCCCTCAGCTGATTGCAGGTCCCATTATCCGATACCAGACGGTGGCTCATCAAATCCAGCACCGGGTGGAATCTATGGAATTGTTTTCGGAGGGAGTCTGCCGTTTTCTCATGGGCTTGGGCAAGAAAATCCTCATCGCCAATAACATGGCCATCGTAGCAGACCATTGCTTCCGCATCGTTGGTGAAGGCAACGGCACCACAGCACTGGCTTGGCTGGGAGCTTTGGCCTATACTTTCCAGATATTTTTTGATTTCTCCGGATATTCCGATATGGCCATCGGATTAGGTCGTATGTTTGGATTCAAATTTCCCGAGAACTTCAATTACCCCTATATCTCCCGTTCGGCATCCGAGTTTTGGAGACGTTGGCACATATCCCTAGGAACCTGGTTTCGAGACTATGTGTATATTCCCTTGGGCGGCAGCCGCTCCGGGAAGGGCCGGACCTTTTTCAACCTATTTATTGTATGGTTGCTGACGGGATTTTGGCATGGCGCCAACTGGACCTTTGTTTGCTGGGGTTTCCTCTGGTGCTTTTTCATTATCCTAGAAAAGGCTTTGAACTTCGAGAAAAAGGTATACTTCAAACCACTGGGGAACAGCCTCCTGTCTCGCTGGTTGATTTCGGTGGTAAAGCATGTGTATCTATTGCTTCTGGTGATAATCGGCTGGGTTCTTTTCCGTTCCCAAACCATAGGGGATGCCATTCACTACTTGAATCTCATGTCCGGGGCAGGTTCAGAGCCTCTGTCGGACATACGTACCCTGGCCTGGATTAAAGAATATCTCTGGATATTTTTCGCAGGATTTTTATTCAGCGTGCCCCTTGGCGAGCGTTTCCAAAGAGTACCCGCACCCATATATACCACCTTATTGCTACTGGTGCTGCTTGTCTCCCTTTCCTATTTGGTAAAGGGGGCCCACAATCCATTTATTTATTTTAATTTCTAAGGAGAGAGCTTCATGAGGCCAAAGAAAAGCGGAAGCCCGGAAAACCATATAGAACAAAAATTAACCGCCATTCTGTTTACCGCCATCGTCGGTCTGCTTTTGTTGTTTCTATTGGCCTCTAGCTTTCCTCGGGAGTTTCTTACCACTTACCGAAATACCGTACCGGAAGGAACGCCTCTTCTAGAAAGAGTGGAGCAGGCCGTCCAAATATTTGATGATTTGCTAGTAGGAGAAGCCCCGGGATATGAAGGCTTCATCGAACTATATGGTGCCACCCAGAAGGCCATGGGGAAACGCACCATACCGGACCCCAACTACAGTTACTTGTTCCTGACTGACCACGGGCAGATTACCTACCAAATTAATGAAAGAGATTTGACGGAACCGGCGAATAAAATCGTTGCCCTGAAGGAAACCTTAGAACAGGAGAAAATTCCATTCCTCTGGGTTCAAGCACCCTTCCGCCTGTTGGACGAGACCGAAATCACTCCTATTACCTTTGATTACGGGGATGAAAATGCAGACAGCTTCCTTGCCATGTTGGAACAGCAAGGCTTGTCTGTTCTGGATCTCCGGATATCTTTCCGCGAGTATCGCCAGCAGGGAATTTCTCAACAAGACTTGTTCTTCAATACGGACCACCATTGGACCATTCCCGCAGCGCTGAAGGCCACAGAAACCATCGCCAAGACTCTGGCAGATGAATACACTGTGCCCATTGACCCCGCCACCTTTTCAGAAGACCAATTCCAAATGACCACCCAGGAAAACTCCTTTATTGGCTCCATGGGAAGAAGGGTTGGCAAGATTTATGGCGGGGTAGATCGGTTCACATTAGTAGTCCCCCGGTTTGAAACGGATATTCAACTCTGGGAAACGGATTACGGTGTCACCACACAGTCTAGGGGCTCTTTTGAAGATGCCGTTTTAGTGAAAGAGTATCTGGAAGATCCGAAAATGACCGCTAACCGCTATGCTGCCTATCATGGAGATAATGAAGAGCTGGTGTTCATCAACCATAAGCTGCCCGAAGGCAAGATTCTCATCATCAAAGATTCTTTCGGCGTGCCGGTATATTCTTTCCTATCCTTAGGTGTTCATGAGGTCCGTGCACTGGACCCCAGATTATATAAAGGCTCTATTTCTCAGTATGCCAAGGACTATCGGCCGGATGTGGTAATCTTTATATATAATGTAGACAGCCTCAACCAGAACATGTTCCAATGGGAGGATTAGCCCTCTTCCCTGTTCCAGCGGCCATTGTTCCCCCCTCTCAAGAGAGGACAACAAAGAACAAAAAGGACTTGAAATGGTCCACAATTTATTGTAATATCAAATAGTCGCAAAACGACTTCATAACCGTGGGCCTATGGCGCAGCTGGGAGCGCGCTTGACTGGCAGTCAAGAGGTCAGGAGTTCGATCCTCCTTAGGTCCACCACTTTGAAAGAACCGGAGATTCTTTCTCCGGTTCTTTTTATTTGACGGTTCTAAGGGGTCGGTTCGGGGTCGGGCACCTCAAAAATCAAAAGGGAAATGCCTCCAAGCTTTGGTACCCGACCCCGAACCGACCCCATCCTAAATAATAATGCTAGCAGTAAAGACCCCGTCCTTTGCCGCAAAGGAATAGACTCCTTCATATTTTTCAGAGACGGAGGCGATACTTTTGGTGCCAAGGCCATGATCTTCCACCTTACTGATGGGCATGCCCTCCTCAAACTCCACATCACCCTCATAACTGTTTGCAATTTGAATGAACAACTTCCCATTCTTATTCTTACATTGAATCCGAATGAACCTATCCTTTTCCAGCGGAACACGCTTACAAGCATGGATGGCATTTTCCAACCCGTTACCAAAGATTACGCAGAGGTCCATATCCGTCACGGTGTTTTCATCCGGCAGATTAATTTGGGTTTCCACTTGGATGCCCTGGGTTTTCGCTTCCGAAACATAAGAGTAGAGGATCAAATTAACAGTATAGTTGTTACAATAATTCTCCACTTGAATCCCTTCAAGGTCTTTTCCCAGCTTCGCAATATAATTCTGTGCCAACTGTTTGTTGTTATCCGCTAGATAAGAATCAATAAGGGTTAAATGGTGGCGCATGTCATGTCGATATACGGTGGTTTTTTCCTGACATTCTTCCAGAGCCAAAAAATGCAGCTGTGCTGCCGCAACCTGGATTTTCAATAGGTTTTGTTCGCTTTGCAATTTCATCTGCTCTCTGGTTTGTTGGAAAAACCGAAAAACGACATAATAGGCGGAAAAAGCCAGGACAGATAGGAACAAAGCAGACCAAAAGACCTGATAGATGTCCACTTCATCCAAATTGTATCGGCCCCTGGAATAGAGGATGATGCTGTAGGAAAGAGGAATCAACGAAAAGGCCACCCAGCCTTTATCGGTATTTCGCAACATATACAGGAATACGGGCCGAAGATGCTTGTAAATAATCCACCAGGTGGGCAAATACAGAACGTAGCTGACAAGGTTCAACACCTCCCTGCTGGAATCGAAAAAGTAGGAAACGATTAATCCGATCATAGAAAAGGAGGTACTGATTCCCACAAGAGTCCAATGGACAAAGAATACCTTGATGAGTCTAAACTCCGAAAGAAACGCGAAGACCAAAAATGCAGGAAGATGGATTAAGAGGGGGTAATATCGCATGAAAAATATGTACCCGTATTGACTCAAGACAACAATATTGACTCCCATTATAACAACAACATATCCCCATACAAGGTACCGGTATTTCTTGTATTTGGTTTTGCAATCCAAAAGCATGTACAAAACGCTGATGGCAAATATAAAGGAAAGTCCCGATCTGATATAGTCCAGCATGACCTACTCCTTAAACGAAAAAGCGATGTATTCTGCTTTCACCGCCTTGCTGTTGGCTTTCGCCAAAGGCACCCATGCAGAAGATTGCATTTTGATTTGTCTTTGCTGAATCGTATGGATATGCTCCATGTTCACAATATAGGAGCGATGGGGTTTCACAAAGCAAGGGGCAGAGAAAATTTCCTTTTCAAGTTCTTGCAAGGAACCAACGGCTTCAATCACTGTCCCATCCGTCAAATGATAGACAATGGTTCTCCCTATGATTTCGGCGAACTCTAAACTTCTAATCGAAATTCGGATCAGCCCGGATTTGCTTTTCACCAAAAACCCCAAGAACGATGTATCCTCCATCTCTTCTATTACCTGATCCAATAAAAGAAAAAGCTTGTCTTTCCATATCGGTTTCAACGCGTAATAATAGGCGTCCACCGTATAGGACTCTACTGCATACTCCGGAGAAGAGGTCATAAATATGATTTTGATATCTTGGTTAAACTTTCGTAATTCTTTGGCCACATCCATCCCCGTCATATGAGGCATCAAGATATCCAATAACACCAACTGGTATTGCTGGCCACTCTCCATAGCGGAAATAAAATCTACGGCATTGTGGAATGCCGTAAATTGAATGTTGCCCGGATCTCTCTGCATAGACTGGTAGTCTTCAATCAAAGACACTACATTGGAAAGATCTTCGATATTATCATCGCACATGGCTATTCTAAACATCCTTCTCTATCCTCATATCTTCTGCAGCAAATGAACACTTAAATCATACCATGTAAGAAGCCCCATTACAAACAAATCCAACCGCCTGTAAGTGTCAAGTAATCGTTGGCAAGTTTTTTGTGATTTGTGTTTTTAATGGTAACCTGTAATTTTTTGCTGATTAAATTGTACTAAAATAAAGTAACCGCTTTTTCTTCTTTCTTAAAATTTCAA
>Ga0334883_1001286_pt1 | contig 38455 bp, 24 predicted proteins | sample GraSluR1_MG_6_FD_207230 | JGI IMG/M metagenome (GOLD analysis project Ga0334883, IMG submission 207230) | Sludge microbial communities from methane-producing bioreactor in Wageningen University, Netherlands - Granular Sludge_09_05-R1 | ecosystem: Engineered > Bioreactor > Anaerobic >...
GTTTGTTGCTCTCCTGGCCGTACGGAGGAGAGGGGTGAGGGCCCCGTCATCGCCGTCGCTCGCCGCCAGTACCTCGCGCCTCTCAAAGGAGTCTCACATGCATCGCTCGCACTTCACAGGCCACCTCGGGCGGGCGCTCCTCTGCGCCGCTCTGTTGGCCTCTCCGCTTTGTACTCACGCCGAGCCGATGCTTCGCATCGACGACATGGAAGACCTCTCTGCCTGGCAGACAGGTGGGCAGAAGGAAGCGCATCTGTCGGCCGAGACGGCGACCGTCAGCGAGGGCAAGCAGGCGCTGCGGTTCGATGTGAAGATCGACCACCAGGCCGACGAGTCCGTGCAGGGCGAGAGGTACCCCAAGGGCTGGCCGCGGGTGGAGCGCAATCCGGATCCGCCGTTGGACCTGTCCGCCGTCGGGGGCATCGCCTTCGACATCCACACCACCTCCAGCACCCGCACCGCCATGCCGGGCAGCAGCCTGCACATCATCCTGCGCAATGAGGGCGAGGGCGCCTGGTCCTCCAACCTGGGCCAGTTGCCGCTGGGGGAGTGGAAGCGCTTCCGTCTGGACTTCGTCAACTTCCCGCGCAACCGCGTGGTGCACTGGCAGTTCTTCCTCAGCGAGTCGGACTACGCCGATGGCGATGAGGTTAGTTTCATCATCGACAATGTGCGTGGCTATGCGGCGCAGCGCTCGCGCCAACTGGTCCCGCAACTGGTCTCTCGCCTGCAGAAGCTGGAGGCGTTGACGGGTGAGGCGCCGCCGGCGGATCTGGCTCCCCGCCTGGCCGCGGTGCGGCAGGCCGTGGCGGATGCCGAAGCCCGGCTGGCGCTGCTGGAGGAGCTAGACTTCTCGGCCTCCAACGCCCTGGACGCCAGGTGTGAGGCGCTCCTGCGCCAGATCGGGGAGTTGACGCTGACGATCGGGGCCAGGGAGACGGTGTCCGACGGGTCGTACTGCGTGGCGGTGGAGACCTCGCTGCGCAAGGTATTCCGTGATGACACGGATCTTCCTGCCGGGCGAGAGCTGGAGCTGGCGGTGGCGGGCAATGAGCGCGAGGCCGCGCAGATCCTCATCCATCCGTTGACGGCCGATATCCCGAGACTGGCCGCCGAGTGCTCGCCTCTGACGGGTCCTGACGGGGCGAGGCTCCCTGCCGACAGCGTGGAGCTGTACGCGGTGGGCTATGTGGAGATGCTGCCCACCGGCTACGGCACGGAGCGCGGCGGCTGGTGGCCGGACCCGCTGATCCCGCTGGATTGGCCGGGCAGCGGCAAGAAGGGCCTCGGCCCGCTGGCGGACGCCTTCGCCCACGCGGGCGAGACCCAGCCGCTGTGGGTCACCGTGCGCTGCCCCGCCCCCGCCACGCCGGGGCTGTACCGGGGCGAGATCACGCTCCGACCTGAGGGCCTGCCGGAGAGCACCGTCTCGCTGCAGGTGCGGGTGCGCGACTTCTCGCTGCCCCTGCGACCGCGGCTGAAGACGGCGTTCTCCTTCTTCGAGCAGTTGGTGACGCAGTTCGCCGGGCTCCCGTCGCTGACACAGGAGCAGCGACGGGCCTGCGAGAGCTTCCTGCTGGAGCGCAAGACCAACCCGATGCTGCTGTACAACGCCTTCGCCTGGCCCGGCCTGCAGGATGTGGAGTTCATGGCCCAGCGCGGCCTGAATGCCTACTGCCTCGGCTACGTGCCCAGCACGGTGGCGGCCTTCGGGAACGAGGTCTACTATCGCTGGCTGCGTGACCAGCGTGACTGGCTGGCCAGACACGGCCTGGACCGCGACGCCTGGGTCTACGGATACGACGAGCCCCACTGCAGCCCGGACTTCGAGACCCTCAAGGGTATCATGCGACAGGTGTACGGGATGACCGAGGAGGTCGCCCCGGGCATGCCCCGCGGCTCGACAACGGCGATCATCCCGGAGCTGTACGGTGCCGTGAACCTGTGGGTCCCGCAGACCATGCAGGTGGTTCGCCAAGACACGGTTGCGAGGCAGGAGGCGGGAGACCAGGTGTGGACCTACGTGGCCTGCACCCCGGCCCATCCCTTCGCCAACATCTTCTTAGACTACCCGGCGCTGGAGCACCGTCTGCTGTTCTGGCAGACGTGGCAGGAGCGGTGCACGGGGTTCCTCTACTATGCCACGAACCTGTGGCGGGCCAACTGCGAGGGCCAGGAGGAACGCTGGCCGGAAGTGCCGTGGAACCCGCGGCCGGTGAAGGACTTCGCCTTCAACGGCGACGGCATCCTGCTGTACCCGGGACCGGACGCCACGCTGCTGTCCTCGGTGCGGCAAGAGGTCATCACCGACGGGATCGAGGACTACGACTACCTCTGCCTGCTCCGGGACGCGGCCGCGGAGCTGCAACGACTGGCCCCGGCACAGGGCGACCTGGCGCGAGAAGCTCTGGCGGCCACCGAGGTCCCGAACCACCTGAGCGAGAGCTTGACCCGGTATGCTTCGGACCCGGCGGTGCTCCTGGCGCGGCGGGAGCTGGTCGCCGAGTTGCTGGAGCGTGTGCGGCGGGCGCTGCCGGAGGGAGCGTGGCAGCGCGTGCTGCTCACCGAGCCGCCGCTGTCTCCCGAGGCTCCGCGGATCGATGACGAGGTGGCCTCGGTGCCCTTCACCTGCGACTTCGAGGGCGAGAGTCAGATGACGGCCTGGGTCAGCCGCTCCACGGAGGGGGCCGCGGCCCGGACAGAGGCGGTGCCGGGCATGGGCGGTGCGGCCTGCGGCGTCTCCCGCACTCAGGACGCGGGCTGGGCCGACTGGGAGTCTCCGTACCTGCCGGTGACGGCGGGCGCTCAGTGCGTGGTACGGCTCTCGGCACAGTACCAGGGAACCGCAAGAGCGCCGCGGGTATTCCTGTTTCGCTACGACGAGGACCGCATGCCGCTCGACCTGCCCATCCGCGGGAGAGAGGGCTTCTCGCCGGCCTTGCTGGGAGAGATTGAGAGTGGCGGTGACTGGCAGCGGCGCCGCTTCATCAAGCAGATCGAGCCGGGAGCGGCCTTCGTCCGTCTGTACCTGCAAAGCTACGGCATCGAGGGCCGGTCGGCCTTCGACGACATCGCGCTGACCCTCGGCGAGCCCGAGCCCGGCCTGGTGGATGACTGCGACGACGTGGGGCAGTGGAGGACAGGATTCCCCGAAGCCTCGGTGACGCGCGAGTCCGTCATCGTTCATCAGGGTGAGGCCGCTGTGCGCTTCCGCGTGGTCGTAGACCACAGGGGCGGTGAGGCGGCCCATCCGGTGGGGTGGCCGCACCTGCGTCTGCAGCCCTCGCCGGCCCTGGACTGGACGGACAAGCGCGCGCTGACCTTCTGGGTCCATGCCGAGACGACGCGGGAGGCCTTGCCACAGCAGGCGGTGATCTTCGCGGTCAAGAGCGCCGACGGCGATGCGCTCTCCGTGCCACTGACCCTCCCGAAGGGGAGCTGGCAACAGGTGACGGTGGACCTGACGGGCAAGAGGCTTTCGGCCGTCAACCATCTGGAGTTCTTCGTCAGCGAGTCGGCCTATGAGGACGGAGACGAGGTGAGCTTCATCATCGACGACATCCGAGTGACGCAGTAGGGAGCGCAGGCCTGGGATGCGGCGAGCAGCAGCGCCGGCCGCCATTGGTGGCCGAGGTCGCTTCCGGGGAGCAGGAACGGTCGGCCGGGCGCAGCAGCCGGGGCGGCGGGTGGTTCGTCGGGGCTCGGCGCCGGGGGAATACCGGCGTGCGCCCCGGTCCTCTGTGAAGCGCGATTGGTGGTTGGGGGCGATCGCAGCGGCCCGATCGGCGGCGGCGCCAAACCTTGAGGCGGTGAGCGTCGTCCTTGACCCTGGCGGTTGCGGTCGTGTGGCGGGTGCGGCCGGCCCGCACTCCGGGCGCCATGCATCGGACCGGTGCCGGCAAGCCCCGCGCCTTGTACTCGTCTCGCCGGCCACACACGCCTGGCTCGGACACGGACCCTGAGATGGTGGTTTCCGCCCACGGCGGGAGGGGAACATTCACAGAGGGGTCCGTCCGGCAGGGCGTGGCAACCGATGAGGTCGGCGGCAGCGCTCTCATCGGCCACAGGCCGCCGGACAGAGTGGCGAAGAGCCCGTAGGCTGAGCCAGTTGGGCCGCCTGCGTGTCTCTTCCTCACTGTGGACGCGTTTTCCCACGGGAAGTCACCCGCCCGCGCGTATCCGACGGTGCCAGGGGCCTTCACCGACAGGCTCGGCACGCCCCCTATCCGAATTGTGACAGTGGCGCGTGCCGCAGTGAGGACCGGGGTTGCGACCGGGGGTGGTAAGGCTACAGACCGCGGTTTCGTCGCTCGTCATTGGCGAAGGTCGCTCGTGTCGAGCGGCCCTCTTGTCGTCCGTATCCCGGCAGCATAGGAGGTCGGTCGGATGAACGTAGAAAGACGTATCCTGGCGGTACTGGGGGCGCTCGGGCTGTGTGTGGCGTCTCTAGCCGTGGGCTATGGGGTGCGGTACGTCGCGCCCGGTCTGGGCACGGCCGCCGTGTGCGCCCAGGAGGATGGAGCCGATGTGAGGGTGGCGCAGGCCGTGGCGAGCGCGCAGATGGCGAAGGTCAGGGACACAGTTCAGGGCCGTGTGCTCATTGGCGAGCAAGTGGTGATCACCACACTGTTCACCAACAATGACATGGACCCGTATGAGCGGGCCAGCCTCGCGGCCGCACGCATTAACATGGCCGTGGAGAGCGGCGCCGGAGCCGATGACTTCCAGGTCTTCGAGGTGGACGGCACCTGGTATGTTCTGGGCGGGGATCGCATGATCATCTCCGTCGCCGAGATGGAGGCGACGGCTTCCGGCGTTTCCGCCGAGAGCCTGGCGGCAAGCTGGGTCTCCGCGATTGCCACTGCGCTGCATCAGGTACTGGGCACCGAGGCACGCGCCGAGTCTGTGCAGCCCGCGGAGCAGGCCGAGACGGTGGAGCCTGAAGAACCGACCGCGGCGGCAGAGCCGGCGGGTCCGCCCAGCGTGGAGCACCAGGAAGACACCCGTGACGGCCGGCAAGTGGGGCTCTTGCTCATCGACGGGCAAGAGGTGCTGCAGGTGCTGACCACGGCGGGCGGCTACGCGCCTCCCGTGCGTGCGCGGATGCTGGCCACCCGTCTGAGTCGTCAGATCGAGGCCGGCCTGCTGCCCTCCGAGGTCATCGCCGGCAGTCTCTACGGTCTGCAGGTGGTGCAGGCCAGGGAGCAACTGCTCATCAGCATCGAGAAGGCCGAGGCCGACAGCCACGGCAGGAGCCCAAGCGTGCTGGCCGGGGAGTGGGCTCGGGCGATCTCCGGAGCCCTTGCCGCCCACTATGCACCCCCAGAGCCGCAGCAGCAGCTCGCGGCCGGCGGCACCGGTGCCGGCACGGACGCCGAAGCGGGCACCGCCGACGTGGACAGGGTCGACTACACCGACAAGTGGGTCCCCATCCTGAGTGTTCTGGACGGCACCCGGATCGGCATGGCGCGCATCGCCGGTCCCAGCGACCGCGTGGGGCTGGTTCAGGCAGTCGCCCAGGTGGAGGCCCGGTGGCAGAAGTTCATCGAGCTGAACGTGTACGTGCCCATCTCAACCCGGGTCCCCGGTAGCACCCTCGACCGCGTGCAGGGCGTGGGAGTTACCGGTCTGGCCGACCTGAAACTATAGGAGGGGATCCGAATGCTCAAGCGCAAACCCTATCACTGTCTGGTGGCGCTGGCATGTGCGCTGTGCTTCCTGGTGGGCCTCGGCGCAGCCCCGCCTCCGGCGGCCGCTCTGGACCTGGGCGGCGCTTTGATGACCGTCCTGAAGATCGGCGGCATCGCACTGGTGGTCAAGCAGTTCGGGCCGGATATCGACCACTTCATCAACGGTCTGCTCAGCCAGCGAGGCATCGAAAGTGAAGGCATGACCAAGGTCGTCCCTGTGATCCGGGTGGGTAGCGGCACCGCCGTGGGTGCCGTACAGGTGCAGGGCCCGGAGGAGCAGGTGCAGAAGGTGCAGGCCGTGGCGGAGATCGAGCTCAAGATCGGCAGCCTCCTGCGTGCGCGCGGCCTGGTGCCGGTCACCACCAACCGGGTGGAGACGGACTCGATCAAGGGTGTGGGCGGCGTGGCCGTCACCGCCAACATCAAGTTCCCGGTCTAGGTCACCTCGCCCCATGTGCGGGGGGGCGGACCGTTGGAAGGCAGCTTCAGCCCAGGGGCGGCGTCCGGCAGTGGCCGGCGCCGCCCCTCGTACTTGCGCATCCCTCTTGCGAATATCCCCGTCGGGCCCTATCCTTAGCATGGCGACTGCTACAGGCGACAGGCCCAGGTGACGCCGTCGGTTGTCACTCGCCCCGACGTGTGCCGGTTCGCTTACGGACAGGCGAGACCCAGCGGAACAGCCCCACCCGCGGACCGCTGCCGGCCGCGGGCCACGGCACGCACCGCGCTCAAGGAGTGATACAGGTGGATAGCAGCTATCCGGTACTTCAGCTTGCCCTGGATTTCATCAACCTCGACCAGGCGATGAGGCTGGCGCGCGAGGCCGTCACGGCCGGGAGCATCTGGCTGGAGGCCGGGACGCCGCTGATCAAGAGCGAGGGTCTCAATGCGGTTCGCGCCCTGCGCACCGAGTTCCCGAATGCCACCGTGATCGCGGACATGAAGATCATGGACGCCGGGCGCGTGGAGGTTGAGATGGCCTCCATCGCGGGAGCGAATGTCGTTGCCGTGCTGGGGGCCGCCTCGGACGCCACGATCGAGGAGTGTGTGGCGGCCGGAGCCCGCTACAGCTCCCGCATCATGGTGGATCTGGCCGAGGTCGCCGACCCGGTGCGGCGCGCCGTGCGCGCCCAGGAGCTGGGGGCGGGGATCATCGGGGTACACTGCCCCATCGATGTGCAGATGCTGGGGGGCGATCCTTTTGAGACCCTGGCCGCCGTGGTGGAGGCGGTGGAGATCCCCGTAGCCGTCGCCGGAGGCATCAACTCCGAGACGGCCCCGAGGGCCATCGCCGCCGGGGCGAGCATCGTCATCGTGGGCGGCGCCATCACCAAGGCTCCCGACGGGGCCAGGGCGACCGCGGACATCCTCCAGGCCATGGCCACCGGCGAGGCCGTGGCCAGCGAGCACTTCAAGCGCGGGGGCACCGAGCAGCTCCGGGAGATGTACTCCCGGACCTGCGCCGCCAATGTCTCCGATGCCCAGCACCGCCGGGGCTGGCTGCCGGGCATCATGCCAATCTCGCCGGGCCTCAAGTGCGTGGGGCCCGCCTTCACCGTCTGGACCTATCCGGGCGACTGGAACAAGCCCGTCCAGGCCATCGACGAGGCCGGGCCCGGCGACGTGCTGGTGGTGGACGTTCGCGGCGAGGGGCCCGCGGTGTGGGGGGCGGAGGCGACGAAGTCCTGCATCAGCAGGGGCCTGGCCGGCGTCGTCATCCACGGCGCGCTCCGCGACAGCGAGGAGATTCGCCAGCTCGGCTTCCCGGCCTTTTCTTCGCTCGTCTGCCCCGCCGCCGGCGACCCCAAGGGCATGGGGATGATGAGCGTCCCGCTGAAGATCTCCGAGGTCACGATTCAGCCCGGCGACTGGGTCATCGCCGATGATGACGGGGTCGTCGTGGTTCCCGGGGAGCGCGCCGTGGAGACCGCCAATCGGGCGCTGGCCGTGGTGGAGCGCGAGGCCCGCGAGAAGGCGGAGATACAGGAAGGCTCAACCCTGGGCAAGATCGCCGAGCTGGACAAGTGGGACCAACAGAAGAAGCGCTAGCGCCACGGCGGCCGGGCGGCGCCATTCCTCCGCGGACGGGCGGGCCATACCATGGAGAGACGAACGATCACCATCGTCGGGCCCGGCGCTGTGGGCTGCGCGCTGGCCGCTGAGCTCACGCGCGCCGGGGCCGCCGTGTCGCTCCTGGACTACAGGCCTGCGAGAGCGGCGGCCCTCACCCGCGACGGCATCACCATCGAGGACGGCGAGAGCGTCTGGACGGTGCCTGTCCCCAGCGAAGCCGACCCGGCCGCGCTGGGGCCGGCAGACCTGGCCATCGTCTTGTGCAAGGCCTATGCCACTTCCGGCGCGGTGGCGAGCGCCCTCCCGTGCATCGGCCCGCGGACGGCGGTACTCACCCTCCAAAACGGTCTCGGTAACCATGAGGCCATCTCCGAGCTTGTGGCCGCGGAGCGGGTGCTGGCGGGGACGATCGTGATGGGGGCCACCACACTGGGCATCGGGCGTGTGCGCCTGTCGGGCACGGGGCCCATCGTCCTGGGCTCACCCGCGGGCAATACGGCTCTGGCCCTGCAGGCCGCGGACCTTCTCGGCGCCTACTTCAGCCCCGTGCAGCACGAGGCCGACATCGAGGCCGCGCTGTGGCGCAAGGTCATCGTCAATGCCGCGGTGAACCCCCTCACGGCGCTTACGGGCCTGCTCAATGGCGAGCTTCTGGACAGCCCGGAGCTTCGTGGGACGCTGGCCGCCCTCGTGGCCGAGGCGGTGGCCGTCGCCACGGCGGCGGGCCTCCGTCCCTTCGAGGGCGACGCGGTGGCCGCAGTGGAGCAGGTGTGCCGGATCACCGGGAGGAACCGGTCCTCGATGCTGCAGGATGTGGCCGCGGGGAGGCCCACGGAGATAGAGCAGATCTGCGGCGAGATCGCCAGGCGGGGCGAGAAGGTGGGTGTGGTCACGCCTCTGTGCCGGGCGATGGTGGCCCTGGTGAAGGGGCTGAAGAAGCCGGCGACGGGCTAGAGGCGCCGCCGAAGCGCTCACAGTCGCGTGGGAGTGTCCTTGTCCGAGCGTCTGCTCCCGTTAGGGCAGCTCGAAGAATCTCCTGGGATATGGCGGGATCCTTCGCTATCTCGCTGCGCGAGATTGGCGCTCAGGATGACATGAGCCGGGCCGGCAGGGCCTTCCGGCCGGTACAGACGGGCGGGCTCAGCGGCGAAGGCGGAGAGTGCGCTCGGCCGGGGGAAGGGCCTACGGCTCGTCAACCTCGTCCAGGGAGGCGTCGTCGAAGTACGCCCGGCCCACGGTGGCGCTGGAGGCGTAGACCAGTACGGTGGCATGAGTGGCGCCCTCGGGGGCGGGGTAGGCCAAGGAGAGCTCCTTCCACTCCGGGGCCTGCTCGGCGTAGGTGGACTTGTTGACGATGCGTTGGGTGCCCTGCCAGTACTCCAGGTAGAGTGCAAAGCCTCCGGCTTCCAGCCGCTCGATCATCAGCCAGGCCGAGGCGCGGTAGGTCTTCCCCGGCTGTACGGGCATGCGGGGACTGCGCAGGCCCTGGGAGACCGCGGGGTCATCATCGGTGATGGCCACGCAGGAGACGCCGCTGCGGGCGGCGGCCAGTGTGTAGACCGCGTAGTTTGGGGTGGCCCATGGGGTCCAGCCCAGCGGGGTCGCCGTGTCCGGGTCCAGTTGCTCGAACCCGGCGTTGGGCAGGCCTTCATCCCCGGCCCGCGCCGGGGTGCCCGGTGCCGCGACCAGGGCTCCCGCCATCAGACATGTCAGTGCGCCGGTGCGCAGTGCCCTCGTGCAGTAGCTCATTGTGAGAGGTCCCTACCCGTGCTGCCCCTGAGATATGCCGCTATCTTGGCCGTCGCGATACTGTTCACCTGCCTGTGGTTTGCGGCCCGGGATGTGGGCTACGCTCCCGCCCCGCTGTACGAGCGGCTGGCGGAGCGCTGCGAGGGCTTCGGCCTCTATGGCTATGCGATCACATTGCATCTGCGGGCCTCGGAGAGGTACTCGTCGGGTGATGGCGAGGCGGGGGGCGTGGCCGCCGCGGCGAGCCTCGAGCGCGCCGCCCGGCTGCTGCACAGGCACGCCGGTCCGGAGTCGGCGGCAGACGTGCTTCTGCGGGCCGGCGAACTGGACCCCGCGCGCACCGACCTGCGGGTAGAGATCCTGGAGCGCCGCATCGCCGCCGGTGACCAGGTCGCGGCGGCGGAGCTCTTCTCCCTGGCCTTCTCCGAGGAGAATCCCGACGCTCTGCGGGCCGTGGCGGAGGAGTACCGGGCGGCGGGCAAGACCGCGGACGCCATGGGCTGTCTGCGCCACGCCGCTTCGGCCGCTCCCGGGCGGCATGCAATCCGTCTGGCGCTGGCCCGGCTCTGCCGGGAGACGGGAGACCTCCGGGGGGCGAAGGCCGAGGCCGTGGCGGCTGCGGGGTCGGCGGCCACGTCCGAGCAGAAGGCGGCGGCCCGTGCACTGCTCCGCGAGCTTGGCGAGCCACTCCCCACGGCGGCACAGGACCTGTGGCGTGACCGCTGCGACACGTACCTGCTGCCGTTGGCCCTGCTCGTCGGGTTTCTGCTGGTCGTGTTCTCGCCCTGCCTCCTGCGCGTGACCCGCAACCTCGGCACGCGATCTGCTCGCGGTCGAGCGGCGTCCCCGGTCGCGGCGTCTTCCTCGGCAGAGTAGCGCGATCGTCGGTGCTTCGGGGGCGCGGGTCTCCCGGCGTGGCCCGCGCGCCACCCGCCGGCAGGCCCGCAGCGATGCCGCCCCACCGCCTCACCTCCGGCCCTCGCGCCCCCTTGTTCCCCCCGCGGTCTTGCCCCCTCCGGATGCGGCGCCCGGCGCACAGACGCCGGCGACAACCGGCGCAGCAGCGGCCCCGCCGGTGAGATCCGTCTCAGCGGCCGGTCCGTCGCAGAACGGCACATCCACGTGGGATGGTGAGAGCCTCTCCCGGCGCAGACAGGTGCGCGGCGCCGGGCGGGCAGGTGAGGGGAAGGAGGATGCGGAAATGCCCCGTCGACGGCTGTGGTTGATGAACGGCCAACCCGTGCCCTTCGGAGGTCTCGATGCGTCGCGATTTTGACAACCCGCCCCGGGAGTATCGCATGCTGCAGATCGTGCACGGCTTCCCGGCCGGCGATGCCCTTGAGCAGTTGCTGGACAACCTGGTCGAGCGTGGCTATGGCGGAGTGGTGTGCAATGTCGGCTTCCAAGACTACCTTGAGAGCGAGGAACAGTGGGAGCAGTTCCTCCGTGGGTTCGAAGGCTGTCGCGAGCGGGAGCTGCGGGTCTGGTTGTACGACGAGCGCGGCTACCCCAGCGGTAAGGCGGGGACCCTCGTCCTCCGCGATCACCCGGAGCTGGAGGCCCGCGGCCTCGTGCAGGCCAGGACCGAGGGAGAGGGCCGTGTCGTCCACGAGTTTCCCGCCGACGAGCGCATCGAGGGTGCGCCGATCGCGGTGCTGGCCGTGCCCTACCGAGACGACACGCTGGACCTGCGCCGTGCCGCGGACCTCGGCGCGCAGGTGACGGAGGGCGCCACCTGCGTGGAGCACGAGGCGGAGGGCAGGTGGGCGGTTTTGTCGTACCATGTGCGGAGGATGCGCGAGGGCACCCACATCGTGTGCAACTACTCCGACGACTATCCGTACATCAACATCCTGGACCCCGCGGCGACGGCGCGGTTCATCGAGGTGACCCACGAGGCCTATGCGGAGCGGCTGGGCGAGAGGCTCAAGGAGGTGGAGGCCATCTTCACCGACGAGCCGTCGCTGATGACGATGTACCTCAGGTCCGAGGAAGGCCTGCTGCCGGCGTTGCCCTACTCCTCGGAGCTGCTATCGACCTTCGAGGCGGAGAAGGGCTACGACCTGCGGCCGTATCTGCCGGCCCTGTACGCCGACTGCGGTCCGCGGTCGGCCCGGACCAGGGTGGACTTTTGGCATGTAGTGTCCGAGCTGGTGGAGACCGCGTACTACGGCCAGATTCAGTCGTGGTGCCGATCGCACAATCTGTCCGCGACGGGCCATGCCATCACCGAGGAGCACCTGTTTTGGCACGTGGGGTTTGAGGGCGATCTGTACCGCGATCTGCGCCGCATGCACGAGCCCGGCATCGACATGCTGTCATCGGACCCCACGGCGCTGGTCCGGGCCGGTGAGATCCCCGTCCCCAAGTTTGTCAGCTCGGTGGCTCACATGAGCGGGTCGCAAAGGTGCATGAGTGAGACTTCCAGCCATTCACAGCGCATGGCGGGACAGGAATGCAGCGACGACCAGCGTTTCGGGACCATCAACTTCCAGTACGTGCTGGGGGTCAATGAGATCACCTCCTACTACGGCATGGACGAGATGGCGCCGGAGGTGACGAAGCAGTTCAACGACCACATCGGGCGCCTGGGGCACATGCTCACCGGTGGTGCCCACGTGGCGCACGTGGCCGTCTACTATCCGATCCAGACGGCGTGGGCCGGCTTCGTCGCCGACGTCGCCACGGCCTATGAAGGCTGCCCGGTCTCGGGGGCGGCGGTGAACGACTCTTTCGAGAGTGTCTCGCGGCAACTGCTCTGGAACCAGGTCGACTTCGACTATCTGGACGACACGGCGATCCAGGGGGCGAGGATTCAGAACGGGACCCTGAAGCTGCGAGGGGAGGCCTTCAGTGCGGTCGTCCTGCCGCGTACCGAGGTGATCCCGTACGCCACCTATCGCAAGCTCTCGGACTTCCTGCGGTCCGGCGGCTCCCTGGTGTTCCACGGCGTCCTGCCCTCGATGGGTCTGGAGTCGCGGGATGACAACAAGGTGCGGTCGTTGTCGGGTGAGCTCAAGGGCCACGTGAGGGTGGAAGTGGCGGAGGAGGCCCGGGGGGTCGCGGATGCACTGGCCTACTTCGTCGCCCACGACCTGAGCGTTTGCGGCGAGTGCCCGGACCTGCTGTATCTGCACCGGGTCAAGCAGGGGCGCCACATCTACTTTCTCGTCAACTGCGGGGAAGAGGCGATCGAGCCGCGGGTGACGGTGTCGGTGCGCGGCCTGCCGGAATTGTGGAACCCCCGGACAGGAAGTATCCAGCCGGCCGAGGCGCAGGACGATCCGTCGGGCACCGTCGTGGAGCTGCGCCTCGAGGCCTACGAGGGCGTCTTCTTGGTCTTCCCGGAGGACGCCAAGCCCGCGGGGGAGGCTGGAGACGGCAACGGCCGCGCCTCCGGGAAAGAGGGCCAGGGCGGCAGGCCGGGCGGGAAGAGGGGGGCGCGGAAGTGAGATTGGGGCGCAGTGTCAGCAGGCGACCGCGGTGTGGGGTGGCAACCAATTGAGCCCCCGCCCATGCGACACGATCAGGCTCCTCATCGCCGACGATCACGCCATCGTGCGCGAGGGTCTGCGGCGGATGCTCGGTGGGACCGAGATTCTCGTGGCCGCCGAGGCCGCAACGGGATCGGAAGCCGTGGAGCTGGCCCGTCGCCTCGAGCCCGACGTTGTGCTCTTGGACATTCGCATGCCCGACATGGACGGGATCGCCGCACTGCGCGAGATCAAACGCGAGCGCCCGCAGATCCCGGTGGTGATGCTCACGGCCTATGATGACCCGACCTGGTTGGTGCAGGCCGTCGCTTTCGGCGCCGCCGGGTACCTGCTCAAGAGTCTGGAGCCGGCGGAGCTCGCTGCGTCCATCCGTGGTGTCGTCACCGGCGATGCGCTCATCTCCCCCTGCGACCTGGCGGCGATCATCCAGCATCTGGGCACAGAGCAAAGCGAGATCACCGAGCCACTCACCGGAGACCTGAGTAAGCTCACCTCCCGGGAGTGCGAGGTGCTGGCACTCCTGGTGGAGGGGCTGACCAACCACCAGATCGCCGACGTCCTCGGGGTGGCGGCCAGCACCATCAAGACGCACGTGCAGAACGTGATGCTCAAGCTGGGCGCCTCGGACCGCACGCAGGCCGCGGTCTTCGCGGTGCGGGCCGGGGTCGGGCGGCACGGGTGAAGCCCGCAAAGGGCGGCTATCTGCCCATATGGGCGCGTTTGTTGACGTTTGGAGACGGTCCCGGGGCCGCAGTCTCGTCATCCGCAGGGCGGCCGTGGCGCCGCGACCCGAGGCGAGCCTCCGCGCCGTGCTCGTCGGTCTGAGGCGAAGCTTCGCTTGCAGTACAACCGTACCTGTGGGTTTTGTCGGGCGGAGATCGTCTGAAGACCGAGGCCGGCTTTGCGGGCCGGTTTGGCGGGTCCCGCCCCACCGACTGCCGTCCAATCGCCTCAACCCATGTGCGGTTGTGGTGCTGGAGACACAGGCACGGCCGTCGCCGCCCAGGACCGTCCTGCCTTTGGGATGGAGCACGGCGGCTCCGTATCGACTTGTCATCGCGTCTTGCGCCGGCGCCGCCTGCGGCCCCGACGCGGTCGGGACGCGACGACGCATCTCACTTCAGGAGAGCTATCATGGCCGAATACTCACTCGCCGCGACGCTGGGAATTGTCTTGCTGGTCTGCGCGACACTTCCGGCGCAGGAAGTGCCGGTGGCACCGGAGGACTTCGTCATCATGCCGTGGGGCGGAACCCCTGCCGATCCCGCCGTGCTCGAGGGCATCGCCGAGTGCGGGTTCAACCTGGCGGGTTTCGTGGCGCCCGAGGGGCTCGATGCCGTACAGGCCGCGGGTCTGAAGGCCCTCGTCAGCGACGGCCTGTGCCACGTGGGCAATGCGGAAGCCGAGCTGGACGACGCGGAGATCACCAGGCGCGTGGAGGAGGTTGTGGCCAAGGTCAAGGGGCATCCGGCCGTGTTCGGCTACTATCTGCGGGACGAGCCCGGGGCACAGCCATTCCCCGGGTTGGGCAGATGGGCGGCGGCCTTCGCCGAGGCGGACCCGCAGGGATTGCCGTACATCAACCTGTTCCCCAACTACGCTTCCGCGGCCCAGTTGGGCGCGGCCACGTACGACGAGTACCTGGAGCGGTTCGTGGACACCGTCAAGCCGCGGTTCATCAGCTACGACCACTATGCCCTGATGGATGATGGTTCCCTGCGGGGCGGGTACTTTTCCAACCTCGAGTCCGTGCGACGAGCGGCACTGGCAAACGACCTGCCGTTTTGGAACATCGTCTTGTCCAATGCGCACTTCCACTACGCCGAGCCCACAGAGGGCGGCCTGCGCTTCCAGGCCTACACCACGCTGGCCTACGGCGCCCGGGGCATCTCGTACTTCACCTACTTCGCGCCCCATATCGGCAACTACCGTCTGGCTCCGATTGACCAGTTCGGCCACCGGACGGCCACCTGGGACATGCTGCGCTCTGTTAACCTTCAGATCCAGAAGCTGGTGCCCACCTACGTGACGCTCAAGAGCCTCAACGTCTTCCATCACCCCGATGTGCCGGAAGGCTGCCGCGGGCTGGATACCAGCGTGCATTTGACGGCTCTGTCCGGCGGCGACCTGATGGCCGGCGAGTTCGAGGGGCCGGAGGGGGAGCCGTACGTGCTGGTGGTGAACAAGGACCTCCATCGCTCCACGAACTTCGGCCTGACACCGAAGGCGGCCGGCGCGATCAGCGTGGTGAGTGCCTACACCGGCCATGTGACGCCCTTCGCCGGGGAGCAGGTGTGGCTGGCGGCGGGGCAGGGCATGCTGCTGCGGCTGGGAGGGTAGCGGGCGTCAGCGGGCTGCTGCGGCGCCCCCTATCTCCGCGGCGCCCGGGCTCTTCCAAGTGATAGCTCCCGGGCCGTTGTGTGTGCCCACCACTTGACCGTGGAACCCGTCCCATGAGTCGGGTTCAGATCATCTTTGCAAGAGGCCTGCGATGAAACTCTCCGTCGACAGCTTTGACAGGGCGAGCCGGTTTGTCCGCACGCTGGCGCGACCTCTGGAGCAAGCCCTTTTCTCACACCATTTCGAGCAGCCGGCTGCGGAGGCCGTTGTCGAGGCCCTGGACGCATTCCGCAACCCCGACGGTGGCTTCGGCAAGGCCCTCGAGCCCGACCTGCGCTGCGACGACAGCTCGGTCCTGTGCACCACCACCGCCCTGCAGACCCTGCATGAGCTGGACGCCGCCCCCGACGAGCCCATGGCCCTGGGGGCGGTGCGCTACCTGATGAGTGCCTACGACAAGAAGCTCCGTGCCTGGCCGATCATCCCGGCGGAAGCCAACAGGGCGCCTCGGGCTCCGTGGTGGCATCACGGCGGCCAGAAGGGAGCGACGGAGCACGACCTGGGTAACCCGCGGCCGGAGGTGCTGGGCTACCTGTGGGAGTACGCCGAGGAGAGTGTCGGAGCCGGCCTCCGTGACAGCCTCACCGCCGCCGTGGTTGGCCACCTCGACACCCTGGGCGACGACATCGAGATGCACGAGCTGCTCTGCTACGTGCGCCTGGCCGAGGCCCGCAACCTGCCTCGGGCCACACGCGGCAAGCTGCTGGGCAAGCTCACCCCGCAGGTGACGCGGCTGGCGGCGGCACAGTCCGCGGCTATGGCCGACTACGGTCTGCGCCCACTGGACGTGGCGCCCACGCCCGAGTCGCCCTTCGCCCGGGCGATGGCCGACCGCATCGAGGTCAACCTCGATCACGATATCGCCACCCAGCACGAAGACGGCTCGTGGCACCCGAACTGGGACTGGAGCGACAGATATCCGGAGGCGTGGTCGCGGGCCCGGCGCGAGTGGCAGGGCATCTTGACTCTGCGCAGGCTGCTCGCGCTCCGCAGCTATGACAGGATCGAGTAGGCCGCGCCGGGGGCGAGGCCGGCGGCCCGCCCGCAGACCCCGGCGCCGTATCTGCCGACACACGACTGCCCGATCACGGAGGCCATGTGATGAAGCCCGTCTGCATCGCCACACTCTTGGTCATGCTCGCCGGCCTATCCTGCGCACAGGAGTTCAGCGCGCCGCTGTCGCCGGACGCCGAGGACCTATGGCGTCTTGCCCGGGGGGAGTGGAAGCTGGGCGACGGGACCATCGAGCAGAGCAGCACCGACGGCGGAAGCTGCGCTATCCTCAGGGAGGCAGCCTTCGCCGACATGACCCTGAACGTCGAGTTCTTCGTGGCCCCGGAGGGCGATGGGGTGCGCGCCGCGGCCATCGTGTTCAAGGCCACAGGGACCATGACGTACTACTGGGTCCACCTGGACACCAAGAACCGCCAGGTGATCCTGGTGCGCTCGGAGCCGCGGAACACCTGGAACGAACTGGGACGCAGCGCCTGCGGCCTGTCGGATAACGCCTGGCACACGGCGACCATTCGCTGCACGGGGCCACAGATTGACATCGCGCTGGACGGACGGGACGTGCTCGGGGTCACGGACGCCACGATACGCGCCGGGCGCATCGGCCTGGGCAGCAGCCAGGGCCGCGTGACCTTCCGCAACATCACGGTTCAGGGAGAGACGGTACCGATGGAGCAGCCACTTGCAGAGCAGGAACCGCTGCATCGCCGGATCTCGCGTGGCGAGGCCGCGGGGCCGTACCAGGCCTTCCCCGACGCCTGCCGCCTGGACAACGGTGACATCTTCGTTGTCTTCTACGCCGGCTACGGGCACGTGTCGATGCCCAACGAGGAATGGCCCAGGGGCGGCCGCATCTGCTATGTCCGGTCGACGGACGAGGGCCGCACATGGAGCGAGCCCGCGATCCTGTTCGACGATGACGACGACAACCGTGACCCCCACATCGCCCAGCTCCAGGATGGGACCATGATCTGCAGCTTCTTCTCCCTGCGGCCCAGCAAGAGGGAGGGCGCCAACTGGGACCTGCTGGGGACACAGATGGTCTTCTCCACCGATGGCGGCAAGACGTGGGAGACCGAGGCGCGCATGGTGGCCGAGGGCTACGCCTGTTCGGCTCCGGTGCGTCAGATGCCGGACGGCACGCTGATCCAGGGCGTCTACGCCGGCTCGGGCGGGATCCAGTGGGGTGGGGTCATCCGCTCTACCGATAACGGCAAGACCTGGAGCAAACCCATCGACATCGGCCGCGAGGCCAATCTGTGCCTGGATGCCGAGACCGACGTAATCCTGCTTGAGGACGGCACGCTGTACGCGGCGCTGCGCAGCAGCAAGGTGAACATGCACACCTCCACCAGCCCGGACCTGGGCCTGACGTGGACGCCGGTGCAGGACATCGGGTTCGTGGGCCACGCCCCGCACTTCACTCGTCTGAGCACGGGCGAGATCCTCATGACCCACCGCGTGCCCGCCACGGCGCTGCACGTCAGCCGGGATGAGTGCAAGACCTGGCAGGGCCCGTACGTGCTGGACACGGTAGGTGGCGCGTACCCCGCGACCGTGGAGCTTGTGGACGGCACGGTCCTGGCCATCTACTACGAGGAGGGCGGCGGCAGTGCCATCCGCGCCCTGCGGTTCAGGCTGAAGGAGGACGGCATCGAGCCGCTCGGGTGGGAGTAGGGGCGGCGGCTTCCGAACAGCAAAGGCAACGGCGGAAGGGCAACGGCGGAGCCGGGCGCATTGCGGTGCGAGGAATCGGCGGGCTTACGGCCGCCGCTAGAGGCGCCCTTTGGGCGCCAGCGGTCCTGCGGACCGGACGGCATACGGCGTAAGGCTGAGCCGGGGGCATTGTGGTGCGAGGAATCGGCGGGCTTACGGCCGCCGCTAGAGGCGCCCTTTGGGCGCCAGCGGTCCTGCGGACCGGACGGCATACGGCGTACGGCGGAGCCGGGCGCATTGTGGTGCGAGGAATCGGCGGGCTTACGGCCGCCGCTAGAGGCGCCCTTTGGGCGCCAGCGGTCCTGCGGACCGGACGGCATACGGCATACGGCATACGGCATACGGCATACGGCATACGGCATACGGCATACGGCATACGGCACCGCTCGCAGCAGTGCACTATCCATCATCTGCATCCTCGTCTTCTCTGCCAGTCTCTTCCCAGTCCGGCCATACACTGCCCGTCGCGTGGTGCTTCGCTTGACCGTTCACGTAGGCTTTCACAGCCCCAACCTGTTCGCGTCCCAGCGAGAAGACCCCGTAGCCGCCTTGCCATGCGAACCCACCATGTCCACTGACGTTGTCGCGGATGAGGCGCGACGAGTTGGACTTGATGCGCCGCGCAATGTCGCATATGGCAATCGTCGATGGTACCCGCATCAGCAGGTGCACGTGGTCGGCTACTCCTCCCAGCGCGAGGAGGGTGCATCCTATGCTGCGGGCAACACTCGCGATGCACCGGTACGCAGGTCGCTTCAGCTCACCCTCGATGATGTGCTCTCGGCCATGGGTGGCCCACACGAAGTGAAGGTAGACCTCGACGTTGCTCTGCCGGGACACAGGTATCCCTCCACGCTATCGCTGGACTGTGGCGGTCCGGGAGCGGACGTTGACGCGGACGTTGGCGTTGGCGTTGGCGTTGGCGTTGGCGTTGGCGTTGGCGTTGGCGTTGGCGTTGGCGTTGGCGTTGGCGTTGGCGTTGGCGTTGACGTTGACGTTGACGTTGACGTCCGGTCCGTAGGACCGGTGGCCGCGCGAAGCGCGGACTCTAGCGGCGGCCGTCAGCCCGCCGCGGTCTGCGGGATGACGCACCCGCTCGCGTGCCCCCAACGCCCTGCCGCGGTCTGCGGGATGACGCACCCGCTCGCGTGCCCCCAACGCCCCGCCGCGGTCTGCGGGATGACGCACCCGCTCGCGTGCCCCCAACGCCCCGCCGCGGTCTGCGGGATGACGCGCCCGCTCGCGTGCCCCCAACGCCCCGCCGCGGTCTGCGGGATGACGCACCCGCTCGCGCGACGCCCGCTTTCCTGTCTCCTCCCCTACTCCAGCACCTCCGCCACCATCACCTCTCGCCCCTCCGCGAGGCTTCTCTTGCCCGCCTCCAACACCGCGATGACCTCGACGATCTCGTCCAGCGGGACCACGCATCTGGCGCCGGAGTTCACCATGTTCACGAACTCCTGCTGCAGGTACACGTACAGGTCGGTGAGGTCGGGCTGCACCGAGCGCCAGCCGCCCTTACCGTAGACGTTGATCTGGTACCCGGCCTGCATGTAGTCGCGCTCGCCCACCAGAAGCACGAGATCGCGGCCGTCGGCGAAACGCACGCGGACGATGTTGCGTCCGGGTTGGCCCACGTTCTGGCACGACACCGCACCGGGGCCCAGGACCGCGTAGGCCGTCTCCAGTGCGTGGATCCCGTAGTAGACCAGCTCATTGCCACAGATGCTGGTGGCCAGGTGGATATCGCCGAGGGTCTTGACCTCCTCGGCCAGCTTCAGGGTGTCCGGCACGTAGCGCAGCGAGCTTGCGGACATCAGCGGGGCATCGTGCTTCCTGGCCAAATCCACGATCTCGCTGGCCCGCCTGGCCGTCATCGCGATCGGCTTGTCGATGAAGGTGGGGATGCCCCGGGTGAGAGGGGTGACGGCATAGTCCGCGTGCTCGCCGGAGCCGTCGTCCACGATGACGACGGCATCTACATCCTCGGCGCACTCGTCCGGCGTGTCGCAGACCTGGGGGATGCCGCACACGTCGGCCAGTCTCTCGGCCCACTCCTTGTGTGGGTCCCAGACCTTCACCACCGTGGCACCTTCCAGGGTGCGGCCGGCCGCGGCGAAGGTCCATTCATACTGTCTGGCCTTCTCGGGGTCATAGCCGTTGTAGGCCGAGGAGAACGCCGTGCCGTGGAACGAGCCCGGCGTCCGGGGTGCGCCCATGTAGCCATACGTCGCCGCCGATACCATGCCGATCTTGATCATGTCAGGTTTCCTCCAGTGTGTCGCCTGGGTCGTGGGAGACGTCGCCGGCCGCACAGCATGCGGGGTCTGGGGGCCTGTGGCCCCAACGGGGTGCCGGGGCGGAGCCCCGCGCCGTTGGCCGTTTCTCGTTGTCCGTCGCTGCTACTTGCCAAGCCGCGAGATCAGGCGGGCGATGAGCTCACGCTCGGCGTCCATCGCTGTGCCTTCGCGGTCGAACTGGCGCAGGTTCTGCGAGACCTGTGGCCGGACCTTCAAGACCTCCTGCGCCAATGCCAGAGCCTCGGCATCCGCCTCCGGGTTGGTCCGAACCAGCTCATCGAGCCGGTACAGAAGCTCGTAGTCCTCGATCCCGTCGCGGATGGTCTCCAGCCGCAGGGAGCTCAGGGGCCTGTCCACCGCCGGGCCGGGGTAGAAGAAGTACCCGTCACCCATGTGGTTACCCGCCTCGCTGGTTGTCGAGGAAGACCACGGGCCATTGGGGAACCGCTGGTGGACCGGGGGCATCTCGGCGCCCCACGACAGCCAGTAGTTCAGGCCCCAGTACAGCACTCCCGTGACCCGATACTGCCAGGTCTGCCAGAACAGCGCCCGCATCTCGGCGACCTTCCAGTTGGTGAACAGGTTGGCGTAGGGCTCCCTGGGGCCGCAGCACACGTACCACCAGATGGTGTCACCGCGGTCGCGCATGGCGTCGAAGCGGCCGCCCTCCACCTGGGGCGACAGCGGACACCACAGGTTCACGACGCTCTCCATCTTGCCCTCATGGGCGTCGGGGTAGATGGCGTCCATGAGACGGGGGATGTCGGGCACCCGCTCCTTGATGCCCTTGAGTATCTGGTACGACTTATCCAGGCCCTCGCCGTACGGCTCGTCCCAGGGCTGGATGTAGCAGTAGTCGAACTCGCCACGCTGCTTGAGGTGGTCGGCGGCGGCCCGCAGGAAGTGGCCGAGGGCGTCCAGGTGCTGTGGGCTCCCGAACTCGTGGCCCGGGGCGGTGGTCTCTCCAGACTTACGGTCGATGACCTTGGGCTGACTGCCGGTGAAGTAGTGGGCCATCCAGTGGGTGAACCCCAGGTGGATCGTGTTGGCTCCGCCCAGGCGCATGCGGTCCAGGTACTTGTCCCACTGGGAGAAGTCGTAGCTCAGGGTGCCGTCTTCCTCGCGATAGACTGTGACGAGGGGCACCGTGGGCCCCTCCAGCGTGTCGATGGGGCTCAGGCGGTGAGAGGTGGCCAGGTCGATGTACGGGTAGTAGTCCTCCATGGCCACATCGTCGTCGAGGCCGAAGAACTGGTTGATCTGCCCCCGGAAGAGCCAGAAGCTGGACTGCAGGTGGGTCTCAGGGGGCAGGTCGGCATCCCACACGCGGATCTGGAAATCGGTCTCCGTGGCCGCGGCGCCCTGAGGCGTGATGCTCAGGCGGCCCGTGTATTTGCCGGCGACCGCGTCGGCGGGTACGTGCACGGTCAGCCACAGGACGATGGGGCCGTGCTCGGGAGCGGTGAAGGGCTGGTCTTCCATGAGCGGGTCCGGTAGCCACTTGCCGGCGAAGGGCACGTAATCAAGCATGCGGACCTGGCAGCGGGCGGCCGGAATGCCCGCCCCACCCGGACCGGTCAGGTCGCTCACTGTGGCCTGAAGCTTCTCGGTCTTTGCTCCCGACACGAAGAGTACCTGCAGCGAGAGGTACTCGTTGCGCACACCGGCGGCCACGGCGGGCGGCTCGTGCCCGTGCTCCACGGCCCAGCGCAGCCACTGCTCATCGGTATTGTTCAGCCAGGCCGAGCAGACGCGAGTGGCCGCCTGGCCTCGCGGCAAACCGAGGGCTGCGGCCAGCACCCGGTCGCGGTTGCTCTGTCGGATCTGCGACAGCCGCGCAACGGTGGCGGGAAGCAGTCGCGTCTGCCAGGGCAGCTCGAGACCGGCGGGCGCCGTTGCGAGGGGCGTGGCCGAGGCGCCCATCAAGGAGGCGCGGACGGCGGCGCTCGCCTTGATCCCGACCAGCAGCACCGGCGGCACCCCGGTGGCCTGCGAGTAGGCCACTATCCTCGTGGAACCGTACCCGCCCGCAGGCAGCGCGGCGGTCTTCAGCTCTGCATTGGCCGGCCCCTCGGCCAGCAGACGGGTCTGCACGCGGGCGCCGTCGGCATGCTCCACACGGACGCCGCAGCCCGCGGGGGCGGCACCTCCGGAGACGGCCCAGGCGACCTCCGCAGCCGGCGCCCCGACCAGCTCGAACTGGGCCGTGCCACCGTCGGCGACGATCGCCCACAGGTACTGCCGGTTGTCGGCGGCCAGCCTAAGGAGCGGTGCCACCATGGCCTCGCCATCGGCGACCAGAGCCTCGCCATCCTCCAGGGCCAGGTCATCGAAGAAGCATACCCCCGGCCCGCCCTGGGCGCGCATCTGTAGCTCGAAGTGGTCGGTGCCCGCCTGGCTCTTGAACACGAAGCAGAACGGCCTCCAAAGCTCTGTAGGGGGCAACGCCACTTCCCAGGCACCCAGGAACTGCCCGGCCGCGTCTTTGAAGTAGACGCATGGATGGGCGACATCGCCGGTGCTGCGGTACCGGCCGCGGATCTGATAGACGTGCTCGGGCAGAGCGGTGCCCTTCTCGTACGTCTGTCGGGCCATCCAATAGTTGCCGGCCTCCTCCATCTCCAGGCGCACGCAATACCTGCCCGAATGCGGGTTCTCGGTGACCCAGCGCGCCGAGCCGGCACCGACGCCTTCCATCCCAAGCTGCCACTGGGCGGGCGCGTCTTGTCCCTCCTCGAACCCGGGATTGCGGATCATGTTGGTGTCCTGAGCGTGGCAGACAGCGATCGTGAGTAGGGCAATGAGCGATACCAGAGCGATGCGGTGCATGGGGGAGCCTCCTATGCACGGGTATTTCGCCGAGGGGGCGAGGAGGCCTTCAGAGGGAGGCAGGCGGCGAGGGACGGCGGCAGGCACGTGGTGGCGTCGGGCGAGTATCGCAACGGAGAAGTGACGACCGGCAGGTCTGGGGCCGCGATCGCGCCATGGCTGTCGACAATCGGTGGTTGCATCGATTCCCCGGATGGGCGTAATAGCAGCAGAGGGAACACCCTCGATCTGCTGCCCGGTGCCCCCTGTGGGCTTGATAGGGATACGCCGCCGGGCCTCATTCGTGTTCGTGATCCGGTCGTCCGCCCGCCCCCTCGAAGGCCTGCTCCCCGCTCCCGGCGAACTGTCCGTCTCTACCGTCGGCCTTTGGAGGTTGCCATGACTTCGCAAGAGCGCGTCATGACCGCGCTGGACTTTGGGACCCCCGACCGCGTGCCGCGGTTCGATGAGTTCTGGCCCGAGTGGGTCACCCTGTGGCGGCGAGAGAGACCGCAGTATGCCGATGTGAACCCCAGGGAGCGCTACGGGATCGATATCCAGATCGTGGTGGGCGACGAGTCCATCGCGCCCTCGCGGGCAGAGACACTGGAGGAGACGGCCGCCGGGGTCCTGCGTCGCGACGGCTGGGGCCGAGTGGTGCGCACCATCCCCGGCGGGTACTTCTACGAGCAGGTGGAAAACGCCCTGGAAGACAAGCGCGACCTGGATAAGCTCCACTTCGACCCGCCCGACATGGCCTCGCGCTACCAAAGCTACGACGCCGGCATGCCCGCTCTGAAGGAGCGCACCTGCGTCTTTGCCAAGACCGGCGGGCCCTTCATCCGCACGTACTTCGTGCGAGGCGAGGTCAACTACCTGATGGATATGGTACAGGACCCGGCCTTCGCCGCCGAGCTGACGATGCGAATTGCCGACCATCTCATCGCGGTCGGCCTCGAGGAGCTGCGGCGCTGGGATCTGTATGATACGGGCGTCTGGATCTTCGATGACATGGCCTCGGCCCAGTCGCCGATGTTCTCGCCCCAGACCGCCGAGGCAATACTCGTTCCGGCCTGGGCCAAGATGGTGTCGACCTTCAAAGCCGCCGGGGCCCGTAAGGTGATATTGCACAGCGACGGCAACATCGGCCCGCTACTGGACAGGTTCATTGACATCGGCTTTGACGGGATCAACCCGGTGGAGCCCAATGCAGGGCTCTCCGTGGCGGCGTTGCGCGAGCGGTATGGCCACAGGCTGGCCCTGCTGGGCGGGATATGCAATAACCAGATCCTCCCCAGGGGCAGCCGGGAGCAGATCCGGCAGCATACGCTGGAGGTGCTGAGCGCCGGACGCGAGGGCGGACTGGTCATCGGCACCCACAGCATCGGCCCCGACATCCCGGTGGAGAGCTACGAGTACTACCACGAGTTGATCGAGGAGTACGGACGGTATCCGATGGGGTGGTGAGGGCCGGGCGCGTGCCGCCGCGGTGTCGCTCTCAGCCGTTGTCGGTGGCCGGAGGCTCGAACCGTCGGCGTCCGGATGGCGCCGACTCACGACAGGAGGAACGAGCACATGTCAGCGGGCGCAACCGGGGCAGACGACAACCCGCTCACTAGGGACCCCTTCGACGTTGCCGTCATCGGCGCCGGGCCCGGCGGCATCGGCGCGGCCTGTGCGGCCGCAAGGCTCGGAGCCAGGACCATCGTGGTGGACCGTCGCGGTTTCCCAGGCGGGGTGGCGGCGGCCTGCTGCTGCCCCTATCTCATGGGCTTTGCCCACGGTGGGCGGCAGATCGTGGGAGGCATCGCCGATGACCTCGTGCGCGAGCTGGACCGCATGGGTCACGCCGCCTTCATCCAGGAGCCCAGTGCTACACCGGAGCCGAGGCCCATCGGCGACCGCCCGTTGCTGGGCAATGTCATCACTTCCGTGGAGGGCGTTCGCGTGGCGGCCAACCGCCTGCTGGCGCGCGCGAGCTGTGAGCGGCTCTTGTATGCCCGGCTGATTGGGGCCACCGTGGAGGACGGGCGCCTGACCGCCGCCGTCGTCGATGCCGCCGACGGGCCGATGATGATCCGTGCCAAGGCCTTCGTCGACGCCACCGGAGACGCCCACCTCGTCGCCCGCGCGGGAGGGCATGTGACCGCAGGCCCGGTGGAGGACACCATGACCAAGACCATCTTGCTTCGCGTGGGCGGTGTGAACGGGTTCCACCGTCCGCAGGTGGAGGAGGTCTTCTACAGGCTGGTGGAGCAGGGCAAGAGCCCCTTCCCGGCGCAGGACCGGTTCATGGGCTTTGCGACCCTCAACCCCGGAGAGGTGTTGCTGAACTTCACGCTCACGGCGGGCGATGGGTTGTCCTCGGCGGAGCTGACCCGCATGGACGGCGAGCTGCGGGAGCAGGCCCTGGTGACCGTAGATTGGTTCCGCCGGCACATCCCCAGTTTCGTGGATTGCTTTCTTGTGGACACCGCCACGGAGCTGGGGGTGCGTGCGGGTCGGTGCATCGTGGGCAAGGAGACCATCACCTGCGAGGATGTGGATCGCGATGTGCCGGTGCCTGAGCCGGTGGCTCTCGGCACCCGATGGTACGGGGGCCACGGTCTGGATGGGTTCACGTCATCGTGGGCGAAGAGCAATGCGGGCATCCGGGCGGTGCCCTGGGGGGCGCTTCTGTCGGCGAGCTACGGCAACGTGGTGGCCGCCGGCAGGGCGATCTCGGCGCAGGCCCGGGTGATTGACACCTTCCGGCTGATGTCGCGCTGCCTGGCCATCGGGCAGGCGGCGGGGGTGACGGCGGCTCTGGCGGCGCGGAGCGAGGGAGACACCAACGTGGTGAGCTATGGGGCGGTCAGGGAGGCGCTGCAGGGTCAGGGGGCCATCCTGCAGTAGGCCCGGCAGGATGAGAGCCGGGGCCCGGGTTCAGACCTTGGACTGGGGCCGGTCCGCGATCCGGGCCAGATCGTCCAGCTCTCTCTCGGCTCTGGCGGCCTCAGCGGCCCGGGGCCAGCGTCGCGGAATCAGCTCCAGGTACCTGCGCGCCAGGTCGGGATCCTGCTTGCGGTACCTGGCCACCAGGCCGGCCTGCAGCGCCGCCGCCGGGGCCCGGGGCGATGAGGGGTGGGCGGCCAGGACGTCGCGACAGGCGAGGATGGCGGTGTCGTAGCGGCCGGCGCGTTCCAGCACCTGTCCCATGCGCACCAGCATGTCCGGGGGGTACAGGGCCGGATCGTACCGGCCGCGCATGTACTCGAACTCGGCGGCCGCTTCCTCGAGCTCTCCGTGCGCGACCCAGACCTCAAGCGCCCGACCCCAGTGCCTCGCGGCCCTCTGCGGTTCGCCGTTGGCCTGGTAGGTCCGGGCCGCCTGAGCGCGCAGCTCGGCGTCCGCCGGGTCGCTGCGGAGGTGCTTCTCGGCCTCCCGCAGGGCGCTGAGCTGGGCTCCGGACTGGAACAGGTCATCCACGTGCTCCCGATGCTCCTCCGTCACCCCCTCTTTGAACGACCCCCCGGCGAAGGCCCAGATGGCACCGGCGAAGAACCCGCCCACATGGGCCCAGTGCGCCGTGCCGCCATCGGTGTTGCCCAGGCTCAGGAGCCCGGAGCCCAGGTCAGTGACGAAGTACATGATGGCCGTCCACAGTGCGGAGAGCTCGAATGTGCCCATGCGGAAGAGGATGAAGTACCAGAACTGTACCCGGACCTTCCGGTAGCGCAGGGCGAAGAGCGCGACGACCCCCATGATCGCCCCGGAGGCGCCCAGAAGCGGCATCTCCAGCATGTCGGGCGGCCCCATGGCACAGATGCCTGTGTGGAGAAGGTCTGAGCCCACACCTGCAGACAGGTAGACCAGCAGGTACCGTGTCACGCCCAGAGCGTTCTCCGCATGGCCGCCGAAGACCCACAGGAACACCATGTTTCCTGCCAGGTGCATGAACCCGGAGTGGACGAACATGGAGGAGATCACCGTGAGGGGGTTGGGGGCGGCCGGGACGAAGCCGAGGGCGAAAGGGTCTATCGCACCGCCGAGCTGGAGCATGAACACCAGCACATTGGCGGCGATGATGGAGGCCGTGGCGACCGGGAACTGATCGTGCTCACGGGCGGTTCCATAGGGGAAGAACACCGGACGCTAACCTCCGCTGGAGCCCATGGGAGTGGGGCCGTACGGCGTGCGGCGGCCACGGGACGCGTCAGGGCGCGGCGTAGCCTGAGCCCCGTCCACACAGGCCCGGACCCTACCGCGTTGCCCGAATGAGGCGGAAGGCCAGGAGCTCCGAGGCCAGCCTGAGGTTCGCATTGCCCCGCAGATGCTTCCGCGTGACCTCGATGTCCTCGCATACCGTGCGGGCCTTGGCCGCATCGACCTTGCCCGCCGCCTCCTGCAGCTCAGAGGCCCTGTCGGCATTCACGATCAGGGCCGAGTTGCCCCCGGCCGACAGCAGCGCCAGATCGCGGAACCATGTGAGCAAGACGTCGAGGATGTCGTTCATGCGGGTGCGCTTGACCCGGTCGGGGCTGGCCTTGAGAGCCTTTTCGGCGAACTCGGTCTCCTCGGTGGCGAGCCACCACTCCTCGGCCATGTCCACCAGACGCTCGCCGATCATCATACCCTCGAACCACTCGCGACCCGGCAACGAGGCGGCCAGGTCCAGGAGACGCGACCGGATCTGCAGCACGCCCCCGTGCTGGAGCAGTCGGATCGCGGCCCCCACTCGGCCGCCGGAGAGCGCCACCACGGAGCGCAAAGCGCCGCGGTCGGCCTCCGGGAAGCGCTGGGCCAAAGCCTCCTCGGCCTCGGCCAGAGGTGACGGATGGAAGGTCAGCACCTGGCAGCGGGAGATGATTGTGGGCAGCAGGCCGCTGAGGTTCTGGGTCGTCAATACGAGGGTGGTGTCCGCCGGAGGCTCCTCCAGCGTTTTGAGCAGGCGGTTGGCCGAGGTGACGTTCATCTTCTCGGCCGAGGAGATGATGAACACCTTCCGCCGGGCTTCGGTGGCCTTGAGGTTGGCCTCACCGATGAGTTGACCGATCTGCTCGGTGGTTATCAGTGAGCCCTCGAAGGTGGTATCCTCGGCGGCGCCGTCCTCGCTTTCGGTCTGGACCTTGGCCAGTGGCCGGATGAGGTGGATGTCCGGGTGTCGGTCCTGCTCGATGCGGCTACACGCCGAGCATTCGCCGCAGGACACCACATCATCTGGGCCCTGCCAGGCGGCGCTCTGGGCGCAGTTGACGAGTTTGGCGAACTCGTGGGCAACCAGGGTCTTGCCCACGCTCTCGGGGCCCACGAACAGATAGGCCTGGGGCACGCGCCGGGAGAACACAGATCGGCGCAGGACCGAGAGCGGGCGCCGGTGCCCGATCACTCCGCAGGCAGCCATCAGCAAGCACCTTCCAGGATCGCCGCGATCACGGAGGAGAAGACCTCCTCGGGTGAGCGGTCGGCGTCGATCACCACCGCCGCCTTGGCGCACCGGGCCACCTGTCGGAAGCCCTCGCGCACCGCCTCATGGAACTGCAGGGACTTTTGCTCGATGCGGTCGGCCGGGTCGCTCTGCTTCCCGGAGAACTTGCGTGCCCAGCCCACGCGCGGGTCGGCGTCCAGGACAATGAGCAGGTCCGGCTCGAGCCCCGCCGTGGCCACCCGGTTCACCTGCTGCACCGCGGCCACTCCCAGACCGCCGGCGTGGCCCTGATAGGCCAGCGTGGCGGACGAGAAGCGGTCACACACCACCCAGGCTCCGCGTTGAAGGGCCGGTGCGATCACCTGTCGGCAGTGCTGGGCCCTGGAGGCGCAAAACAGCATCAACTCGGCCAGGGGGTCCATCTCCGGGTAGGCCGGGTCCAGTATCAGCTCGCGGATCGCCTCACCCACCGGCGTGCCCCCGGGCTCATGGGTCAGAACTACCTCGTGGCCCTCGGCCCTCAGATGCGCGGCCAGTTTCCGCGCCTGAGTGGACTTGCCACACCCCTCGACGCCGTCGAGCACGATGAAGCGGGGGCTCATGAGGCGTCCTCGGCGGGGAGGATCTTGATCCGGCGCCTGGGATCGTGCCCCACGCTGCGCGACTGCAGATTGTGCTTGGCGATCACCTCGTGCTGCAGCCGGCGGATGTAGGGATTCTGGGGCAGTAGCTCCACGGGCCGGCGGTCCCGCAGGACTCTCTTGGCGCCCTCCTCGGCCTCCCTCACCGCGAACTGCTCCTGGGCCACCCTGGAGCCTCCGAAGGTGAGCCTGACGGCCTCGGCGATCTGCGTGTAGGTATCGCTGCGTACCCCGACGATCTTGGCGTCGCCCGGCGAGCGCATGAGCTCCTTGGCCTCGCGGTCGCCGGTGAGGGCGAAGACGATGTCGGCGTCCTCATGATTGCGCACCACCACCGCGGGCGCCCGCTGCTCGTACAGCGCGCGCTCCAGCTTTCTCCTGCCGATCCCCAGGGCGTAGACGTGCTGGATCTCCGGGCCATCGGCGCCCTGTCTCATCTGGCGCTCGACGATCTTGATCTCATCCTCGGCGTCCGGGCCGAAGGGGCCCTGGGTCTCGATCTCCGAGGTTCGGCGGCTGGTGACGACTTCGCCGTCCTCGCCGCGCTCGCGCAGCTCGGCACTGACAGGCAGCCCCAGAAGCAGGCGGTCCACATCGGTGGCGACGTCGAAGTGCACCGCCAGTCTGGCGATGTCCTCGATCTCGATGATGGTATCGAAGGTGGGCGGGGCCTTGCGCTCGAGAACGGTCTTCTGTGTGCCGCGGCGCCGGGCCTCGTCGTCGCCGAGGGTGACGGCCTGGATGCCGCCCACCAGGTCCGAGAGCGTGGGATTGGACATCAGGTTCGTCACGCTGGTGCCGTGTGCGGTGCCGATGAGCTGTACGCCGCGCTCGGCGATGGTGCGGGCCGCCGCGGCATCGGCGTCGGTGCCGATCTCGTCAATCACCACCACTTCCGGCATATGGTTCTCTACCGCCTCGATCATCACATCATGCTGCTGCTTGTTGTTGGGCACCTGCATGCGCCGCGCATGGCCGATGGCCGGATGTGGGACGTCCCCATCTCCGGCGATCTCGTTGTTGGTATCCACGACGATGACGCGGCGACTGGCCTCATCGGCCAGTATCCGGGCCACCTCCCGCAGTTTCGTGGTTTTTCCCACGCCGGGCCTGCCCAGAAGGAGGATATTGCGGCCGGTATCGACAATATCACGGATGATATCTACCGTGCCGAACACCGCCCGTCCGACCCGGCAGGTGAGTCCCACCACCTCGCCCAGTCTGTTGCGCATGGCTGCGATGCGGTGTAGGGTGGCTTCGATGCCCGCACGGTTGTCACGGTCGAACTCGCCTACACGCTCCACCACGTAGGCGATGTCGTCGCGCGTGGCGGCGGCCTCGGAGAGGTACTCAAAGCCCATGGGGAACCGGGCCTCGATAGGGCGGCCGAGATCGATGACGACCTCGAGCAGCTCACCGAGCCGCTCGTGCCCGGTGAGCTTGTCCTGGGCCTCGGGAGGGAGGATCTCCAGGAATTTGGCGATGTCGTCGGTCACTGTTGAGCTGTCTTCGGGCCTATTCATCGGAGGAGCCACGCCGCCGCCCGTATCGGAGCCCGGCCGGGAGCGCCTCCGGGTGAGTTCAGGGCACACGCCTGTCTCGCCTGCCGGAGAGCAGCGCCAGGCACCCGCCGGGGCCTGTGGGGGTATATGAGATCGTGACAATCGGGGACGACTCACTACAGCCCAGAGTATAGAGCAACCCCCGGCCGATGGCAAGGAGCCCTGAGGCTCTGAAGCTCTTGCCGCTCCCGCAGCGGCCCTGGCCGCGACCGCTGGAGACGCCGGTCAACCGTGGGCCGCAGGGGGCCGCTCAACACCTGTCCATGCCGGCCGATATAGGCATGTGAGCGTCTGGACTGTGGTCGGTCCCCGATCCCTTGGCCTCGGCATCACGCTCCCCGCATTCCGGTGCGCTCCCCGCCCGTTGTCGTCCGTCCCCCTCCGTCCCGCGGGGTCTGTGGACGGCATGTTGCCGGCGGTAGACGCGCGGACCTGTGGATAGTCAGTGCCATCAGGGGCATGTGAGGTGAAGGCAGATGCGTTGTCCATCCGGAGAAGACATGACGCGGCCCTCGAGCTATTCCAGGTCCTGGGTGCTGTGGGCGGCGATCATCCTCTTGTTCCTCGCCGCTGTGCCGGGCTGGGCGGATCCCTCGCTGGTCGTGGGCGTGTTCCGGGATGGCGGCCAGACGCTGATCTGCGTGGATGTCCCGGGGCGGCCACCGGCGGTGCTACCCGCGGAAGTCCGGGCGCCACTGCCCGGACCGGATGCGGCCGGGGGAGGTGCGGTGATCCTGCCCAACGTGCCGGCCTTCACCTGGTGCTACGGCTGTTCGGCCACCTCCGCCGCAATGATGATGGGCTACTACGACAACCTCCCCACCGGACAGTATGCCAACATGTACACCGGTCCGGCGAACGGTGGCGTGTGCCCCCTGAACAACGAGACGGTCTGGGGTCACACAACCTACCCTTCGGTCACCTGCGGCGAATGCCCGATCAGCGCCACCCATCAGGGCATCGACGGCCGCCTGACCAAAGGTTCGGTAGATGATTACTGGGTCGACTACGGCAGCACCGCGGCCGACCCGTACATCGGGAACTGGGACGAGCACTCGCCCCTGGAGAGCACCGGCGATTTCATGGGCACCAACCAGAGCAAGTACGCCTGCAGCGATGGGTCCACGAAGTTCTTCTACAGCATTAATGGAGCCCGGCTTTACGACTACTCCGGTTGCGAACCCACGTATAGGGACGGCTGCCACGGCATGCGTCTGTTCGTGGAGTCCAGGGGCTACACCGTGCCGGCGTACGGGAACTACAGCCAGTTGATCCCGGGCGGCGCGACTGTGCTGGGGCAGGCCAGCAACGCGACGGGGTTCACATTCGAGGACTACAAGGCGGAGATCGATGCCGGCCGCCCGGTGATGATCCAGATCGCCGGCCACAGCATGGTCGGGCGTGGGTATGACGAGACCGGCGGCGCACAGACGCTGTATATCCACAACACGTGGGACAACACCTATCACACCATGACCTGGGGTGGCTCCTACGCGGGCATGCAGCACTATGCCGTGGCCGTGCTGCAACTGCCGATTGATCCCGAGAGCCGGCAGCCCGACCTGCTCATTCACGATGGGTCCGGCTATCTCGGGGATGACGTGTACAACACCACAGGCGCCTCCCAGACCCACGCCGAGACCGTGGACCGAGACACCACCGCCACCTATCTGGTGAAGCTGCAGAACGACGGCAATGTGCCGGACACCATCACCCTCACCGGCCCGGCGGGAGACGCCGACTGGACGGTGCAGTACCTGGACGCGACGGAGCAGGATATCGCCGCGGACGTCACCGGCGCCGGCTACAGTAGCGGCGTGCTGGCGGCGGGGGCCGAGGTCTCCCTGCAGATCAAGGTGACGCCGCAGTCGGGGGCAGGCACCAACAGCACACGAGATGTCCTGCTGACGGCGACCTCGACCGGCGACGGCTCCAAGTCAGACGCGGTCCTGGCTCAGACCACCTGTGCCCCGGCCTATCAGCCGGACGGCCTGATATACGACGGCAGCGCGTACCTCGGCGACGACTTGTACAACACCACGGGCACCTCTCAGACCTACGCTCAGACCGTGAGCCGCGACAGCACCGCCACCTATCTGGTGAGGCTGCAGAACGACGGCAGTCTGCCGGACAGCATCACCGTGGCCGGCCCGGCGGGAGACGCCGACTGGACGGTGCAGTACCTGGACGCGACGGAGCAGGATATCACCGCGGAGGTCACCGGCGTCGGTTACAGCAGCGGCGTGCTGGCGGCGGGGGCCGAGGCTTCGCTGCAGATCAAGGTGACGCCGCAGTCGGGGGCGGGCGGCAACAGCACACGAGATGTCCTGCTGACGGCGACCTCGACCGGCGACGGCTCGAAGTCAGACGCGGTCCTGGCTCAGACCACCTGTGCCCCGGCCTATCAGCCCGACGGCCAGATCCACGACGGCAGCGCGTACCTCGGCGACGACGTGTACAACACCACAGGCGCCTCCCAGAACCACGCCCAGACCGTGGACCGAGACACCACCGCCACCTATCTGGTGAAGCTGCAGAACGACGGCAATGTGCCGGACACCATCACCGTCACCGGCCCGGCGGGAGACGCCGCCTGGACGGTGCAGTACCTGGACGCGACGGAGCAGGATATCACCGCGGACGTCACCGGCGCCGGCTATAGTAGCGGCGTGCTGGCGGCGGGGGCCGAGGTCTCCCTGCAGATCAAGGTGACGCCGCAGTCGGGGGCGGGGGGCAACAGCACCCGAAATGTCCTGCTGAGGGCGACCTCTACCGGCGACGGCTCGAAGTCGGACGCGGTCCTGGCTCAGACCACCTGTGCCCCGGCCTATCAGCCGGACGGCCTGATATACGACGGCAGCGCGTACCTGGGTGATGGAGTCTACAATACCTCCGGGGGCGGCCAGACGCATGCCTCGTCCGTCTTCCTGGGCTCCACGGCGGTATACCACATCCGCTTCTACAACGACGGTAACGTCGCGGACAGCTTCCGGATCACCGGCCCGGCGGGCAGCTCCGCCTGGCAGGTGCGGTACTATGACTACGCCACCGGCACGGATATCACCAGCCACGTCACCGGGGCCGGCTGGGTCACCCCATCCGTCGTTCCAAACCTGTACCGGCGCATCCTGGTCGAGGTGACCCCGCTGCTCTCAGCGGCACCGGACACGACTAACTCGAGTCTCGTGACGGCCACCTCGCTGGGTGATGAGACGAGCAAGGACGCGGTGTTGGCCCGGACGACATGCTTGACCACTTACCGCCCCGACGGCCTGATCTACAACGGCACGGCGTACCTGGGGGATGATGTGTACAACACCTCCGGGGCCGGGCAGACACATTCCTCGTCCGTCCTGTTCGGCTGTCCGGCGGTATACCAGATACGCTTCTACAATGACGGCAACGTCGCAGACAGCTTCCGGATCACCGGCCCGTCCGGGAGTTCCGCCTGGCAGGTGCGCTACTATGACTACGCGACAGGCACGGACATAACTGCAGCCGTCACGTGGACCGGCTGGATCACGCCGACGGTGAGCCCACGGCTGTACCGGCGAATCTGGGTGGAAGTGACGCCACTCACGGCCGCCGGCAGCAACTCCTGCTTCGCGGCCCTGGTAACGGCCACCTCGCTGGGCGACGGGACGCGCAGGGACGCCGTCAAAGCCTCCACCACCTGTCTGCCCACCCACCGGCCCGACGGCCTGATCTACAACGGTAGCGTGTACCTGGGAGACGACGTGTACAACACTACCGGAGCCAATCAGACGCACTCGATCTCTGTCGCCACGGGCCGCTCGGCGGTCTACCACATCCGCTTCAGCAACGACGGCAACCTGGCGGAGAGCTATCGGATCACCGCGCCGGCCGGAAGCTCCGCCTGGGGGGTGAAGTACTATGACTATGCCACCGGCACGGACATCACCGGCGCCGTGACGGGGGCCGGCTGGGTCACCCCAACCGTGAGCCCGCGACTGTACTGGCGCCTCCGGGCCGAGGTGACGCCACTTCCGGCCGCCAGAGGCAATGCCGTCTTCGCGGCACTGATAACGGCCACCTCGGAGGCCGACGCGACCGGCAGGGACGTGGTGAAGGCCGTCACCACCTGTCTCCCGGCATACCAGCCCGACGCCATGATTCACAACGGAACCGTCTATGTCGGCGATGACATCTACAACACCACCGGTGTCGCCCAGTACCGGGCGCAGACGGTGGCGCCGAACGTCACGGCCACCTTCCACATCCGGCTCTACAACGACGGGAATGTCTCCCAGCGGCTGGCGGTCACGGGCCCGGCGGGAGATGCCAGGTGGGACGTCCAGTTCCTGGACCATGCCACGGGCACCGACATAACCTCGGAGGTCACGGGGGCCGGATGGCAGACGCCGCTCCTGAGCCCGGGAGTGTACCGGCAGGTGAGGGTGCTCGTGACCCCCACCGGCAGCGCCCTGCCGGGAGAGACACTGGATGTGGTGGTGAGGGCCTCGTCCGTACTGGAGCCCACCAGTGTGGATGCGGTGCTGGCGCGGACGACGAGGTACTGACGCCTCGAGGCCGGGAGGCAGCGGCTCGCGGCCGACGCGCGCGTCGCGGTCGAGGCGGCGGAGATGGTGGTCTGGCGGCCCGGCAGGAACTGAATGCGGTCGGACGCGTCCAGGACGCGGCGCCGACAGGCTCCGGCTCAGAGCCGCCGCCGGACGCCGACGCGCGCGCGGAATGGTTCAGTGCTGCCGGACGGTGGCGATGTCCACTTCCCGGACGCCGAGGCGCGCACAGGATGGTTGCGTGTTGAGTGTCGGCGCACCACCGCGGCGTTGGGCGACCCGGCTGCCTGCGGGTCCCTCGATCCCGACGGTGCGGAGCGCAGGTCGCGTCATTGACCGGCGGAGCCGGGCGATGCCCGTTACGGGGATGGTGGGCGGGACCTTCTCGACTCCGCGGAAGAGGGGCTGCTTGTCTGCCGGCACCAACGGCCGATGCGGGAGTGTGAGGCCAGGCCGTTCAGAGCGGACCTCCACGCCGAACTCGCCGGGGCGATGCTCCCCGCCTCCCGCATGGCGCCAGACCTCTTTGAGCCCGACGACTTCCGCGAGCCGGCCCACGGCGTGCGGGCGATGGCCGGTCTGCCGCCCGCCCGAAGTCGCTGACAGCAAGGTCGTCAGTTCGCTCTCCCCGCGGTTGGACGGCACGTCCCCATCATCACTTCGGCAGCTCTTCCCCCAGCTCCACCTCCCACAGCGTCGGCCCCTCGGTCGCCTCCAGGATGCTCAGCCGCCAGCACTGCGCCTCCACCGGCGGGAAGCTCGCCTCGTATTGCTCACCAAGGGTGGTGCCCGTCAGGGCCGTCTTCCAGTCATCACCGGCCAGGTACTGCAGCTCGAAGCGCTGCACTCTCCCGGCATAGGCCTCTGTGATCCTCACAAGGCCGATGCGCGTCGGCTCTTCCAGGTCTATCTGGAGCCAGGCGCTGTGGGTTCCCGAGTCGGTGGCCCAGCGGGTCTGGGGGTCGCCGTCGAAGGCCATCTCGGGCCCGAATGCGGCGTGGTTCTGGTAGACGTTGGAGGAGCGGGCCTTGCCCACCGGCATGAACTCGATCTCCCAGAAGGTGGGCCCCTCGGTGGCCTGCAGGATGTTCAGACGCATCCGCTGCGCGGTCACCGGCTCGAAGCGCGCGGCATAGCTCTCGCCGATAGTGGTGCCCTGAAGGCACGTCTTCCACTGCTCGCCGTCGCGGTACCGCAGCTCGAACTGCTGCACCCGCTCGCCACAGGCCTCAGACATCCTCACGCCCTCGACCTGCATGGGCGCCTTGAGCTCCACCTCGATCCAGGCGCTGTGGGTGCCGCCGTCGGTAGCCCAGCGGGTGCCGATTTCGCCGTCGAAGGCCTGATCGGCGGCCCAGTCCTCGTGCTTGCCACAGACGTTGGAGGCCTGTGCCTTGATGCCGGTGGGGAGCTTCACCGCCGGGAGGTCCAGGGCCGGGCCGTCGAGGTCCAGGCGGATGAGGGTGTCAATCTCCTGCCGGGACTCGGCGGGTACGGTGAGCGTGAGGGCCATCTCGGTCTGTGAGAACTCCACGGAGCCGCCGGTGAGCACTTCGGCCGCCAGCACCTTCACCGGCAGCGGCGGGAGTGTGAGCGTGTCCTGCGGCCAGGACAGTACGTGGAGGAAGATGCTCTTGTCCCTGCGGGTGCTGGCCAGGAAGCGGGTGGGCTTGTACGGGCCGCCGCGGGTACCGTAGATGCTCTCGCCATACCGCCGCAGCCACGCGCCCATCTCGGCGAGCCGCTCGGACTGGCGCGCCTCGATCTGCCCGGTGGGCATCGGCCCGACGTTGAACAGGAGGTTCCCGTCGCCGCCGGCGCAGCGGATCAAGGTCTGCAGGCACTCCTGCAAGGACTTCATGCGGTCATCGGGCCGCCACGCCCACTGCCGACAGATGGTCATGCAGGTTTCCCACGGGCGGTCCATCTTGAAGGTGCCCACCCGCTGCTCGGGGGTCTCGTAGTCTCCGGGATCGACGCAGCGGTTGTTGATGAGGATGTCGGGCTGCAGCGACCTCACATAGTCCACCACGGCCTTGCCCCGCCGGGCGTCGAAGCCCTGGGGCACGTCGAACCACAGCGTATTGAGCGGCCCGTAGCCTTGGACGAGCTCGGTCACCTGGGCGCGGAGGTACTCGGTGTAGGCCTCGATGTCCGGGTTTGGCTTCTCGGTCTTGCCGCCGGGGCTGCCGAAGGGGAAGGCGGGGTGGTGCCAGTCGCACACGGAGTAATAGGTGCCGAAGGCGATCCCCTGCCGGGCGCAGGCCGCGGAGAGTTCCTTCACCACATCGCGCGCGAAGGGCGAGTCCATGATGTCGTAGTCGGTCTGCTTCGTGTCGAACAGGCAGAAGCCGTCGTGGTGCTTGGTGGTCAGGACGATGTACTTCATCCCGGCGGCTTTGGCGATGGCGACCCATTCATCGGCGTCGAAGAGCGAAGGGTCAAACTGCTTGTAGAGGTTGTCGTACTCCTCGATGGGCACTCCGGCGCCCCGTGACCAGCCGATCTCGGTGCCCTTGATCGATACGGGCCCCCAGTGGATGAACATACCGAACCGCGCCGCCCGCCAGTTCTCCAGCCGCGCGGCATTGGGGGCCGGCTCCTGGGCGGTAGCGAGGGAGCACAGGACGAGTAGGCTAAGGCACATGAACAGAACGCGACGGGCCATGGAAGACCTCCTGGGGTGGATGTGGGAGGGAGGGATGTCGTTAGTGGGGCGGGCTTTCCAGCCCGCCAAGACGGTCCGAAGGACCGGCGGCCGTCGCCGTTGGGCTGTTGGTCGTTCGATGTTGGCCCGAAGGGCCACCGGCGCCCGGAGGGCGCCACCTAGCGATGGGCGAAAGCCCATCGTACGAGCGATGCCCCTCTCCTCCTCCCAGCCGTTGCCACCGGGCGAACGGCGCTCCCTGGCCTCGCTCGGCGCCAACGGTACCTCACCCCGGCCCTCGCCACGAGTGGCTGGCACGGGCACACACTTGACACCGCGGCCATTGTAGGCTACGGTGGGGGCCATGCAAATCCATGGCCAGTGGTTCGGTAGCGACATAGTCGGACGCATCCGCC